>Ga0154020_10006874_pt1 | contig 13336 bp, 12 predicted proteins | sample Klosneuvirus_201_FD_109709 | JGI IMG/M metagenome (GOLD analysis project Ga0154020, IMG submission 109709) | Active sludge microbial communities from wastewater, Klosterneuburg, Austria - Klosneuvirus_20160825_MG | ecosystem: Engineered > WWTP > Aerobic digester > Activated sludge | place... | reverse complement strand
GACTGGACGTTGAGCTGGGCGTTGCTTTGCAGCGTCAGGAGACCGAGGCCACCAGCGGTGCTGCCGAGATTGAGGGCGGTGACGCTGATTGTGGCGTTGGCGATGGAGGCGATGCCCGTGCCTGCGCCATTGGTCGGGCCGTTGTTGCCGAGGCCCAGTGTGGCGTTGGTGAGAAAGAGCGTGCTGCCACCTGAAAGAGTGAGAATGTTGGTGGCTCCAGGTGTCGTGCCAACAAGGAAATTATTGATGGCGGTGACGCTGCCGCCGTTGGCGAGGATGAGGTTGTCGGTGTTGAAGACACCTGCGCCCAAGAGCAGCGAGCCGCCGTTCATGGTGGTCGTGGCGCTGTGCGTGGCGTTGGTGACGTGGAGCGCGCCACCGGTAACGGAGATGCTGGCACTGGCGAGGGAATTACTGCGGGCAGTCAGCGACGATGAGATCAAAGTGGTGCCGCCGGTGATGTTGAGCGCGCCGTTTGCGGTGTTGGTTTCTCCAATCGAAACCACCGGCACAGTGAGCGTGCCTTTGGCCACATTCACCATGCCCGTTCCTTGCACAATGTGAAGTTCAGGCATCGAGACTTGTGCTCCGTTAATGAAGAAGGTTCCGCTGGAATGCGGGTCGGCGAGACCAAGGAAAGTTTTTCCGAGGGTTATGGCCACGTTGGACTGCACAATTAAAGAGCCTGCTCCCGAGACGCCGATGGCGGTGGCTCCGAGTTGGACGTTGGCATTGGAGATGGTCAGGTTGCCGGTTCCGTTTACACCCAGATTGATCAAGGGGCTATCCGGGCCGGAATAAGTATTGGTGGCGATCCAGGTCCCGCCTTTGATGGACATGTTACCAACGGCAAGTGCAGTCCCGCCCATCGTGAGCCCGTAACCAAACACGTTGGAACAGTTCTCAAAAGTGGCCGTGCCGTTGAAAAGATAGCCGACATAAAAGTTATGGGGTGTAAAAGTGCAATTGGTCATGCTCAAGTTGCCCGTTCCCCCGCCACCAAAAATATGACCGCCGACCGTGGTATACATTGCATGCGACGTGTCGATTGTTGAGTTGACCGCCAGCACTTCGCCATCAAACTCTACTTCGCTGCCCAAATCGTTGGTGGTGGGTGTTGTTCCATTGTCCACCTTGAGCGCGGAGTTGGAGATGGTCAGCGCGCCACCCGGGCGGACGGTGAGGTTTGAAATCACATGGAAAGGTGTGTTTGTTCCGGCGCTGTTCAGTAAGAGCGTATTTGTGTAGGAACCAGCCGGCGCACTGATGGTGAGATCGGCAACGGTCATGGTGTTTGTGAAACCGGACGAAGTGGTGGCATCTATGGTGACCGTTATCGGGGTGGTCGGGGCGGAATTGGTGATGTAACTGGAATTGGTGGCAGCCGGCGCACCGAGCGACCAATTGGATGGAACCTCCCATTTGCCGGAGGAGGTGTTGGTATAAACGTTGGGGGTGGCGAGCGCCGACAAGTTGAAAAGCGCCCCCGCCAGCGCGATGATTGCCGCGAGCTTCAGAGAATGGAAAATATGGCCTTTCATAAGGCCGCCCTTCGCGCTTTTAGGACCGCAAACACCTTGAAATAAGCCAAATCTCCGCTTTCGCCTCATTTTTGTCCCGCTAAATATTTTCATATCATCTGATAGTGCGAGATTCAATGTGAATGTGTATCACCCGCGCAGACTTTTTTTGGGTGATCCAATTGTTGGCTGGATTTCGCATGATTTGATAATGTGAAAAACTGAGATAAACTCGCCGAGGTTTCAGAGCCTTGTGCGCGAGGCGTGTTGGCTGTTACAACAGTTCCAGCACGCGTTTTCGATCAGACAATCGGGAGCCATGAACAGCGGGAAGAAGAGCGGGTTCACCTTGATGGAGTTGCTGGTGGTGATTGCCATCATCGCAATTTTGGCGGCACTGCTGCTACCCTCAATGTCTCAGGCGAAAAGTCGCACCAAATCCATCGCCTGCTTGAACAACCTCCGGCAACTTTCCGCCTGCTGGCATCTGTATGCCGGCGATTACAACGATCTGCTGGTGCCCAACAATAACATCTCCGGCGGCGCACCGGGTCCATCTTGGTGCCAGGGCACGGGCATTTTGGAGACGAACACGACGCTCATTGAATCCGGCCTGCTCTTCAGCTACAGCCGCTCGACGGCCTTGTATCGTTGTCCCACCGACGTTTCGACGGTGGTCAGCCTGAGCGGCACCCGGCTTTCACAACTGCGCAACCGGAGTTACAACTTGAGCCAGTCAGTTAACGGCGATCCCACCGCCTGGCTGGCGGCGCACATTCCGAGTTTCGGCAGACTTTCCCAGATCAGTGGGCCAGCCCCTTCGCAATGTCTGGTCTTCCTTGACGAGAACGAAGATACGATGCTGGACACGCATTTTGGAATGCCGACGTCGAATTATGGCAGCACCAATCAATGGTGGGACATGCCCTCGAACCGGCATGATCAGGGAGCCAATTTGTCGTTTGCCGACAGCCATGTGGAGCACTGGCGCTGGTCGGTGCCGAAGATTGCCCAAAGCAATCCGATGCCGGTCACAACCGCAGACCGCCCTGATTACGACCGGGTGCGCGCGATAATCCGGCAAAAACTTTAATCCTTGGTTCTTACTCGGTGGCCTTGGCGGAAGTATGTTCCTGAACAAGCATGTGATGCGCGGGAATTAGTAAAGAAATCACGGAAGCCTGCTTTCGCGGCAAGCTTCCGTGTGCGATCCAAGTGTATCTAAAAGGCAGGCTTCAAACGCCGACACCTTCCGGCTTTTGTTGCTGCTGACCTTGCACGCGGGCGACCGCCCGCCGGGTGGTGCGGGCGAGTTGCGCGATGACGTTATCCTTCTGGTCCTCGGGCAGATCCTTGACCAGGGTTTCGTAGGCACGTTTCAGTGCGGGATTGGCGTCAATCTTCTTCATGACCCCGTCACGGATGCGCTGCTGGCGGTCCAGTTCGCGCACCTCGTTGAGGACGACCGTGCGTTCAAGCCGCTCGCGGGGCATACCTTGGACGTAGGCCCAATACTTGGGGTTGTCCTTGATGTAGGTGTCAATCTTGGCATCCACCTGCGGATTGGTCCGGAAGGTAGGCGTGTCGGTCTGGGCGGCATCGCCGCCGGCGCTCGGTGGCGCTGAGGATTTCGGTTTGCTCATAACGATTCGATTTGTTGTTTTTGTTGCGCGGCTTGTGCCGTGTTCGCCGGAATCGGGCGATGAGGTCGCCCCATTCCAGCAAAGTGTTTCAAGGTTTGGGTGCGTTCAGTGATTCGGGCGTGAACGCTGGAACGTCGTTGGTTGCTGGCGACGGCGGGGTTGAAAGCTTTTGCAGTTCCTTGCCAAACTCGACGACGCGCTGTTCGTTGGTTGCGAGACGGGCGTTCAGGGACACGTTATTGCGTGCCACGTTCTTCAACTCGCCCAGCACCAACTGCAACTCGCCGTAAGACTGTGCGAGCTTTGCGGCTTCGAGCATCACGCGCGTGGTGGTTTCGCGCTGACGATTCATTTCGGCGGCCAAAGCATCGTTGGTGGGCGTTGGAGTGAAGGCGGCGTCCGGTGGCGGGTTCAATAAATTGACTGCGTTCAGCGGACCAGGGTGAAGATTCCAACGCGCCGAAACTTCGAGTCGATATACCGGATGCTGTTCGTGCATCGTTTCGGGATGATTCGGATCAACGTAGCGACCGACGTGGTAGGCGCGCACGACCTCGCCGTAACGAACGGACTCGACTGGCTCGACTGTTGGTGGCGGCGTGGGACGAAGGACGAGCTGCGGACGCGAGGCGCACGAGGCGACAAGCACGAGCGGAATGAGGGCGAGATATTTCATGGTTGGAAAGATGGGGTTGAGTTTGGGTTGGCCATTGCGGGCGTCGGAATTCCGGCGACGCCGAGAGTGTCTGTGGTGGAAAGACTGGCACCCTCTCCGGCGCCAAATGGCTTCAACGAGCCGCCGATGACGGCCTCGTTGCGGTCAATGGTCTGGAGGACGTAGAGGTAAAATTGTTTTCCGCTCGGCACGCGCACGTAGAAACCATCCTTCTGGATCGCGTCGTGGATGCGCTGGGCATAGACCGAGAGAACCTTCTGCGCGCCTTGGAACGGCGCGTTGTTCAGCGAACGGCTGTCCACGGTGCCGAAAACGGTCTGCTCCTTTTCGGTCAACGCGCTCGCCGCGCCAGACAGGAATGTTGCAGCGAACAGTTTGATTTCCTGCATGTCGTCGGACTTGAGAATGCGTCCGCGCAGGCCGGCGCTGCCATCCGTGATGCCCCAACCCTCCTGGTCGCCGGAGAATTCACGGTCAAGTGCGATGGCGCTCAGCCGAAGTTCCTCGCCGCCCTGCCAGACGAAGGTCCAATTGTTGCCGCTGGCGATGCGTTCGCGATGGCGGTCGGTTTGCGCCGTGCCGTGGACCTCTGTTCCGGCGGGAATCACCAGTTTGCCGCCGTGATAAATGTTTTCCGTCACGAGGCCGACGATTGGTGTCTGGATTGAAGCCGAGTCCACCGTGATGACGGTCTCGCATGGAATCAGCCGGCCATACGGTGCGTAGATTGAACCGGGCGACTTTGGTTCGGGAACACCGGCGCTGGCGTCGGCAAATAAACTGATCGGCGCGAGTTGTGGTGCAAGCGGCTCTTGCTTGAGCTTCTCGACCGTGACTTTCGGAGGTTCATTGGTTCTGCCGGGCAACGGCGGCGGCTCTGGTTTTGGTGCCGGCGGACGAAACGCCAGCATCGGGCGCTCGATGCTCTGAACAACTTGGGGTTTGTCCGTGATGTTGGTCTGCGTTCGTGTGACGCGAACATCCATGTCGTCCGGGCCGGACGGTTTGCGCAGGGCACTGAACAGGAGCAGGCCACCGCCGAAGACGATCACGAACAAGACCAGCTTGCCGCTGCGGGTCTTGAAGAAGTTCAGGAAGTCGCGGGGTTTCATGGCTTCACCTCGTCAGGGCAATTGGGAAGTGCGTTCGTGCTAACCGTTGGGCTCGGTGCTGGCGGCGCATGCCGTGTGACCAAAACCGTGAACTCGTTCTCGAGCGAAAGTTCGTTTCGTCCGCCGTCTGGGGTGCCGGTGACCGCAAAATACACGGTGCTGGCCGCGTGAGGCGGCAGCACACCGGGCGCGTCGCTGATGGATTGGTGGTAAAGCCGGTTGCCCACGCGCACGCAGAAGCTCTCGGGCAGGTAGCGGATCTCCCGTTCCGACTTGTTGCGCAACGTGACGTGGAAAACGAGCGTATCCTCCGGGTTAAAGCGGAACATTTCCGCGATGCGGATTTCGTAGTCGTTGAAGTCGGTGATCTGCGGCTGGTCGCCGAACGCCCTGGCTTCAGCACCAGCCACGGCATCGGGCTGTTGCTGCTTCAGCAGGGGGAACGCCTTTGCCTTGTCCAGAAGCGCGAGCAAACGCGTCGGCGTGACTTGCGGCGCGGGCTGAACCGATTCTGCCGTCGCTGTGCGATCTTCGAGATTGAGCGCCAGCACGGGTGCATCGCTCTCGACCAATTCAAAGACGTAGGTGCGTTTGTTCCAGCGGATGTTCAGATTCGTCGCCGCCTTGCGCGCGAGCGCGCGGATCGATAGGAACGATGAGCCTTTCGTGTGCGCGAGTTGGAACTGCCCGGGCGTCTTTCCATCGGAAGTCACGCCCACGGCATCAATGGCAGAGATGGGTCCAGGAAGACTGATGGTCGTGACGCGATTAGTTGCGACGGGCACGGTGATGACGGCCCGTTCGTCGAGCATGACGCGCTGAATCGCCTCGGGAGGTTCTGCGAGCGCGGCGGTGGCGGTGAGCAGTAGGATGCTAATTGCTGATTTCATATTTGAAGTCGCCGACAGCGGTTGGGAAACGACCGTTGGCAGCCATGTTGGGGTTGCGGATGAGGCGGAGGCTCAGTTTGAAGTTGAACCCCTCGGTGAACGCCTTCTCCTGAAAGATGCCAGTGCGGATGACCTGGCCGGAAACGGTGGCGAGGATTTCGTTCTCGCGCGTGGCGAGAATATCAATCTTCGCGATCTCCGGTTTCTGATGAAGTTGTTTGGAGCGGAACTCCACCGCCTCGCGCGTGCGATGATCCTGGGCCTTCTGCAAGGCGGACTTGAGGAACAACTGCCGCAACAGGTCAGCGTGGTCGAAATCCTTTGGGTTGCGTTCAAGAAATGTGACCGCCGCGAGTTCAGCCTGCTGGGCGTGCAAATCTTTTGCCTCCGAAAATTGAAGCAACGGGCTGATGTAATACGTCTGCGCCGGGTCAATGATGACGACGCGCTCACGCTGCTTGAACTGCTCGATGATGTGGTAGCGGTCGAGTGCGGCCAGCACCGAGACGGCGACGGCAACAAAGAACCAGAACCACGGCAGGCGGTCGCGCTGGGCGAACAGTTGGGTTGGGTCAAATTTCTTCCGGGCGAGTCGCGCGGGCGCGGCGCCGGAGCCGGTCGAGGTTTCACGAGGTTGTGCTTCGGTGGTTTCCATGGTGTCAGTAGTAGTGGCCTTTGGTTTTGGCGATGAGTTCGCGGACAGATTTGTCGCCGGTGATGTCGTCACCGGGGCGGCCTCGGGCGGAGCGAGGCGGCAGGCCGGAACCGGCAATGATGATGGCCCCGGCGCTACCATGTCCGGCGGCGCTGGAAAGCGTGCTCAGAATGCCCGCCAAACCCGCCGTGCCGGCGGTCACGGCGGGGGAGCCAATCGGCGCGGCGACGGCGGCAGCGCCCGCCGTCGTGGCGGCGGTTTGCAGGAAGCTGCTGAACGCACCGGCGATGAGTTGTCCGCCCGCGAGTTCACCGGCGGTAAATACTTTCTGGATGACGAGCGGGGCGGCGACTGTGCTGAACACGATCCAGAACGCGGCCACGGCGACGCCGACGGTCGCTTGCAGGGAATAAATCGTGGCGGTCGGGTCAATGAACCGCGTGGCCGGGTCGGTCATGAAATCGAGGATGCCCTGCGTGATGAGCGCGGCGACGGCCCAACCAAGTGGCCAGAGCAGCACGCCAACGAGGTTAGTCAGATAGCGGTTGCCGACGGAACGCAACGGGCGGATCGCCATCATCCCGATGAGCAGCGGCGACAGGGCGTAGCCGGTGAACAGGATGAATTTCTGGATGATGTAGGCCCAGAAGATCAGCAGGGACGCAAACTGCCCGACCAGCCAGAGGATGCCTGAGACGAGAACTTCCACGGTGAAGCCGTTGAGGTCGCCCAAGATGTCCCACCACGAATGGTCGGTGCCGGTGTCCCGCCGGATGACGAGCAACTGGTTGTATTGGTCCTGAACATTTGACGGGTCCACGCCTAGTCCATCTAGGATGGAGGTTTGCACGAGTTGCTGCATCTGGTTGCCCCACTGCGGCAGCATCACCAGCAACGCGGTGAGCACGAACAGCCGCACCATGTGAAGCAGCAGCGCCTTGCCGGTGAAGCCGTGCTGAACGAAGAGGATCGTCCCGACGATAAACAACATGAAAGCAACAATGCGCAGCAGTTCGTGCAGCTCCGCGCACTTCTGGAGGAACGTGGGGAATAGTTGCTCAAAGGGTGCCATAGTCGGGACGATTTGATGGGTGGCTTACGGAGTGGGGAACGCGGTGGGCGCGTTCATCAGGCGGAACGTCTGCCCATACTTCTGCACCGTCTCGGTGAACTCGGCGTGCTGCTGTTCCTTCTTCGCCTCCGTCTGGCGCTGGGTGTCATTGCGGTTGGCGATGTCCTGCACCAGTGCCGCCGTGGTGGCCTGATTGATTTCGTAGTCGGTGTTGTTCAGCGCCGCCGACAGGCCGGTGAGGACGCCCTGCAACTTCTGCACCTCGGCATCGGTGGTCGCCGCCTTGAGTTGCTCCGTGGTGGTGGCGATTTGATTCTTCAACGCCACCCGCCGGGCCGCTGCATCAGTGGCAACGGCCAGGTAGTTGTCCGTCGTCCGCTGCACTGCGGCGACAGGTTTGTATGGATCGGTCGGACGGGTGATGGTTTGACCACCCGGCGTGTTGAACGTGGTGCCGATACTCGCGAACAATCCGCCCGCGTTGTAGAGCATGGCGTCGGCGGTGTTGATGGTGCCTTCCAGCGTGGCCAGTGTCTCGCCGAGTTCGGTGTGCGTCAAATCGCTGACCAGCGGCTGGACGGTGGGAAGCAGGACGGTCTTTGGATCGCCGAACAGACTCTCGTAGTGCTTAAACTCGTTGAGTTGGTCGGTGAGCGTTTTAATCTGCTGCACCTGGTTGTTGATCATCTCGACGAACCGGGCGATTTCCTGTGCGGTGTTGACGATGGACTGTGCGGTATTCGCCGGATCGTAAACGATGTATTGCGCGCGGGCCGAGGCGGCGATGCCGACGGTCACGAGCGTGAGTGCGATGAGTCTTTTCATGGTGTGCCTTTTTTTTGTCGTTTGCTGGACTGCGGCAACACGCCGCCAATCACGCGAAAAGGTTTAGCACCACAAACCGCAGCGAGGGTGTATGTGCTGCGCAAGATGCGGAGAAGTCCGAAGCTTTGCCGAAGTGTGGCAGCTTTCGCAGCCAGCGAATGGCCGCAAGTGTCCCAGAATCAACTTTCTCAGTAGCCAAGATTTAGCAATAATCTGTCCGACTGATTCACATGTCGGAGCAAGATACCAACGCCAAAGCAATTCTACTCGAAATGGTGGATTTGGATTTTCACTCCAAGCTTGAGCTTGCCGAGCGATTGAAGCGCGCTTTTGCGCCCGCCTGCGGACTCTTCGCCACCACCGCCGATACCGAGGGCAAAATCCGCAGCTGCGTTGGCCATGGCGAACTCACGAACGACCAGCTTGACACCTTTGGCAACCGCGCCGCGGTCGAAGTGCCAAGCCTGCAAAAAGTTTTGCGCCACTTCTGCAAAAAGGCTTTGAACATTATGTAGTCATGACGCAATTGCATTCGGCGGAAATCTGTGCCGAGGTGTATGGAAATTATTTTGAATGGGAGATTTTCCGGCACAAATGATAATCTTTGCCACAAAATGAATTCTGTGAATCCACTCGACCGAAAACTAGCAACCGCTCTCAAAGCGGCCTTGAAAAAGAACAAGGCTGACACAGGCGAGAAACAGTCCGGCGATTTTCACCAAGCTCTCCAACGCGTTACCTCTGAGGATTTGCGCCGGACGCTTGAAACGCTCTTTTCCAAAGTCGTTTGCCAAACAACCGAAACAAACGCGTTGGAAGCGAAAGAAGCATCGCGGATTCTGCGGACAGTTCTTGCACGAGGATTTAGTGAAACTCCAAGCGTAGCTTTTCTTGCATGGCTCGACTCATTCGAAGGGTTGACTCTACATGAAATCCTCCCTGTCACCCCGAACGCAATTTGTCTCAGCAGGTGGCTTAAGAAGACAAAAGCATCCGCCCAAGAGATTCAGAAGCAGTTGGCTGAACAGCCTGACTGGGCGTATTCAACCGCGGGCGCGGATTGGTTGCTGGAGCGGCCCAAAGTTGAGATGTCATTCCCAGTCGTGGAGAAGTTTCTTTCCCGACAAGCACGTCCTGAATACCTGCCAGCTTGGAGCGACGGTTTGGTTGCTGCAATCAAGAATGACAAGCGTGGTGATCTGCTTGCCGTGATTTTGCGCCATCCCTTAACCAGTCAGGATCAGATTCGGGTGTTGAGCGAGGTGGTTCGTTCGAATCATCCTCTTTTCAAAGCCGTGGTCGATCTGTTGCCGGTGATTTTGCTGCGCAAAGATTCATCGCGTGCCGTCGTTGGATTCGTGCATTCCCTCTTCGACGGTGTTCTTTCGTCTGATGGAAATGAACGAGAGTTTATGACCGCAATTCTGGCACGGCTTGCCACTGGTATTCTCATAGCTGACCGGCGCACTGCTAATTCAGATGAAGTGCTGGCGCTGGTTTGTAAAATTGCTCGACAGCTTCGCAACGTTACCGGAGATGAAACAGTAAAGAAAAAGACTTGGGTTTTCGAGAACGTGTGTTTGGAAGATTCTCCTTCGGGAGGGAAACTGTGCGTCAATTTGCAGGGAGCGCGTTACATCGCTCGTGCTTTTGAAAATGCTAACCAAGGTTTTCCTGTAAAAGAAATTCTTTCGGTCACGGCTCGCTATCTGGGGCTTTCACAAATCGGCAAGAATGGTGAGGTCGTCGCTTACGATCCGCTTCAACATGAAGATGTAGTCAGCGGCCTTCTGCCGGGTGAGTCAGTGGTCATTTTGGAATCGGGATGGGCTTTCCAAGACGAAGCTGTGATGCGAGCAAAAGTGAAAAAAACAACTGGAGGGAACAATGTTTGAAGCCACATTAAGCATTGATCTCGGAGCTTCCTACACAAAGGTTGCATATCGTCCCGCGTGCTTGCCTGAAACCTCAGGGACAATTCCGCAGGAAGCGAAGGTCGTCATGATTGACGATAGACCATTAATTCCATCGCTCGCAATTCGAGCCTACACTGGCAATAAATGGTATTTTGGACGGCAGGCTGCCGGATTGAAGCCAAACCGAGAGATGCCTGTGTTTCAAAATTGGAAGGCAGATTTATTTCGCCCTAAGAACGATAAGGATTCAGCGGCAGCAGCAATCATAGCCCACAAGTTTTTTAATTGGCTACGAATCAAACTTGAGCAAGTAAAGCCGATAGGAATTGACGTAACGAAATGCCAGACGCGCATTGCAATGCCAGCGTTTGAGACGTTTGATGAGAATGCGGTTCTTCTCGCACGATGTATGGATTTGAGCGGGTGGAACGACCCGACACTGATTTTGAAGGTTCGAGAGCCGCATGCAAACACACTCGGACTTTTTACCGGTGGAAGGAACGCAGTTCGGCGCAACGGCGCAGGTGAGTGCTGGGCGTATTTACCGGAAATTTTTGCAGATGATATTTATCAGAACAATGTGTATTTCCGCGCACTTCATCAATACCACGTTGCGGGAATTCACGGCAATCTGTTCACTGTGATGGTGGTGGACATCGGCGCTTTCACAACGGACATCGCCAAACTAACTTTTGATTTTACCGCACCCGCCGACGGATTGCGCGCCATACGCCAAGAAAGTTACGCGCTTGGAGTCATCAATGAACTCGACAAGCCACTGATCGCGGCACTCGAAGATCGGCATGACTTTTCTTGGGCTGATTTTAGTTTTGAAGCCCAGGAGGATTGGAAGAAGTTGCTTTATCAGAACGACTCGTGGCCGTTGCCGGCAGTCGTGAATGGCACGCCTACTACGATAGAGCTTGGCACAGGTGAGAATCACGAACTTGTTGCAAATGCCACCCAACAATTTGCCGCAGCGGTTTGGGAGAAAATTGCAGCTTTTGCTGCTGGCGAAACACCGTCACACATCTATCTCACTGGTGGTGGGAGTAGGATTAAGGGCGTGGCTGAAGCGTTACGGGCCAAAATCGAAGGAGCAGGAATGCGCTTCGTTACAGTCGCTTCCGGTGAAGCACCAATTGGCAGTGACGATCAGCGTCCATGGAAGCATACAGGTGAATCCCTTCAGCGGCTGGCGACTGCTGTTGGCGGAGCAAGCGTGATTTTACAGGAAGCATCCGCTCCAGTTCATCACGGGCCAGCCGACCTTCATCCGCAACCTATTCCAGAGCCGCCCGCTGGTTTTAGAACTTGCCGGTGTCAGGGAGGCAATAAGGATTGTTGCTTCTGCGGTGGACGAGGATACTGCCCGTGAAATCATTTACGACCACGACCTCCAACTCCTCCAACTTAAAGCCGGTGCACCGTGCCGCGCGATATTGCAAGCGAGTGTATAGTCGTGGATCTACTCTTCGATTCGTAGGTATTTGGTCGATGGCTGGAACGTCACCCCATCAATCCGCTGTTCGGGCAGGTGCACGGGATACAGGCGGACGTTGCTGATCTGGTTGCGCTGCTTCTGCATGGCGACATAGAGCCAATACTGCTGTTTGACCGCATCGCTCTTACCCTTGTCGTAGCCGGTAGCGTAAGCCTTCTCAGACTGTTTCTTAGCGGCGTAGTGGAGCGTCTCGCTGACGATGACGCCGCCCGCCGCGCCAGCGGCGGTGGCGAGCGGATCGCCGTTGGAGAGTTCGTGACCGAGATATGCGCCGCCGGCACCAAGCGCAACGTCGCTGATTGGGCGCGTCGATGCGCAACCGACGAACAGGCCGGCGACAAGCGTGATGAGAAACAGTTTGAATGCGTTGGTGATGAGCTTGGTTTGCATAGGTGTTAGTGAGCTTTGGTTTCGTCGGTGCGGCGGTTGGCGTGATGGATGATTCCCTCGACGACGCTCGGGCTTTGTTTTAGTTCGCGAGCGCGGCGGTCGAAGTGCTCGCCGCTCGAACTGGAGCAGTAGAGCATCTCGGGCGAGGCGACGTTGTGAACCGTGCCGCAGATGTTGCGCGTCGAGTCGGTATGGAGATAGGTGAATGGCGAATACTTTTCGCCCGGCTGATGGTCGGGCAGCGGATAGTTCATGATCGCGTGCTGCGTGACTTCGGGCAGCGCAATGTCCTTGCCCATGTCGTCCAAGTCGGCGCGGTCGTTCTGCCGCATGATGAAGAACTGGCGGCTGTTGCCGAACACGGCGGAGCGGATGCGTGACTGCTTGAACCGCGCATACTGCTGCACGATTGAAATGTTCCAGCAATTGAACTTGCGAAGCTGGGCGTAGCTTTCCTGAACGATTTCCTGGCCACCGGGGATGTCGAGGAAGCGGGCGACTTCCTCGTAGATGTTCCGTTTCCGAATCGCACGCGGCAGCGTCATGATGTGTTTGCGTGCGTGGTTCGTGATGAGGAAGCCTGCGGCGGCTTTCAACTCCTTCGCCGATTCCGGGATGTAGCCCAGCTCGAAGTGCGCGATCTTGCCGGTGAGCGAGAGGTTGCTCGTGCCGTCGAACAGGCAGCCGTAGTTGCCGTCACGGCACCACGGCAGGATGAGCGTCGCGATTTCCATGATCTGGTCGCGCTCCGCGCCCATCGGATCAAGCATCATCAATTCCTGAAGCATCCGGTGCGTTGGGAACTCCTCCGGCGTGAAGTAGGCGAAGGCGAGATTGCGGACTTCCTTGCTGGTCTTCGGCTCTTTGAGGAACTTCAACACCTCGGCTTCGGCGAACTGGTGTTGATACTCCTCCGCCTCGGCGGAGTGGGCTGCTTTCCAGTCACGGAAGTCCGCAAAAGTTTCGAGCCCGGTAGCACCGGGAGGCATTCTTTCTGCCCGGAACTTCTGCAACGCGAGCGCATGGCGGGCGATGCCGAGAAGTTGGTCGTGGCGCTTCTTCTGCCAGTCCTGAAAGGCGTCCTCGTAGAGCAGGTTCAGGTATTTGGCGATCTGCGCCTGACGGAGCATCTG
>Ga0154020_10006872_pt1 | contig 13337 bp, 12 predicted proteins | sample Klosneuvirus_201_FD_109709 | JGI IMG/M metagenome (GOLD analysis project Ga0154020, IMG submission 109709) | Active sludge microbial communities from wastewater, Klosterneuburg, Austria - Klosneuvirus_20160825_MG | ecosystem: Engineered > WWTP > Aerobic digester > Activated sludge | place... | reverse complement strand
ATCCGACGTGGGACATCAAGAAGGTTGCCGCCAACCTGAATCTCGACGGTATCGGTTCAGAGGTTTACGGCCCCGTGAAGACGATGGTCGGCTACGGTGCGGAACATTCGACGCTCGGCGCTCTCCTTGAGTCAGTTGCAAAGCCGCTCGATATAACCGTGATCCCGGATCCGATGCCTGACGAAAAGGTCTTCTACCGCTCGGATCACTATTCGTTCGTTGAACGCGGCGTGCCTTCGCTGATGCTCCTCGGAGCTCCGGGCGGCGACAAGGAGATCTGGATCAAGAAGATCAAGGATTGGGAAAAGGGCGACTATCATCAGCCCGGCGACACGATCAAGGAAACCTGGGTCTGGGAAGGCCCGGAAACCGTGGCTGAGGTGATGGCCGAAATGGGGTGGCAGATCGCCGAGGCTCCGGAGATGCCCTCGTGGCTGAAGACCTCGCGGTTCTCGAAATACGACCGCGGAAATTCGAAGCCCGTCCCGGAGGATGAGTCGGAAGACAAATAGCCCGATAGGCAAGAACAAAAAGGCCTCCAATTTTCAGGCGGCCTTTTTCTATTTTCGTCGGATGTTATCAAAAGCCTATGCGAGCATCATTGCGGGCTGTTCGAGCATTTGGGTGAGCGTCGCAAGGAATTTCGCACCGGTCGCACCGTCGATGACACGATGATCGCAGGACATCGTGATGTTCATAATGGAGCGGACGACCACTTGGCCGTCGCGAACGACGGGCGTTTGAGTCGCGGCACCGACGGCGAGAATGCCTGCCTCGGGCGGATTGATGATCGCGGTGAATTCCTTGATACCGAACATACCGAGGTTCGAGATCGAGAATGTTGCACCCGTGTATTCTTCGGGCTGTAGTTTCTTGTCGCGGGCACGAGCGGCGAGCGAGCGAACCTCTGCACCGATCTCGACGAAACCTTTCAGGTTCGCGCCGCGAACGACGGGCGTGATGAGGCCTTCGTCGATGGCGACAGCAACGCCGATGTCGGCCTGCTCGTAGAAACGGATCGAGCGGTCTTGGTACGACGCGTTGACGAACGGGTGCTTTTGCAACGCCATCGCGACGGCCTTTACGAGAATGTCGTTGACGCTGACCTTTTGGTCATCCGCGAGCGAGGCGTTGATCGCCTTACGCAAGGCGAGGACGTTGTCCATCTCGATCTCACGCGTGAGATAGAACGTCGGGATCGGGCCGATAGATTCCGCCAGACGGGAAGCGATGACACGACGCATCTGCGAGGTCGGTTCTTCGCGAAAAGCGGAAGCTCCGACGACGGTCGAAGGCGTGAAACTCGGTGCTGCTTTCGCGCCTTTCCCGCCGCCGGCGAGAGCCTGTTCGATGTCGCGTTTGATGATGCGGCCGTTCGGGCCGGAGCCGGAAATGGCTTTGAGGTCAAGGTTATTTTCCGCGGCCATTCGAGCGGCGATCGGCGAGACGATGAGACGACCCTCAGATTGCGGAATGCGGATTTCGGATTGCGGAATCGCGGGAGCTGCCTTTGATGCGGATGTTGACGCCGCGGAATCTGACACACTCGCTACCGCTCGTGTTTCCGCCTTTTCGGCCGGCTCATCTTTTTTAACCGGAGCGGCGGCGGCTTTGCCGTTTGAAGAGACTTCGGCGAGCAGGGTGGAGATGTCCTCGCCCTTCTTGCCGATGATCGCGATCGCTTCGCCGAGGGCGGCGGTGTCGCCGTCGCCTTTCAGGATCTTAAGAAGCGTGCCGCCGGAGAGAGCGGTCATTTCCATTGTCGCCTTATCGGTATCGACCTCGGCGAGTGTCTCGTTGGCGTCGAACGAATCACCTTCGCTCTTGACCCAACGCGAAATCTGCCCCTCTTCCATCGTGGGCGAAAGCTTCGGCATTAAAAATTTTTCAGCCATAGTATCTGCCTAATTCAACCTTGTAAGTAATTCCAATCCTTCGTTCCATTCACCATATCCCGAACCCGGATTAATATGTCCTTTATCGCCGACATTCACAAGATCGCTGCCCCACGCCTCGGCGAATAGCTTTGCTCGCCCGATATCCGCCCATTCGTCGTTCGTGCTGGCCGCGACGATGCTCGGAAACGGCAAACGGACAAGGGGAATCGGATCAAATCCCGTTGACGAGAATGTCGAGCGATACTTTTCCGTTTCGCAATCGCTCGGAGCGACAAGAAGAGCACCCTTGATCGCTGTCCCAAACTTTCGGGCCCAATGTGCTATTGCAGTACAACCCAAGCTGTGTGCTGCGATAACAACGTTCTCAGGACCGTGCCTTTGAACTTCATCTTCGATCTTCAAGACCCAATCGTCAACGTTGGGAGCATCCCATTCCGATTGCTCGATCCGGCGAAATCGTTCAGGGAACTCACGCTCCCAACGGCTTTGCCAATGGTTCTCGCTCGAATTCGTAACGCCGGGAACTGTAAGAACGATCATCGTAATTTCAGATTCGGCCGCGATTACGAGCGGCGATCATCGCGAGGCGTTCGTCCCGCGTTAATTTACGCTCGTTGTAAAGCTCGATGCCGTCACCGGCGAGCTTTTCGAGCCAGAGTGCCTCGAGAGCTTCGAGATCCGTCTTTGCGTTGCCGATAGCGGTCTCAGACGGCTCGTATTCCTCGAGCACTTCGAATTCGAACGCAGAGTCGCCGAATTCGTTCCAATCAGCCTGAAGCTGCTTCACCGGGTGATTGCCCGCATTGAGCTGGAACTTATCGCGGTTGATCTTGCCCGGATAATCGATGCTCGAATCCACGAGCACGCGTTCATTCACCGTGCTGCGGATCTGGAATACGGCCATCGGACGGTGCCCAAGTTTGTATTCGCGGATCGCCGCCTTTTTGTCAATGCCGCTCATGCCGCCAGCTTCTCTTTTAGCCTTTCAATGAACACTTCATCGTTTAGAAGTTCGTCGCGGAACTTCTCATAGGCGGCTCTTCTGGCTCGCAGTTCTGATGGACCGGTAGAGTTGATCCTTTTGCTCCGTCGCAAACCCACAGAACGTGCTGCCTTACTCGTTTCGGGGAGGCCTAATTTAGATTCTGCGTCTTTCCTCTTCATACCGCCTCAATTGTAACCAAGTGAACCGCATTACAGATAGCAAACTTCCTTGACGGCGGCGATGATCTTATCGACGCTCGGAAGGGCGAGTGCTTCGAGATTCTTTGCGTACGGCATCGGCGTTTCGGCACACGAAATGCGTTTGACCGGCGCATCGAGATAGTCGAACGCGGTGTCCATTATCTGATGCGAGATCTCGGCGCCGACGGATGCGAACGCGTGCGATTCCTCGACGACGACGAGCCGATTCGTCTTCTTGACGGAATTTGCGATCGTGTCGATATCGAGCGGTTTGATGGTGCGCGGATCGACGACCTCGACCGAGACACCGAACTGCTCCTGGATCTTCTCGGCGGCCTCGAGGGACATCGGAACGGTCATCGAACGCGCGACGATCGTGCAGTCCGTGCCTTCGCGTTTGACGTCCGCGACTCCGAGCGGGATCGTGAAATCATCATCCTCGGGCACTTCCGCCTTCATCCCGTACATACGTTCCTGTTCCATAAAGATGACAGGATTGTCGTCGCGGATCGCAGACTTGAGCAGGCCCTTTGCATCGGCGGCGTTCGACGGCATCACGACCTTCAGACCGGGGAAGTTCGCGTACATCGCTTCGAGCGCCTGCGAGTGCTGTGATGAGACCTGGTACGCAGAGCCGTTCGGCCCGCGGAAGACGATCGGGATATTGAATTCTCCGCCCGACATATAGAGCATCTTCGCAGCATGGTTGATGATCTGATCGGCCGCAAGGATCGAGAAATTCCACGTCATGAATTCGATAACGGGACGCAAACCCGCCATCGCCGCACCGACGCCGAGGCCGGCAAAGCCGAGCTCGGTGATCGGAGCATCGACGACGCGTTTGTCGCCGAATTCTTTCCAGAGGCCGCGCGTAACCTTGTACGCACCGTCATACTCGGCGACCTCTTCACCCATGATAAAGACGTTCTCGTCTCTGATAAGTTCTTCGCGAAGCGCCTGATTCAATGCGTCGCGGATGGTTAAAACTGCCATAATTATATCGTGAGCACTGAGCAGTAAGCTGTGAGCTGAAAAAAAAGCAAAGCAAGGCACACTGGTAAAGCAGCAAACTAAGCTAGAGTCGAACAGCGTTGTGTTAGATCACTTTGCTAAGGCTTCTTTTGAGCCCAAACGTTACAGCCAAACACTCGTCCAAAAGCTTTTGCGCAAGAGAATAATCTTCTTGCTTCAAATATCCAATTCTCAGCGCGATCTCAAACTGTGTATTCAACTCATTAAGTGAGCCGATCGCAATGCTCAAAAAATGTCTGAATTGATCTGACGACCTGCCAGCCGCACCTTCGGCAATGTTCGATGGTGCGGAAATTGCCGCCCGCCTCATTTGAGAGGTCAAACCGTACGATTCTTCTCTCGGAAATCCCTTCGTACTCTCGTAGGTCAAGACAACGAGATCCATGCATTTCTGCCAGGCGATGAGATTCTTATGAGGCTTTTCCATTGCTGCTCACTGCTTACGGCTTGCCGCCCGCTCCTTACGCAAGCACATCTTCTAACAGCTGGCTCTCGTCGGGAAAGGGGCTTTCGTCGGCGAATTTCAGAGCTTTGTCGGTCGCCTCGATGGCCTCGCGTTCGATCTCTTCGAAGTCCTTGTCGTTGAGCACCTTTGCTTCCTTCAGGCTGTCCTTGAAGAGGATGATCGGGTCGCGTTCCTGGTATTTCTGTATCTCCTCGCGTGTGCGATAGTTGCCGGGATCGGACATCGAGTGTCCCATATAGCGATACGCTCGAATTTCGAGAAGGGTCGGTTTGCCCTCGTTGCGTGCGCGTTCGACCGCACGGCGGGTAGCACCGCGGACGGCCATCACGTCCATCCCATCGACGAACTCGTTGGCCATCTCGTAGGATTCGGCCTTTTTCGCGATACTGCGGGCACTCATTGCACGCTTTTGCGAAGTACCCATTCCGTAGCGGTTGTTCTCGCAAATATATATGCACGGCAGGCCCCAAAGCTCGGCCATATTGAGCGATTCGTGGAAGATGCCCTGATTTACGGCTGCCTCGCCGAAGAAACAGAGAACGACCTGTCCGGTCCTCTTGTACTTTGCCGCGTACGCCATTCCGGTCCCGATGCCGATCTGGCCGCCAACGATGCCGTGTCCGCCGTAGAACTCATGTTCTTTCGAGAACATATGCATCGATCCGCCCTTTCCTTTCACGCAGCCGCCTTCTTTACCGTAAAGCTCTGCCATCACGCTCTCGGGCGATATCCCTTTGACCATCGCCTGAACATGGTCGCGATAAGATGTAAGGACCATATCGTCCTTTTCAAGGGCGAGCATCGAACCGATCGCAATGGCTTCCTGGCCGATATATAGGTGGCAGAATCCGCCGATCTTACCCATACGGTAAACCTCGGCGCACTTTTCTTCGAAATGCCGTCCGAGAACCATCTGGTAGAGCATTTCGCGAAGAGTTGCTTTATCAACCTTCTTTATCGCTTTAAGTTGAGAAGCTTTACGATCCTCGTACTCACGGATCGCCTCATCGACGTCCAGGAACGTGTTCGAGTCCACTTTCTCGGGTTTGGCCGCGGCCTTTTTTGTACCTTTCGCCGAACTCAAATTGGCCCTCTTCTCGGGGTTTCGGCTTGTAGCTGCTTTTGGCAAGATCTGATCCTCCCTCAATCCTTGTAAATAGGCAAAAATAAATAAGATGCCCGAACATTCGATTATAGGAAACCCGGCCGGGAACTGCAAAAATGGAACGCGAAAGAGAGCACCTTTCAGCTAAACTTGGTATAGTTTGAATTTTGGTCGTATGGTGCCCAAGTTCTTGCTTCCCATTTTGCTATTTGTCTTCGCGATCGGCGTACACGCGCAGGATCCGATCAAATGGCGTCTTGACGCTTCGACATCGACTGTCCAACGGAGCGAAAAAGGGCAAAAGATCGAAGTTTCGCTCATCGCGGCGATCGACGATGGATGGCATCTTTATGCTCTCGATCAGCCGTCTGGCGGCCCGGTCGCGACGACGATAAAGGCAACTGACGCTTCGCCGTGGATGATCGACGGCAAGATCGCTAGCCCGAAGCCGATCGTTCGCCCCGACCCGAATTTCACCGTTAACGACAAACCCCTCGAAACGCGTTCGTTCACGAACGAGGCCGCATTCAAGATCCCGCTTTCCGCCGGGCTAGATGCGGCGATCGAGCAGATATCGCTGGATGTGCGGTTTCAGGCCTGTAATGATTCGCTCTGCCTGCCGCCGAGGACGATGCGCGTAACGACGGCAGGAGCCGAGCGAGTTACTGCGAAGGCGGCGGAGACACCGAATGCGGCCGCTGAGAATTCCGCACGTCCGATCACGCCTTCGCAAGTGCCACTTCCGCAGGATATTTGGCCCTTCATCTGGCTTGCGATCACGCTCGGGGCATTGTCGCTGCTGACGCCGTGCGTGTTCCCGATGATACCGATCACGGTATCGTATTTTGCGAACCACTCGGGCGGCAGCCGTTCACATTCGATAAAGCTCGCGCTCGTCTATTCGATCGGCATCATCGCGACATTCACGATTGCGGGAATGCTGCTCGCAATTTTCCTCGGTGCGGCCGGCGTTAACCTCTTTGCCGCGAACCCGTGGATAAACCTGCTCATCACGGCGATCTTTCTCTTTTTCGCCTTCAATCTTTTCGGTGCGTACGAGATCGCGATCCCGTCGAGCTGGCTGACGAAGCTCGATTCATTTACGCGCAAGAAGGAAGGCAAAGGCGGCGGTGTTGTCGGTGCGTTGCTGATGGGACTGACGTTCACGCTGACGTCGTTCACCTGCACGTCGCCATTCGTCGGCACGATCCTCGTCTCGGCGTCGCAAGGGAATTGGCGGATGCCGCTTCTGGGAATGCTTGCGTTCTCGCTCGTTTTCGCACTGCCGTTCTTCGTGCTCGCCCTTGCACCGCAGCTTGTCAACCAGCTTCCGCGTTCCGGCGGCTGGATGAACTCGGTCAAGGTCGCGATGGGCTTTCTCGAGGTCGCGGCGGCGATGAAATTCCTCTCGAACGCCGATCTCGTTTGGCATTGGGGAATATTCACGCGTCCCGTTGTGCTCGCGATATGGATCGCGATATTCGTAGTTCTCGCGGTCTATCTTTTAGGTAAATTCCAACTCTCGCACGATCCGCGGCCTGAGAAGCTCGGCGCGGTTCGGCTTATGGCGTCGATCGTGAGCCTTGCGATCGCGTTCTATCTTTTGACCGGCCTCTTCGGTGCGAAGCTCGGCGAGATCGAATCCTTTCTGCCGCCGGCAAAAGCAGGCGAGGCCCAATTCTTCTCGCCGAAGGGCGGCAGCGAGCCGAAGTGGATCGAGAACGACCTTGAAAAGGCCATCGCACAGGCAAAGGCCGAGAACAAACCTGTCTTTATTGATTTTACTGGCTACACGTGCACGAATTGCCGTTGGATGGAAGCCAATATGTTCCCGCGTGAGGACGTGCAGCGTGAACTTTCCCGCTTCGTCCTCGCGAAACTCTACACAGACGGTTCGGGCGAAATTTACGAGCGTCAGCAGCGTTTTGAAGAGGAAAAATTCGGCACCGTCGCGATGCCTTTTTATGCGATCATCGACATCGACGGACGCACGCGCGGAACGTTCCCGGGTTTGACGAGAAACCACGCAGAATTCATTGACTTTTTACGCGAATCGAACAAGAATTAGCCTATGCAGCCCATTCCCATTTCGGCCCTGATCGAGGGCCTCAAAGCCATCCCTGACGAAGATTTCGTTACCGACAATGTGTATGAGTTCCTGGCGAAGAACCCGGTCGCGGTCGATTCGCTCGAACCGTTCTTCTATTGGAGCCCGGATTTCTACACGCGCAACCTCGTTTACAAGGACGATCGCTTCGAGATGCTTGCTATCTGCTGGGAAAAAGGGCAGATCTCGCCCGTCCATAATCATTGGGATCAAAAATGCTGGATGATGGTGCCGGTCGGAAGATTGCGCGGACTGAACTTCGCCGTCGAGGAGATCGACGAATCGCAGATGCGTTGCAAGCTGCGTGAGACCGAGACCTTCGAACTAAAGGATTGTCTCGCCGCAAAGGTCGATCTCGAAGAGCCGATCCATCAGGTGCTGAACCTCGCGGAATTCGACGAGCGTGCCGTCAGCATTCACATCTACTCGAAGCCCTACGACCGCTGCCTCTCGTACTGCACGGACAGCGATACGTACAAGGAAGTCCTTCTGAAATATTCGAGCATCGACGGCGAACTTTGCGAAGGCGTTATCGCGTCGAGATAGATCATTTACGGCGCCAACGCATTCCGTCCTTGGTGTCTTCGAGAATGATGCCTTTTGCGGCGAGTTCGTCGCGGATCTCGTCCGATCGAGCGAAGTTTCGATGCCGCCGTGCGTCCTGGCGTTCGGCGATCAGAGCCTCGACGTCCTCGTCCAGCAGTTCGCTGTTCTCCTTTCCGAATATCCCGAGCACAGAATCGAACTTTGCGACCGCATCGAGCACCGCGGCCTTGTCTGCCTCGGAAAGTCCTTCCGCGGCAAGGATCGTGTTGATCTCGCGCACCATGTCGTGGACGGCGGCGAGTGCGGCGGCCGTGTTGAGATCGTCGTCCATCGCCGCCTCGAATCTTTCGAGAGCCTGAGAGACAGAACTGCGGACGGAATTCTCAGCTTCAGTCCCTTTTGCGTTTTGCCGAGCGGAAAAGCTTTGCCTTTCCGACGGCAAGCCAACACCTTCTGGCGGCTTAGGCGCCGGTAGTTCTCCCGAGTCTGACGGAAAAGTGGAGCTTTTCCGCTCGGCGACGGTAGCTGTCGAAGATTCACGAACAAGAGCCCGAAAGTTCCGCAGCCGTTCGACCGTCGATTCGGCGGCCTTTAAGCCTTCGAATGTGAAATTTAACTGCTTGCGGTAGGGAACCGAGAGCAGCAGATATCGGATTGCAAGCGGCGAATAACCTTGCTCGCGAAGGTCGCGAAAGGTGAAGAAATTGCCCTTCGATTTCGACATCGTAACGTCGTCGATCTTCAGGAATTCGCTGTGCACCCAATACTTCGAGAAGAGCTTGCCGGTCGCGCCTTCGCTCTGCGCGATCTCGTTCTCGTGATGCGGGAACTGCAGGTCCATTCCGCCCGCGTGCAGGTCGAACGTCTCGCCGAGATACTTCATCGCCATCGCGGAGCACTCGATGTGCCAGCCCGGACGGCCGCGACCAAAGGGAGCGTCCCAACCAGGGTTTTCGTCCTCGCCGACGAGCTTCCAAAGGGCGAAGTCGCGTGCGTCCTCCTTCTCGTATTTATCGGTATCGACGCGGTCGCTCGCTCCGGCGATGTTGCCCTCGAAACTGATCTTCGAAAGTTTGCCGTATTCGGGGAACGCGCCGATGCGATAGTAGATCGACCCGTCGGATTCGTACGCGTGGCCGTTCGCGATGAGTTTTGCGATGATGTCGATCATCTCGGCGATATGCTCGGTCGCACGCGGCGTCACCTCAGGCCGCTCGTTGCCGAGCGCGTCGAAATCCTCCCAGAAGTATGTGATGAAAGGCGCCGTGAATTCGTCGATCGAGATATTGCGGGCGGCAGACTCATTGATGATGCGGTCGTCGATGTCCGTCAGATTGAAGACGTGCTTCACGCCGTACCCTTTGTATTTTAAATATCGCCGCAGAACGTCGCCGAAAATGAACGTGCGAAAGTTGCCGATGTGCGCGAAATTCCAAACCGTCGGCCCGCAGATGTACATCCGCACCTTGCCGTCCTCGATCGGCACAAATTCCTCTAGTCGGCGAGAGAGTGTGTTAAAAAGTTTGACCTTGACCATCAATAGCTATCCTATGCGTCTGGACGAAGCTTACAATAATCTTCCCAGTATAGTTTGCGGGCTTTCCCTTAAGTGAAACAGGACGGAATTTCCAATTCTTAGTTGCTAGTACTGCAGCTTTTTGCAAATACACATCGCCTTCAACTGGCCACGCATAGGCGACGTCCCCTTCTTTGTCGACGGCTAAAAACAACGCTACCTTCCTATCGCAATACTGTAGAGCGACTCCGACGGCCGGACAAGGAGCGATAGGCTCCCCAATAAGCTGACCCAGAATTGTCTCATCCGCAAATGCTGAGGTTTCGCCCGGTGGCAGTTCCTTGAAACGTACTTCATCAACTTTAATATCGGCGATCGGTGCGTGGATTCTGCTGCAGCTAAGCGGCTTTATCATAAACACGACGGTTGCAAAGCGTCGATATCCGGCGTCGATGAATGGCATTTTCATCTCGTTGATATTTAACTGCCCGACCAACTGCCGGACATAGTGCTCAATATCGGAGATCTCGGTAAAGCTCGATTCCTGCCCGCCGAAAATATAGACCGCACCGCTCGCATGAGAAGAAAGCGCTTCAAGTCTTGCTCGAAATTCCTTGGCGACCTGATCGAGCCGGGTCTTATCGGCGAAGAATACTTCATCGAACTTGTATCCCGGTTCGGAGCACTGACCGGTCGTCGAGTTCGACTGACCACTTACCGCAAGTGCAGAGAATACGAGCACAATAAAAGTGAATAAAAATACTTTTGCAGTCATTCAAAGGTCGCCGCACCTAAGTCTCGCACTGTTCGATCGTTCTATCACAAGTTTTCGTACTAAAAGAATCTGAGCATCAGTAATCGATGGTTATCGAACTTGCATCCGGTGGAAACCTTACTAAGATAACACCCAGAAAGTTCTTTGGCATACCATCGACCATGAGAGGGCGGAATTTCCAAGCCTTCGCGGCGGCGGGTGCCGCTGAGCGCAAAAGTGGATTGCCGCTGATGTCTTTCGCAAATCTTACCGTGCCGGTCTTATCGACCGCAACGAAGACCTCGACTTCAAGCGGCGTACTGCAAGCGTGCATTGCTCTGGCCACGGCTGTGCACCGGCCAAAGATCTCCTTTGCGACCTGATTCTTCAGGTCGTCGCGTGACATACGAACGGTGTCGGCCGGTGGAAACTCCTTGAACTGGATCTCGTCAACATCGAGATCCGGCGTCGCGGCATAATGATCGCTGCAGTCTAAAGGGCGTATAGCAAGCACGACCGCCGCATTGCGTCGATAGCCGCCATTCACAAAGGAAACCTTGCCGTCCGAGTCATTGCCGAAGCCTATGCGGCCATCGACATCCTTCGTGATCTCGGCGATCTCGTCAAAGGTCGTTTCCTGACCGCCAAAAATATAAACGACACCCTTTGCCTCGGCCGGGAGCGTATAGAGTTTCTCACGAAATTCCTTCGTGACCTGATCGAGGCGAGCCTTGTCCGCGAAGAGAACTTCGTCGAACTTGTAAGCTGCGGGCGCGCGGCATCCGTTGTCGATGTAAACCTCGTCGTCATCATCATCATCGTCTTGTGCTCTGACGGCCAACACAGTTAGTGTGAGAACGAGAAGTAAAAGCAAGAGCGTCTTTCGTTTCATTATACGATCACCTCATTTGTGCTCGAATAACACCGATCAGGTGAGGTCGGGTTCGACGAAATTCTTTCGGGCCTCGTCGGAGAAGAGACGCTCCCGCGAGTAGAATTTCAGCGGATGGTCCTTATCTAAGCTCTTGATCATCTCGGCGGCGATCGAGCAAAGCGGGAGCGCGCGCCGTTCGTTCCAGAATCGGTGAACGGTGTTCATCCAAAAGACAGTGAGCGTCTCGTGATAAGGCATCTCTTTTTCGAGATCGACGCCGAATCCGTGTTCGAGCAAACGTAAGATGCCGCGACGCATCCTTTTTGTTGCAGCGTCGAGATCAAATTTTGAAACGTAATATAGCGCGACGACCAAGTGCTCGCGATGCTTCCACTCATTACGCGGGATCGAGCACGCCTCGAACTGCTCGACGAGGGCGAGGATCGCTTCTTCCGAGTCGTACGCTTTCATAAAGGCAAAATGCGCATTTTACACTATTTGCGCAAGGAGAAGGACGGAACGTGCGAGCCCTTCGCTCTGGCAAGTTCCGCCCTCTCGGTTAAGGGTAAATTATTGCGCAGATATTTATTTACGGGGCAGCGTCTGGCTTTTCAGCGTACACGGTGATGCTGTAGATGCCAGTGCCGCTTTCGCGAAATGCTTTCAACGGGCCGTCGCCAAGATAGCGTTTCAGAATATCGTCCGGTACGTCGATCGCGCGCTCTTTTTGAAGCGTGAGATTCGTGAAGCCGTTCGCTTCGATCAGCCCGAGGTATTCATCCTTTTGGATCGCACCCGAAACGCAGCCTGCGTACATCTCAGCCGCACTCTTGATCGATGCGGGAAGTTCACCTTCGATTACAATATCCGAAATGCTGAAATGCCCGCCGGGCTTTAGCGTCCTGAATATCTCACCAAAAACCTTGTTCTTATCCGGCACAAGATTCAGCACGCAGTTGCTTACAACGACATCCGCCGTATCGTCATCGACGGGAAGCTCCTCGATATCGCCTTTGCGAAATTCGACGTTAGTGAAACCCAGTTTCTCGGCATTCACGCGGGCTCTTTCGAGCATCGCGTCCGTAAAATCAACCCCGATGACGCGGCCGCTCTCGCCTGTTGCGTGCCGTGCGACGAAGCAATCATTGCCTGCACCGCTGCCAAGATCGATCACCGTGTCGCCGGCAGAGATCTTTGCGAACTGCGTCGGCAGGCCGCATCCGAGGCCAAGGTCTGCGTCGGCGGCGTAGCCTTCGAGCGAGGCGTAGTCCTCGGTCATTATGTTCTCAACCTCGGTCGAACAGCCGCTCGAACCGCAGCACGAGGCCTGGTTATCTTCTTTCTCCTGAGAAGCGATCGCACCGTACTTCTCTCTGACGAGTTCCTTTAACTTTGCGGCATCATCCATCGCCGCCGCTTTTTCAGGCACGAAATTATCGGCGCTAGTTGCATTTCCGGGCTCGGTAGAACAGCAGCCGGGTTCACAGCAGGCGGCACTATTCTCTTTGCTGTCCGGCAAGCCGGACTCGGTGTCCTTGTCTCTCGCTATCTTTGTTAACATTGTTGCATTCTCCATAATGTTCAGCAGCACTCCGTGCCTTTTGCCGTCAACTTTGCTGAAATTCCTGCAATGTAACTCTGCAGTTTCTTGACGGTCTTTCCTTCAACGCAATAGCAGATCGCGTTACCCTCGATACTGCCCTTTATTAGCCCGGCGTCCTTGAGAGCCCGCAGATGCTGAGAGATCGTGGCCTGAGAGAGCGGGAGTTTGTCCACAATGTCATTGCAAATGCAGCCGTCAACTTTCAATAGGTATTCGACGATCGCAACCCTCGCCGGGTGGCCGAGAGCTTT
>Ga0154020_10006871_pt1 | contig 13338 bp, 14 predicted proteins | sample Klosneuvirus_201_FD_109709 | JGI IMG/M metagenome (GOLD analysis project Ga0154020, IMG submission 109709) | Active sludge microbial communities from wastewater, Klosterneuburg, Austria - Klosneuvirus_20160825_MG | ecosystem: Engineered > WWTP > Aerobic digester > Activated sludge | place... | reverse complement strand
TGAAAGGAAAGAATACGCTCGCTCAGCTTCGGCTGAAGGCTTTGGCGATAATGGCGTTCCGGCGGCAGCGAGGGCTGCCATAGCCTCCTGTTAGGAAATAGAGCGATCATGAAGGTCTTGATGATCAATGACACATGAGAGAGCAATTCACCTCTGCAGTGGCGTAGATCTGCGCCAATTTTCCTCTGATACGCGGCCGAATCGAGTGAGCCACTTGTAGTCCTGTGAACCAAGCAAATCAATATAAAGTGCCATTCGATTCACAACACGAATAAGTGGACCTCCAATGATACCGAGCTTGGACGAGTAAACGCCGCCGTTCATCTGAACGAAGCGCGGCTGGAGTGCCCATACCAGTTTACCATCTGCTAGCGCAACTACCTCACCCGTCCACTGCGACTTGAGCTCTGATATACAAATAAGAGGAGCACACCATGTAAGAGAAATCGCACGTACCAGCCATGAAGATAAGAGCGCGATTCTGTCGCAAATCAATAAGGTTGGCGAGAGGAATGACCGCCTCGGCCTCAGCCAAGCGATCACTCCCAGTCAGCGAAGTCGTCGGTTTCAATGACAGAACCACCGCCGATCTTTTCAAATCCTAAAGTTGATCACAAAGCTCAGCTGAAGCAAACACAATTCTGGATGGAAGGTGGGGGTGGACCTTATATGTGGCTTTGGTTTTGATGGCGAGTTGGTAAAAGTGGAAGGTATTTGTCGATTTGAGATCTTTGAGGGTTTTGCTTTTGGCGCGAGGGTATTTCTTCGCTGCTTCCTTTTCTTTCTCTTTGGCCTCCTTCCTCTCAGCGGCCAGCTTTACCTAGGCGAGACTATCAGTTCACAGTTTGCTAGGTTCTCAGAACGAGGAACAATCGCACTGAGGGATAGATAGTGATTTGGGCGGCCATTGCTGATGGAATCTCACCGCCATCGACAGGCGATATCGACGCTTGCAAGCTCAGCCACGGCTATCCAAGAAATGAGGTAAGTGTTGTCATTGAGTGTGTTGACACTTGAAAAGATCGAGCGAGTCTCAACAGACGCACCATGCTCAGCTCTTGCATCACCATGTCAAAATAGATCCAACCCTGCGATGACCTCATCCCATTCTCCTTGGGTTCCTAGAATATATAGAGTAAATACAAGGGGAAAGCAAGAAGGCAACGAACGTAGCGAACGTCAAAGACTTCAATCGAGTTGGCCACTGGTCCCGTGGCGATCGAAAGGAGATCGCGAGAGCCCGCCGCCACTTTCTTTGCATGACCACCTTCATAAAATAAATCAATAAATCAACAAAAAATAGAAGAAATATCGGTGGTAAGGCGACGTTCAAGGCAATTCCGAATCGACGGAGCTCGAGCCGGGTGAAACCTGTCAAAATTCACCACAAAAAATATTATATTTAACCAACAAAAATAAAAACAAAAACGAAATCGCTTAAATGGATCAAGAGGGAGCCAGAGGAAGGCGAACCCTTCTTCACGAAGTAGAGCTCGACCTCGACAAGTCGCAGCGGGAGCTTCTTGGGCTCTTTCTCGTGGTAGTCAAACTCTTTCTTCAAATCGAACGACGGATTGAATTCTAAAAAAGAAATTGATAAAAGATCGCGTAAATTTTTTGGGCGAGGAGGCCGAGAGTGGACCTGATTTGACGACGTCCGTTGAGAATGAAAGCTCCTTGGCGACCGTGAACTTAATGTAGAATGCCGGTAGCTCTCCGCGACTAGAAAGGGATGCGATATTAACATTAAGAAAAAACGAAGATAATCAGTCAAGGCAAAGGAGCGAGCGATTGGAGGGCGAATCGAGAGTTTTGCTCGACAACCCACAATTAAAGCCGTTGAAAGACCGAGGGGATCCGTCGTACTAGGCCGATAGACCCTCCGCTTTCACGTTGCTAACGGCACAAGAGAAATCGAGTTTAGATAAGCGATCGGCGTCGAGGTCGCTCGAGGACGGCTCAGGCGGGGCCGTGGCAGAGGAGAGGTCCAGCCTCTTGATGGCCTCGACGCCTGTCTTCGGATTGCCTTCGCTAGGGCCGTCTGGGCCAGGCTCGCCCGTCCGCTCGTCGTCGCTCATGTTTTATTGGATCCTTTTCCTCGACGGAGCAGTGCAAGTGCAAATATCGAAAATGAGGGCGTGTCGAGGGCTCTAGGCGCCGTGAATGACTCTCGGCAGAACCGCGGGGGCAATAATGCTGCCAGTGACTCTTGGCTGTTACTATAGGAACCCGAAGAGGACTGTCAATTCAAGAAAACCAAATTGACAGTCAGAGGAATATTATATCTAATTCGGACATGTTACACGAGATCCTTGTCGATTGGCGCCTTGCACAAAGGGCAAGTTTTGTTCTGCTTGAGCCAGTGCGCGGCACAGTCTTTGTGGAAATGGTGCTTGCAGGGAAGGCGCGTGAGCGAGTCCCCCTCAGCGTACTCTTCTAAACAAATCGCACATTTCTTATCTTCATCGGGAATCTCTTTCTTGGAGCTACGACACGAAGATAGCGGTCAAGGAGAAGGTCAAGGGCAACACTCAAGGGAGTCAATCAATGATGGGTACGCGTCATCGCTGCCGAGATTGATTTCGGTGAGCTGCGAAAGTATTTCTTTAGTTGCACCACCAGGGCCTTTACTGAACACTCCGCAAGCAAACAAAATCAAGATGACAACGAGAGCAATGCCAATGAGCACCAGAAGGCCTAGGGAGAGAAATGAGTGACAACTAAGAAACCACAGGATGAGTTGGAATCACAAAGGAGACGAACAAAGTATAAATAGTAATATAAAGAAAGGTGAAAAAAAGAGAACGGACCTGCCACACTGAGGGTGATACAACAGAGAACAACGACGAAGAGGTAGAGGTCGGGCTCCCTCGTGGCGCAGTCGCTCGAGTTCCAAGCCCAAGAGAGGCCCACAATCATCCACACCACAAAGAATATGCTCTAAACGATAAATGAAAGTATTAAAACAGAATATTAGCAGTTTTCATGCAATGGGCTTCGTTCGTACATGTAAATAGACCATCGTTCTCAGGAAGACCTCCAGCTTCCTCGAGCTCTTTCTCCATTTTGCAGGGTCATTCAAGTACGCCTTATGATCCCTAATAACCAGTCAAATGAAATAAACTAACAAATAAATGAGAACGTAATATTAGATCTAAAATGAAATCGAAGAAGTGAATTCGCACGAGGAAATACGAGCGACATTCCAAATGTAAAAGACAAGCGAGGTGGCGAGAGTGATGCCTTGGACGAGCGCCCAAGAGCTCAGCGGTTTGTCGCAGAACATATTGTTAGATATCGAATTGCCAAAGTAATAAAAACTCGGAATGGCGACGGAGATGACGTAGATGACGTGGAAGGAGAGCATGCACTTGGCCAGACCCATGCTCTCGGGCTTGTCGCGCACCTCGTATGCATCCTCGACTAAGGCAGGGTCGTACTGGGGCGGAGCTCGTCGGTTCGGAGCAGCATTGGTATTTGGAGAATTCGGATTTGGTGGAGTGGAGGGAGAGGGATTGCTAGTGGAAGTGGAATCTGTATCGGGATTGGGATCGACATCGGCGCCTCGCTCTGTGTCGATTCCTTCGAGCAGCAGATCGACATCGGAATCCGATGTAATGTTCCTCATCTTCTTATCTTCATTTGACGGATTAATGGATCGAGAGAAAGGCGGGGACATCGGAGCGTTTTTAGAATTATTACGTCGACGAGTATTCTGGTCATCGACGTCAGTGCCACTGCTCGACGACGATGATTCCACGATCACCCCCTTCTTTTTGGATTTTTTTGCTATTAATACAATAGGAAAGTAAGGAAAGTGAAACAGGATTTGGCAAATCTCAAAAGAAGAGTTTCGTACGAGGAGACGCACCGCCACCTCGATCGGTCGTCGGTGGCTGATCGACTAGAACGAACTCTCGAGAGTCAGGCCCCTGGGAGATTTGGTGATCAGGTATTGGTTTTTCAGAATCTTTAGTATTATTACTACTATTGGTCTGGTGAGGGCCGGTCCGAGGTGCTGATGAGGGTGCCAGGGCGGCGAGGGGATCCTGGTTTGGCATTTCACCCGGCTCGATAAAAGCCGAATCAGAAATAACAATGGGATCGGTATTCTTCGCAATATCTTCCTTTTCCTTTGCCATTGCGCAGAACAGAGAGCCCAAATGGAGCTGGTGTGGAAAGACAAGAAATATACGGAATAGAAAATGACGTGTTTCTGCGCTCTCAGTAAGACACCCGCCGCCTCCTAAATCACTCTCAAACACGAAACTACTAGTCACGAAGTTATTCAATTCCTCAAAAATGGATTTAGAATATTAATATCTGACTACGAATATTAATATATCAAGTACTCAACTCTCAGAAAGCCCCCTTTACAGTAGCTGCCGGCGGTGGCAACCGCTCTTTCTGACAGAACTAACACTTCCTGAACACAAGTTGTTGAATGAGGACGAGTCATGAGGGCTGCTCTTGACGCTGGCTCGCCTCACTCGTTTTCGTGTTTGACCCACGCTTCATCACTTCGTATTCATCGTGTCTTTCTAACGGCCAGAAGTACTTCACGAGATGGCGGAGAATGAATATGCTGTACGACCAACTGTATGCTTTATAGCGAGCTCATGCACCTCTCCGTCCCGCGAAATAATATTTCCTCCTATTCCCTCCGGCTGCTAACAGAACCCGCCTTTAGGTGGAGTATGCACCAGGAGGACGTGCTGCGGTACTCCAATTGCCGTATTTCGATCGCACCTTTGATGATGCGCTTTAGTGAATCGGTTCACTCAGATGACCCTCACCTCTTCGTTTAGTGCAGGTACAATCAGTGCAAGGTCAACTTCGACAAGGGAGAACTTCGCTTGGTGAAGCGGCATCCCTCAGCCTTCCATGAAGACAAGGACAATGACTACTTCCACCCCGAGTGCCTCTTGAAGGCTCGCCTCCCTCCTTTTTTACCCGGAGCATCACGACATATTTCAGATCTTTAGTCATTCGTGAGGGCCAGAAAGGGCACTAAGAAGCTCGAGAAAGTCTCGGACTTGAACGGCTTTAGTGATATCAAGATTGACGATCAGGAGTATCTCAAGTCCCTCCTCAAGCACCCTGGTACCCTCTCAAACATTGCTAGTGTAGTTGGTTTGGATCTTCTGTTCTTGCTCCACACTAGAGAGGGCCAAAGATAAGGCTGGAAAGAGAGAGGTTAAGAGCGAGGACGATCTCAAGGTGGAGAGGAAGCCACCAAGAAGAAGCGGCAAATCCATGGAGACTGCGAGTGCAGCGGCGCACAAAGAAGAGAAGGAACAGGACGAGGTGGACGTGGAAGGACACAAGGCGGAAGAGGAGGGGGAAGAAGAGCCTACCCGAGACGCTGCTTCCGTGGAGCAGCTGGAGGAGGAGAAACCCAAGAAGAAGGGGAGCCACGCCCGATCTCGCACTCGACTTCGCGCTGTGTCCAAAGCCCCGCGGCAGAGTGGAAAACGACACAAGACCCATTTCACGCACCACAAGCAGCACAAGACCCCCTCAGTGACCGGCGACACCAGACTCCAAGTGACTCTCAAGAAGAAAACCGCAACCACTCGCGCAAAGAAACTTGCCACCAAGCAGACGGCCAAGACCTCCGTTAGACTAACCCACGCCAAAACGACGCAAACCCGGAAGCACACGAGGACCCGTAGTGGCAGTCTCTCTCGCAAAGTCAAGCAGGCAAGTCCCAAGAGGGAGAAGGAGCCCACTTCCTCGAAGGGAAAGGCTGAGGTGAAAGACAGGCAAGGCTCAACCATGCTTCGCTCTCACGAGTCAATGAAGGGCACAGCAACCAAGACAGTGAAGCACAAGAGTTCCAAGTCCAAGGCGCCCGCAAGGATGCCCACACATAAGAAGACACCGAACAAGGTCACCACCCCAGCTTCCACTGCTCGCGGTCAGAAGCGCAAACGCAGTCAGTCAATGACAGAAGGCATGGTGACGCGCTCCATGACGACCAAGAAGCCCCGCAAGGCTTAGTGCCCTACCTTGATTCCTTTTCATGTTGTTCATGATCTTTGCAATATATCCTGTTCGTTCGAAATTACATCCGTCGTCCTCGACCACCAGATTCCCGCCCAAAAAGATGTGGTTGGCATTGATGGAGCAAGCGGAGGTGGTTCCTCGAACGCTAACAGTCATTGGCCTGACATTCCGTCTGCGCAGACCATGGCTGACAATTCATTTGTGGTAATTGATGCTTATTTACCTTTCGCTATTCCCTCCTTCTTCTTTTTTGTTGTGGCGGAGCCGGTACGGCGCCCAACAGCGACGGCCGAGTCTTTGATTGGTGTCGATCAAACCCTCGCCTCGCCCCGTGCCTCTGCTTTGCCTTTTCGGAATATATGTCCTATTATTTTTAATACTAATTCTTATTTTGTCTCAGGCCAATTATGCACCGACCGGGCGCGCCACGGTATGTGCCTCGATCTTTCGTTCTCCTCGATCTCGCGCCCCGTTTGCTCGTCCTCCTCGCCTCGGCTCGACAATAGTATAATTCGGCTTTTTACTGATGTAGAATCTTATTTGTAGTGCAAATATAAAAATTGCGAGGAGAAGAAGATCGACAGGGACCAGTTGCGCGTTGGCAAAACCCACCCCTCGCCGTTCCACGACGGCACTCAGACCGACTATTACCACGCTCTTTGCATCTTCAAGGCACACCGATCTTCCTGTTAAGTTCATTGTTTACAACACATATTATATTCGTTTCCATAACTGCCTTGAGTGTCTTGAGCGTCGGCAATCGAACTTATGGACGAATGAAATTCATCTCCTCGTGCTCGACATCGTTCGAGACCCAACCTAACTCTTCTCTCCTAGTCCTTTGCGAACGTACGCAAGGATACCAAAGTGATCGATGATGTTGAAATCATCGAAGGTTTTGGCGAGCTGAAGCCTGCCGACCAAGACGTCCTCCGAAAGCTTGTGAAAGAGTTTTCCTCCGGTACCTTTAACCCACAATCTCAACTATCCATTTCGCGACGCTGTTTTGATTGTTGTGATTGTAGGAGACCTAAAGGAACGCACAAAAGAGGAGCTGAAGGAACAGCGCCTCAAGCGCAAACAGACGGAGGCTGACCTCTCTGGCGAGGAGAAGACCCCCAAGAAGGCCAAAATTGAAAAGAAGGAGAAAAAGGAAGAGAAGGCAGAGCCCGAGGAAGATGTGATGGTCGAGGAGGTTAAGCCTGCAAAGAAAGAAGTGATGGTGGACAAGCTCAAGCTTCGCGGCGCTTTGTCCGACGCGTGGCTATCGCTTCTCGCCGCCCCACTTGGGAGTGTGGTACGTTAACCCCAGCCCATCGCTTTCGAACTCTTCTCTTGTTCACATCGCTCTGGTGTTTTTATTATTGCAGAGTGGCATGGAATCAATTCTAGGAGGAAGTGCCGACGAGAAAAAATCTCGCCTCAAGTGCTTCGAGAACATTGAGCCTGAAGAAGTCCGCGCCGTGCTGATCTGTGCGCTCCGACAGCTTTTTGAAATCGCTCTGCTTCCTTCATAGTGAGGTTCGTTTATTCTAGTCCGCGACGAGAACGACATTGGCTTCCCACTCTTGTCACAGGCGGCAGAGTCGCTGAATTCGCCCAAGGCGAAGCCTCTCGTCAATTTCCTCGCCCAGCTTCGAAAGATTCATCCGGAGGGTTCCCTCGACGGATATGCATCTCTTGTCCTTTCTCTCTTGAAACCCTTGCGCCTTCTCCCCTCACGTTACTTTTGTAGTGGCTGCAGCACATCATTTCGCAAGGCATTCTCTTCGTACCTCTGCGAGGGAAATCCGATGCTCAGAAATCGGCTTACACCGAGATGGCGGCCATCGTCATCCAGGCACTCATCGACTTCATCAAGACCAGCTCCAAGAATCACGGATTCGCAGTTATGATGATGGGAAATGAAGGGAAGAAGCTAGAGTCAAGGGTACCTCACCATCTATAAACGACACTTTCTGATGATCATGTTATCTTAATTTTGCGACTTTGTGTTGTAGATTAGCGATCTAAAGTACTCTAACATGGACGATCTCACTATGGTTGTCCGAGCCCTTCCGCACCCGAGCGACGACGAGTTTATCACTCGCACGAAGAATCCGATCGGAGAGGTAATTGCTTGTTCCCTCGGTAACCGCTATTCCCTCTGAGCCTACATTTTATAAAATAGATCGATGCAGCAATTTTGGAAGCCAATCATCAGCCCATTACTTGGACCTTTGGAGGAGGCGATGGAGCCGTCCAAGCAAAAGAAGAAGCAGCGGTGCCATTTGTCATTGGTGAGGCGCAGCTCGTCGGTTGCGAAGAACAAACTCAAGGGATGTCTCTCAAGCTCGACACATCTTCACCGACAGAGGTCCGTCTTTCTTCTCATGTATCTTCCCCTTTCAACCAATCGAATAAATGAATTGCTTTTTTGATAGGTTGGTCGTAACAGTTTCGACGGCCTCAAACAGGTCAAGAGTGTTAGCCGCCGCCAAGTCCTCGTCTCCGTTGTCGCTGAAGGTACTCGCATTGCCTTCCTCCGAGATTGCCTACGCCTCTTCGTGATCGTTCATTTGCTTAGCCGGGAAGACGGGAGTGAAGATTGAACTCGTGGGATCCAACCCGCTCATCTACTCTAAGGACGATTCGAACGAGCCCTTGACCCAACCAGGCGAGTCTGTCGTCCTCTTTCATGGCGACAAATTCTTCCTCGTGGCTGACAGTTATCAGTTCGAAGTGAAGGTCACCGAGAACGCCAACAGCGCCGCGCTCAAAGCCGCTAAGGAAAAAGAAAGAAAGGAGAAAGAGAAAGAAAAGGAGCGAGAGAAAGAGATGGAGAAGCAACGCGAGCGGGAGCGCGCTGAGAAGGATCGCAAAGCACGTGAGGAAAAAGAGAAGCTTCAGCGAGCCCAGGAAGAACAACGTGAAAAGGACCGTCAGAAGAAGCTAGAACGAGAGAAGGAGGCAGAGCGCGAGCGAGCAAGGCAAAATGAAATGGAGAAAGCGAAGGCCAAAGAAAAGGGGGCAGAGAAAGAGTCCTATGACGACGCTGAGGAGAATCCGAAACCCGTGGCGAAGAAGCCCTCGGTCGATTTGGTGAGCGAAGACTCAGCGGAGATTCCGAAGGTCTCCAAGAAGCGCGTGTTACCTTGGGGCAAAGGCGGCGGAGGCGCTGAGAAGAAGAGTCCCGCGAAGAAACCTCGGACCCCAAAGAAGAGAGAGGACGACTTCATTGATAGCGATGGCGACGATGATGAGCCCAAATCGAAAAAGCCTCGCAGGGCCGCCCCCAAGAAGCCCATCAAGGACTACTCCGACGGCGAGGACAAGATGGATGTTGACGAGGAGAAGGAAAAGAAGCCCGCGAAGAAGGAAGAGAAGGAGGAGAAAAAGGAGGAAAAGGCTGATCCTGGCTTCGTCAATTGGGACGAGGTTGGCGATAACATCGGCAAGCCCAAAAAGAGAGCGCCCAAGAAGAAGGGTGAAGACGCGGATGATGAGTTCCACTCCAATGGTTCCGGCAGCGAAGAAGACAATGATTGGATGAAGGACGCCGCTGCCGACGACGAGGAGTCCGAAGTCGTTGCCGATGACGAAAAGCCCGCCAAGAAGGAGGAGCGGAAGGAGGTCAAGGACGACCAGAAGGGCGACTCTGCTGAAGGCAAGGTCGCTAAGAAGCCCGTGAGGAAGCCTACGAAGGCCAAGAAGAAGTACTCCGATGAGAGTGACGACGACGAGGTACCTTCTGCGTTCTCCTGGTATCCTCGCTCACTTCTAATTCGTCGTGCCATTGTAGGACGAGGAGGACTTGAGCTTTGTTGTCGCTGATGACGATGAGGATGCGCTTAAGCCTGTCACCACTAGCCGCACTCGCGCCAACCCTCCGATCGCCTCCCAACCCTCGTCCGTGGGAGGTGGCGGCGGCAAAGGTAAACGCCGTCCCTTCCCTTTTCCTCTTTTCATTTTCAAGTATTGCAGATATATGAGTTCCATCATTAGCTTTATCAAAATGGCCCAGCGTGATCGGTGGTCGTCAGGTGTGCCGCTATGGCACGTCGTGTTATCGCAACAATCCCGCTCATTTCGGTCCGTTGAAACCGCTTTCCAATGATCATTAGTTTTTCCCCTCTACCCTCTCATTGTCATCTCATGGCTAGCTGAGTTCGCGCACCCTTGGAAGGATCAGGATTGAGAGTGGCCGTGGTCTTTAGGACTAGGTGCTATCAGAATACATGTTTTACTGAAAAACCTGAAAAGCAAAACAGAAGCTGAGGGTTCGTCACCCAAACAAGGAAATAAACACGAAATAATGTATGTTTTCGGGCGCGATGAGAGAGTTAGGCAGTCTCCTGCTTGAGGCCAATGACGCGGCCAGTGGCGGCGTCGCGAGCGAGGCAACCCGACTGCAGTGTCACTAGGCCCTCCTCCCACCCGCTCATGCGCTCCAAGTCATGTAGCACCTATTGCAGTCGGATGAGATGAGTGGGAGACCAGCAGGACAAATATATGAGGCAAACCTTATCAGTGCCGAAATAGTCGTGGTGGACGACGGGCGAGTCGGTGAGATGGTGCGCCAAGGCGACGCACTCGATGCCGTTGATGCGCATCACCTTGTGCGTGCTCGATGGCTCCAGCACGAAGCTGTAAACTGCCTCACATGGCCTACAAACAAACCATAAGCCACACAGTTGAAAATATATCAAAGATGACACGGAAAGAGTACATGTCTGAAGCAGGGGCAAGGTCGATGGGGAAGGTCCAAGGCGCCTGTGAGTCGAGGCGAACGGGGTGGTAGGGTGTCACGAGGAGACCGCCATCGCCCTCGCTCTTGAGCGCCACCAGCGATGCGCGGCTGTCCTTACACACCGTGCGAACCACGCAGCGGACCACCTATCGCAAGAGGATTAGATCGAGAGGAAACTTTGGAAGAGATATCAAGGAGTTACCGCTTGAGTGCCAAGCGAGGAAGCGACAGTGTCACCGAGCTTCACATCGCGAACGAGCTTCGAGGATCCGTCGGCCATGGCGACGACACTCTCACCCGCAAAGCATGGGTTGCTGTGATCAGAGGATCATCATATTGATGTAACAATCCCGAGGGAAACGTGAACATACCTTGACGAGTAGTAGCCGCTCATGCTGACGGGACGCGAAGGGCTTCTGGCCACGCTGGTGCTAACGCTGCTGTTGCTCGATGATGGAGCACGCTGAGCCGGAGCAGAGGGGACGGGCGGAGGGAGCTTCAAGAAGGTGGTGTCATTCTCGTCGCGGAGCTTCTTGTACAACTTGCCCGCGTAGTGTTGGACACTATCGACAACACACACCATCAGCATTAAAACCCAGAAGAAGCTCACATCACAACGAGACTTGTCGTACCCAGGGTCCTTGAAATTGTTGCATTGCTGGAGCAAGTGAGCACCTTGCAGTGAGGGCAAGTAATGTTTGCCCCACTTATCATACCAATCTTGACGCGAGATGGCCTCGTACACTTGACCCTCCACATCCTTGAGTAAGTCTTTCACGAGAGAGTCCTTGGCAACTGCAGAGTCCGCAATCTCCTTGGCGAGCTTCTTAACATCGGCGCTCGCCTCAGGAATCTACAATTATGAAATATAAGAAAATATCCACCATGATAAAGGAGAGGGAGAAGGAGAGGGTGCCTCATTCATGCGCGCCTGCTTCATGATGCGCTGGACGAGGTCGGTGAACTTGAGGCGAAGGCGCTGCTTCTCCACCAACCGTGCGTCTTGCTGAACACTCACTAACAACAAAAAAGAAAATAACAACAAAAAGACAATATTTCAAGAGAGAATCAGCAAACGCTGTCCAAAGGACAAGTACAGCTCTGGACGGAGAGTTGCTTGGTCTTCTCCTTGCCACTCTTGGCAGCCTTGTAGCTGACCGTCACGTTAAGGGAGAGGAAGTTCTCTTCGTTGAACTCGATGACAATGTCCTTGCTCTGACCGTACAAGATCGACCTAGGAGCATTAGTTAATCAAAGATACCGAAATATCATAGAATGGCAAATTTATCGCACCCAAACGAAATCTCGAGGCCATCGGTGGTTTCGCGGACAGGGTGAGTTCCGACAAGACCGACCATGTCCTGAGGCCTCGATGGCGCCAGCGATACCTAGACATGGAGATCAATCTAAAGCGAACAAGATGATATTCACAAGAGGAGCACATTGACGTTGTTGGCGACAGTGGCGAGCATCGACGTAAGCGCATGGATCAATACGGTACCGACCAACGACGAGTCAGGGATGAACGAGTAGGAGCCGAGGCCAGCCTCCGCGAGATCGACAAGGAGTGCGCTGTCGAGCCGATAGCCGAATCCAAAAGTGCAAATGACACCAGGAAGACCATTCGCATCCTATGGAAGGAGAGTGGAGTGAAGGGGCGAGCGGCATTATGACGACCACATAGTGGGACGATACCATGTAGTTCTTGAGCATGGCTTGATGGCCGCGAGGAGGGACAATATTAGGCTCGCCATCGGTCAACAAGAGCACGGTACGATTAGGGCGGCTACCTGAGATATAAAAAAAAGAATATAAGATGAAAAATCGAGAAGGGGAAAAATCGGAGATAATACCAGGGCTTTTGCGAAGCACATCGAGACCACTGACCAGGCCGTCCCAAAGGTTGGTCGATCCGTTGGCCTTGATGTCCCTCACAACGCGCTCCGCAGTGGCGCGACCACCATCGCTCATACTCGTCAACTCCATCAAGACGGTCGCCTGGGAGAAAGATTCTTTGAGAGGCGAGCTAGAAGAAGAAAATTCAAGAGAGGATACCGCGTTGGAGAAAGTGACGACGGCAAGGCGATCCTGCGGGCCCAAGGTGGCGATGATGGTCCTCATTGCATGCTTCACAATATCCAAGACCTACACGAATCATGCGATCATCCATCAAAATGAAAGGTTAACAAACCATCTAGACGCACGGTGAGGCCGTAGCTCTCGGTCTCGCCGGTCGCAGTTTTGAGCTCGGCAGCATTGTTCATCGAGCCAGAGACATCGATGACGCACACCACATCGCACGCTGAGCGTGAGGTGCCCTCAGGAGGAATCAGACGGACCAACACGTTCTTGCCCGAAGCAACCACCGCAACATCGAGCTCTAACGAAGATATGAAAGGGAAACGTGGAGAGGACCGACTGTTGCGATTACCTTCATCCTCGACGACGGCAGCATCTTGTCCCGCGGCAATCTCAGGCTGAGCAGCTTGTGGAGGCTTGTTGATACGCGCCGCAGCGCGATCGCGAACCTTGTCGATGCTCTCCTTGAGAGCGCGGTTGGGACGAAGCTCGTTGACGGTGAGGAAGTTGCGGGTGATAGG
>Ga0154020_10006870_pt1 | contig 13339 bp, 21 predicted proteins | sample Klosneuvirus_201_FD_109709 | JGI IMG/M metagenome (GOLD analysis project Ga0154020, IMG submission 109709) | Active sludge microbial communities from wastewater, Klosterneuburg, Austria - Klosneuvirus_20160825_MG | ecosystem: Engineered > WWTP > Aerobic digester > Activated sludge | place... | reverse complement strand
GTTTACACGAAACCGGCTTCGTCAACTTTTCGCTACCCCCCCCAGCCCTCGCCCTAGCCTCTGCCTGCGTCTTGATGTCGTGGCAGTTACCTTTGCCAGAGCACAGAAGTTGCAAGTTGCTGGTGTCGCTCACCGATCCTTGTGCGCCGCCTTGCTCTAGCGGGATGATGTGATCCACCTCGTGATCGCCTCTCACTCGCCCGCAGGCTGCGCACCGTCCTTCGTCACGCTGCTTTACTACCTGACGGATGCGCTCCCAGCTATTGCCGCGCAGCCGCTCGGTGGTCCCAGCCTTCGCCTCAAGCACCGGCACGCACCTGGTGGTCAGCATCGGCAGCGTGGGCCGCAGCGTCTTTAATCGCATCATGCAAAAGCAAACGGCAACCGAAGTTGCCGCCGCCTGATGTTGTCATCCCTTGCCATGCCAAGCCATGCCCCACTACACACTGCCAAGCCCCGGCACAAACTGCTCCGCCATGTGAAGCTAACCGCTTCCCCAAACACCGCAAGCGATGCTTGAGGCTGTTGTCAGCCCTTGCGCCGGAATGCTGCGCAATGCCGCGCCAGACCGCGCCACGGAATGATCCGCCACGCCACCCAGCGGACCGGAGTGAGGCGCTACTGCTGGGGGCGGGCGGTGCCAGCAATTCCGCTCATTGCTGGTAGAGCCGGCGTTTACCTTCACGGGCAGTGTGGCCCTGCCGTGTCGGATGGCTTGCCGGGTTTGTTGCCCATGTACTGACAACTGCTGGATCAACTACCGAGCATTCCTCGGCAGATCGATGGATTGCCGGGTGCGCGCCGCTTAGGAGGAGGAGACAGCGGAGGGGTTCGACGGCACCCGGCAGAAACGAGGCTGGGCCACTCTCCCAGCGGGCCTATCGGCTCTTTTCGATGCAGTGCGGGAAGTTTCGGCTGCCTGCTACTGCACCAAAAACAAAAGCCTCGGCACGTTTCCATGCTGGGGCTTGAATTGCTTTGGCGGCCGGCGCTGATCTCCGGCATGTGCAGTAAAGCTGCCTGACTGTGGGTGCGCACCTTCTAGCCACTGTCCGTCAGCCCGGACATTCGCCAAACGGCTGCACCCTCGCGCGGCTCTTCCTAACGGGTCCGCGCTTGTGAGGATGCATGCGTTTGACGCCTTCCAGTCTGCGAGCCTTGCTCTAGAGGCGCCTTCGCCTCCGACATGGATGGGCACCTCTTATGCGTCTGCGCTCAGGCGTTAGCGGATTATAACCATTCTCAGAATAAGTCAATACCCGCGCCGAACCAATTCGCACCTCGCCTCGCACACCAGTTCGTACAGCCCGCGCGTGCCCACCTTCAATTCGCGCGCACGACGCACCGGGTTTGTCGGCTGCACGTAGAACCACTGGATAGCCTTTCGCTGCCTTTCCGGCAACTCACGTACTGCGGCCTGAATGACGATGGCATCTTTCACGTCTGTCTCGGTGGTGGATACCGGGCGCTCGTAGTTGTCCGGGCGATATAGCTCGAAGCCTGGTGCTACTTGCAGAACTAGTGAGCCGTGACACCAGCGCCGCCAGTTGAGCAGGCGCTTGTCTATCTCCCGCTGTTCTGCCGGGACGTAGTGGAAGTCGATAGGCTCACGTTTCAAGCACTTCTCCCGTTTCAGCGTCAACTCGCCATTGCTGGGCGTCACGAATCGGCACCTCGTGCGCAGCACAAAACGCCAGCGTGTACTCAATCAAGCTACTGGCACGAGCGATGCTCATGTGCGCCGTGCTCTCGCGCAGGTTCAAGAACTCACCCTCAAGCCCAGGCACCATGTCGCTGCCTTGCTTCGTGGCCACGGCATGGCCGCTGACAAGCAACACCTTCCACTCGGTGGCCGTGCGATGCTTACCGGCCCATGGGATGCCAGCGGCGGCAATGTCGCCGCATAGCGCGTGGAAGTGGGCGTTCTGACTCAAGCTCCGCGTCTCTGGCTTGACGGACAGCACCAGGCGATGCCCAGCGGTCAGCCATGCCTTGATCGTTTGCCATGCGTCCTTGAAGGCTTTGTAGCCTTGCTGGGCGTTGAATAAACGGATGGTCAGGCGCTCAGACATGGGCCTCCCGCTTCAATTCCCGCGCTTCATCCAGCCGATCCAGTGCCCACTGCGCCGCATCACGGTCTTTCGGCTTTTCCATCGGATCCGATGCAATGCGATTCCATTCATGCAGCTGCGCCATGTACGCCGCCGCAAACGCACGGCGCTTGACGGCCTTGTCTGCCTTGCCTTGGTCGTACCAGCTATGGCAGCCATGGCACGCCCAAACTGAGTAGAAATCGTCAGCCTTGCGGCCTTTCGCCTTGCCGTGCGCCATTTCGTTGCTGTGCGCGGCCACTGTCGTTTCAGTGCCCGCGCGGTGGTGCCAGTCCACGCGCATCAGACACTCACGGCCACGCGCCATAGCCAGCAAATGCGGGTTACGTGCCGGGACGGTTTTGCTATACATGCGCCGCCTCCCGGATCGTCACCACGATCTGCCCAGCGCCCACCGGGCCGCGCCAGATACGCAAGTCATCTATCTGGCTGTCATCAGCCCACACGCCGGCATCAGTCAGAGCGTCGAGTACGCTTTTCGGCAGGTTGTCCAGATCGCGGCGGCGCTTGTCTGGAGCTTGCGCTTCGATTGCCACGCACAGGCGGGCAGATTCGGGCCATGGCGGGTTTCTCGCAACACGGACAGCCCAGCCCACCTGTTCACGGTACGCGCGGCCCTGGCTGCTGATTAGCGTGCGCCCGGACACGTTGCGCCAGTAGTGGTTGACCGTGGGCGGCCATGGGAGCGTCAGCGTCACACCGCCCCCCGCCATTCCGGCTCTCGCGGAATTGCACTGCCTACCACCTTCGCCACATGCCACACGCCGCCCGTCTGCGCATATTTCATCGCAGCGGCGCGGGCCTCTGATTCGCTGTCGTAGGTTTTGCTGAGACTGAAAACAGCGTAGGTGTCGCCTTCGTCGTTGAGCATGCTTTCCAGCACCTCGGCTTCGACGTCGTTATCCGTCAGCGCAGCTTCACTCACCAGCTCAACCAGATCACTGCGCGCGTAGTGCAGTAGCCGCTTCGGGTCACCTACCGGCTCACCGATGTACACGATGCCCCAGCTTGCCGGCTCGATTTCCACGATGCGCGATTTGCCGCCAGCAATGTCTTTCCACACTTGGCCTATTTCCACCTTCATTCAAATCTCCAATCCCCAGTTATTCCAAGCCGCCACCAGAAGGGCATAAGCGCGACGACGGTCAACTTCAGCCAGCGTCGGGCGATCTCCACAGTCCTCATGCAGCAGCACACTTAGCGCGCGACGAATTGCTTCCCTCATGCCGACACCTCGTAAATCTCTGCACCGGCTACGTCTTCCATTCGCGCCTTGCCCGCTGCAATGGCGTCCGACAGATTCCGCGCGCCTACGTACCTGGGCAAAGCCAGATCCACGTTGTCAATCGACAGCGTGTTTGCCTCGACGGCCAAGTCGTACATGCGCGCCGATTGCGCCGCTTGCCACCGGCCACCAGCGACAGACATGCCGACCAGCGTGCGAAGGGCTGAATGCAGTTGCCGGGTGCGGGCTTCGTCGTCGCCCATGGCAATCGACACCTCGGCACCCAGGCCGATCACGAATGCGTACTCAGCGATCAAGATCGGATCGATGCCGCCGTCTGGCGTCAGATGGCCCTTGAGGGCTATGTCGCGCAGCGTCTTGCGCATGCCTTCGATCACGACTGCGCGAAGGATCGGGTTTGTCTTGTGCTTGCGCTTTCTCATGAGGCCTCCGGCTTCATGAAGACCAGCCAGTGCGTCATTCCAGATCGCCCGGACACCTGGCCGAACAACGGCTGATGCGGCGTGAGCGCCAGCACTTCGCGCACCTTCACCTGCGTTTCGTTCCACTTGAAAACCAGCACACCCTCGGGTTTGAGCACGCGAAAGCACTCAGCGAACCCGGCGCGCAAGTCCTCGCGCCAGTCTGCGCCCAGCTTTCCGTACTTGGCCGCCAGCCAGCTCTTGGGGCCGGCGCGCTCAAGGTGCGGCGGGTCAAACGCCACCAGCCGGAATGAGTCCTCCGGGAACGGCAGCGCGCGGAAGTCCATCAGAGTGTCCGGTTCGATGCGCAGCGTGCGCGTGCCGTCCTCGCGGTGCGAACGGTCGGTGACGGTGATAGTTTCGTTGCGCTGGTCGCCGAACACGGCGAGCGGATTTGTTTTATCGAACCACATCATCCGACTGCCACAGCAGGGATCAAGTACAGCTTTCACAAGACCTCCTTCTTCTTCGCTTTTCCATTGCTGCCCCGCAGCTCGAATGAATCGCACCGTTGCAGCTCAAACCGCAGCGGCAGCAGCCCCGGCTTGCATCGCGCGTTGTCCCGGAAGTGTTTGCACTCAAAGCACACGCGGCGGTTGTCGCCAGAATCAGGCCGGTCGCGCATCAGCATTCGCCACGCGAGATAACCGGCTTCGTGCGGCGCTGCCCCGGCGTCAACAAAAGCGCCAGCGCGTCGCTGCATCGTTTCGTATTCGGCTTCTTCCCAGGCCATCAAAACGCCTCCACAGCACTGGTGGCGCTGTAGTCCACATAGGAAACCGGCTGGCGTCGGCTGTAGGTGCAAAACTGCTGTGCAGACTTGTTGAACCACAGCTTCAGGCTGTAGTGCTGCATGTCGCCGTTGCGCTGCTTTTGCAGTTCCAGGCGCGCATCTGGTTCGTCGGGATCAACCTCTTTTGATTCGTCCCGGCGGGCGCTCCACACGGTGAAGACGTTGTCAGCGCCATCGGTGATCTTGGAACTACCGGCAACGTCCAACTTTCCCGGCCCTTTGCTTTCGTCAACACCCTTGCGGGGGTGAGCAACGAGGTGAATATGGCAGTTGTTGCGCTTGGCGAAGTCGCACAGCTTGCGGACGGCTTCTTTCTGCGCTGTCATTGCTCCCGCGCCATCCTCGGGAACGTCAGTCATCATCAGACTGTCAATGACAAAGTGCCGCGTTCCATACCGCTTGCTGGCGTACAGAAACACCGTCAACAAGCGCTCAATTGAGGCGCTGCCGACCACGTTGAACAGCCACATCTTGTCATGCAACCAACGTCCGATGGCGTCGAGATAGCCCATCGTCGGGCGGTCAAGGCCGGCGGCCTGCTTGGCGACCCGCTTCAACTGGCGCTCAGGCGTCATCTCGCCCGAAAACACCACCACGCGCTCGCCTTGCTGCATCAGGCCCAGCAGAATCTGCGACAGCATCAAGCTCTTGCCGTGGCCGTTGTAGCCCGTCCATACTGTCAACTCACCGGTACGGAACTCGAACCACTCAACGTCACGATCCAACCTCAGAACCGGATCGCGCTCGTCGCCATGGGCCGGGTAGAACATGGCCTTCACGCGATCAATGAAGTCGCTGGCCTGTCTCAGTTCTTCCGGGTCTTGCGGTTTCGCCGTCTTGACGCACTCCCAGAAATCGGAGCCGTCAGCACCCGACAGCAGGTACTCGTTCGCGTCCTTGGCTGGGAGAATCACCCGCTTGCATCGTTCAGCGCCGATGCGGTGCATCACCTCCCTGGCTCCTTTTTCGCCCGATTCGTCGTTGTCGAAAAAGATCAGGATTTCGCTGAACCGATCCAGCCGTGACCAGTCGTTTTCAATCCATTGGTGATTCCCTGCCCCGGCATTGACCGACAGCGCGGGAATGCCGACCTGGTGCAACGTCATTGCGTCGATCTCGCCTTCGCAGATGGCAACCGTGCGGGCTTTCGGGTCGATCAGGTGCCAGCCGAAAAGGCAAGGCTCTGCACCGCCCTCTTGCCGCATATCGCGTTTTTCTGCGACGTTGCGGTACTTCACGTTCACCAGCTCGCCATCGCGCAGGTACGGGAACAGTGCGTAGGTTTTGCCATCGCGCAGTTGTTCGGCGATCTTGAACGCGGCGATGGTTTCCGGCGTCAGGCCGCGCTTTTGCAGCCATTCCATCGCGCCTGCCTTGGCAGCTTGTCCCGATGGCTTGGCGGGCCGCTTAAACGGCTGTGCTGGCTTTTCCGGCATGGTGTCGCGGATGCCCAAGTACTGCATCGCCTCGGACATGGCCGACGAAATGGACAAGCCGCGAACGGCCATCCACAAATCGAGCAGGTCGCCCCCCTCGCCGCTGGCGAAGTCAGCCCACACACCCGCCTTGGCACCAGACAGCCGCACCGACAGAGACTTGCCTTCCTCGCCGTCAACGCTTCCGATGCGCCACTCTCCCGACTGGCGCTTGCCTTTCGGCAGCAGGTACTGCGCGATTGACGCGGCCTCGGACGCCATGCGCTGCGAAAGTTCGGCGGCGTTCACGCTGCGACTCCGATCCGCTTGCCGTCACGGAATTCGTGGGCGTTGCGCTCGAAGCAAAGCGCGTTCTCCGCTTCCCACACGGTCGGGAAACCGGCATCCAGCGCCCACTGCGGACGGCTGGTTTCTGCCTTCGCGTTTCCGCCAGCGTCGTCTTGCCACCGGCCCTCGTTCAGCCACGTGGTCGGGTGCGGGATGTACTGCCCGCCGTCCTTCGCCCATTGCGCCGACTTGGCCTGCACCGCGATGGCAGCCAGCATCGCAGCCAGCATCGCATCGTCGGGCTTTCGTTTTCCCCACCATCGCCTCGCCGCGTCCTTCCCGACTTTTTTCGGGTACGCAGACCAGAACCGCTCGAACCGCAACTCAACACCCGAAGGGGGTTTGGGGGTTGTTTCTTTATCTTTATCTTTATCTTTATCTGTAGTGACTTTTCGTGACTCATCGTGACTTATCGAATTAGTGTCATCTGTCACGCAATCGTCGGCATCGTCACGATCAGACAAAACATCTCTATCTCGTTGTCGTTGTTGACGTTTTCTCTCAGCAGCACTCTTTGTGCCGGTATCGGGATTGCCCAAATCTTCGCGCTTCGGCTGTCGGCGATCCCACCCGGTAAGCACATCACCATCGATCACGCGGCCCTGCATCGCATCGAAAATCGCTTCGATTTCCGTATGTGTCACATCAAGCGCGCTTGCTAAATCTTCGTGCGTGACACTGACGTGACCGCGCGTGACATTGCGTGACGCATCAACCATTAGATGCAGAAACACGGCCTGCACCAGCGCCAGCGGCTGGCCGCTGATGCGGGCTATCGTTCGCCACTTCGGATCGTTCGGCATGTCGTGCCATAGCCTTAGCCACTCGTTTGCCATGTTCGGAAACCTCTTGTTCGTGCCACGGCACATGCCGCTCGTATTCATCAACCCACCGCGCACGTGCAATCGAGCGCAACTTGACGCATCGCCACAGAAAGAGCAGCGTTTGCCTCATGACAGCCCGCGCTCCCGCTCCATCTGCGCAACAACCTCAGGCGTGCGCAGTGCAACCAGTCGGGCCACATCAGCGGCTGCACGCCGTGATTCATCGCGCCACACCTTCGCCATCTCTGGCATGGCTGCGTCAGCCTTGGCTTTCAGCCTGAGAACGTCGCCACTGCGCGACGTGATCAGGTCTTCCAGCTCCATTTCGCGGTCGTTCATCCAATCCCCCGGCTCTTGATGTGCTTGTGCCCGTCATTGCGCTGCCATTCCGGTGCGGGCTTGTATGTCTCCCGCTGACTGGCATTGGTGATGCGCCCAGGCAGATCAAATTCAACGCGGCCGTTGACGTAGTGGCGCGAGCGCTGGCGGGCCGTGATGGTGTCTATGGTCTTTTTCATGCGGCATCCAGCAAGTCGCCTTGTTTGATGGCGTTCTTGAGGTTCGCAACCGCCTGCTTGTAGTAGCTGGCCTTGAGTTCCGCCCCGACGAACCTGCGGCCCATCTGCACCGCCACATGGCCTTCACTGCCGATTCCGGTGAACGGCGATAGCACCACGTCACCCGGTTTTGTCCACAGGCGAATGCCACGCCGAATGACATCAAGCTGCAATGGGCAGATGTGGCGTTCGTCATCATGCTCGCGCGCGCTGGCGTATTGCAGGGTGTCGTTCGGGTTGATGTCATCCCATACCGGGCTGGCAAGCTTCTGCCATTCGCTGACTGGAATTTCATCACCATGCGCAACCTTGTCTTGCACTTCACCCGGTGCGCGCATGGTCACCAAATAGTCGGCAATGCCCTGACGGCTCATCGTGGCATTGGTGCGGACGGTCTTGTGCAACAGGCCCAGCGCCTTGGTGCGCTGCATCGCCGTTACCGGGTCTTTCCAGATGGTGACTTCGCTGGCGTAGATAAACCCGTGCGCTTGGAAGGCGCGGATCAGGTCGCCGCGAAAATCCTTCAACCCGATGTAGCCGTCGCGCTCCTTGCTGGTCGGCAGCATCATGCAGTGGAAGCTGACGTTGTGACCCGGCTTAATGACGCGGGCCAGTTCGGCAACGAGGTAGTCGAAATGCTCGTAAAACTCAGCGTCAGTGCGGCAGTTGCCCATGTCGCGCGGACTGTTGCTGTACGTGTACAGAGAAGAAAAAGGCGGGCTGAAAATGGAGTAATCCACACTGCGATCAGGCAGGCCGCGAATCACCTCAACACAGTCACCATTCCAGACTACCCACCCCTTGCCGGTCGATTGGTCAATCACGTTCATGCCGCCTCCGTTTGAAGCCATGCTGGAACCTGCATGGCGCGCGTGTTGTTGTATGGATTGGTTGCACGCTGCGCGCCCAGCACTGCGGATCGAACTGCCGCGTTCGTCTCGGCGCTCAGTTCCTGCGCCATGGCGTCAGCAATGGCCTCTTTGCGGCGAATGTTCGCCACCACGCTGCCCTCTGACTCGGACGCAATGACGTGCACATTCACCGGCTGCGTCTGCCCAAAGCGCCAGCAGCGACGGACAGCCTGGTAATAGGCTTCGTAGCTGTCCGTCACGCCGACGAAAGCCACATCACGGCAGTGCTGCCAGTTGAGTCCCCATCCCGCGATAGAGGGCTTGGTAATCAGGACGCGAATCTTCCCGGCTGCAAAGTCAATCAGCCGCTGCTCTTTCACGTCTGCGTCGTCCGAGCCGCGAATCTCAATCGCGCCGGGAATGGCCTTGCGAAGCTCGTCACCCTCGGCATTCAGATCGCACCAGACAATCCATGGGCGGTCGTTCCCATTCACCAGTTCGGCAGCGGCTTGCACGCGCAGATCAATCGACTGCCTGCGGGCATCACGACGAGCGGATAGATCACCCGCCTCCATGGGAAATAGGAACCCGGATGCATTTGCCGATTCCATGCAAGACTCCACCGTGTGCTGGTGAACATGCAACGGCGGCAGGTTGTACCGGCCGTCATCAAAGCCGAGATCCGAAGGCTTGCGAATCATTGCACCCCACGATGCCACCCAGCGCCAGAAAAGACTGCGTGCGTGGCCCTTTAGACGCCACACCTGCGTCTCGCCGCCGTCATGGCAGAAATACTCAGCCAGCATCTCGGCGCGCGTGCACAGACCAAGAAACTCTGCGTGAGTACCAAGCTCCGTCCAATCGTTCGGCGCCGGTGTGGCCGTGGCGCACAGCTTGTAGGGTGTCAGCCGGAATGCATCCGTCAGGCTCTGGAACGTCTTGGCGTTGTGATGCTTGATGACGCTCGAGTTATGTACCAGCAGCCCATTTACCGAGAAACTCGGATGCCGTGTTGCGCCAAGATCATAGAAATAGAGCTTTCCATCGGCGTCCCGGCATCTCTCCAGTTCAGGATGTCCCGGTTCCAAAATCTCAATACCGTCCATCCTAATGAAGCCAGCTTGGCGTCTTTCTTCTCGTCCTGCGCTTTCCTCGCGTAGTGCGAGTTCCCATCCAGCTCGACTCCTATTTTGAGTGCGGGATTCGCCAAGTCCAGCTTGTAGTGTGTCGGATAGCCCGCTTGCCGTTGGCCCAGTGACAAAGCAAATTCCGCTATCCAGCCTGCGCCAAGTACATCCATCATGAATGCCTGCGGCTCCGTCAGCCCAGTCCCATTGCCCCCACGCACGGAAGGACTGTGCTTCATGGCTTTCAATGTGCGGGAGATTTTCGCCCTGACATTCGGGTCGGATGTAGGATTCAAATTGCGTATCCGCTCCAACTCTCTCGCGGCCGTCGGGGAGTCCGACTCCCGCCATGCCATGTGCTTCGCATGGATCTTTGCAAACGTCTCCGGCTTGTGCACCTTCGCTTTGTGCTCCGGCGTGTTCATCCGCCATTTCGCTGAGCAGGATGTCCCGCAAAACCGCTGACCCTTCTGCGCCCGGTCCTTTGGTATGAACGTCGCCCCGCACCAGAGACATCGCCGATCCTGTTGCCAGTGCGTAATCTCCTGGGCGCAAATCCTGTGCTCCAACCCATCCGCGCTGCGTGAAGATGGGATGGTTTGGGCTGGCAATAAAATGTTGCCCTTGAGACTTGACCTTGACGCCATACGGAACCTCTCTGCGGTGAATGTCGGCAACGGAATCGACGCCTGACGCATTGAGGATTCTATCGCCTTTGCGTATGTCTTGAATACGCTTCCTTCCGAATTCGCAGTCGATCATCGTGTCGGCTGCGAAACATTCGTCCAGAACCACGCCACCGAAGCGGATGCAATCCAGCTTGTGCAGGCGGTCATAGTTGATGATGTTCACGCCGGGGAGTACATCGTCGGACTCGCGGCAGTGCGTGACGCACACGCCAATCTCGGCGCCTTCGGCCACCGTCTGCGCTGCTACGGCCAGCGGCGCCAGAATCAGCACATCCCGCCCGGTCGCCAGATGAACAGCATCCGCCCAGGCCAGCTGCATCCGGCTCTTACCCAGCCCGGTATCGGCAAAGATGGCTGCGCAGCCACGGCGCAGCGCCCATTCCACCAGCACGCGCTGATGGTCAAACAGGCCGCATTCGCGCGGCTTTGCGGACAAGCCCTCACGAATGACCAGTGCCAGCTTGCGCCGCACATAGTCGTCATAGCCTAAAATCACATCAGCCACAGTCATTCCCTTTCAATGGCTAGTTTGGTTAGAAAGCCCGCTGTTTGCGCAGCGGGTTTTCGCTTTTTGGGGACTCAAGCGGCCCCATCGCTTTGCGCACGCTACGCGCAGAATAGAAAAGCCCGCTGTACAAGCCGGGCAAACCCGCGAGGCTCGATTCGCAAGCGTGAACGCGGGAGGAGGAGAAATGGGCGCCGGCTCGCAGTCGCGCTGCAACCGCTTGCTCCCCGATTTGGGGTTTCGCGACAGGAGCCGGCATAAGGGTGTTCATTGCGTGCGGGCCAAGGCGTTGACCGATCTGCCGACCTTGAGATGGCCGTTGCTAAACAGGCATACGTAGAGGGCGCTCATGAGACCTCTTTTTCCCTGCGCTGCGACGTCGCGGCGTCAAGGTCGATGCCTTTAAGCTGGGCGGCGTAGGCCACTTTCAAGTACATCATTCGGGCATCTGGAATGCCCTCATGCTTCCAGTTTGAGACTGACGGCATGGCGATCTTGAAGATGCGCGCAACCTCAGCCACGCCGCCAAGCGCCTCTATGATTTTGATAGCTTGAGTGTTCATGGGGCGTGATCTTAGCGCACACTACTGGCTAGCGCAAGCCATTGCGCATCGCCTGTTACAAAATAAATTAGATTTTCCTATTGCGCAGGGCGGTAGGGTGCGCTACTATTCACCCCATCGCAGCAACTCACTGCGACACACCACCCGCCCCGGCCCACCCAAGGAGAGAAAACATGACATCCCAAGAGATTTTTGACACCGTTCTGGACCACCTGCGCAAGCAGGGCAAGGCTTCAGTGGGCCGCTCGAACGAGTGCTGCTATCGCGGCGAGGACGGCACGTCTTGCGCCGTGGGCTGCCTCCTTCCCGATGAGTTGTACCACCCGCTGATCGAGGGTGTTGGGGTGGAGCAGCTACTGGGCGCCGACAGCCTGCCCAGTAGCTACAAGAGCCACGCGCACGAAATACTACCGATCATGGCCCGCATCGAGGGGCACCTGGGTGCCGAGCACCTGAAACTCCTTAAGGAGTTGCAGGCCGCGCACGACATGAGCCTGTCTCTCAAAGGCCTGCCTGCATGGGAGGAAGAGATGCGGCAGATCGCGAGCTGGTTCAACTTGGCCTACAAGTGAGCCTGAAACCCAACCCATTTCCCGACCCGCATTCGCTTTGCCGAGTTGGCGGCCAAGCGGGGAGATTTTCAAGCTACCTGCCGGCGCCTGTTCGCGGCTGGCGTGCCGTCTGACCAATGCTACTGCGCGGCAAAAGCGCTGATTTTGAGTGTGAGGAGTGAAGCATGAGCAAGCAAGCAAAAGGCACCTTAGATGTTTGGGTGTCGTCAAGCGCGTACCCCAAGCCATCTGAGCTGCAAAAGTTGGATGACAAGGAATTGGTTGACCTGCTGTATTTTCAAAATGCCGACATGAGTAGTTACGGATGGACGCGCGTCGGAACGGCTGAAGTCATCATTACCCTGGACGACTGCAAGACGGTCACAGCAAATCAAGTCGTCATCCTTAAAAGCCAGTTGAAGGAGATGCGCGCCGAACACCAGCAGGCGCAAAACCGTCTGACGAAGCAAATCCAAGAGCTGCTGGCCATTGATAACGAGGTGCAGGAATGAGCGCCCAGTACGCCGGCACACCCACCGGCACCGGCAAGGCCCTACCCGCCTGCCTGGCCCGCGCCCTCGCGCCCATGGCCCCGCCGCAGTCTGTCATCCACCAGATCATCCAGGAGGACGATTTGCTGGCCGCAGACCGAGCGCGCAACGTCAACAAGGCAGAGCGCTACTACGACGCAGCCGAGCGCCGTGATCTGGTGGCGCAGATCAACAACGACGCTGCGATCAACAACTACGGAAGCGGAAGGGGCACGCTGTGAGCAAGCAAAACACCGCACAAATCGGCGTGTACACGCTCGGTCTGCTAAATCAGAACATCGATGAACTGAAAAGGCTTGATGGCAACGAGATTGCCGAGCGCGTCAGCTTTCTTGATGACCATGACCGCAGCGACTCCGACTGGGTTCGCATCGGATCTGCCACGGTGACTTTCACCTTTGACGACGACAAAACTGTCGTTGCCAACCAAGTCGCCGGACTGCGCGGCAATTTGAAGCGTATGCGCGCCGAACACCAGCGCCAGCAAGCGCTCCTGGAAGACCGCATTCAACAGCTGCTGGCGCTGGAAAACGAGGTGACGGCATGAGCGCTTTCGACGCATGGGCCGACGCCCAAGGCTTGACATGGGATCGCAGCAATCTGTCGTTGTCCGAGTGCCAGCAGGCATTCGACGCCGGGATTGAACATGAGCGCCGCCAGCAGTGGCGTGCGGCCAGTCTCGCCCGACTGCAAAGCAAGCTGCTTGTCACTACCGATCCCAGCAAGAAGCTGGATTACCGGCGCCAC
>Ga0154020_10006866_pt1 | contig 13340 bp, 18 predicted proteins | sample Klosneuvirus_201_FD_109709 | JGI IMG/M metagenome (GOLD analysis project Ga0154020, IMG submission 109709) | Active sludge microbial communities from wastewater, Klosterneuburg, Austria - Klosneuvirus_20160825_MG | ecosystem: Engineered > WWTP > Aerobic digester > Activated sludge | place... | reverse complement strand
TCCGGTCGAACTCAACAGCGTCAGCGCCGCTATTGCGGGGACGAGGAATTTCAGATGACCCACGATCGAAGTTGTGGTGGGCCGTGAGGAATTGGCATTTGTCATTAGAAGACCACCTTGACGAAATGTTCCCATCATCGCCATGGGGTGAAACCCGAAGAGCGAAACAGCGGCGCTCCGTCGATTTCAATCCCTGCAACCGACCGCGCGATCATCAACTCCTCATCCGTGCGAACGACGCGGACTGAGACGCGGCCGTTTGTCCTGGATATCTCATGAGCGTTGGCGGCGTTCTCGGATTCATCCAGATCGATCCCCAGGAAGCCAAGGCCGTCACAGATGCGCGCGCGAACGGACGGACAGTTCTCCCCTATGCCTCCAGTGAACACCAGTGTGTCCAGTCCACCGAGCGCAGCGGCGTAGGAACCGATCCACTTCTTCGCCTGATAGCAGAACAAGTCCACGGCTTCCGCGGCCCGGACGTCGTCGGCTTCCCGGGCGAGCAGGTCACGCATGTCAGAACTGGTTTCCGAAATGCCGAGCATACCCGATTCGCGACTCACCATCGCGTAGAACTCGGCCGTGGACATCTGCTCGGTTCGCGCGAGATACGGCGCAAGGCCGGGATCCAGATCTCCCGACCGCGTGCTCATCACCAGACCAGACGTCGGCGTGAATCCCATGCTGGTGTCAATGCTCTGACCGTCACGGACCGCGGCCAGGCTCGCGCCATTGCCGAGATGCGCGAGGATCACCCGGCCGTTCTTGGCCGCCGGGTCACCCAGGCGCACCAGTTCCTCCATCAAATACTCGTAGGACAAACCATGGAATCCGTAGCGCTGAATTCCCCTCGCATCGAAGCGCCGCGGAATCGGCAGGAGCTTCGCCACGCGGGGCATCGCGTGATGAAACGCCGTATCGAAGCAGGCCAGTTGCGGCATTTGTGGGTGTCGCTGAAGAATAGTTTCGATCAGCTCGATCTCCCTCGGCAGATGTTCGGGATCGTACGGACTAATGCGATGGAACTCCCGCAACAACTCCGGGGAGACGAGCTCCGGCTGGCTGTGCTGCATGCCGTGAACGATGCGATGGCCCACGGCTTTGGCGTTCGAAAATTCCGCCCGCGCCTCAAGCCAGTCGATCAGGAATCCCACAGCCGACTGGTGCTGCGGAACGACCATTGACTCAATTGCCGGCCGCCTGCTGATCAGATTGGCGAAAGTCAGATTCGTCCCACTTAAACCGATCCGGTCAATCTTCCCCTCCAACACACGTTGCAACGGCTCGGCGGCCCGATAGATCGCAAACCTGATGCTAGAGGAACCACCGTTGATGGTCAGGATGGACGGCACACTTTGTTTCCGGGCGATGCTCGTCAGATATCACCCTCGTCAGCTTAGACCGTCATGCCTTCAGCAAGGCGGAAAGTCGGGGATTGGAAAACTTGGCAGGATCCGCGCACTCGACCAGGCGCTCCTGGATTGCGTTAAGATTCTGCACGACCACCTCCATGACTCTGGTTAAAAGCTGATAACCTAGTTCGTGATCCTGCCCGCACTGTTCGCGTAGACGAGTTCCGTAGAAGAAGATGGTTCGCGTGGGCTCCAGCGCGCGAGCGGAGAAGTGAAGAAGGTTCGGCGGCACCAGCCACGCCCAGCCCAGGGCATCGCCCCTTCCGAGCACCCGAATCGGAAGGCATTCATGCTCCTTTACCTCGGATTCCAAAACCACCCGACCTTCCAAGATCAGGTAGAAGCGATTCGCCGGACTTCCCTCGTCAAAGATGGACTGGCCTGCGACGAACTCCATCTCCATCGCGGATTCGGCGAGCGTATCAAGATGCTCCGCGGCCAAGCCTTTGAAGAACGGCTGCCGGGCAATCAAGGCGCTGATCGACTCGGTCCGAATCGGTGCGAGCGGAGCGTCGGTCTCCGCTCCCGCCAACGCCATACGTGCCAGCGTTTTCACGCCCCCTCCTGTTCGCGCTTTTCCGCGGCCAGGCGCATTTGTTCATGACCGGCTTCGGCAACACCTTCATTGACCAGACGCTCATTGTCGCTGCGACCCTCGGCGTCCTCGTCTTCACTTCCGGCCACCGGCAGCGAGCGTCCGGTCGAAACAGCCACTGGATTCCAGCGATCAGATTCCGGCGCCGATTCGAGCGCCGCCTCCGTGGGATCGGAACTCGGCTCGCCCATTAATTCCTGCTTCGCCAGCTCCCAATCAGCCTTCGTAACTTGCTGGGCGTTCCGTCCATCGATGGCGGCAAGTTCCTGGGCCCGCTTCTGCACCATTTCTCGGGTGACCGTACCGATCCCGGCAGAGTTCTCGGTCAACGCGCCTTCTTTCAGTGGATTCGTTTTCATAAAGGGAACCTCAGCGCGCGGATGGCAGGGACTGTGGATGATGAACCGTCTTCGCCTGCCGCGTCGCGCGATCCTCCCGGTTGTCACGCGATTGGGAGAAAGTGTTCTCCCGTTTGGCGGGCTTCGGAGTCGGAGCCACCGCCTTCGAGCCAGAGGACGCCTGATGTAGAATCTTTTTGGATGCCGAATGCTTCTTCATTTTGGAAATGGATTACGGTCGTTACTTCGGTGCCTGTGAATGGGCCTCCACAAACCACAGCCATTTATCGATGCCACGAGAAACCTCCGTGAAGAGATCCGCCGTATCGGCGTCGTCGAGGGCGTTGGCCTCTTCAATCGTGTTCCGCGCCGCCGCGCCGAAAGTGGACAACGCCCCTGCCACGGCCTCGACATGGGCCATCCCGTCCGCGATCTCCAGAGGATACTCACGCAGTCTCGTGCGCGACGCCGCCACACGCACGGTGCCTTCCGCCACTCCGCCCAGCTGCACAATGCGCTCGGCAATCAAATCGACATAGGCCTCCACGGCTTCGTCGATCTTGTCGAAGAGCTCGTGCAGTCCGATGAAGCTGGGACCTTTTACATTCCAATGCGCCTGCTTCATCTGCATCTGCAGATCCACCGCGCACGCCAGACGTTGATTCATCAACAGGTTCAGCTCCGAGCGTCGCTGCAACGAGATGTCGTTCTCAGTCTCATACATCTTGGGGGCCTCGGGTTTTGGATTTTGGGTAGCATTCATAGATTGTCCTTGGGTGTCGTTGGCAAAGAACGGCGCAGCTCAGGTTCGCTCGTGATACTCGGGCGAAATGGCGCCACTCAACTCCGCCAGCAATTGGGTCTCCGCCGCGAGCCAGTGCTCCACGTCGTGACCCGGCTGCGAGCCGTTGCTGACATAGTTCAGGTAGGCTCGCATCGCGACGTCATCGTCCGACAGGGCGAAAGCAGGTTCACTTTGGTTGAAGTCAATGGACGTCGCGGCTTCCGCTGAAAGGAACGTTCTGGTGTTTTGGTTGGGGGAAGAATGCTTGGGCTTCATGTCGCAACGATAGAGTGCGACCGTCATCCAACACCATGGGGTGTTCACCCCTATCCTGTTCCGGATCCCTCCACTCCAATCAATTCCGTGCCGGCTACGCCAACGGCCTACTTGGTCAGCGTGAGCAGGATGTCCGCATACCACGCACAGTTAAGTCCGAGGGATTCGTCCAGTCGTAGATCACGGGTCCCCATGTCCATGCGAGCTGAATGAACGCCCAGCAGTTTCCAGGGCAGCCGCGAATCGGCATTGGCGCTGCGCATCACCACCGGGGCGCCGCTCGTACCACGGTGGGTCCGCGCATCGGTGAGGAAATAGCCCAGCCCTTGAAAGCGCAGGCCAAAGGACGAGGCGATTACCGCCTGACGCACGACCGGGAGATGATGCAACGCGTCGTGGAAGCCCAACGGAAAGCCGACAATCAACAGTGAGGTTCCGACCTCCACTTCGTGCAACGAATGCTGAAGATGCCCCGGCGTGAAACACTGCAACACCACGGTCGGCGGCAGCGCGGACCGGTCAAGTTCGACCACCGCAACATCGATCTCCCCGCCCGCATCTTTGCCCTGACGCCAGACGCTCTTTCCATTCCGGTAAAGCATCACGGAGAGTCCAATCGATTGCGTGAGATTCCGGGCGTCGGTGTGGAGCTCGATCTCGAGGCGATTGGGGAAATGCTTGCTTGGCGCCTCATGCACGACATGTCCACTGGTGACGAGGAAGATTCGGTTGTCTCGCTCAAAGAAAAACCCACTCGCACCCGTGAGCGGCCGATCCCCGTCAAAGGTCGATACCCTCGCAGTGGTCAGCAGGAGCGGCTCAATTGTTGGAACGTTCTCGAACAATGACCCCAATGTCGTCCCCTCATTACCACCGCTCAAGAAGATTCACGACGGCCGGGTTTCACCCCATATCGCTGACGTTACATTTGAGCGAGGATGCATCGGCAGGAATGGTAGCCCCGGCCGACACGGCAGCATCCACGAATGGAAACGCTACGGAGACATCGCCCGGGGGACTCCGTTCCCCAAGCGAAAGGAAACTTATGTTGGGAACCATCTTAATCGTGTTGCTAGTCCTGATGTTGCTCGGCTCAGTTCCCGCGTGGCCGCACAGCCGCAGCTGGGGCTACTTTCCCAGCGGTGCGCTTGGAATGATTCTGGTCATTCTGGTCGTGCTGATTCTCCTCGGCCGCATTTAATAGAGTTTGCATTCGTACGCCTCTGGCGATCCGGAAATGGGACCGTCAAAGGCGTCGAATGCTGCTGACCGGCAATCTGCCTAATCCTTGTGCGAGCAACGGCGGGCCAACAAGTAGCCGATCACTGCTCCAACGCCCACGCCGATGGCAATGGATTGATAAGGATTTTCCCGGATGGTGTGATCGGCCACCTTCGCTTGCTCGACTGCCTTGTCGCGGACGCGGCCTGCGATCACCTTGCCGCTATCGAGCGCCGCAGCGAGGCGTTTTCGGGCTTCGCAGACCTTCTCGCCGGCGATATCCGCAGTGGCTGTGATTAAGGAGAGCGCTTCGTCGGCGACGGTGCCCAGTTGGTTGACGGCCGATTGGTTCTGTTGGTTCATGAGTGTTGAGATTCAGTTGTGTGTCGTTTTCAAAGGAAGATTTTCGGCTTCGAAGAGATGAGTGGCTTCCGGCGAATCTGCCACCCGCAGGACCGAGTTCCTGCCACCATACGGATTTGGGACATTCTCTTTGGCCAGCGGATCTGCTACCCACTGTCCATCCACCACGAAACAGTATTCGTAGTACCCCGGAGAAAGAACGGTGTCCTTCAGCCAGCGCCCGTCCACCGTCAAGTGCAGCGGCTTGGCCTTGGGCTGCCAGTCATTGAAAGCGCCTGCCACGAAAACGGCGGCCGCTGTCGGATGCGTGAACTCAAAATGCACCGGCGTGAGCTGAGGAGCTGCAGACGGCGCGTTGTCATGGTTGTGATTGTGTTTCATAGGTGGAGTCCCGGTTGGAAACTTCTGATGCTGACCAAAATTCCTGCAACCGGCGGCCGCCGGTTGCAGGATTCGTTTCACTTGCGTGATGCCACCTTCTCGCGATCCGGAGATCCGCTTGCCGGACGAATGCCCCGGACAGGACTCGGGAGCTTCGCCTCCACTTTCGCTTTGGGACTCGCCTCACCTTCGCCCAGCGCCTCTCGATTGCACGTGGCGCGCGCCAGCTTGGTCAGCGTTTCATTCGCCGCCTTTTCTTCCGCCAGGATTTGCTGGAGGAGATCGGCCGCCTTCTTATTGCCGAGCAATCCCGCCCATTCCTGGAGACAGCCGTAGGACGCCATCTCGTAGTGCTCCACCTTCTGCGCGATGGAGACCAGGGCGGCGTTGATGGCGGGCGAGCCATTGAACTCCACCATGACTTCATCTCCTTCTTCGAGAAGTCCCACCGTGGCCTCGCATTTGTTGAGGCGCGGCTTCTCATCGAAGGCCTGGAAGACCAGGTCGAGCTTCGTCACGTGTCCTTCCGACTCCTTAGTGTGAGCGTGAATTACATTCTTGAGCTCCTCGCAAGTGGCCGCCTTGGCCATCTTCGGCAAGGCTTTGACGACGCGCCGCTCGGCGTCATACATGTCGGCGAGTTCGTTCAGAAAAAGATTCTTAAGTGTTTTCATTTTCGTTCCATCGTTGAGTGGTGATCAATTCGAGGTGCTCCCGCGACCCATTCAATCAGGTCGCAGGAGAATCTTTGCCAGTTACATGCGCGGGCCGACGTAGTCCGCATCGACCGGACGCGTGCCGCGTTCGGTTGCCTTTTCCTTGGGCGACGACGCTTCCGCAGCGCTGCAGATGTCGTGAGCCTTGGCCTCGGTGAAGATCTTCTTCGCTCGGTTTATCTCATCACCACTTTCCGTGTGGACCGAAATGAGAATGTTTCCCGCCTTGAGCTTCCCTTCATAACGCTTGGCCTCGATCTCGGGAATGCCGAGACCAATCAAGCCGCCGGCAATTCCCCCGACGGTCGCGCCCACGGCCGCTCCGCTCAAGGCGCCGATGATCGGCCCGGCGGCAATGAACGGCCCAACTCCCGGAATCGCCAGCGCGCCAATCCCGGCGATCCAGCCCAGCGCGCCGCCAATCACTCCGCCCGTTCCGGCACCGGCGACCGCACCCTCCGGAGCCTTCGTGTTTTTCTCATGAGCGAACTCATGGGTGGTTCCCTTGTCCGCAAACAGCGCGGAGATGTCGTTGTTGGAGAAGTTCGCCGTCTTCAGGTTATCGACGATTTGATCGGCCTGTTCGCGCGACGTGGCGATGCAGAATACAGATTTCTTTGACATGATGTTTTGCTTTCCTGTTGGTTGTTGAATGGATGGATGAATGGAGACGGAAACGTCCCCTCATTTCACGACGAGCTGGTTGTCCACGTTACCGACTTGGGCGATGTCGATGGCGATCACGCCGATGAGCCGCTTCTCCTCTGCGCTGTCAACCGGACCACGCAAGGTCACCTGCCCCTTGTTCGTGATGATCTTCACGTTTCTGGCGTTCACTGACATCTCCTTGCCCGCCATGATTCCTTTGCGAATCTGGGCGGTGGTATCGATATCCGCCTGACTGTTGCCTTGATCCAGCGGAGTCAGAGATTTTTGCGCGAGGTCGCGATTGACGCGTGCAGTCTCACCACCTTCGGCGGTCCTATTGGTCGTGAAGTAGGGCTCAACCTGGAAAGCACGGTAGACTCCGCTCGCGTAACTAGGCTCGCTGAAGTCGGGCCACTCGCTGGACTTGAAGTGTGGAGCCTTGCTCAACGATTCCTTCGAAGCATCCAGCACCGGGTGTTTGTTCTCGGAATTGAACTGAAAGGCCGCGGACGGAACCGCGCTCAGCTCCTCGCGAAATCCGAGGAAACCGCCTGAGGAAACCACCACCGAGATGACACGGCCCGCCGGCAGATCCACCACGAGATCTTCCACCTCGCCAAGCTTGTCGCTCTGCACATTCTTTACTTCAACGCCCATGAGCTTGGTCGCTCGTTGAACGTAGCCCAGGCGCGCCGACGGATCGGGTCCCAAGTTCGGTTGATACACCGCGGCGAAGTACGGTTCCTGTCCATGGTAACGGTAAACCTCCGCCAACCGGTTCGACTGGCCGAGGTCCGCCCAGTTCGACATGCCGTAGCGCGGCGCCGCAGTAAGCTTCTCCTTGTCAGCCTTCAGGTGCAGGACCTTGTTCGTCACATCGTGATGCAGGGCGCCGGGAGGAATCGGGACCATCATCTCGCCGACTCCGGCAAAACCGCCGGTTGAGAGAACGACCTCAACGATTCGCCCCGTTTCCAGATCGACCGCGATGTCGTTCACCTTGCCCAGCTTAATTCCATCATAGTTCTCCACGTGCATTCCGGTCAGCACACTGGCTCTCTCTGCTCGGCCCAATTGCTCCGCGCGCATCGCGCGGATGCTGCGCTGCTGGGCAACGGCGGTGTCGTTGGTTTTGCTGTCGGTCGTCTCCTGTCCGAGGGCGGCGAACGCCATCAGAGACGCGGCGGTGGCTGTGGAAATGATCCGAAGTTGTCGTTTCATAAAAATTCTTCCGTGATTGGTTTTCTTCGAAGAGAGACTTCCCTTCTCAGAGCATGCACCGTAGGCGGCGCGAGGAGAGACCGCTATGGGGTGTAACCCTGACGGCGCTTTCCGAAATCACGATTGAACTCGCGGATCTCCGGGCGAAGCCCGCCGCGTCACTACCTCCTCTGCCTGCCTCACCTGCCCTGATAATTCTCGGGGTGCCGCAATCGATCCAGGCGCTCGGCTTCGAACTCCTGTCGCTTGAGGCGCTCAAACTTTCCGGAAGCACGGCGAGCCGCTTCATCTTTGGAAAAGAAGATCGGCGCGATTCCTTCCCACACCCACTTGAACATCGCCTCGATGATCACGCCGACACGGAGAAGCTTCTGGAGGAACGACGTCATCATCTCAGGGTTTTGAAGTGACGTGTCGGCATGGCGATCGGAATTTACCCAATGTCACGGCGAGAAGAATCCGCCTCGCCGATCCCCGATTCGACACGGTCCGATCAACCACCTTCACGACTGCGAGCCCCAATCTCGCGGTGTGAACCACTTGGCCGGACGATCTGTGAACTGGGCCGGATCAAAGACTTCCCCGAGCATTTGGAGATCAACAATCTCCTGCGGCAACAAGCCGAGGGCATGCGGCCCGGCATTATTCGTGCAATCCCAGAGCCAGTAGCGGTTCAAGCCATCCTTGTGGGTCAATCCCGGACCGTAGTCCATCGGGGCGCAGACGCGGTCGACGACTCCGCTGTCCGCAACGGAATACATCTTCAGTCTGACTTTCTTCTTTTCGTTGATCGCTTCGATGAAGAGCGCGTGGTTCGGTATCATGAGGACTGGTGTTGGTGGGATGGCGCGGGATGCACTAAACCTGTGGAACGCGGATATCGCCCGCACGGCTGATGATGCCGAAGGCGTAGAGCAGCCAGATGACGACACAGATCACCACGACGATGTTGAGGATCTTTTTAATCTTCCCGTCCATCGGGATGTAGGTGTTGACCAGCCACAGCAACACACCGACGACGATCAAGGTAACTACGACAGAGATTAGGGACATAGGTTTGAGTGAATTGCGGTCTGTTTGCTGATGTTCATGACAAAATCTTAGGGCTCCGAATGCGCCCGGCGATATGGGGTATTCACCCCACCTGAATCGCCGGGTCGGCTCTACTCTGTGGGATATTCCGTGCTTCGCCCGCTCCTCGAAGAGCCCGCTTGCTTGATGCCGAACCAGAAGACGCAGCGGTCCAAGCCGTAATGCTTGCGGTGAATGGCGATGGTTTCAGCTCGGCTTTCCTGCCATCGGATGGGGAGCCTCCTTTTGTCGGATGACGGTGTCGCCGCGACCAAACCACTCCGTTCGTGGCGGGTGTTTTTGTGCATGGCGGAGAGAATCACGAACCCCGCCGCAGACGCTATGGGGTGTTCACCCCATGGAAACAATCTCCTTCCTCAAACCGTCCCTAATCCAACCAACTCGAACTGGAACACGAACTTCCCCCTGCTCACTTGTCAGACCTGCAAGCCGTCTGGCGATGCCGCGTTCTGCCATTGGGACGACGACGAGGCACCTCCGCTGGCCACCGCAGCCCCGCACAACAAATCCTTCACCGTCTTCAGCATGTCCCCGACCGTGTAAGGCTTGAGCAAGGTGGCGGGCGCACGGAGCCACGGACGCCGGGCAAACTCCTGATGAGGAAAGGTCCCGGTGGCCATAATCACCGGCAACACCATCCGCGCTCGGTGCAGTTTGTTCAGCAATTCCACGCCGGTCACCTTCGGCATGTTGTGGTCGGTGATCATGAGATCAAACTGCTCCTTCCCCAGGACATTCCAGGCGTCGGCGCCATCCTCCGCCATCTTCACGTCATAACCTGAACGCAAAAGCATCTCTGCATTGAGCTGGCGAATGGCAGTGTCGTCGTCAACCACCAGGATGCGATGAGGCGGGCTCGCCTGGCATCGAAGGGGCGAGTAAACCAATCCTCCCGGGAGCGAGACTTCATTCTCTTGCATGGCGACATGGTTACGGCGAAACCGTTCCCGGTGCCATGGGGTGTTCTCCCCACCAGCAGCCGACGCTCTTCACATTCGCCGCGCCCGAATCGCACGCTTCGCTGAAACTGAATGCCCCGGCGTGCCGCTGCCCTAAACGATCGTCACTTGAACGCTGCTCTCGATGATACCCGCGCTGATCGCGTAGCGGGTTAATCCGGCCGTGTCGTGGATGTCGAGTTTCTGCATCAAATGCTCGCGATGCTTCTCCACCGTCTTCATCCCGATGCCGAGCAACCCGGCGGTCTCCTTGTTGGCCTTGCCTTCCGCGATGAGTTGCAACACCTCCATCTCACGAGACGTCAGGTGAGCCGTCTTCTTTTGCAGCGCACCACTGCGAGTCGGCAACGCCGGATTCAGCCGGGCCTGCCGTCTGGCGACCGGGGCGCTGAAAAACGTGTTGCCCTTCTGCACCTCGCGAATCGCCCGGCACACATCATGGGCGCACGCCTGCTTGAGCAGGAACCCCACCGCGCCGGATTCCGTGGCGTTCTGCACATACGCATCATCACTATGGGCGGAAAGAATCAGCACTTTCGTGGCCGGCAACTCCTTCACCAGCTGACGCGTGGCCTCCAATCCATTCAGCAATGGCATGGCGATATCCATCAACACCACCGCCGGACAAAGCTTCTTCGCCATGGCAACCGCCTGGCGTCCGTCCTGTGCCTCGCCCACCACTTCGAGGTCGCTCTCCTGTTCGAGCATCTTGCGAAAACCTTCCCGCACGATCGTGTGATCGTCCGCCAGCAACACTGTGATTCGTTTCATACAATTCCATGACCTTTCTTCGCAGCTCTCCTCCGTGGTTCCGCGTCCGACTGCGACCGGACTTTGCCCATCGGGATCTCCGCCTGGACGGATGTCCCGCGGCCCGGGGTGGATACCACCGTAAACTTTCCGCCAACCATCTCCACTCGTTCCCGCATGCCCAGCAAGCCGAGCCGTTTGCCTCCGTTGGCGCTCAACGTCGATCGCACCCGGAATGACTTTCCGTCGTCGCGAATACTCATGCTGATGCCACCCGGCACTTTCTTGATCCGTACTTCGACCCGGCTCGCGTGAGCGTGGCGGGCCACATTGGTCAGCGCTTCCTGGGCGACGCGATAGAGGACCGTGCGCTGGGTGCCGTCCAATTGCTCGACCGCTTGAAAGGCCGTTAAACGCGCTCGAACTCCCGTTCGCGTGGTGAATCCCTTCATGTAGGAATGAAGGGCCGGAATGAGCCCCAGATCGTCGAGCACCGCCGGGCGCAGTTCGCGGGCGAACTGATGCACGATCTCCACCGACTTCTCCACCATCCGCTGGGTGCGCGCGATGTTGCGATCGAGATCTCGGGTCCCCATTGCGGCCTTTTTCTTCAACGCACCGAGCCGGACATTGATCCCGGTCAGCGTCTGCGCAATGACATCATGCAATTCACGGCTGATCGATTTGCGTTCCTCCTCCTGCGCGCGCAACACCTGACGTGACAACTGCCGCAGCTCTTCCCGTTGTTGCAGCGACTGGTTCAGCAGTTTCCTCTGGGTTCGCTCGCTTCGTTTTAGAGCGATTTCCACCCCCTGACGCCGGACGATTTCGCGTTCCAGCTTCTGATTGGATGCCGCCAGCACGGCCACCCGGCGCTGAATTTCCTCCGCGCGCTTTCGCTCAGTGATGTTGCTGAAGAAACACACCACTCCGTACTCGCCCGCCGGCAGGGTCACGCGCTGGATCTGCCACTCGAAAATCTGCCTTTCGCCAATGTCCTGGCGCCGCGCCGAAAACTCGGACGACTTAAATGGCCGGCCGGTCTTCAGTGTATGCCGGAATCTCTTCTCAATCAGGTCCGCCGTCGGTTTCGGCCAGAGGACGTGGATAATCTCTGAAAAGTCGCGACCCACCAACGGGCGGACCCGGGCGAAGGAAGGCTGGGCCTCGCGATTGATCTGAAGCATCTGAAACCTGGCATCCACCACGTAAACCCCCACCGGCGCCTGCTCGATCAACGCCGAGAACAACGCCTCGTTCCGCCGTAGCGCGTCCTCCGCCAGCTTCCGTTCCGTGATGTCGCGGATGTTGCACTGGATGACGGGATGCCCGTCTTCCTCATACAGATTGGCCACCACTTCGACCTCCTGATGGCGCCCCGTCCGGCTCTTGAGCGGCAGATCCTCGTAGCGCACCTGGTGCGTGCGTCTCAATTGACGGAACATCAGCTGGCTCGCGGCTTCATCACTGAGCAGCCCGATCTCAAAAAGCTCCTTGCCGATCAGTTGAGCCTGCGGATAGCCCAGCAACCGGGTCATGAACGGATTCGCATCCGTGATCTTGCGCGTGGCCGGATCGAGGATCAGCACCCCGTCATGCGCCGCTTCGAAGAGCCGGCGATACCGCATCTCCGAAACTCGCAACTGGTCCTCCGCCCGCTTGCGATCGGTGACATCCGTGACCGCCACGCGACAAGCGTCCCCGGACTCGCAGATCGTTGCCCTCAATCGCACATCGATCAAACTCCCGCCGCGCACGGCCAGCTTCAAATCGCATTCCTGCCACACCTTGCTCTCGAACAATCGCCCGAGGTAGGCCGCGAAAGCCGGACGGTCCTCCACGCGGACGATGTCGCCGAAACGCTTCTTCAGCAACGCGGCCCGACCGATCTCGAGCAGTTGCGTCGTGGCAAGGTTCGCCTCCGTGATCATTCCCGCCCGGTCAATGGTCAGGTAGCTGATGGGTGCGAAATCGTAGAGATCGCTGTACTTCTCCAGCCCGGCCTCCATCGCGTTCCGCGCCTGTCGAAGCTCCTCGTTCTGCATCTCGAGTTCCACCTGGTGAACCTGCAGTTCATGCAGCACCCGCCGGGGATCCTCCGTCGCCTTCTGAACCTTCAACTTCTCGCGCGCGACTCCCGAATGCTTTCGCAGCTGTTGCTCCGCGCGCCGGTAAAGGCTGAGCATCATCGGCCGGTTCGCCAGGCTGGCGCCGAACTCACGCTGCTCGGCGCTCGCACGGGCTCGCACTTTCGCAAGGGTGGTCGAGGCGTTCAGTTTTCTTTTCATCGTAAGAACTCCGCAGAGCCGCGGCGGTTCATTTGCTTCGTTTCACTGGTCGTTTACTTCGCTTGGGCGTGACTGCGAAGACTGTTGGCTCCCCTGCCCCGTTTCCGGGCTTGCCGCGCAACTGCGCTTCCAGCTTCTTGGCTTCGGTGATGTTCGCAAAGGTGATCACGACACCGTCGATCCGATCATCCGCCGTGCGATAGGGCATGATGCGAACGGTGAACCAGCGTCCATCGCGCGCGCCCACGGGCTTTTCGACGGCGGCCAGCTTGCGCAGCACTTCCCGCGCGTCGTCG
>Ga0154020_10006864_pt1 | contig 13344 bp, 10 predicted proteins | sample Klosneuvirus_201_FD_109709 | JGI IMG/M metagenome (GOLD analysis project Ga0154020, IMG submission 109709) | Active sludge microbial communities from wastewater, Klosterneuburg, Austria - Klosneuvirus_20160825_MG | ecosystem: Engineered > WWTP > Aerobic digester > Activated sludge | place... | reverse complement strand
GGGGCGTCGGGGGGCGTCGGGGGTGCCCGGATAATACGGAGCTTCCCTTCCCGCCCACGCCCTCCGCGGCGCCACGCGCATGCCCGACGACCGCTCTTCCGACCCCCTGGCGAACAAGCACCAGGCCTGGTCTGCCCTGTTCAGCGAACCGATGAGCGAACTGGTGCAGCGCTACACCGCCAGCGTCGGCTTCGACCAGCGCCTGTGGCGCGCCGACATCGAAGGCAGCCTGGCACATGCCGGGATGCTGGCCGCGCAAGGCGTGATCGGCGCGCAGGACCTGGCCGACATCCAGCGCGGCATGGCCTTGATCGTCGACGAGATCGAGTCCGGCGCCTTCGAATGGAAGCTGGCCCTGGAAGACGTGCACCTGAACATCGAGGCGCGGCTGACGGCGCTGGTGGGCGACGCCGGCAAGCGCCTGCACACCGGCCGCAGCCGCAACGACCAGGTGGCCACCGACGTGCGCCTGTGGCTGCGTGGCGAGATCGACAAGCTGGCCGTGTTGCTGAAGGCCATGCAGCAGGCCCTGGTGGCAGTGGCCGCCGAGCACACCGACACCGTGATGCCCGGCTACACGCACATGCAGGTGGCGCAGCCGGTGAGCTTTGCGCACCACCTGCTGGCCTACGTGGAGATGTTCGCGCGCGACGCCGAACGGCTGGCCGATGTGCGCCAGCGCGTGAACCGGCTGCCGCTGGGCGCCGCCGCGCTGGCCGGCACCAGCTACCCGCTGGACCGCGAACGTGTGGCCCGGACGCTGGGCTTCGACGGCGTGTGCCAGAACAGCCTGGACGCCGTGAGCGACCGCGACTTCGCGCTCGAATTCAGCAGCTTCGCCGCCATCACCATGGTGCACGTCTCGCGCCTCAGCGAAGAGATCGTGCTGTGGATGAGCCAGAACTTCGGCTTCATCGACCTGGCCGACCGCTACTGCACCGGCTCATCCATCATGCCGCAGAAGCGCAACCCCGACGTCGCCGAACTGGCGCGGGGAAAAAGCGGGCGCGTGGTGGGCCACCTGATGGCCCTGCTGACGCTGATGAAGGGCCAGCCGCTGACCTACAACAAGGACAACCAGGAAGACAAGGAGCCGCTCTTCGACACCGTCGACACGCTGGCCGACACGCTGCGCATCATGGCCGAGATGGTGGGCGGCATCCGCGTCAAGAAGGACGCCATGGAGCGCGCGGCGCTGAAGGGTTACGCCACGGCGACCGATCTCGCCGACTACCTGGTGAAGAAGGGCCTGCCCTTCCGCGACGCGCACGAAGCCGTGGCCCATGCCGTGAAGGTGGCGCTGCAGCAGGGTGTGGACCTGGCCCAGCTGCCGCTGGCCACGCTGCAGGGCTTCAACCCTGCGATCGGCGAAGACGTGTTCGAAGTGCTGACGCTGCGCGGCTCGCTGGCGGCGCGCAATGTGCTGGGCGGCACCGCGCCGGCACAGGTGCAGGCACAGGTGGCGCGGCACCGGGCGCGGCTGGCGGGTTGATCGCCGGGGCGCGGCGCCGCAGCGCCGCGCCGTCCACCGATCAGAAGCGGTGGCGCACGCCGGCCACCAACGTCGTGCCGGTGGACACGCCGGTGAGCCTGTCGCTCAGCAGCACCGTGTAGAGGTCGGTGCGCTTGGACAGCGTGTGGTCGTAGCCCAGGCCCACGGTGCGGCGCTTCACGTCGGCCAGCGTGGTCTCGGACTTGGTGGTCTGCACATAGGTCAGCATCACCCGGCCCGCGCCGCCGGCCTTCACGGTGGCGCCCAGCTGCCAGGTGTCGTGGTCGCGTGTGCCGGCCGCCAGCGTCGTCTCGGTGGTGCCATAGGTGCCGAAGAGCTTGGCGGCGCCCAGGTCGTAGGAAACGCCGGCCTGGATGTTGTTCACCTTGGTCACGCCCGTGCCCACCGCGCCGGTGATGTTCGACTGCTCCGTCGCCACGCCCACGGCGAAGGGGCCACCGGCCCAGCCGGCGCCCAGGCTGAAGCGCCTGCGGCTGCTGGCGCCGGCCAATTCGCCGAAGCTGTAGTTGCCCGAGAAGTTGAAGCCGCCCATCGCCGGGGCGATGTAGCCGATGCTGTTGTCGGCGGCCGAGTCCAGCGTGTTCATCGGCGCGCCCAGCGGCTGGCCGCCGGTGTACATGTGCAGCATCCAGGGCGAGAAGGTGGTCGAGTCGGCAAACGGGCTGAAGCGGATGGCGGTGCCGAAGGTGGGCGTGCCCAGCCGACCCAGGCGCACGGTGCCGAATGCACCCTGCACGCCGACGTAGGCGAAGCGCGCCCAGTAGCGGTCGGTGGGCGTGCGGCCGGCGTCCCCGGTATCGGCGCGGATGAAGGACTGCAGCGAGAACTGGGCCTTGAGACCGCCGCCCAGGTCTTCGCTGCCGTCCACGCCCCAGCGTGAAGTGGTCATGCCGCCGCTGTCCAGCTTCTTGAGCTTCACGCCGCCGGCCAGTTGGCGCTGGCCGGCGAACAGGTCGACGACGCCGTTGAGCTGCACGTTGCTCTGCGCGAACACGGGCGTGGTGGCCAGCACGGCCGCGGTGGTCATCAGGGTGGGCAGGATCTTCATGGTCTTGTCTCGTTTCGTGGAGGTCAGGGGGTGGGAAAGTCGAGGCCGGATCAGGCCGGCGTGGGGGTGACGGGGGCCGCAGGCGCAGAGTCCCAGTCCAGCGCACCGGCGTCCTTGCCCGCCACCGAGTACAGCGCGCCCGGCGCGTTGCGCGTCTTCAGGAAGTCCTCGATCGGCTCACCGCGCATCGCGGCATAGATGTGCAGGTTCGAGGTGCCGATCACCGCGCCCAGCTTCTCCAGCATGAAGAAGATGACGCCGTAGTGGATGAGCCCGCGCCAGTCGTGCCGGCGCAGCAGGTCGCGTTCCTCCGGCGTGAGGCCGGCCGCCTCGAAGGTCGCCTCGGCGTCGCGCAGGAACTCGGCCCGGCAGGACGGGCGCACCAACCCGTGCAGGAAGCGGTTCAGGCGGTAGGCCTTGACGCTGCGCGCCAGGTCGAAGGGGTAGGTGCCGGTCAGCGCCTCGGCGCCGGCCAGTTGCGCGCCGGCATGTTCGCGCTGGCGCTGCGCCTCGGCGGCATCGGGCGCTTCGGCGCGGTTCTCGTAGATGGCGGTGGCGATGCCGGTCATCGACGGCAGCGTGTAGCTGCGGTGCAGCGTGTGCACCTGCGCCGACAGCGCGCCGCGCATCGTCAGCCACATGATCACTTCGGCGCCTTCCAGGCCGCCCAGCGTGGCGTACTCGGCGTGCGTCATGCCGGCCAGCTGCTCGGGGTCGTTCTCGAGCAGATCGAGGAACTTCGCGTCCCACGCCGGGTTGTTGAAGCCGGCACGCTCGCCATGCACCTGGTGCGACAGGCCGCCGGTGGCCACGATGGCCACCTTGAGGTCGTCGGGAAAACTCTCGACGGCGCGGCGCAGCGCCTGGCCCAGCTTGTAGAAGCGCCGCGCGGTGGGGATGGGGAACTGCAGCACGCCCATCTGCAGCGGCACCAGCCTGACCGGCCACGACGGCTCGTGCGGGCACATCACCGACAGCGGCGAAAAGCAGCCGTGGTCCAGCGCCTTGTCCTGGAAGAAGGAGAGATCGAACTCGTCGGCCACGAGCGACTGCGCGATGTGCGCCGCCAGCGCCGGATGCCCCTCCACGGCAGGCAGGTCACGCGCGCCGCCGCCTTCGTCGGCCACGGCCCAGCGTTCGCCCACGCCCAGAGCGAAGGCCGAGTAGTGGTCGAAGAAGAAGGACGTGACGTGGTCGTTGTAGATGAACAGCAGCACGTCGGGCCGGCGCTCGGCCAGCCACTGCTGCACCGGCTCGAAGGCGGTGAAGATGGGTGCCCAGGCCGGGTCGTCGCGCTTGTCGCGGTCGAACGCGAAGCCGATGGTGGGCGTGTGCGAGGCGGCAATGCCGCCGATGATGCGGGCCATGGGGTGAATCCTTGGGGGTCGGGGAAAGGCTGCAGGCGACGCGTGGTTCGCGACAGGGCGCGCCGCCGGCCGCCGTCAGCGCCTGCCGTGGTGCCTGCCGGCGCCCTGCAGTGCACGAGCGATCCACTGCATCGCCTCGGCCACGTCGTAGTTGCCCGCATGCGGCCGGTCCCAGGCCAGGCGGTAGTCGACGTCACGCACCCGGTGGTCGGCCTGCAGCGCGCGGCTCAGGTTGATCGACACCGTGAACGAGGTGTCGCGGTCACGGGTGCCATGGCGCACGTACCAATAGGGCGCGGTGTCGGCAGGCGAGCCGATGTAGCGCATCGGGTCGATCATCCGCACCTGGTCGTCCACGGAGGTCGGGCGCAGGCGCACATAGTCGCGCCACGGGTAGCCGGTGTCGTCGCGGCCCGAGCTGTCGCCGGCGATCGAGTTGCTGTTCCAGGCGAACTCCGAAAAGTTCAGGTAGGCCTGCTGCGCGGTCCCGAACAGCGTGTTCTCGCTCATGCCGCCCGGGAAGGTCGCGACGCCCGCGTTGTCGAACGCCGGTGCCGCCTTCAGGACGGCCTGCGACGCCACGAACTTCAGGTAGCGTTCCAGGTCGAGCGCCAGCACCTGCTTGGCGTCGTTGTCGACGTCGATCCAGTCGTTGACGAAGTTCGTGGGCACACCGCCGACGGGATAGGTCAGCACCGCGCCCAGGTCGGGAATGGTGCCGCCGGACTTCATGAAGGTCTCGGCCGACCGGATCACCTCGGCCTTCAACTCGTCCAGCATGTTGTCGGCGGTGAGCCTGCGGCCGCCACGGTTGCGCAGGCGCAGGCGGCTCTGGTAATCGACGAACTGGGCGGCCATCTCGGCGCTGCCGACCGGGTCGTTGTCGCGGTTGACCGCCGCGCGCGTGCCGAGCACGGTGTACATCCACTCGTAGGCCGTGTTGGCGTTGCCCAGGTCCGTGATCGGGCAGTAGGCAAGCACCGCGAAGACGTCGTCGCGCAGTGTGCTGCGGCCATGCCGGCCGACGCCGGCGGCGCCGGTCTCGTTCAGGAGCGGCAGGAAGTCGTCGCTGTTGCCCGAGGCGCCCAGCGCCGACACCAGCGCCCCGCCGCCGCTGGTGCCGTTGACCACGATGCGTTCGGCGCTGCCGGGCATGACCCCGTCGTTCAGGCGCAGGTAGCGCACCGCGGCCTTGGCATCGACGACCACCGTCGGCGCCTTGCCGGCCTGCGTGCCGTCGGCGGCCTCGAGGCGACGGCTGCGGGTGCCGACGTCGGCAAAGACGTAGCCGGCCTTCAATGCGGCCGCGGCCTGGCTGGTGGCGCTGTCGTAGGCCGCACCGTCGGTGATGCTGGCGCGGACATAACTGGCAAACCAGCCGGCGTTGTTGAACTGCAGGTAGATGGCGGTCCTGCCGTCGTTGGCGGCGCTCTCGGGCACGAAGAGGTTCATGCTCTGGTAGCCGCACTGCGGATTGGCGATCGTCACGGGCCCGCCAAAACCGGTCTGCGTCGCGGCCATCAGCTGCGGCCGGGCGACGTAGCACACCTCCTTGTACCAACGCACGGGCATCACCTGCCCGTCGACCGTGACCTGGATCGTGACGTACCGATCCGGTTCGAAGGCCAGCGCGCTGTCGTGCACGCCTGCGCCTTGCCCGTGGCCGCCGCCGGCCCAGGCTGCGGCCGCGCACAGGGCGAGCGAACCCGCCAGGGTGACTCGCCGGATCGAGCGGCCGAGCTTGTTCAATGGTTCAGTCATGGAAGACGCCTCGCTGCCGAGTGAGGTGGGTGGGAGGCCCGATGGGCCGGTTTCATGCGGCCCCGAGAAGGCCCGCAGGTCTGTTTCGTGCATGTCACGTCGCGGCCTACTTGCCCGCGTGCCGAGCGATCAGCGCGCGGGCCTCGTCCAGCATCTGCTTGCCGGGCTGGCCCTTGGCGGTGATGTCGGCCACCCAGGCGTCGGCCAGCGGCTGGCCGGCCTTCTTCCAGTGCGCCAGTTCGGCGGCCGGGATGACGTTGGTGGTGTTGCGCGCGGTGAGCTTCTTGCCTTCCTGGTCGGCCTGCAGGAAGGCCTTGCCGATCTGGCCCGAAAGCGCCTGGCCGCTGTGGGCGTCGATGACCTTCTTCAGGTCGGCCGGCAGCGCTTCGTACTTCGCCTTGTTCATCGCGAAGACGAAGGTCGAGGTGTAGAAGGCGGGCTCGGCCGGGTCGGTCTCGGAGTGGTACTTGACCAGTTCCTGGATCTTCACCGAGGGCACCACCTCATACGGCACGACGGCGCCGTCGATGATGCCCTTGCTGAGCGCGTCGCCCACCTGCGGCACCGGCATGCCCACCGGCGTGGCGCCCAGCGCGGCGAGGAACTTGTTGGTCATGCGCGTGGGCGCACGCAGCTTCAGGCCCTTCAGGTCGGCCATCGTGCGCACCGGCTTGCCCGTCATGTGGAAGACGCCGTCGCCGTGCACGTGGAAGGCCAGCGTCTTGACGTCCTTGAACTCGGCCTGGCTGTACTTCTGCGTGTAGTCCCACAGCGCCTTGGACGTGGCCTCGGGGTTCTGCATCATGAAGGGCAGCTCGAAGACTTCCAGGCTCGGGAAGCGGCCGGCCGTGTAGCCGGGCAGCGTCCACACCACGTCGGCGACACCGTCACGCACCTGCTCGAAGAGCTGCGGCGGCGTGCCGCCCAGCTGCATGCTGGGGTAGCTCTGGCACTTCATGCGGTTGTTGCTGTCCCTGGCGATGCCTTCGCACCAGGGCTGGATGAACAGCGTGTTGGCGTAGCTGCTGGCGGGCAGGTGGAAGTGCACCTTCAGCGTCACCTCCTGGGCCATGGCCGGCAGCGTGCAGGCGGTGGCCAGCGTGGCCAGCAGGGTCTTGACGTTCATGGGTCGGTCTCCGTGGGGTGTGGGAACAGGTCGCAGGCAGGCCGCACTCAGCCGGTGAGGCGGTGCACCAGCCAGAGGGAAATCGGGGGGAAGGTGATGAGCAGCGACAGACGCACGAAGTCCGTCAGCAGAAAGGGCACGACGCCCTTGTAGGTCTCGACCATCGGCACGTCGCGCGCCAGGCCGTTCATGATGTAGACGTTCAGGCCGACGGGCGGGAAGATCATCCCGATCTCGCACACCGTCAGGATCAGGATGCCGAACCACAGCGCCTTGTCGGCTGCACCCAGGCCGTAGAAGTCCATGCCCAGGATCACCGGGAACAGCGTGGGCACGGTGAGCAGGATCATGCTCATCTCGTCCATCACGCAGCCCAGGAAGATGTAGAAGACCATGATCCCGGCCATCACCACCACGGGCGTGATCTGCAGCTCGCCCACCAGGTGCGCCAGCTGCGCCGGCAGCTGCGACAGCGCCAGCGCGGCGTTGATCATGTCGGCGCCGATGAATATCAGGAAGATCATGCCGCTGGTCTGCGCCGTGGTGCGCATGCACGCGAGCAGCTTCACGCCGTTCATCTCGTGCCGCAGCAGCGTGATGGCGAAGGTGAGCACGTTGCCGATGGCCGCGCCTTCGGTGGCCGTGAACACGCCGCCGTAGATGCCGCCGAAGACGACGACGAAGATCGCCGCGATGGGCCAGACGCCGCCCGCCGACGCCAGCACCTCGCGGCCCGAGGCGGCTTCGGCCGCGGGGGCCTGATCGGGGTGCAGGCGCACGACGACGGCGATGGCCAGCAGGTAACCCGCGGCGGCCAGCAGCGCCGGCACGTAGGCGGCCAGGAACATCTTCGTGATGTTCTGTTCGGTGAGGATGGCGTAGACCATCAGCGTCACCGAAGGCGGCAGCAGCACGCCCATGGTGCCGCCGGTGGCCAGCGCCGCCGTGGCCAGGCGGCCGCTGAAGCCGATGCGCCGCATCTCGGGGTAGGCCACCTGCGCGATGGTGGCCGTGGTGGCCACGGTGGAGCCCGAGATCGACCCGAAGGCCGCGCAGGCCAGCACGCCGGCCATCGCCATGCCGCCCCTGAAACGGCCGAGCAGCGCGTTGGCGAAGTCGAACAGCGCCTTGCTCAGCCCGCCCTGCACCGCGAAGGCACCCATCAGCATGAAGAGCGGGATGACCGAGAGGTCGTAGACCGACACACGCCCGTAGACCGCGCCCTTCAGGTGGGCCAGCAACGGCAGCCAGCCCGACAAGGCCAGGTAGCCCAGCGCGCCGGGCACGAACATCGCGACCGCGATGGGCACACGCACCGCCATCAGCACCAGCATGGCGCCGAACATCGTCAAACCGATGGAGAAGCTGCTCACGCCAGCGCCCTGCCGAGCGCCTGGCGCGCCTGCGCCAGCACCTGCTGCGCGCCGATGACCACGCACAGCGCCAGCCCCGGCAGCATCAGCATGTAGGGCCACCACAGCGGCAGGCCCATCAGCATCGAGGTCTCCTGCGATTCACGCATCGCCAGGCCGCCGGCGGCCACGCGCCACAGCACCATCGCCATCACCGCCGTGTAGAGCAGCGTGCCGAAGGCGTCCATCGTGTGCTGGCTGCGCGCACGGGCCCGGGCGGTGAAGAAGTCGACGATGATGTTGGCGCGCCTGAACTGCGTGTAGGGCAGGAAGGACGCCACCACCACCGCCAGGCCGAGCTGCACCAGTTCGACATCACCCAGGATGGGATGCGAGAAGAAGGCGCGGCCGATCACGCTGACCACCGTCATCGCGGCGATGCCCACCAGCACGACCCCGCCGACGATGGCGTTGAGGTCGCAAAGCTTCTCCAGCACGGCTGCCGCGGCGCCGCGTTCGTTTGAACTCACGTTGTCTCCGGTCCGCCCGGTGCCGTCCCGCTGAGGGCGACCGCAGGGCACTGTTGGATTGGCTGCGCAGTCTAGGGAGGTGCTTTGCGCGTCAGAAGATGCAGCAGAAGCAGGCGCGATACGATTTGGTTATCGAGGTTTTCCCGGAGCACGGCATGAAACTGACCACCCTGCGGGCCCTCGTCGCCGCCGTCGAGATGGGCAGCCTGCGCGGCGCGGCACGGCGCCTGGGCGTGTCGCAGCCGGCACTCACGAAGTTGATCCGCGAGCTCGAACGCGAGCTGCAGGCCACGCTGGTGGAGCGCAGCACCAAGGGCGTGATCGCCACGCCGCAGGGCAAGGTGCTCTACGACCGCGCCTGCGCCGCCGAGCGTGAACTGGCGCAGGCGGTGGACGAGATCCGGCAGCTCGGCGGGCAGATGACGGGCGACCTCACGGTGGGTGCGGTGCCGCTGGCGGTGATGCTGCTGATCCCCGAGACGCTGCGCACCTTCGGGCGCGAGTTCCCGGGCATCCGGCTGCGCATCAGCGAAGAGCTCTACATCGCGCAGCTGACGCGGCTGCGCAAGGGCGAGGTCGACGTCGCCATCGGCCCGCTGCCGCTGGGCCTGCCGCCGGGCGAATTCGCCACCGAGCCGCTGATGCCGATCTCGATGGTGGTGGTGGTGCGCCGCGGCAACCCGCTGGAGCGCATGCGCTCACTGGCCGACCTGGCCGATGCCAAGTGGGTCTTCACCGGCGCCACCGCCGATGCCGGCTACGCGAAGCTGATGTTCGAGCAGCACGGCCTGCCCACGCCAGCGGTGGGCGCGCTGGTGAACTCGACGCTGGGCCTGCTGTCGATCATCGCCAGCGGTGATTTCGTCGGCCTGCTGCCGCTGCAGATCGCGCAGCATCCGATGGCCGCGAAGTACCTGAGCACGGTGCACACGCGCGAAGGGCCGCTGCGCGCCACGCTGGCCTCGATGGCGCGTGCCGATGCGGTGCTGAAGCCGGCGGTGCGGCACTTCATCGCCCATCTGCACCGCGCCGCCAACCAGGTGGTGGGCAGCTGAGCGCTTCGGTGGCCCGGTGCCTGCCGGCCGGCAGGCGCTGCACCGCCTGCGCCTCGTGCCGCCTCGTGCCGCCGCGGGCGGCCTGCGCCAGCGGGCGCCTTGGTGGTGAGGACCGTGCGCGACGGCGTCATGGCGCGCGAGCACGGCGGTGCGCCGGAACGGCAGCGAGCGAGCGGCCCGTGCGGGGCGCAGCCGCTGCCCCTTTTCAGCGGAAGCGGATGCGTGTGGCGTCGACGCTGCGACGGTCGGCCGCGAGCACGCCGCGCACCTCGACGCGGCGGCCGACCGCCAGCTGTGCGGCGGTGCCGTCCTCGAAGCGCAGGTCCGGTCGCCCGGTGTTCACGGTGACGCCGCGCAGCACGAAGCTGCCGGTGTTCACCGCGGTGATGAGCCCCTCGAGCTCGAAGCCGCGGCCGATCACGTCGTCGTCGCTCTTGATCACCACACGCGTGGCGCGCAGCACGTCGCCGCGCAGGTTGCCTTCGATCTCGACCCGCACGCCCACGCCCAGGCCCGCGCCGGCGACCACGCCGCTGGCGTCGACGGCACGGCCATTGACGCTGAAGGCCGCAGGCGAGGTGTAGGCCGAGATCAGGCCCTCGATCTTCACGCCGTCGGCGTCGGCCAGCGGCCGCAGCGCGATGCCGAAGCTGCGCACCACCCAGCGTGGCGTGGGCAGGAAATCGGCTTCCAGGCGCAGGCGCACGAACTGACCCACGGCCAGCGCCGCCGGCACGCCGCCGGCGCCGGCATAGCTGTAGCTGGCGCCGCCCACGCGCAGCGTCTGCGCCGCCGCGTTCAGCTCGAGCACCGGGCCGCGCAGGCGCAGGCCGCGGGCCGGCGGCGCGGATTCCACGCGGGTGGCGCGGTAGCGCTGCAGCGCGCTGTCGAACACGGCGTAGACCTCGACCATGTCGCCCGTGCGCAGGCCGGCCAGGCCACCCGCCAGGCTCTCGTCGAAGACCGTGGCCGCGTCCACCGTGACCCGCTGGCCCAGCAGCGTGAAGCTGCCGCCGGCCACGTCCACCACGCCCACCAGGCCCGAGAGCTCGCTCTCGAAACGGATGCGGCTGGCGGTGGCGGTGGCGCCGCTGCTGCCGGTGGTGATGGCCGAGCTGTCGATCTCCACCGTCATGCCCAGACGCAGGTCGTCGCGGCTGCGGCGCAGGCCGTCGAGGTCCTCGACCTCGGCCGTGCTGTCGTCGAAACGCACGCCGCCGACGATGACCGAGCCGAAACCGGTGATCGGCCCGGACGCGAAGCTGCCCGTGCCGCCGCTGCCGACGCCGCCACCGCAGCCGGCGACGATGGCCACGGCAGCCAGCAGCGCCAGCAGGGTGGCGATGAGGCCGCGCCGGGCCCCGTTGTGCTTCACGGTGGTGTTCATCTCACTTCTTCCGGTTCGCGCGCGGCCGCAGGGGCTCGCGCGGTGAAGGTTCGGGCGCCGCGTCGGCGCCCTCGTGGTAGGTGTACAGGCCCACGCGCAGGCGGCCGCGCGGCGGCGGCTGCAGGGTCGCGTCGGCCTCGACACGCGCTTCCAGCGCCGGCACCAGCGCCTGCAGCAGCGCCTGCCACTGCGCGCGCACGGCAGGGCGCACCGACGCGATGGACTGCGCCGAAAGGCCGTCGGCGAACACCGCCTGCTCGAAGTGCGCGGTGTCGTCGCCGTCGACCACATTGGCCACCGCGGCGCGCAGGTGGTCGCCGACGTTGTCGCCCAGGAAGGCGAGCTGGCGCGCGAGGTCACCGTGGGCGACGAAGCTCTCGCGCGTCTGCTGCACCGTGTCGGCGGTTTCGTCCCAGGCCGCCAGGCCCAGGCGGCACAACTCGTCGAGCAGGCTGCGCGGGTGCACGTCGCGCGTCACGGCCTGGGCCAGCGCCTCGAAGCTGGGCGCCGGGCCCAGGCGCGGCAGCACCCGCGGTTCGCCGTCGGCACCGCGGTAGGGCGGCTGCGTGCGCCAGTGCGTGTAGACCTCGCTGGCCACGGAGCGTGCGCGCGGCGCCGGCCGCGCCTGCTGCGCGGCCTGCACCAGGCGCGTCACCTCGCGCCGGTTGATGCCGGTGGTGGTGGCGATGCGGCTGACCTTGCGGTGCTCGGGCAGGCCCGGGTGGGCGCGCGCGGCGGCCTGCACGAAGGCCAGGCGCAGCATCTGCTCGACCTCGGCACAGGGCAGGCCACGCGCCACGGCCAGGCGCGCCACCGACGCCATCAAACCGGCCAGCGCCTCGTGCAGCGCGGGCTGCTCGGGGCGGGGGCCGGGCGGTGGTTCGGGGGCAAGGTCCAGGGGGTCCATGGGGCAGCGGGAACGGGCCGCCCGCACTGTAGCGGGCGGCCCGCGGCCTTCAGCGTCCAGCCGTCACTTGAATTCGACGCGCTGCGCTTCGAGGCGCGTGCGGTCGGCGGCGAGCACGCCGCGCACCTCGACGCGCCGGCCGTTGGCCAGCATGGCCTCGTTACCGTCGCGCCACTCCAGCGTCGCGCCGCCGTACCAGACGGTGACGCCGCGCAACGCGAAGGTCTTGTCGGTGGTGTTCAGGTTGCCGAGTTCACCGCGCAGTTCGAGCGGGCGCCGGAAGGGCCCACGGCGTTCCTCGATCTCGACCTTGGTCGCCAGCAGCACGCCGTTGGACACCCTGCCCTCGACCTCGACCCGGGCACCGAGTTCGATGCCCGTGGTGCCGTCCGGGAAGTTGGCGTTGGCGGCATCCACCGGCAGGCCGTTGACGCTGAAGCTGGTGGTCGACGTGAAGCTGGTGATCACGCCTTCCAGATGCGCTTCGCCCGAACGGTCGGGCAGGCGCAGGCCGCCGCGCAGCGCGATCGCCACCCAGGCGCCGTTGACCTGCGTCGTCTGCAGCAGCACACGCACGATCTGGCCGTTGGTCAGCCCCGGCGGCACCTGCACGCCGGGCAGCCCGGCATAGGAGATCAGCTCGCCGTTGACGGTGAAGGTCCCGGCAGTGGCGTCGAGGTTGGCGATGGGGCCGCGCACCTTGTAGGCCGGCGCGGCGTCCTCGGCCTCGATGCGCGTGGCCACGATGCGCGCGTTCACCGGGTCGAGGATGCCGTGGACCTCGACCACCTGGCCCGGCGTCAGCGCGGGCAGGCCACCGGCCAGCGTCTCGTCGAACAGCGTGCTGGTGGTGACGAGCACCGTCTGCCCGAGCACCCGCACGGTGGACGCGACGGGGTCGATGGCACCGACCGGGCCGACGACTTCGCTGCCCATGCGGATGCGCAGCGCCAGCGCACTGGCCTCGGCGCGGTTCACGGCACCGGCCTCGACGGCCACGACCATGCCCAGCCGGAGCAGGCTGCGGTCACGCGGCTGGTCGTCCTCGTCGACACATTCGGCGCGGCTGTCGTCGAAGCGCACGCCGCCGACGATGACCGAGCCGAAGCCGGTGATGGCGCCCAGCGTGTAGGTGCCGGCATCGGCCGGCGTGGCCGAGCCGCCGGCAGGGGCGCCGGCGTCGCTGCCGCCGCCGCCGCAGGCGGCCAGCAGGGCTGCGCCGGCCAGGCCGGTGACGGTGAACAGCGCCTGGCGGCGGGTCGGGTGGTGCAGGGTGGACATGTGGATCTCCCGGTTGG
>Ga0154020_10006862_pt1 | contig 13346 bp, 18 predicted proteins | sample Klosneuvirus_201_FD_109709 | JGI IMG/M metagenome (GOLD analysis project Ga0154020, IMG submission 109709) | Active sludge microbial communities from wastewater, Klosterneuburg, Austria - Klosneuvirus_20160825_MG | ecosystem: Engineered > WWTP > Aerobic digester > Activated sludge | place... | reverse complement strand
ATATGTTGTAATTTTGGGTAATCTTAGTAATTCAGCAAACTCTTTTTTCCATTCATTAACAGATGTCATATGTTATTTCTTGGTGAAGTATATATAAAAAATGTTAAGATATTCAATTTTAATTAAGTGTAGATGTTAATGATATATGTGCGTATACCGCCAAGCCAATATTCTTGGGAAGCTATTTGACCGTCATCTTCATTATATCGAATAATAGCATGACCTTCTTCAGTGGGTCTATGACGTATTCCATTAATTCCGTATTCTTCGGATTTTATTTGTCCATTTTCATAATAATCAATACGAACAGGTCCTTCTTCAGTAGGTCTATTTATTTTACCATTAACGTAATATACTTCGTATTTTATTTGACCATTTTCATAATAATACATACGAGCAGGACCTTCTTTAGTGGGTCTATGTTGTTTACCATTAACCCAATATTCTTCTGATTTTATTTGGCAATTCTTGCGGTATTTAATGTGAGCGGGACCTTCTTTAATAGGTCTATGTATTTTATTATTAACCCAATATTCTTCACAAATTACTTGTTCATGGTTATTATACCAAATCATAGCGGGACCTTCTTTAATAGGCCTATGTTGCTTACCATTAACCCAATATATTTTATGTATTATTGTACCATCATAACGATACCACAAGAAAGCAGGTCCTTCTTCAATAGGTCTATGTCTTTTACCATTAACCCAATATTGTTTATTTTTTATTTGTCCATTTTTGTAGTATTTGATACGAGCATGACCTTCCTCAGTGGGTCTATGTCTTTTACCGTTAACCCAATAATGTTTGTATTTTACTTTACCATTTCTATAATACATAATACACGCATGAGATGTATACGGATTTCTATGTAATTTATCATTTTTGTTAGTATATAATATCTTTGTTATAAACCCATAATTTACCAATAATTTGGGTAATTTTAATAACTCTGCAAACTCTTTTTTCCATTCATTAACGGATGACATGTATTATTTCTTGATGAAGTATATATAAAAAAATGTTAAGATATTCAATTTTAATATATCAATGTTTCATCTCAAATAATTAGTTCATCGTTAACCCAATATTGCTCAGATAATATTTGCCCTTCCATGTCATATAAAACATAAGCAGGACCTTCTAGTCTATGTTTTTGATCATTAACCCAATATACTTCGCATTGTATTTTTCCATTTGTGTGATATTGAATAATAGCAGGACCTTCTAGTTTATGTTTTTGGTTATTAATCCAATATTGTTCGCGGAATAATTTACCATTTTCATAATAATCAATACGAGCAGGACCGTCATCAAGGGGCTTATGGTGTCGACCATTAACCCAATATTCTTCGGATTTAATTTGGCCATTTTCATAATAACTAATCCTAGCAGGGTCTTCTAGTCTATGTCTTTTACCATTAATACAATATACTTCGCAAGATATTTGACCATTTTTATAATAATCAATTTCAGCAGGACCTTCATCAAGGGGTCTATGTAATTTATCGTTAATAAAATATTCTTCCGATTTTATTTGACCATTTTCATAATAATAGATACGAGCAGGCGCATTTCGTTTATGGGTTTTTCTGTGAACTTTATAAAGTTCGCATTTTATTTGACCATTTTCATAATATTCAATGTGTGCAGGCTTATTTATTTTATGTTGTTTACCAGCCAAACAATATTCTGTATAACTTATTTTACCACAACCATGATAACCAATAATTGCATATCCTATATTCGGATTTCTGTGATATGCACCTTTTCTATTTGTATAATACATACTAAATATTGACCCATTTTTAATATTTAAAATGGGTAATTGTAGTAATTCCATAAAGTTTCTTTTCCACAATTCGGTAATAGATAGGAACATATTAGCGTAATTATATGGAAAATATATTTAAAATATTCAATTTAATTTTTAATTATTTAAGTTTCCTCAATGTGTTCATATTCTTGACCATTAACAAAATATGCTACAGATCCTTTTTGGCCATTTTCTAGATAATTAATAACAGCAGGTCCTTCACCAATAGGTCTATGTAGTTGGTCATTAACCCAATATGCTTCGTATATTATTTTACCATCTTGATAATAAATAACATAAGCAGGACCTTCTTCAGATGGTCTATGTTTTTTACCATTAATATAATAATCTTCGACAACAATTTGACCATCTTCATAATAACGAATTTCAGCAGGACCTTCATCAGTAAGTCTATGTTTTTGATTATTAATCCAATATTCCTCGTGTTCCTTTTGACCGTTTTCATAATACCAAATAACAGCAGGACCAATATCTGTGTTCTTATGTAATTCGTTATTCTCGTTTTTATATTCTAAGTCTATTATTAATCCATTTTCGACTGTTAATTCGGGTAGTCTCAGTAATTCAATAAAATGTTGTTTCCATTCTTTTACGATAGGATAAGAATACATTTAAATGATACTGCTGAGATAGGCTAAATGTATATATAAAAAAATATTAAGAAAATCAAATTAATTTTGACCAACATAAATTCCATTAACCCAATATGCTTTATACTTTATTTGACCGCTTTCATCATATCTAATAATAGCAGGACCTTCTTCAGAGAGTCTATGTCTTTTGTCGTTAATCCAATATGATTCATATTCTATATGTCCATTCTCAAAATAACAAATATAAGCAGGGCCTTCTTCAATAGGTCTATGTATTTTACCATCTAGCCAATATTGTTCGAATTTAGTTTGACCATCTTTATAATAATAAATCACAGCAGGACCCACATCTATATTACGATGTAATTCATCATTCTTATTTTTGTAATTTAATTCTGATAGTAACCCATCTTTGATTGTTAATTCGGGTAACTTAAGTAGCTCAATATATTGTTGTTCCCATTCTTTTACGATAGGAGAAGAATACATTTAAATGATACCACTAAGATAGGCTAAATGTATATATAAAAAAATATTAAGAAAATCAAATTTATTATTTCAGGAAATATAATAATTTCCATTAACCCAATATTTTCCATAATCTATTTTGCCGTTTTCATAATAATTAATAATAGCAGGGCCTTCTTCAAGAGGTCTATGTATTTTACCATAAGTCCAATATTCTTCGCAAGATACTTGTCCATTCTCATAATAATTAATACAAGCAGGACCTTCTTTAGTAGGTCTATGTATTTTACCATTAATCCAATATTGTTTGTATTCTATATGTCCGTTTTTATAATAACGAACACAAGCAGGTCCTTCTTTAAGAGGCCTATGTTTTTCGCCATTAACCCAATATTCTTCGTAAGATATTTGTCTATTTTCAAAATAACAAATTTCAGCAGGGCCTTCTTCAATAGGTCTATGTATTTTGCCATTAATCCAATATTCTTCATATTTTGGTTGACCATTTTCATTATACTTAATAACAGCAGGACCTTCTTCAAGAGGCCTATGTTTTTTATCATTAACCCAATATTGTTCGTATTCTATTTGTCCATTCTCAAAATAACGAACATAAGCGGGTCCATCCTTAGTATGTCTATGTCTTTTATCATTAACCAAATAGTATTCGCAATATATTTGTTTATTTTCATTATACTGAATAACAGCAGGACCAATATCTATATTCCTATGGAATTTGTTATTCTCATTTTTATATTTTAATTGTAATATTAATCCATCTTTGATTGTTAATTCGGGTAGTTTAAGTAATTCAGCAAACTGTTGTTTCCATTCTTTTATGATTGAGAATAGGACAGACATCAAAATAATACTACGAGGTAGGCTAAAAGTGTATATAAAAAATATTAAGAAATTCAAATTTATTATTTCGGGGAATGTATTTTTCCATTAATCCAATATTGTTCGTAATATATTTGACCATTTTTATCATACCAAATAACAGCAGGTCCATCCTCAATAGGTCTATGTCTTTCATCATTAATATAATATATTTCAATCCGTATTTTACCACTTTGATAATAATGAAAAATGAGCAGGACCTTCTTCAAGAGGTCTATGTTTTTTTATCATAAACCCAATAGGCTTCGCAAGATATTTGACCATTGTCATAATACCAAATAATAGCAGGACCAATATCTATGTTTCTATGTAATTCGTTATTCTCGTTTTTATATTTTATTTTTATTATTAACCCATTTTCGACTGTTAATTTGGGTTGTTTAAGCAACTCAGCAAAGTCTTTTTTCCATTCTTTTATGATCGAGAATGACATTAAGGATAGTAAAGTATATATAAAAAATATTAAGAAATTCAAATTAATTGATATTCGGAAATATTTCTTCGCCATTAATCCAATATTGTTCTTCTTGTATTTTACCATTTTCATAATAACTAATATAAGCAGATCCTTCTTCAGTAGGTCTATGTATTTGGTCATTAACCCAATATACTTCGGATTCTAATTGACCATCTTTATAATACCAAATATAAGCAGGTCCTTCTTCAGTTGGTCTATGTTGTTCATTATTAACCCAATATACTTCGGATTTTAATTGACCATTTTCACGATAACGAATAACAGCAGGTCCTTCTTCAGTAGGTCTATGTTGTTCGTCATTAAGCCAATATTCTTCCTCTTCTATTTTACCAGTTCTATAATAACTAATATAAGCAGGGCCATCTTCAGTAGGTCTATGTTGTTCGTCATTAAGCCAATATTGTTCGGAAGATATTTGACCGTTTTTATAATAATGAATAACAGCAGGGCCATCCTCAGTAGGTCTATGTCTTTGATTATTAGCCCAATATGTTTCGGATTCTATTTGACCATTTTCATAATAACTAATAGAAGCAGGACCAATATTTGTATTCCTATGTAATTCGTTATTCTCGTTTTTATATTCTAAGTCTATTATTAACCCATTTTCGACTGCTAATTCGGGTAATTTAAGCAACTCAGCAAACTGTTGTTTCCATTCTTTTATGATTGAAAATGACATTAAGGACACAGTAGCGCATATATAAAAAAATATTAAGAAATTCAAATTAATTGATATTCGGAAATATTTCTTTACCATTAATCCAATATTGTTCTTCTTGTATTTGACCATCTCTATTATAATAAACATAAGCAGGGCCTTCTTCAATGGGTCTATGTTTTTTATTATTAACCCAATATTCTTCGCGGCCTACTTTACCATTTTCATAATAACCAACATAAGCAGGTCCTTCTTCGGTAGGTCTATGTATTCGATTATTTAGCCAGTATTCTTCAATGTATATTTTACTATTTTCATAATAATGAATAACAACAGGGCCTTCTTCAATAGGTCTATGCATTTTATTATTTAGCCAGTATTCTTCGCGAGATATTTGGCCATTTTCGTGATAACTAATATAAGCAGGACCATCTTTGGTGGGTCTATGTCTTTCGTAATTGACCCAATATGTTTCAGAGTCTATTTGACCATTTTCATCATACCAAATAACAGCAGGGCCTTTTTCAGTAGGTCTATGTAGTTGACCATCAATCGAATATTCTTCATATTTTATTTGACCATTTTCTTCATAATATTTAATAAAAGCAGGACCTTCATCAGTAGGCCTATGTCTTTTACCATTAACCCAATATTCTTCACATTTTATTTGTCCATTTTCACGATAATAAATAATAGCAGGACCTTCATAAGTCGATCTATGTAATTTGTTGTTTTCATTTTTATATTTTAAGCATGATATTAACCCATTTTCGACTGTTAATTCGGGTAGTTTAAGCAACTCAGCAAACTGTTGTTTCCATTCGCTTATAATTGAGAATGACATAATAATATAAAGTACTAGAATGGTTAGTAAGTATAGAAAAAAAATATTAGAAATTCATTTTTATATTATATTATTCTTCGTAAATAATGAACCCCAATGTTCTACTCTTTTTATTCTACCATCCTCATGATACCAAATAAAAGCTGGACCTTCGTCAATAGGTCTATGTTTTTTATCATTAACAAAATATAAGTTTAAATATAAGTTACCATTTTCATAATATTCAATAATAGCAGGACCGTCCTTAGTAGGTCTATGGTGGTGGCCATTAACGTAATATGATTTTAAATATAAGTTACCATTTTCATAATATTCAATAACAGCTGGACCTTCTTCAGTCGGTCTATGTAGTTGATTATTAACCCAATATTGTTTGGAAGAAATTTGACCATTATCCCAATATCTGATTATAGCAGGACCCAGGTCTGTATTTCTGTGAAATTTATTATCATTTTTATATTCCAATTTTGATATTAACCTATCATAAGTTGTTATAATAGGTAATTTTAGTAACTCAGTAAATTGTTTCTTCCATTGTTTTATACTTGAGAAAGACATAAATATAATGAAATATATATAAAAAATTATTAGATAATTCAAATTTATTTCGATAATTATTATATATTAAATACACGTTCGCCATTAACAAAATATGCCGTATATCCCAATTTACCAATTTCATAATACCAAAAATAAGCAGGTCCTTCCTTAATTGGTCTATGTTTTTTATTATTAAGACAATATTTTTCGGAATATATTTGTCCATTTTTATAATACTTAATACGAGCAGGTCCTTCTTCAGTGGGTCTATGTATTTGACCATTAACCCAATATGTTTTGGTAGATATTCGCCCATATTTATTATACCAAATATAAGCAGGACCTTCTTCAGTAGGTCTATGTTTTTTACCATTAACATAATATCCTTCGCATTTTATTTGACCATTTTCATAATAATAAATACAAGCAGGTCCTTCTTTAATATGTCTATGTAGTTGATTATTAACCCAATATTTTTCGCAATCTATTTGTCCAGTTTCATAATAACTAATATAAGCATGACCTTCATCAAGAGGTCTATGTCTTTGGTTATTAACCCAATATTGTTCGGATTGAATTTGACCGTTTTTATAATAATGAATAACAGCAGGACCTTCTTCAGTAGGTCTATGTTTTTTACCATTGAAATAATATTCTTTGTTTAAAATTTGACCACTCCTATAATAACTAATAACAGCAGGACCCAAGTTTGAATTTCTATGTAATTCATTATTCTCATTCATATATTCTAAATCCGATATTAACCCATCTTCATTCTCAAATACTAATTTGGGTAATTTTAGTAACTCAGTAAATTGTTTCTTCCATTCTTTTATTGTGGATACCGGCATGATATATTAAAGTAGTATAGTTATATATAAAAAAATATTAGGAATTCAAATTTTTTTTACTAAGAGATGTTACTGATTTCTCTCGCTAACAACCATTTGGATATATTCGCTTACCATTAACCCAATATTTTGTTTTCATTTTTCTATCCTTCTTGCGATAGTTAATAACAGCAGGTCCTTCTTCGATAGGTCTATGATATTGACCATTAACATAATATTCTTCGGATTGTATTTGTCCATCTTCATAATATCTAATAATAGCAGGACCTTCTTTAGTAGGTCTATGTAGTTTATCATTAATAAAATATCCTTCGGATTTTATTTGACCATTTTTATAATAATAAATACGAGCAGGACCTTCTTTAGTAGGTCTATGTAGTTTGTTATTAATCCAATATGTTTCGGATCCTATTTGACCATCTTCATAATAACGAATTTCAGTAGGTCCTTCTTCAGTAGGTCTATATTTGTTACCGTTAATATAATATGTTTCGGAAGAAATTTTATTATTATTATAAGAAATGCGAGCAGGGCCCTCCTCAGATGGTCTATGTCTTTCGCCGTTAACCCAATATTCTTCGGATTCTATTTTACCATCATATCTATAGTAAATCCAAGCAGGACCTTCTTCAATAGGTCTATGTTTTTTATCATTAAGACAATATCCTTCATGAATTATTTGGCCATTTTTATAATATTCAATACGAGCAGGACCTACATCTGTATTTCTATGTGACATATTGTGCATATTTTTATATGATATTTCCAAAATTAACCCATTTTTGATTCCTAAAATGGGCGAGCTTAATAACTCAGCAAACTCTTCCTTCCACTTTTTTATGAAAGACATAAAATACGTGTAGTAAGAAAGTTATAATGTATATAAAAAAATGATTAAGAAATTCAAATTTAACAATCTTTTATAATACGTTTATCATTGACCCAATATGCTTCGGATCGAATTTGACTATCTTCATAATACCAAATAGTAGCAGGACCTTCTTTAGTAGGTCTATGTCTTTTACCATTGACCCAATATTCCTCACGTTTTATCATACCATTTTCATAATAATAAATAAAAGCAGGACCTTCTTCGATAGGTCTATGTTGTTTACCATTAACCTGATATACTTTATATTGCATTTGACCATTTTCATAATAATAAATATGAGCAGGACCTTCTTCAGTAGGTCTATGCTCTTCATCATTAACCCAATATGATTCGAATTCTATTTGGCCATTTTTATAATATTTAATGGTGCCTGGTCCTTCTTTAGTTGGTCTATGTTTTTTATCATCAACCCAATAGTATTCGACTTCAATTTGACCATTTTCGTAATAATTAATCATAGAAGGACCATCTAGTTTATGCCTTTTACCATTGACCCAATATTCTTTACGTTCTATTTGACCTTTTTTACGATAGGTAATATAGGCAGGACCTCCCAATCTATGTTTTTGGTCATTAACCCAATATATTTCGTGATATCTTGGCTGGCGTATAGCATATTTAATAACAGAAGGACCTCCCAATCTATATTTTTGGCCATTAACCCAATATTCGTTGCTTTCTATTTGACCATTTTTATAATAACTAAAATAAGCAGGACCTACATCTGTATTTCTATGTAATTCATTATTCTCATTTTTATAATTTATTGTCATTATTAATCCTTTTTTAGTGGTTATAACAGGTAATTGTAGTAATGTAACAAACTCTTTTTTCCATTCCTTATCCGAGAAATACATAAATAGGAGATATTATAATATGTGTATAAAAAATTATTAAAGAATTCAAATTTATGAATCAACATAATTTGGGTATATATGCATATCATCAAGCCAATATTCCTCATATTCTATTTGACCATCTTTACAATATTCAATATAAGTAGAACCTTCATCAATGGGTCTGTATCTTTGACCATTAACCCAATATGCTTTGTAATATATTTGACCATTTTCATAATAACTAATAACAACAGGTCCCTCTTTAGTAGGTCTATGACGCTTTCCAGCAATACAATATTCTTCAAACATTATTCTACCATCTTCATTATACCAAATAACAGCAGGTCCTTCTTCAGTTGGTCTATGTTCTTGATTATTAATGCAGTATTGTAGTAAAAATATTTGACAACCTTCGTAACAACAAATTTTAGCAGGGCCCACATTTGTATTTCTATGTAATTCATTATTGCCATTTTCATATTGTAATTCTGATATTAGCCCATTATCGGGTGTTATAATAGGTAATTTGAATATCTCAGTAAATTGTTTTTTCCATAGTTTAATTAGATCAGAATATGGCGAAGACATAATAATGAGTATACGTATATAAAAAATTATTAAGAAATTCAAATTTGTTAATGACTAATTATTCAGTTGTATTTGTTTACCATCAACCCAATATTCTTCGTAGTTTACTTGACCATTTTTATAATAATAAATAATAGCAGGTCCATCCTCAATGGGTCTATGTTCTATGTCGTTAACCCAATATTCTTCGGATTTTATTTTACCATTTTTAAAATAACAAACACAAGCAGGTCCTTCTTCAGTAGGTCTATGTCCTTGGCCATTAACATAATATTCTTCGGAGTCTATTTGACCATTTTCATAATAACTAATATAAGCAGGACCTTCATCAGTAGGTCTATGTTTTTGGTTGTTAACCCAATATACTTCTGATTTTATTTGACCATTTTCATAATAACTAATATAAGCAGGACCTTCATCAGTAGGTCTATGTCTTTTATCATTAACCCAATATGCTTCATATTTTGTTTGACCATTTTCAAAATAACTAATATAACCAGGTCCTTCATTAGTAGGTCTATGTTGTTGATCATTAACATAATATGTTTTGGATCGTATTTTACCATCTTCATAATAATAAATATAAGCGGGACCTTCTTTAGTGGGTCTATGTTGTTTACCATTAACCCAATATTGTTCGAAATGTATTTGTCCATTTTCATAATAATGAATATAGGCAGGTCCTTCTTCAGTGGGTCTATGTAATCTACTATTAACCCGATATTCTTTATAACATATTTGACCACTTCCATAATACCAAATAATAGCAGGACCAATAGATGGATTTCTATGTACTTCGTCATTCTCATTTTTATATACTATTATGGAAATTAACCCATTTTCGATTGTTAGAGTGGGCATTTTTAATAAAGTATCAAAGTGTTTTTTCCAAATTTTAACTTGGGAAGACATAATAATATATTAAAAAATTAATAAGAAATTCAAATTATTTTTACAATTTTAATACGTTTGTCATTAACCCAATAATGTTCGGATTTGATTTGGCCAAACTCATCATAAAGAATCATAGCAGGTCCTTCCTCAAGAGGTCTATGTAATTTACCATTAACCCAATATTCTTCAGATGATATTTTACCAGTGTCATAATATTCAATATGGGCTGGACCTTCCTCAGTGGGTCTATGATATTCACCATTAACCCAATATGTTTTTAATTCTACCATACCATCGTAATCATATATAATCATAGCAGGACCTATATCTGTATTTCTATGCAATTTCTTGTTCTCATTTACGTAGCTTATACATGTTATAATCCCATTTTTTACCATCAAAATAGGTAATTTTGCTAACTCCATGAAGTCTTTTTTCCATTCTTTAATCGCGGATTCTAATAATAGAAAAAACATATGGTATGTATATATAAAAAAAATAAGGAATTCAAATTTTTTCGACAACTTAAAACAGATATTATTATAATTCAATAATGTTTGATAGTTTTACCAGATATCTTATATTTAACATTCATAATAGGCTTTTTAGTATCGTAAAATTTAGGAGATTTAAGACCTTTTTCAGTACATTGTGTACCGCAAATCCAATATTGTTTGGATTCCACTTCGCCATTTGTATCATATGCAATAAGAGCAGGACCTACATTTACGTCTCTATGCAAGCCACAATACTCACCTTCATATGTTATATATGATATTAGCCCATCTATTATTATTATTAATTTAGGTAATCTCAATAATTTATTAATAAATTCACGTTTCCAAACTTTGGCGGGTGATGATGATCGGATACGGAATGAATAAGACATATAAATATATTATTACATATAATAACTCAATTTTTTTAATAATATACTTCCTTACCTTCATTCCAATATTGTGCGTAACCATCTGCGTAACTAATAACAGCAGGTCCTTCCTCAATTGGTCTATGTTTTTGATTATTGACCAGATACTCCTCGTGTATTATTTGACCATTTTCATCGTAACAAATAACAGCAGGACCTTCTAGTCTATGTCTTTTATCATTAATAAAATATTCTTCTTGTTTTATTTTACCATTTTCGTAATAAGTAATTTCAGCGGGACCTTCTTCAGTGGGTCTATGTGCTTTATCTCCAATGCAATATAATTCAAACTCTTTTTGACCATTTTCATAATACCATATTTGAGCGGGACCTTCATAAGGAGATCTATGCATGAAATCATTAATCCAATATTCTTCGGATTTTATTTTACCATTTTCATAATAACCAATTTCAGCAGGTCCTTCTTCAGTAGGTCTATGTTTTTGATTATTTAGCCAATATTCTTCCAATTTTATTTGACCATTTTCATAATACCTAATAAAAGCAGGTCCTTCTTTAGTAAGTCTATGTAGTTGATTATTAACCCAATATTGTTTGGAAGATATTTGACCGTTTTTATAATAATAAATAACACCAGGACCAAAATTTGTATTTCTATGTAACTTATTATTCTCACTTCTATATTCTAATTTGAAAATTAACCCATTTCTGGATTTTATAGTAGGTAACTTTAACAATTCTCTAAATTGTTTCTTCCATTCTTTGATGAAATCCATTATTAAAATCGAAGGAAAAGGGAGTATATTAAAAAAAATAAGAAATTCAAATTTTTACTCAATTATTTCAAGTATCTGAACACGGCCTTCATTATCAGGAATGCTATCGAAATACGCCCCAGCGAATGTGAAGAATTTTGGCACATGAGATTGCAACATAGGATATTGCATAAGCGCAAGTAAATATGCATCAGTCATATTACCATGAATCGTATTGAAATCACCAAAAGCAAAAGTACTTTGAGGATATTCTGAAAACAAATTTAATAACTTAGATGTTACTTGAAACGTTTTAGAAGCCTCACCTACTCCCTTGAAATCAATAGGAAAATGAGTTACCCATACTAAAAGATTCTCTATTTCTATACCCAAACATACGCAACCTCCTATAATATTTCCATCTGAAAGTTCCTCAACCGGGAGTAATTGCTTTTCAATAACATTCATACTCGGAATATTATGAGTGAATAATGCGATACCAAATGACATCAATGAAGGATTGTTGGTATAAGTATTATAGTAAGTTAACCCAGTATTGGATTCGATAACTCTAACTAGGCAGAGCCATTCTACTATAACTGAACTTTCTTGCATCGATTTACCATCCATTGAAGGTCTGCCGACTTCATTCAAACAGAATACTATACGCGAATGTTCACCAAGTTGAGCTATAATAATCTTAATTAACCTAGTAATATTTTCTATCCGAGAATACAAAGGTTTATCATTCAAGTTAGCGCGCATAGAATTATCCGTAGATAAGTGAACGAAATGAATGTCTTCCCCATTTGTTATCTTAGCTGTTACACACATTATAATATGATCAGTTGTAAGATATACTTTGTCTTCTGTTATTTTGATTACATCATTAAGATAATCGCGTAAAGTTTCATCACCCAAAAACTTGCCATCAAGAGGTGAGAAATATCTAATTAATATATTAGAATCAGTGTGGCATACTACATGGTCTAACCAAGATGCTGGAATTAGATTACCTTTAGAATCTTTAGTAACATAGTATAATTGGTTTGTTTCTTTGGAAAAGATAGCCATTTTTTGTTTACGTTTCTAGAGAATAAGAACACAGATTTTATCATTATAAAAAGTCAATTTTCTACTTAATTAAATTTTATCTAGATATATTATAAACTTCTAACTTAAAATTGATTTTTATAATATTAATCAATATTTGCGTACCAGTATGATAACATCGAAACACTGGAAAACTCTATTCATATCTAACATAATATTTGGATCACCCCCTAAAGTAATTAAAATTGATAAGGGTAGAATATT
>Ga0154020_10006860_pt1 | contig 13348 bp, 14 predicted proteins | sample Klosneuvirus_201_FD_109709 | JGI IMG/M metagenome (GOLD analysis project Ga0154020, IMG submission 109709) | Active sludge microbial communities from wastewater, Klosterneuburg, Austria - Klosneuvirus_20160825_MG | ecosystem: Engineered > WWTP > Aerobic digester > Activated sludge | place... | reverse complement strand
CATCTCCGTCGCCACGCGCGCCCACGCCATGCGCAACCCCGAAGCGGTCCAGGCGATGACCGACCTCGAATTCGTCGGCATCAACGAGATCACCGTCGATGATGTCCTCAACTCCCGCATGATCGCGGACCCGCTCCACCTCCTCGAATGCTGCATGGTCTCTGACGGCGGTGGCGCTGTGGTGATTGCATCGCCAGACGTCGCCCGCGATTGCCGCAAGACGCCGGTCTGGATCATCGGGTCTGGCGAGGCGACGAAGTATTCCGAGAACGGCGGCGACCTGACCGTCAGCGCGGCCGCACAATCAGGCCCCCGGGCCTGGGCCGAAGCAGACGTCCGCCCCGACGAAATCGATATCGCGATGATCTATGACTCGTTCACCATCACCGTAATGATGATGCTCGAGGACCTCGGTTTCTGTAAGAAGGGCGAAGGCGGCGCCTACGTTTCCGAACAGCGCCTGCGCTGGGATAGCCCGCTCAAGCCCGCCCTCAACACCGATGGTGGCGGCCTGAGCTCGAACCATCCCGGAATGCGCGGCCTCTTCCTGCTGATCGAGGCCACGCGCCAGCTACGCGGCGAGTCGACCTCCCAGCGCGAAGGCGCCCGCCTCGCGGTCGCCCACGGCAATGGCGGCATGCTCGCCACCAGCCACACCGGTGGCACCATCATTCTCGCGAGGGACTGACCATGGACCGGCCTCAACCACGCTTCCCAGAGCCCGATACCGAGCCCTTCTGGAACGCTACCAAAGAGCACAAACTCATGTACCAGGTCGACCGCGATACCGGCGACGTGGTCTTCTTCCCGCGGGCGCACAACCCGAAGAATGGCTCGCGAAACCTCGAGTGGCGCGAGTCAAAGGGCGAGGGCGCTATCTACACGTTCAGCGTCGTCCGCTTGAACCGTCACCCGGCGTTCGCGGCCCTCGGGGCCTATGCCGTGGCCTACGTCGACCTCGATGAAGGCTTCCGCATCCTCACGAACATTGTCGGCGTGGAAGACCCGACCCGGGACGTGGCGGTGGGCCAGCGGGTCAAAGTGCAGTGGGAAGATCAGTCGACCGGGATTTCCCTGCCCATGTTTACGCCGGCCTGAGGCGTCCACTCAGCGCGACACAACAAGAAGGGCCGGTCAAATGACCGGCCCTTCTTCATTCCGCGTGCTGGTGGCTGTCAGGCCTTGACCTTCGACAGGATGTTCTGGATGTCGACGTAACGGTCGCCGGCATTCCGGAGTTGTGAGGCCGTGCTGGTGCCAACGCCGATGACCTCGACGCGAACGCCTTTCATCTGCACCACTTCCACGAGACGCTGGAAATCGCCGTCGCCGGAGACGAGGCAGACCACATCGAGGCGGTCGAGCATCTCCATGATGTCGAGCGCCATCTCGATATCGACGTTCGCCTTGATGCTTCCATCAGCAAACCGCTTGAGCGGCTTGGTGACCACGCGGAAGCCCTTGTTCATGAAGGGCTCCGCAAAGCGCTGGGTCTCCAGGCTGACACCCGGGTCATCGTGGACCGGCGAATAGGCGATGGCGCGGACCAGCTGGCGGCCTTCGGTCAGGAAGTCCAGGAGTTTGCGCCAGTCGATCCGCGCACGAAGACGGTCGCAGGCAAGCTCGATATTCGCGGCGTCAACGAAGACGCCGACGCGCGCGGGGACTGCCCCCGCGGGCCCGCCGCCACCTGGAACCATGCGCCGCGAGAGGTCCTCCTGGACCTTTACGAGCTGCTGGATCTGCTTTCCCTGCGCTTCAATCGCCCGGGCCAGCGCGCCAAGGTCGCCGACCGGCGCCGCGCTTGCCCGGGATGCGTGCGCCGGTTTGGCTTCCGCGGCAACGGGGGTGGCGGCCGTTTCAGCCGATGCTTCCGTGCGGGGCTTTCGCGTCCGTGGTGCGCGCGCCGGGCGTTCCGCTGCGGCCTCCTCGGGCGGCTTGGGCGGCGCCTCAGGCTCAGCCTTCACCGCGGACGCGGGCGCGGCCCGGCGGATTACGCGCTGAGAAGTTGGCTTCGCCGGTTCTGGTTCCGGCGTGGCCGGTGGCTCCGAAGGAGCGGCTTCGGCTTCTACCGAGGTCGAAGTCTCGGCCTTGGCACGGCTCCGGCCGCCCCGGCTGCGAGACCGGGCCGGTTTCGCTGGTTCGGCCAGGGCTTCGGGTGATGGTTCCGGGAGTACCGGTTCCGGTTCGTTGGTGGGAGCGGCCGCGGCCTTCTCCCTCCGGGGAAAGATATTGAGGACCATGTGCTGTTGGGGTTACCCACCCATCCTTTGCAAAACACTGATGCGAGCGGCAATGTTCTTCGCGATGCGCTCAATCGCTTTCGCCGACTCTGAGTCGGGCGCCCCGTGGACGACCGGGACGCCGTTATCGGCGCCCTCGCGTACCGCGGGTTCAATGGGGATCGCGCCCAGGAAGTCGATCCCGAGTTCGTCGGCAGCGTTCTCAGCGCCACCATGTCCAAAGATGTCGTACCTCTTCCCGGTATCCGGCGCGATGAAGTAGCTGAGGTTCTCCACCATCCCGAAGACCGGGACATCCAGCTTCTCGAACATCGCGACAGCCTTCATTGCGTCCTCGACTGAGACGTTCTGCGGGCTCGAGACGATCACGACGCCGGTGATGGGCGCGTCCTGGGCCAGGCTCATCGAGGCATCGCTGGTGCCGGGCGGCAGGTCGATGATGAGGTAGTCCAGCTCGCCCCACGGCACGTCGTGAAGCAGTTGCCGGACCGCGCTGCCGATCATCGGCCCACGCCAGATCGCGGGCGTCCCCTTCGGCAGGAGGAAGCCGATTGAGACAACGCGGACGCCGTAGCGTTCGATCGGCCGCAGTCCATCGCGGGCACCGGCCTGGAGCCCCGGTTCGAGCCCGAACATCGTCGGCAGATTCGGGCCGGTGATGTCGGCATCGATGAGTCCGACGCTTGCACCACTGCGCGCGAGGGCAACGGCGATGTTGGTCGCCAGCGTCGACTTGCCGACACCGCCCTTGTTGCTGGCCACAGCGATGATGTTGCGGACACCTTCGACGGGCTTCTGCCCTTCCCGGGGGCTAGTTGCGCGCACGTTGGCGCCCCAGTCGAGCGTGATACTCCCGGCGCCGGGCAGCGCTTCAAGGGCACTCCGGACGTCGGCTTCGATCGTCTCTTTCAGGGGGCAGGCGGGCGTCGTGAGCTCGATCGTCAGGCTGATGTCACCGTTTTCGACGATAAGGTCCTTGACCATCCCGAGCCGGACGATGCTGGCGTGAAGCTCGGGATCCTGGACACGGTCAAGCGCGGCGATGACGGCGTCGCGGTCGAGTAAGGGAGCGGAGGTCATGCGGATGAAGATGCCTTCCTGCCGCACCGTGGCAATGGCGGGAGATGTGCCGTGGTGGAAAACCACGCCGCCACGCGGCGTAAACGGGGGAGATGTGCAGACGGGGAGCCACAGTCGCGGCGTACACCGACCGGTACGGTGATCGTAGCCGGTGTTGGGCAGCGGGGGCAAACGGTTTACCCGGCATTTCGCCACGCCGGGGTACTTTGTCTCCGCGCCCTCCCGAAAGGTGTATACTCAACCTACCTTCCGGTAAGCAAGCGATGGGAGACTGTATGACAGACACCGTTACCCGTGAGTCGAGCGTCTCGTCCGCGCTCTGCCGCCATCACTGGGTCATCGAGACCCCGAATGGGGCGCTAAGCCGCGGCCACTGCAAACGCTGTGGCCACGCCCGGGAGTTCCGGAATTCAACAGAGGATCTCCTCTGGGACAGCGATAGTTTCAGCCTGAACGGCTCGCGGACCCGCGGCCGGCGGGCGGCAGCCAACTCCTGAGCATCCCCCGTGGTCGACATGGCTCCACCGGCCGGTAGTCACCGGCCGGTTCTTTTTTCCGCCCGGACGCCAGGGTCTACACTCTCCACGATGCAACCGGACCTTTCCGTCGACCTCGCACCCGGGCGCAAGTTCAGCCTGCCGCTGCGCAACCCGGTCATGCCGGCAAGCGGGACTTTCAGCTGGGGACTCGAATTTGCCCGGCACTTCGATATCAACCGGCTGGGGGCCGTCGTTTCGAAGGGCGTGACCATGGCCCCGCGTGGGGGCAACCCGCAGCCCCGCGTGGCCGAGACCCCGGCGGGAATGCTCAATAGCATCGGCCTGCAGAACATCGGTATCCACGAGTGCATCACCGCGATGGCCCCCGCATGGGCGCGCTGGGATGTGCCGGTTATCGTCAACATCGCCGCCGACTCCGTCGAGGAATTCGGCGAGATGGCACGCATGCTCGACGGTGTCCCCGGCATCGCAGGCATCGAACTGAACATAAGTTGCCCGAACGTCGATACCGGCGGAATGGAGATCGGCCAGAGCGTTGAGGCGTCAGCCCGCGCCACCCGGGCGGCCGTCCGGAACACCGACCTCCCGGTGATCGTGAAGCTCACGCCGAACGTGACCGACCCGGTCGCCCTGGCGGTTGCCTGCGCGAACGAAGGGGCTGCCGCGATCTGCGCCATCAACACCGTCCTCGGCCTCGCCATCGATACGCGGCGGCGCAAACCGATCCTGCCCCGCGCCAGGGGCGGCCTCAGCGGACCGGCGATCAAGCCGATCGCTCTCCGGATCGTCTACGACGTGGCCCGCGCCGTCCCCATCCCGGTCATCGGCTGCGGCGGCATCGCGACGGGGGAAGACGCCGTCGAGTTCCTGATGGCCGGGGCGACGGCTGTCCAGGTCGGCACCGCGACGTTCGCGAACCCCCGTGCCCTCCTCGAAGTGGTGGAAGGGATTGAGAGCTGGATGGCCCGCGAAGGAGTTGCCAACATCCAGGAGATCATCGGCTGCGCGCTCCCCGGGGAAGTCCGCCAGGCCTGACGTGGTACGAGCCGCCGCCGTGCGTTGCCGCTAAGCCATCGCCCCTGCCCGGGAATGGCTGTACGCTGGGGCTACCCCGGGGTGTAGCTCAGCCTGGCAGAGCGCTTGGTTTGGGACCAAGAGGCCCACAGTTCAAATCTGTGCACCCCGACCATGTTTTGCCCCGGCATGCACCCTGCCATACCATGGCGCTATCCCTCCACCGCTCACCCGGACAGGCCCCCAATGAGTGACGAATTCGGTGTCGACCTTGATGAGGTACTCAACGTCATCGATACCGCCGACTTGCTGGTCATCCGATTCCACCTGATCGACAAGCGCCTGCTCGTCGACTTCCGGACCAAGGCCGGCGTGGTGCCGCTCCTGAAGGTAGTCCCCCGCGCCGAATCGATGGAAGACCGCTTCCGCTCCATCAAACGCCTGCGGCCGGAGTTCCCACTGCCGGAAAAGGTGATGTCGTTCCACTGGCCCCGCTCGATGCCCGTCCTCCTGACAAGCGGCATCTGGCAGCGCATCGTCGACCGTGCTTCAGCCCTCGGCGACGACGAGACCACTGAAACCTGCGGCCGCATCATGGAGGAACTGCTCGTGCTCGAGCGGCGCGAAGTCTTCGGCGCCATCCGCGGCGCGGACCACTACCAGACGCTCTGGGAACGCCAGCGCGCATGACCCACACCATCGACCTGCGCAGCGATACCGTTTCCCGCCCATCGGCCGGCATGCGCCGCGCCATGGCCGAGGCCGAGGTCGGTGACGACGTCTTCGGCGATGACCCGACGGTCCAGTTGCTCGAGTCGCAGGCGGCCGCGCTGATGGGCAAGGAGGCCGCCCTGTTCGTCCCGAGCGGGACCATGGCCAACCTCCTCGCGGTGCTCACCCACACTCGCCCTGGGGATGAGATCCTGCTCGGTGACCAGTCCCACATCTTCCAGTACGAACTGGGGGGCGCGGCGCGCATCGCCAACGTCCTCACCCGCACGATTGCCAACCGCGCTGACGGCTCGCTGGACTACCAGGAGGTTGCGCAGGCGATTCGGACGGAGAATCTCCACTCCCCGGGCACCACGCTCCTCTGCCTCGAGAACACCCACAACCGTTGCGGCGGCGCGGTACTCCCCCTGGAGGTCATGGACCAGCTTGCCGCCGTTGCCCGCCGGCGGGGCGTCAATGTCCACCTCGACGGAGCGCGGATCTTCAACGCCGCTAGCGTGCTCGGACTTCCGGCGGCAAGCATCGCCAGTGGATGCGACACCGTTTCTTTCTGCCTCTCCAAGGGGCTTGGAGCGCCCGTCGGTTCCCTTCTTTGCGGTCCTGCCGGGTTCATCGAGCGCGCCAGGCGAAACAGGAAGCTCCTCGGAGGCGCCATGCGCCAGGTCGGGATCCTCGCAGCCGCCGGCCTCTACGCGCTCGAAAACAACGTCAGCCGCCTGGGCGAAGACCACGAGAACGCGAAACTCCTCGCGGACGGGCTACGCCGGGCGGGCCCGTTCCAGCCAAACACGCCCGAGACCAACATCGTCATCGCCGACATCTCCGAAGGAAGGGTCGATGACTGGCTCGCTGCTTTCGCGCAGCGTGGCGTCCTGGCCGTGGCCTTCGGGCCGCAGCGCATGCGCCTCGTCACGCACCTCGATGTCTCGCGAGAAGACGTCGATGAAGCGCTTGCCCGGATCACGGCGGCGGCGGAAGCGGTAACCGCGTGAAGACCCGGCGCCTGACTGCGATCTTCGTGTTTGCGGCCGGGATCGCTGCCGCCTCCTGCGGCGGCGACGATGACCGCACACTGACCCGCGTGTTCGCCGGTCCGCCGTGGACCGGCGATGAGCGCAACAGCTACCGCCTCGTCGACGAAGGCGGCGATATCTACGGCGCCTGCGTGCTGGAGACCGATATCGATGCGGAGCCGGGGATGACCCGCCTCAACCGTCTCTGCGCCAACGAACCCCTCTACCGCGATGATGGGACGGTTGTGGTTGAGTCCGGCACGCTCGTCCCGATTGAGTCATCCCGAACGCGCAGCGACGCTGAAAACGACAAACGCGTGGTCCTGACCAGCCGGTACGACCCGCCGCTCGTCCGTTTCGAATTCGATGACAACGGGGATGTTCGCCGGACCGAGCGTGAGTTACCCGAACCCAGCGAGCGCAGCCCCGAGCCCGGCTACTACGACGACGAGTCCCTCCTCTGGCTCGTCCGCGGGATTCCGCTCGAGGAGGGCTACGAAGCCTCGTACGAGAACGTCAGCGCCGCCACGGGCCAGACGTTCACCGTCGACGTCAGGGTGGAGGGGATGGAGACCGTGAAGGTCCCGGCGGGCGACTTCCAGGCATGGAAGGTCCGGATAACGGCGGCGGCGGCCACGCAGTACGCATGGGTGGAGGCAGAAGGCGCCCACCGCCTCGTCAAGGCCCGGATCGCCGGCATCGAAGACGTCATCTACGAACTCACCAGTTCTGAGTAGCCTAATCACAACATCAATAGCAAACCCCGGATCGGCAGCGTATGCTGCTCCGAGGAGAGCGCTTCTCGCCCCCGAAAGCGCCTGCCAGGTATGGGACGGCCCATGGGCTCAACACGTCCGCGACCTTTATGTTCCCAGGGGGTGCGATTTTGCTTGACACCGGCTTGCGGCCTCACGAAGATGCTCCAACGCCAGCCCGCACAACTTCCTACGGACGTGCTATGACATCCGTTTTCGTTATCAGCCGCGAACCACGAATGCGCACCTCGGTGACGGAGTACCTGCGCGACCGTGGCTACGACACGGCGACCGCCTCGGACTACGACCTTGCGATGCTCCAGCTCTCCACCGACCACCACGATGCCATCGTGACGGACGTGCAGGGACTCCCGCGCGGAGAAGAAGGCTCCACGTTCATCCAGTTCAACCAGTGGCTGGCCAGCACCTACCGGTCCGGCGCGCCGGCCATGGTGTACCTGCTGCATAAGGGCGCCCGGCGTCCCCATTTCCGCATTGAAGGCGCCGTAATCAAGAAACCGTTCCCGATCGAGGCGCTCGGCGAAGCATTACGGGAGCGTATCGGCCATCCGCGGCGCGACGGCCACGAGCCGGGCCTTGACCTCGACCTCGCCTCGAACACGTTGCGCAGCGGCGACCGGGAGGCTCACCTCACGAACATCGAGGCGACACTCCTCGCCTACCTCATCGAGCACGAGGGCGAAATCCTCCATCCGCGCGATCTCCTGGTGGATGTCTGGCAGTACCACGACGCCGCGGGGGCAAGCACACTCGTCCGTGCGCACGTGAGCAACCTTCGGCGCAAGCTGCGCGACGTCCTCGGCACCGCGGACTACATCCAGACCGTCCGCGGCAAGGGCTATCGCTTCACCGCCTGAGGCTTTGACCTAACTACAGCACAAAGGCGACCGCATGAAGCTCGGCATCAACATCGGCTACTCCGGCGCGGAGATGTCCGTGCCGATGGACCTCATCCGTTCGGTCGAGACCATGGGCTACGACTCCGTCTGGACGGCCGAGGCCTACGGCTCCGATGCCATTACGCCCCTCGCCTACATCGCGGCCCTGACCACACGGATCAAGCTCGGGACCGCCATCCTCCAGGTTCCCGCCCGGACACCCGCGATGTGTGCAATGACCATGTCGACGCTGGATGCGCTCTCGGGCGGGCGGGCGCTGGTCGGGCTCGGCCTCAGCGGGCCGCAGGTGGTCGAGGGCTGGCACGGTGTGCCGTACGGAAAGCCGGCCGCGCGCATGCGCGAGTACGTGGAGATCCTCCGCGCCATCTGGGAGCGGGCCGAGCCGGTGAGCTACCACGGTGAGGAATACCAGTTGCCTTACACCGGCCCTGGGGCGACCGGCCTGGGCAAACCGCTGAAGAGCATCCTTCACGGCCGCCAGTTGCCTGTCTACCTCGCGACCATGGGTCCGGTGAACATCCGGACCACTGCCGAGCTCGCCGACGGCTGGCTCCCCATCTGGTTTTCGCCCGAGCGCATGGGGATGTTCCGGCCCCATCTGGAAGAGGGGTTCCGCCGGGCTGGCGGCGGGAAGTCCTGGAAGAACTTCGATATCGTCGCGGGTTGCACCGTGGCCGTCGGCGACAACGTGAAGATGCTGCTCGCCATGCAGAAGCCGATGCTGGCGCTCTACATGGGCGGCATGGGCGCCCGCGAGAAGAACTTCCATAACGAGATGGCGGTGAAGTACGGCTACGGGGATGCTGCCGCCCGCATCCAGGAATTGTACCTGGCCGGGAGAAAGGCCGAGGCGGCCGACGCAGTGCCCGATGAGCTCTGCGACGAAATGTCCCTCGTCGGGCCTGCAGCGCGCATCAAGGAGCGTTACAGGGCATGGGACGATGCCGGCGTGACCACCATGCTCGTCCAGGCCCGGCAGCCGGAAGCGATTCAGTTGATGGCCGACCTCGCCGGCGTCCGCCCATAGAAACCGGCCTCAGACGCGCAGCCGTACTGCCCGCCGTCCCGGCTTCTGCTTCTCCGCGGCAATGATCCGCGCGATCTCGGTGACCGCCTCGTCGAGTTCGCCGTGCCGGTTGTAGACGACGTAATCGTTGTTCTCGATATCTGCGAGTTCTTCTTCCAGCTCGGCGATCCGCCGGGCGAGCGAGTCTGCATCCTCGCTCCCGCGTGAGGATAGGCGGGAGCGCAGCACCTCCCGGTCTTCGGCCATGAGGAAGATGAACACCGCGCCATCGAGCCGCTCCCGCCAGGTGCGCGCGCCCTGAACATCGGTGCGGATGATCACGTCGCGGCCCTCCCGCAACGGTTCTTCGACTTCACGCCGCTCCAGCCCCTTGTAGTCGTCGTAGACGCGCGCCCATTCGGCGAATTCGCCGGCCCGGATCTTCTGCTCGAACTGGATCTCCGAGAGGAAGTGGTAGTGGTTGCCATCGACTTCGTTTTCGCGGGGCAGACGGCTCGTCGAGCTGGTCGCACGATGAATCCCTGTGCGTTCCCGCAGCATGTCGATCACCGTGTCCTTGCCGACACCAGAAGGCCCGTGGAGGACAATGACGAGCGGGCGCGCCTTCACGCCCTGATCATCCCGCCGCCGGCCACCTGCGCAAGGTGCTCCCAGAACGCAGGGTAGGAGACGCCGACTGCGTCGTTCTCGATGCGGGTTTCCCCGCCGGCAAGACTCCCCGCTACCGCCGCGAGCATGCCGATTCGGTGGTCACCGCGGCCGTCCAGCCTGGCCGCCTGCAATTCCATGGGGCCATGCACGGTGAACCCGTCTGGATGCGGAGTGATGTGGGCGCCCATCCGGGAGAGCACGTCCACGACTGCCTCAACGCGGTCGGACTCCTTCGCTCGCAGCTCCTGCGCGTCTCGGACGATGGTTTCCCCCCGGGCGAAACAGCCGAGCACGGCCACCAGCGGGAGCTCATCGATCGCGCGCGGGACCAGGCCACCCGAGACGGTGGCGGCCCGCAGTTGCGAGGAGCGCACGAGGATATCGGCAACCGGCTCGCCACCGCTCTGCCGCTGCTCCAGCAACTCGATGGAAGCGCCCATCGCGGCAAGGATGTCCAGCAAGCCCGTGCGTGTTTCGTTGACGTTGACGCCCTCGAGCAGGAGCTCGGCATCGGGGTGGCACGCAGCCAGGACCAGCCACGGAGCGGCGCTCGAAATGTCGCCCGGCACGCGCAGGCTGATCGGCTTGAGCGGCGCTACAGCAGGCTCGATGGTCACAGTCGTGCCATCACTCGTCACGGAGGCCCCCATCGCCGCCAGCATGCGCTCCGTGTGGTCGCGGCTTGGCAGCGGTTCGGTCACGGCGGTGCGGCCCTCGGCATACAGGCCAGCGAGCAGGAGCGCGGACTTCACCTGCGCGCTGGCGACGGGGCTCTGGTACTCCGCGCCATGCAGCCCTCCGCCTTTGATCACGATTGGGGCGAGCGTGTCACCGGTGCGCGCATGGATGTGCGCGCCCATCTGGCGCAGCGGGGCAATCACCCGCGCCATCGGGCGCGAACGGAGCGAGGCATCGCCGGTGAGGATGCTCAGCAGCGGGTGGCCGGCCAGGAGCCCTGTCAGGAGCCGCATGGTCGTGCCGCTATTGCCGCAATCCAGCACTTCTTCGCTTTCGAAGAGCCCGTGCAGCCCCTGGCCGGAGACACGGGCCACCGGTGAACCTTCGGGCCAGTCAATCGGAACCCCCAGCGATTCCAGGCAACGGGCGGTTGAGCGCACGTCTTCAGAATCGAGGATGCATTCGACCGTCGCGGGGCCATCAGCAATCGCGTTGAAGATGAGCGCGCGGTGAGAAATCGACTTGTCCGCGGGGATTTCGAGCGTGGCGCGGAGGCTGCCCGCGCGGCTTACGTTCACGGCTTTTCGCGGGTGCCGAGCTTGCGGCGAAGCTCGGCGTCGTCGACCTGGGCGCCACCTGACCGGGACGACAGGTCCTTCAGACGGTCATAGAGGCTGCCGACGAACATCCTCGCCATCGCATCCTGGGCCGAAGGTGGTTCGGCCCCTTCCGGCCTGCGCCGCTGCCGCGGGTTCATGATGAAGGTGTCCCGGTCGAGCCGGGTGCTGCGGAACAGGTCGAGGAGTGGCTCGCCCCCGAGCTCCACGGCCTTCTGAATCGTCGAAAGTTCGTCCTGGAGCCGCCCAATCCAGTGGATCACGGCATCCCGGTTGGTCAGCATGATGTCGCGCGACATAACGGGATCTCCGCTGGCGAGGCGGGTGAGGTCGCGGAACCCGGGCCCGGCGAGAAGAGAGGCGTCTTCCCAGCCCTGGCTATCCCGCACCATCCGGAACAGGGCCACCGAGGTCAGCAGGGGCACGTGGCTCACCGCGGCCGCGAACTGGTCGTGTTCTGACGGATCGATGTACATCGGGACAGCACCGAGTGTCTCGATCAGGCCGAGGACCACCCCAACTGCCTGCTCATCGGCCCGCGGCGATGGTGTAACGGCCCAGGTGGCCTCTTTGAAAAGGTCGGCGGTGGCCGCCTCCGGCCCGCTCTGCTCCCTCCCAGCCATGGGATGGCCCCCGACGAAGCTGACTCCATCCGGCAGTAACTCGTTCGCCCACTGCATGATGTCTGACTTCGTGCTGCAAACGTCGGTGATAACCGTGCCGCGCGCGATGTACGGGCCAATGTCCTTCAGGATCTGCCGGGCGGCCACAACCGGGACCGCCAGGACGATCAGTCCGGCGCCGCTTGCCGCTTCCTCAAGCGAGCCAACCTCACGGTCCAGCGCCCCAACCTTCCTGGCCGTGCGCGCTGCCGAACGGTCACGGTCAGCCCCCACGATTTCGTAGTTGCGGTCGCGGCGGGCTGCCAGTCCGAGGCCGATGGAGGCGCCGATCAGGCCGGTGCCAATGATGCTGATGCGGGGCTGTGTCATGGTGGCGGGGAGAGCTCCTGGGGGCCTCGATGGTGTGGCACTAAGGCTAGCACAGGTGGCCAACCCGTTCGTCACCGGCCATCACAGGATGAAGTTGAAAATGTCGTCGTAAACCAGGTCGATAAGCCAGCCGATCGGGCTCAGTTGCGGCGCAATGAAGCCGATAGCGATGAGCGACATAAGGATGCCGGGGCCCCACGGCTCGATCCGCTCAAAGGCGCGCGCCGCCTCGCGAGGGAGCAGCCCCACAGCCACCTTGAACCCATCCAGCGGCGGAATGGGTATCAGGTTGAAGATCCCCAGCAGGATGTTGATAGAGATGATGAAGAAGAGGAACAGGAACAGGAAGTCCTCGCCCGAACCTCGCCGGATGATGGAGTCGATCGACAGGTAGCGCGTCTCCACGAGCCCAAACCGCAACGGCAGGGCAGCCAGCGCCGCGAAGAAGAAGTTGGAAGCGGGACCGGCAAAGGCCACGATGGCATTTCCCCTGCGCGGACCGCCGCGAAGCCGCCATGGGTTCACCGGGGTGGGTTTGGCCCAGCCGAACCCGAAGAGCAGCACCAGGGCCGAACCGATCGGGTCCAGGTGGGCAAGCGGGTTCAGGGTGAGCCGCCCCGCCCGGGCCGCGGTGTTGTCGCCCAACTCGTTCGCCGCCCACGCGTGGCTGAACTCATGGAACGCGAGCCCGGTAAAGATGGCCACAGCGGTCGCGGCGACGTAGACGAGCAAGGCCGCGGGGTTCTCGCCGAATTCCGAAAGGTAGAAGATCATGTGGCAGGAAATGCTAGCACAGGTGCGCGATTTCGCATGAAATCGGCGGTCTTTGGTGGTTAACAACGATTGACGGGAGAGATCCCGGTTGTTACGTTCGCCGACAGGCAGGCAACTTGAGTTCGCCCGCCGGCCGCCAGAACGGCGGTGGATACGGTACCGCGGGGGTACCGGGCTTCATCGATGCGAGGCCGAAGCGCTGGAGTCGAGCCGGCGTCAGACCTGGGTGTTTCCGCACCCTCAAGCGCGAGGTAGCCGCGTGCTCGTTCCCGGGGTTCGCCACGGTATCCGCGTGCCACGCAGCCTGGTTCCGATTCTCCTTGGCGCATGCGCGGTTATTGCGACGGTTGTT
>Ga0154020_10006859_pt1 | contig 13348 bp, 9 predicted proteins | sample Klosneuvirus_201_FD_109709 | JGI IMG/M metagenome (GOLD analysis project Ga0154020, IMG submission 109709) | Active sludge microbial communities from wastewater, Klosterneuburg, Austria - Klosneuvirus_20160825_MG | ecosystem: Engineered > WWTP > Aerobic digester > Activated sludge | place... | reverse complement strand
CTTTAGCAAATGATGAAGTTATGCTTGCAATAAAACCCGGACAACACGGATCTACATTTGGCGGCAATCCATTAGCATGTAAAGTTGCAATCGCATCATTAGAAGTTTTGATTGAAGAAAAGCTTGCAGAAAATGCTTTTGCAATGGGAGCTTACTTCAGATCAGAAGTTCAAAAAATGGTAAATGAGTTTGAACATCTTACTTTAGTACGTGGCAAAGGATTATTAAATGCAATTGTAATCAAACCTGCAAAGAGCGGAAAAACTGCGTGGGATGTTTGCGTTGCATTAAAAGAAAACGGAATGTTAGCTAAACCAACTCACGGTGATATAATTAGATTTGCACCGCCACTTGTTATTACAAAAGATGAAATTGATTTGGCAGTTAGTATTATCAGAAAAGTTTTAAAGGATTTTAATTAGTAATTGATTCTGAAAGATGACATCTTAAAAAAGATGTCATCTTTAACATTTACAATAATTTATCTTTTAAAATTTCTTTCGTTTCGGTAACAGCTTTAGAAAGTTTGCTAATTCTTATCTCAATATTTCCAAGATCATTATTTTTTGCGGAGACCTCAATTCCAAGTGCTTCATCACCAACTATTTTTGCTCCAACAGAATAACTAGAGCCCTTAAGTGTGTGTGCGGTATCTACAATTTTATGTAGATCATTAGCGGTAAATAAATCCTTAAGCATCTGTAATTTATGTTCAGCATCGATCATATAATCAGTTAACAAATCTTTTTCAAAAACAGGATCACCAAGACTAATTTGCTTTAGTCTTTCAAAATCAAAATATCGTAACCCGTTTCCATTGTCATTTGCTTTACTTCCATCAGAATAATCTATCTTTAAAAAATGATCAATCAATTGAATTATATGACGGGCAACCATTGGTTTTGGAACATACTCATCCATACCTGATTCAATACATTTTTCTCTATCACCAATAAGTGCGTGCGCTGTAATAGCAATAATCGGGACTTTATTTTTTGGTTCAGGTAAAGCTCTAATCATTTTGGTTGCGGCAAAGCCATCAACTTCCGGCATTTGCACATCCATCAAAACTAAATCATAATGATGCTGTGTGTAAGTCCTAACAGCTTGATCACCATTCATAACAGCATCAACATCATAACCGGCAGAGTTTAAGGTTCTAATCGCAACTTTTTGATTTATCAAATTATCTTCAGCTAAAAGAAGTTTAAACCCTTTACGTTTGTTTACATACCGTTTTATATCTTCATCTGTAAACTGAGTTTCATCAATATCGGTTTCATCAACTTTAATTTTATTTATAACAACTTCGTCAATTTCAGCAATTTGTTTTTGCACAACGATACTAAATTCAAACTTGCTTCCTTCACCTTCTTCGCTCTTTACAGAAATATCACCTTCCATAAGGTTTGTAAATTCTTTACAGATTACCAGACCCAAACCTGTACCGCCCAAACTGCTTCCTTCAATTCCTGTTACCTGCGAAAATGGTTTAAATAGTTCATTAATTTTGTTTGCAGGTATTCCAATTCCTGAATCTATAATTGTTGTAATTATTTTTACGTTATCTTTTCCAAGATCTTCAAACTTAACAACAATTTTAATTTCACCTTGCTGTGTAAATTTTACTGCGTTGCTAAGTAAGTTTAAAAATATTTGTCTTATTCTTGTTGGATCACCAATAAAATTAAGGTTTGAATCTTCCGGCAAATGATGAATTATACTTAATAATTTTTCTTTTGCTTTTGGACTTATTATAGAAATTGCCTGATTAATAACTTTTTTAAGATTAAAATTTAGTTTTTCAAGTTCAACTTTGCCCGCTTCAATTTTTGATAAATCAAGAACAGCATTAATTGTTTCTAATAGTGATTCAGCAGAAAGTTTTGAACTTTTAATAAACTGTTTTAACTCATCCTGGTTTTGGTAAGATTCATTTTCAATCAAATTTAAAAATCCAATAATTCCGTTCATCGGTGTACGGATTTCGTGACTAAGATTTGCAAGAAATCTGCTTTTAGCAGTACTTAGCTTCATTGCTTCTTTTGCAAGAACATCAGATTTTTCTTTTTCAGCTTTAAGTTCTAACTCGGCTTTTTTTCTTTGTTCCTGTTCAAAAATCTCCGAGGTTACTTCTCGCATTGTTCCTTCAATATAACTTTCATCACTAAAATCATCTTTAACAACACGCGCATTTAGCTTTGCGACAATTTCTTTTTTGTTTTTATTAACAAGTGTAATTAGATAATCTTCAACCGAACCATTTTTTCTTAATTCTAATAATAGCTTATCTCTATCAGCAGGATTTTTATAAAACTCAGGCACTCGAGTGATAATTATATCTTCTATGGATTCAAGTCCCAACAATTTAATCATTGATTTATTAGCTGTTAAAAAATCACCTTGAATTGTAGATTGATAAATTCCATCAGTAGAGTTATTAAATATTGCCCTAAACTTTTTCTCAGATTGTTCAACTCGCAAAGCATTTTCAGCAACTTGTAATCTCATTCTAAAATTTATTGCACTGCCAACCACAGAAAGTAAACTTAAAAACAAAACAAATATTAATGATTCAAACATATTTGGTAAGAAATATATTTTCTGATCATTAAATAAAATTGCTACTGCAAATACTATGTTGTAGTAAATAGCTACAAGAATTTGATTTTTTATTTCCCAATTAAGAAACATTGCCGAAGTAAAAATCATTAACCCAACAATCTGGCTATTAACAATAAGTGAATTTGGTATTAATAAAATCATTATTGCAGAAGAACCAATAATTGAGAGTAATAATATGTGAACTAAGGGAATGGAATATTTTGTAGCATTTTTTGAATTTAAAAAGACTAATACTATAAACGCTATTAAAGTTGCTAAAAGTCTAACTAAATAAATTTCAAAAGAATATTCTGCGTGATGTCTGACCTCAAAGATCATTGCAAAAATTCCCGAAATTGCAACCATTAAGGCAATAACCTTAAGAGGTGTAACTAAATATTTTCCGGTTTCTTGTCTGATACGTTCATACCTTGATTTTATAAAAGGTAAACTGGGATTAAATATGAAATCAACAATTGTTTTGTTGTTATTCATTTTTTACTCATAATGTGTATAATAAATCTACATATTTTTTATGATAAATTGACTTTAGATTTTTATTTTAACATAACTAATAAAAAAGACAATCTACATGGCAGATTTTTTATACTCAGTTGACCTTACAATATTTTATTTCTTTAATCATACAATTTCTGCGCCATTTTTAGATAAGTTCTTTTCGCTAATAACTAACGTAAATAACTGGTATATCGCTTATGTAATTTTATTAGGCGTCAGTTTTGTCAAGGGTGGAACCAGAGGTAAATTGGCTGTTTTGGGTGTAATCCTCCTTATTGCCGCTACAGATCAAACTGGGTATAAGTTATTAAAAGAATTTTTTGAAAGACTTAGACCTTGTAACAGTCTTTCTGATGTTATAATTCCGCTTGGATGTAACGGCACATTTTCTTTTCCATCAAATCATGCTTTAAATAATTTTGCTGCTGCAATGTTTTTTTACAGATTATTTCCAAACTTAAAGTGGATGTTGTTTGTTACTGCAACTTTAATTTCCATCTCAAGAGTTTATTTAGGACTTCATTATCCTTCAGATATTTTGGGTGGTGCAATAATTGGTTTAGCGTTTGGGTATCTTTTCGCGGCAGGAGTTTTATATTTAGAAAAATATTTAAATCAAAGAAAAAAGATTGGTACTTAATCTTAAATTAAATGTTGTTGAAAGGTTAATTGAATGCATAAGTTGTTGATAGTTATTTATTCACTTTTATTTGTTGATTTCATTTTGCCGTATTCAACAGTTCAAGTTGTTACTGATACTCTGCAAGTAGAATCAATCAATTTTTCCAAAAGTACGATAGATAGCACTGCCTGGATAAATATAGATTATCCGCAAATTGTAAATTCTGAAAACGATTCAGTTATAACCAAAATAAATTTGTTTTTAGAACAAGAGTTCAAACAATCAATTGAATGGTATGATGAAATTATTTCTGACACTACGGAAATTGAAGATACATCATTCAAATTTCAGTATTCTTTTGAAACGGGTTTTCAAGTTGTATATAATTCCAGAGATTTTATAAGTATAGTTTTAGATCACTATCAATACACAGGCGGCGCACACGGTAACTATGTTGCTTTTGGATATAATATTAGATTAGAAGATGGTGCGTTTATCACACTAAAAGATATCGTTGAAGAATCCGCTCTGGATTTACTTACATTTGAATGTGAAGAATCTATACTTGAAAAGTATGAAGCAAATTCTTTAATGGAAGCAGGATTATTTGAGAACGAAATAGTTCTTACTTTAGATCGGGATTTTTATATAATTCCAGGTGCACTTGTTTTACAGTTTGATCCTTATGAGATTGGACCATTTGCAATGGGTGAAATAACCACAGAAATTCAATTTGAAAAAATAAATGATATTTTAAAACAAGATTTACCATTTTCTACAGAATAATATTTATGGAAAATTTAATTATCCGATTTGCAAATGCTGATGATATATCAGAAATTTTCTCTTTGATTAAAGAATTAGCTGAGTTTGAAAAATTATTAGACCAAATTTCTACAACTGAAGAAGAATTAAAGCAAACACTTTTTGGCAAAGACAATTTTGTTGAAATACTTATTGCTGAGTTTGAAAACAAAATTGTTGGTCAAGCATTATTCTTTAAAAATTTTTCAACTTTTCTTGGTAAACCAGGAATTTATCTTGAAGATCTTTATGTAAAACCTGAATTCCGCTCTAAAGGAATTGGAAAAGCTTTACTTATTAAAATCATCTCAATTGCAAAAGAACGAAATTATGGAAGAGTTGAATGGTCCGTTTTGGATTGGAATGAATCTGCAATAGATTTTTACAAAAGACTCGGTGCTGAACCTTTAAATGATTGGACAATTTTTAGATTAACATCTGATAAGTTTTAGCCATATTTGTTGATATTTCAATCAATTTTGCATGGCAACTTTTTTATAGCTTTTCACAAAAAATCACTATTTTTACGCTTCAAAATTGATCATCCAAGTAAAAGTTTAAAAATTAATTGAGGATCTAAATGTCGAACACAAACAGAAGAGTAGTTGTAACAGGAATGGGAGCTTTAACTCCAATAGGACTGACTGTAAATGAGTTTTGGAATGGAATGATGGAATCCAAAAGCGGTGCAGCTATGATTAAACAATTTGATACATCAAAAGTAGAAACAAAATTTGCTTGTGAACTTAAAGGATTTGATGTACTAAATTTTATTGATAAAAAATCTGCACGAAGATTGGACCCATTTGCACAGTATGCACTTGTGTCTTCACAACAAGCGATTGAAGATTCTAATTTAAAACCGGAAACTCTTTCTGAAGAAGAAAAAAATAAAATTGGAGTTATTTTTGGAAGTGGTATTGGTGGAATACAAACTTTTTATGATCAAGCAGTTACAAACCGTGAACAAGGCCCGGATAGAATCTCACCATTTTTTATCCCTATGTTAATTCCTGATATCGCTGCCGGACATATATCCATGAAATATGGTTTTCGTGGACCAAACTATTGTACAGTTTCTGCTTGTGCTACTGGCAATAATAATATGATTGATAGTTTTCTTCTTATTAAATATGGTATGGCTGATGTAATGGTTGCTGGCGGAAGTGAAGCTTCAATCAGCGAGTTAGGAATTGGTGGATTTAATTCAAGTCGTGCATTATCTACAAGAAATGAATTACCAGAAACCGCAAGCCGCCCGTTTGATAAAACACGTGATGGATTTGTTATGGGTGAAGGCGGCGGAGCTTTGATTCTTGAAGAACTTGAACATGCAATAAAAAGAAATGCAAAAATTTATTGTGAAATAATTGGCGCAGGTTTATCTGCCGATGCTCATCATATTACAGCACCTCACCCAGAAGGAAAAGGTGCAATTTTATCTATGAAAATGGCAATTAGCCAGGCTGGCATTAAACCAGAAGAAATTGATTATGTAAATATGCATGGAACTGCTACTCCGCTTGGTGATATTGGTGAAACAAAAGCAATCAAAAATGTTTTTGGCGATCACGCATATAAATTAAATGTATCATCAACAAAAAGTATGACAGGACATTTACTTGGTGCTGCCGGTGCTGTTGAGGCAATTGCATCAATACTTGCGGTTATAAATGATAAAATTCCACCAACTATTAATTTTGAACATCAAGATCCTGATTGCGATTTAAATTATACATTTAATAAACCGCAGGATAGAAAAGTTAATTATGCTTTAAGCAATGCTTTTGGATTTGGCGGACACAATACTTCAGTGATATTTAAGAAATACGAAGCATAATATTTTTTGTGATTTTTTTAAAGTGAAGTTCATCAAAAAGATTTTTTATATACTTTTATTTTCAATGATTATATTTCCAAATCATTTTGCTGGTGATAAAACTAAAGGCAAATTGATTGTAAAGTTTATTGGATTAAAATCAAATTTTGGCGAAGTGAAAGTAGCTCTTTGTAATTCATCTAAAAATTATGATGACCACAAATCACCTTTTATTGGTAAAGATATTTTAATAGAGAATAAAAAAGCTGTAATTGAGTTTGATGAACTTCCGTTTGGAGAATATGCTGTAAAAGCTTTTCATGATGAAGATAATAATGATGATTTAAACACTAACTTGCTCGGAATTCCAATTGAGGATTATGGTTTTTCTAATGATGCTCGTGGAATGTTTGGGCCACCAAGTTGGGATGATGCAAAATTTAGTTTTGGGGTAGAAAAACAAACTATTGAAATTGTGATTAAGTAACCCTCTCTTTATACTTAATTAATCGACAATTAAATTCTGACTTTTTATTCCCCTTTTTACAACTTACTTTTATTCAGATCGTTTAAAAATTGCGGCGGTTTTTTTCAGATATCCAAATAATTTGAGATAATATTGTTTCCTTAAGACCCAAACCGCCGCAGATTATATCATTTAATTATTTTTCTTTTTTCTCTTCAAACACCGAATCTAAAACTCCTTTATTAACAACATAATTTGAGTAATTAATAATCACTTTACCTTTAGTTGTAGAATCTGTGTTCTTATTTTTTTTCTTCTTTGAATCGTCCGTATTTGTTTCACCACTAATTGTTGAAGGAATGTTCATCTTATCTAAGTTAAATGAAAATATTATTTTTGATGGTAAAGCATATTTAAACTTATCATCGTAAGTAAAATCAATTGTAAATGTACCATTTAATTTTGTTGTTGATTCAAGTTTTCTAATTACCTTTTTGTCCTGATCAACCCATAATGTTGATAAAATTACATCACCCTGATCACCAAGCGGAATAACTTTTACAATTGAAGTTTTATTTCCATTTAGCACAACATCCTTTTCGTAAATTGCAGTATAATCTTTTTTAATTAAAGAGGAAGGAGAAAATTCCATTCCATTTTTGGGAAGCATTGCAAATCCTTCAGCATCCAAATGAACTTTATCTGGCTGCTTAAAGTAAATTTTAGCTTTTGTTTCAGGTACTTTTAAAAATTCAACATCTATTTTAATATTAACATCAACAACATAGTCTTTAACTCTATTAAACTCGGTTACTACATCATTAATTATTTTATTCGGATCTTTGGACTGTGAAAATCCAAATTGAGTTAAGACAAATATTAAAGCAATTAAAAATTTCATATTATCCTCATTTTAAGTAAGAATATCTTTTCGATTGAATATATATAGAGCCAATGAAAAAAATGCGGCAATGTGGCCAAATAACACAAGTGTCGCTTTAGTCAATTCTGAAAAATCTACAGGACTATCAAAAAACAATCGCCAGGAAAGTATATAGTTAGTAAACAAATATGGTTTTATAGTTTGAAAAAAATCCACATTAATGGCCGAGATAATTATAAACACTATAATCACAGCCATCGTACTTACAATTGGTCCAATTGAATTTTCTACCATTGATGAAAATAAAAATGCCAGACTAGCAACAACGGACATACCAAGTGAAGCAAAACCATAAGCGAATAAAAATCGCCAGAGTATATCGCTCTTTTCAAAAATTATTACTGTTTGGTTGCTTATGACTAAAAGCTCACCAGTACCGAAAATAAATAATCCCACAACCAAGCTCATTACTGCAAGCCACAGAATTAATAAGTTTGTATAAATTATTCCTGCAAGAAATTTTGAAGTGATAATTTGTGTTCTGGAAACCGGACGAGTGATTAGCATTCTATAAGTACCGGCAGTTGCTTCACCCGCAAGTAAATCACCGGCAACAAGAGCTATTAAAAATGGAATGTGAACAGCAAGACTGGTTAATATAAGATATGATACTAAATATGCATTCAACAAATTACCCACAAAAACAAAAGATTGCTGAATATTTCTTGTCATAAAATCTAAAGTATCTTTTCCCTCAAATACCATTGCAGTGTGAATGATCGGAACTAAAACTCCAATTGCAATAAATCCTATATAAGTTCTCCATTTTCTAAAAATTTTATAAAGCTCTATCTGAATTAATGTAAGCATTATGCAGCCTCATCGGTAATTTTCAAGAAATAATCTTCAAGCGATCTTGTTGGGATAACTGCGCTAACTAAAATATTATTCTGAACTAAATACTTATTCAATTCTGCAATTTCATGATCATCAAGTGAGAAGTTAAAAACTGATTTTGCATTTGATTCCAGTTTACTTCCCCATACAGAATGTGCAATAACCTGTTTAGCTTTTTCTTCATCATCCACTTCAATCGTTACTTTTAGTTTTTTTGCATTAAGTAAATCTTTTACATTACCTTCAACTTTTGTGGTTCCCTTATTAATGATGATCATTCTGTTTGCAACAAGTTCAACTTCAGAAAGTATGTGGGTAGATAGAAAAATTGTTTTCTTCTGATCTTTACTTAAATGTAAAATTAAATCTCTGATTTCTTTCATTCCTTGTGGGTCTAAACCAGTTGTTGGTTCATCAAGAATTATCAAATCCGGATCATGCAACAATGCTTGTCCAAGACCCAAACGCTGCTTCATTCCGTGAGAAAAAGTTTTTACTTTACTTTTATAACGTTTACTCAATCCAACAAGTTCAAGAACTTCCATAATTCTATTTTTTGAAATTTCTTTACCAGAAATTTTACCGAGTATTTCTAAATTTTTATAAGCGGATAAGTAACCATAAAAATCAGGTTTTTCTACAATCGCGCCAACTTTTTTTAGAATTTCTATTCGATTTTTTCCAAGTGGTTTTCCAAATAGTTTAATACTTCCTTCTGTTGGTTTTATTAATGATAGAAGCATACGAATAGTTGTGCTTTTACCTGCACCATTTGGACCTAAAAACCCAAATACATCACCTTCAAGTACATTAAGGTTTAAGCTGTTAACCGCCTTTAAATCCTTAAAGGTTTTGGTAAGTGAGTTTACTTCAATTATTTTGTCGCCATTCAATGTTTTTATTCCAAAATTTTTGAAAAAATTTAGTTAAAGATAACAACTTATCCGATATTAACAGATGTAATTATTTTAAGCGGTAATTAATTTTGATAGAGAAATTCAATTTTCCGAGTGATGCTAAAATTCGATTATTGTCAAGAGTAACTTAGATAAAATAATATTTGTTTTTTTATCAAATTATTTTCATTTTCGATTTGAAAATTAAGTGATCAAGAAAAAATTTTAATACTACGCGTTCTGTTTTTTATTTATATAATTTTTACTGATTATAAACAGAGATGAGCGATGTTATGCTGAATCGAAAATACTATTCTATCATCATAACACTCATTAAACAGAGATCACTACTAACCCAAGAAAATAACTAGTTTTTTATTAATGATATACTTGTTTCAATGCAAGCTTCCAGGAGATTTTAATGCACATCAATAGATTTTTTACTGAACAAGGAAAAGAACCACTTTCATCTTTTGAATTTGTTAAGAGAACATCAGAGATTAAAAATCCTGATGGTTCTGTTGTATTCAGAATGGAAAATGTTTCTGTGCCAAAGCAATGGTCGCAGGTTGCTACAGATATTATCGCACAAAAATATTTTAGAAAAGCAGGGCTTCCAAAACTCTTAAAAAAAGTTAATGAAAAAGGAATTCCTAAATGGTTACAACCCTCTACAGCTGATACTGAAAGATTACAAGAACTTCCTGAAAATGATCGTACCACAGCAGAAAATGATTCCAAACAAGTTTTCCATCGATTAGCCGGAACCTGGACTTACTGGGGATGGAAAGCAAAGTATTTTGATACTGAAGAAGATGCAAAAGTTTTTTATGATGAATTAATGTACATGTTTGCAAACCAGATGTCTGCACCAAATAGCCCACAATGGTTTAACACAGGTTTAAATTGGGCATACGGAATTACTGGTCCATCTCAAGGACATTTTTATGTTGATTACCAAAATGGTGAACTTACACAATCTGAAGATGCCTACACTCATCCACAACCCCATGCTTGTTTTATACAATCTGTAAATGATGATCTTGTAAACGAAGGTGGAATCATGAATCTCTGGGTTCGCGAGGCAAGATTATTTAAATATGGTTCTGGTACTGGTTCAAATTTTTCTGAACTTAGAGGATCAAATGAACCATTAAGTGGTGGTGGAAAATCTTCTGGTTTAATGTCATTCCTTAGAATCGGCGATCGCTCAGCTGGCGCAATTAAATCTGGCGGAACAACAAGACGCGCAGCTAAAATGGTAACACTTGATCTCGATCATCCTGACATTGAAGAATATATTAATTGGAAAGTTATTGAAGAACAAAAAGTTGCGGCATTAGTTGCTGGATCAAAACTTTGTAATCTACATCTTAATAATATTATAAAAGCTTGTTATGATGAACATCCTGAAAATGACAGGTTTAATAAAAAACTAAATAAAAAATTAAGTTATGCTGTACTTGAAGCAAGAAAAGCTCAAATACCAAACAATTATATTGAACGAGTTATTCATCTTGCAAAATTAGGTTTTAAATCAATCGAGTTCCCTATTTATGATACTGATTGGAACTCAGAAGCTTACGCAACAGTTGCTGGCCAAAACTCAAATAACTCTGTTAGAATAACAAACGAATTTATGTCCGCTGTTATTAATGATGGCAATTGGAATCTTTATTGGAGAATTGAAAAACGTAAAGCTAAAAAAGAGAAACGAAATCCTAAAGCTTGCCAAATACTTAAAGCAAGAGATTTGTGGGATCAAATATCTTACTCAGCCTGGGCTTCTGCTGATCCGGGAGTTCAATACCACACAACCATTAATGAGTGGCATACATGCCCTGCTGGCGGCGAAATAAAGGCATCAAATCCTTGTAGTGAATACATGTTTCTTGATGATACCGCTTGTAATCTTGCCTCTCTTAATCTTGTAAAATTTTATGATACAGAAAAACGAGAATTCAATATTGCAGCCTACAGACATGCAGCAAGAATTTGGACAACGGTTCTTGAGATAAGTGTGTTAATGGCCCAATTTCCAAGTAAAGAAATTGCTCAGCTTAGTTATGAATACAGAACTCTTGGTTTAGGTTATGCAAATCTCGGAACATTGCTAATGCTTCAAGGAATTCCTTATGACAGTCGTGAAGGATTTGCAATTTGTGGTGCTTTAACTTCTATTATGCACATGACTGCTTACGCAACATCAGCAGAATTAGCTAAGCAAGCCGGACCTTTTCCAAGATATGAAGAAAACAAATACAATATGTTGCGTGTATTAAGAAATCACAGACGTGCAGCTTTTAATGTGCCAAATGAAGAATATGAAGGATTAACAATTTATCCTGTTGGAATAAATCCACAATATTGCCCTTCTGATTTATTAAAAGCAGCTAGAGAAGATTCTGATAGAGCTCTAGAACTTGGTGAGTTACACGGTTTTAGAAACGCCCAGGTTACTGTAATTGCTCCAACTGGTACAATTGGATTGGTGATGGATTGCGACACTACTGGAGTTGAACCAGATTTTTCATTAGTTAAATTTAAAAAATTAGCTGGTGGCGGATACTTCAAAATAATCAATCAATCAATTCCGCCTGCATTAGAAAAATTAGGTTACAATAAAGATCAGATTACTGAGATAGTTAAATATGCAAAAGGGTCTGGGACACTAGAAGGCTGTCCTTACATTAATCCACAATCATTAAGAGCAAAAGGATTTACTGATGAGGTTATTGATAAAATAAATAAATCATTACCATCTGTTTTTGATATTACTTTTGCGTTTAACAAATTTTCACTCGGCACAGATTTCTTAATTAAAACATTGGGTGTTGATGAAAGTGAAATCAATTCATTTGATTTTGATGTACTTAGTAAACTCGGTTTTTCAAAAACCGAAATATCAACAGCCAATGATTACGTTTGCGGTACTATGACAATTGAAGGTGCACCTTTCATTAAGCACGATCACTATAATGTATTTGATTGTGCAAATAAATGTGGTAAAAAAGGTACAAGATTTATTCGTCCTTTAGCTCATATAAAAATGATGGCAGCAGCACAACCATTTATATCCGGTGCAATTTCAAAAACAATTAATCTTCCAAACGGTGCAGGTGTAGAAGATATAAAAGATGCTTATATGCAGAGCTGGAAACTTGGTGTTAAAGCTAATGCACTTTATCGTGATGGCTCCAAACTTTCTCAACCATTAAATACAATGAGTGATGAAGATATTGAAGCTTTAATGGAAGATAAAGAGAAGAATGATATCGTTAAGGTTGCAGAAAAAATCATTCACAGATACATTGCAAAACGCAGAAGATTACCGGACAGAAGATCAGGCTATACACAGAAAGCTAAAATAAATGGCCAATCAGTTTACATCAGAACCGGCGAATATGACAATGGACAACTTGGTGAGATATTTATTGATATGCATCGCGAAGGCGCTTCATTTAGAAGTTTAATAAACTGTTTTGCAATTTCAATTTCGTTAGGGTTGCAGCACGGCGTACCACTTGAAGAATTTACAGATGCATTTGTATTTACACGATTTGAGCCAAGTGGAATTGTAACGGGTAATGATAAAATTAAAATGGCAACATCAGTAATAGATTACATATTTAGAGAGCTTGCTGTTACATATCTTGGCAGAAATGATTTATCACACGTCGATCAAGATGAAACTACTTCAAAGGCTTCTAGAAGTATTGTTAAAAAATTAAGTGAACCTGAATTTGAAAGTGAAGAAATAATTAGTGAACGACTTGTTGAGTTAGATAAAGAACCTACTGACGATTATAGTTTCACGCCTACTTCAAAGAGTTCATCT
>Ga0154020_10006858_pt1 | contig 13349 bp, 11 predicted proteins | sample Klosneuvirus_201_FD_109709 | JGI IMG/M metagenome (GOLD analysis project Ga0154020, IMG submission 109709) | Active sludge microbial communities from wastewater, Klosterneuburg, Austria - Klosneuvirus_20160825_MG | ecosystem: Engineered > WWTP > Aerobic digester > Activated sludge | place... | reverse complement strand
TGGACACCGTTCCGGGGATCGGCGAGCGCCGGGGCAAGATCATCCGCCAGTCATTGGCCAGCATGCTGGCGCGCAAAGGTCCGCTGCCCTCCGGCCTACACAAGGCGCCGCCGCCGCCAATTGGGATGATCCTGGAGGTTGACAGGGAATACCGGGAACGGGCGAAAGCCGGTGACCTCAAATTCATTGCGCCCCGGCGTTTCAACCCGAAAGGCGAGGCATGGCTTCCGATCCTGCATACGGAGCGCGGCCCCTGGCATTTCACCACGCTGTTTTCAAACACCGCAAGAGCCCATGAATTGGGAAAGACGGCCGACTGGGTCATTGTCTTCTACGCGTCCGACCATCAAAACGAAGACCAATGCACGGTTGTCACCGAAACAAATGGCCCGCTCAAGGGCCAGCGGGTTGTACGGGGCCGCGAACCGGAATGCCTGGCACAGCTGCAACAATCCGGGCCTGACACTGGAAATCTGCGGCACTCAGGATCATAGCCGCACGCCTATGCCACAATGTGGGTGCCAGCGCTCCGGTTTAATATCCCGAGCGCATCTTCAAGCCGGCCGATACCCGCCATCTTTCCGCCGCCTGACACAAAGTCGGCCGCAGCCCTGGCCTTTGGCCCCATGCTTCCGGCCGCGAAGGCATAGGACATCAGCTCGCCCGGCTTTACGGACTCCAAGCGCCGCTGCTGCGCTGTTCCCCAGCCAAGGTAGACGCCATCCACATCGGTCAGCATCAACAGGGCGTCCGCATCGATTTCACGCGCCAGCAGGCCGCTTGCGTGGTCCTTGTCGATAACGGCTTCAACCCCCGCGTAACTGCCGTCCTTTCGCTTCACGACCGGAATGCCGCCGCCCCCCGTGCAGATAACGGTCACATCGTGCTCGATGAGCAGCCTGATAACGCCGATCTCCAGAATGCGTTTCGGCTGCGGCGAAGGCACGGCCCGCCTGAAATGGGATCCATCGGGCACCATGACCCAGCCATGCTTCTCGGCCAATGCCGTTGCCTCCTTGCTGCCATACAGGGGGCCGATCGGCTTGCTTGGCTTCCGGAAGGCAGGGTCCGAGGCATCGACTTCAACCTGCGTCAGCAGGGTGGCAATTTTATTGGGCGCTGATATGACATTTCCCAGTTCCTGTTCAATCAGATAGCCGATCATGCCTTCCGTTTCGGCGCCCAGAACATCGACCGGACTGGCAAGGGCCTGGTCATAGGCCATATCCTGAAGCGCCATGAGGCCAACCTGTGGGCCGTTGCCATGCGTCACGACGACTTGATGCCCGGCCGCAATCACCTCCGCGATGGCCAGGGCCGCACGCCTGACGTTCTGGCGCTGGTTCTCCGCCGACATCACCTCGCCGCGCTTGAGAATTGCGTTTCCGCCAAGTGCGATGACCACGCGCACGCCGTCAGGTCCCAATCGTCGCCACAAGGACTGCCTTGATCGTATGCATCCGGTTTTCGGCTTGCTCGAAGACGATGGAAGCCGGCGATTCGAAGACTTCTTCGGTGACTTCCATGGCCGTCAGTCCGAATTTCTTCTCGATGTCCCTGGCAACTTCCGTCTCCGTATTGTGGAATGCAGGCAGGCAATGCATGAACTTGGTGGAGGGTTTCCCCGTCAACTTCATGACCTGCATGCTCACCTGGTACGGCTTCAGCAGCTTGATGCGCTCTGCCCACTTCTCCTCTGGCTCGCCCATCGAAAGCCACACGTCGGTGTAAAGGAAGTCGCAGCCTTTCACCGCCTGTTCGACATTTTCCGTCACCATCACCCGGGCCCCGGTCTCCGCCGCAGTCTTCTCGGCGTTGGCAATGATTTCCTTGTCCGGCCAGCAGGATTTTGGCGCGCAGAGGCGCACGTCCATTCCCATCTTGGCCCCGCCGATCAGGAGTGAATCCCCCATATTGTTCCCGGCATCGCCGAGAAAGCAGAAACTCACCTGGCTCAACGGCTTCTCGCTGTGCTCCTGCATGGTGAGCAGATCGGCAAGGACTTGCGTTGGATGGTACTCGTCCGTAAGGCCGTTGTAGACCGGCACGCCGGAGAATTTCGCAAGCTCCTCCACGGTCTTCTGGCTGAAACCGCGATACTCGATCGCGTCATAGATTCGGCCAAGCACCCGGGCCGTGTCCTTCATCGTTTCCTTGTGGCCGATCTGCGTGCCGCTCGGACCCAGATAAGTCACATGGGCGCCCTGGTCATAGGCGGCGACCTCGAATCCGACCCGTGTGCGGGTGGAAGCCTTCTCGAAGATCAGCGCGATGCATTTCCCCTTGAGCCGCTGCTGCTCCGTGCCGGTGTATTTGGCGGACTTGAGGTCAGCCGAGAGCTTGAGAAGAAATTTAATTTCCGCCGGTGTGAAGTCGCGAAGCGTCAGGAAACTCCGGTCTTGTAGATTGAATGGCATTGGTATTTCTCCTAGTAGTCCACGCCATCGCGGGAGACCGGGCAGGTCATGCAGTGTCCCCCGCCCCGCCCGCGGCCCAGTTCGGCGCCGCGGATGGTAATGACTTCAACCCCGGCCTTGCGCAGCAAGGTATTGGTATAGACATTGCGGTCATAGGCGATCACCACGCCGGGTTCGAGGGCGATGACATTGTTGCCGTCATCCCACTGCTCGCGCTCCTGCTCGGCGGCATCGCCGCCGGTTGAAACAATATGCAATTTCTTGATCTCAAGGCATTCGGCCACGAGTTCAAAAACCGACTTGTGCTCGGCCTTGACATCGACGGAATTGGCCCTGTCGCCCGGACGCAAGCTGTAGCAGCGAAGCTGTTCCGCGGCCTCGACGAAACTGGTTGCCACCTCGCGGTCGCACAGGGTGAACACCGTATCAAGATGCATGGCAGCCCGTGATTGCGGCATCTGGCAGGCAACAACCCGCGTTGCAACGCCTGCCGCAAATAATGAACGCGCAAGCTGGCCTACCGCCTGCGGCGTGCTGCGCTCGCCCATCCCGACAAACACCGCGCCATTGCCAATAGGCATGATGTCGCCGCCCTCAAGGGTTGCCGGGCCAAAATCCCGCTCCACATCGCCCCACCACACTTTTACGTCTTTCGCCTTGAAGCGCGGATGAAACTTGTAAACGAAGGCAGTCAGCAGGGTTTCCTGGCGCCGCGCCGGCCAGTGCATGGGGTTGAGTGTTACGCCACCGAATATCCAGGCGCTGGTATCACGGGTGAACATCAGATTGGGCAGCGGCGGCGTGACAAATCCATGCGGACCGAGATAGAGGCCAAACATGCCCTGAGTCTTGAAGGGGATGTCGCTCACGGTGATTCCGCCGGTAAGGAACTCGGCCAGATCAGTGGTGGGGAGTCCTGCAAGCCAGCTTTTCAATTCTCCAACCATGCCAATGCCGACCTGGTTCTCTGTGAATTTCCGGTCAAGCAGCCAGTTGAGTGCCGTCTTGTCCGTCAGGGTCTCGCTCAGGAGCTTGTGCATCTCCAGAACCTCAACCCCACGCTCCTCCATCTTGACAACGAAATCATGATGATCGTTCTTGGCTTCGTGAACCCAAAAGACGTCGTCAAACAAAAGGTCATGGCAGTTCGTCGGCGTCAATCTCTGGTGGGCCAGGCCCGGACGGCAGGTCAACACCGTCCGGAGCTTGCCAATTTCGGAGTATGCGCCGAGCGGTGCTGGAGTGGTCATAAGCTGTACCTTTCCGGAACCCGGTTCAGAGTGCGCTGATGGCGCCGGTCCACATCCAGTAGCCGGCAATACCTGCGGCAATCACGATGCCAGCAGCGATGGCCGCCTCCGCCACGCTGAAGGCTTTTTCGCCGCGCACATTCCTGGCCCACCAGTAGACCAGAATGCCGGGTGCATAGAGAAGCGCGCACATCAGCAGATAATTGGGGCCCGCCGCATAAACCAGCCAAATGCCATAAACCGTCGCTATGGCTCCCACGAAAATATCCCGGCCGCGCCCATTGCCAGCGCCATAGCTTTCCCCGGTGAGGGCAAGCTTGAGCGCATAGGCCCCGGAGAAAACATAAGGCACAAGGATGGCCGTGGAGGCGATATAGAACAGTGCGAGATAAGTTGAATTCGCATAGAGCGTAATGATCAGGAATATCTGAACAAGGATATTGGTGATCCACAGGGAGCCCGTGGGCGAACCATTTGCATTCTCCCTTGCAAAGACTTCCGGCATCATGCCTTCTCGCGCCGCGCGATAGGGAATTTCGGCAGCAAAAAGTGTCCAGCTCAGGAAAGCGCCTGCGACCGATACGACGAGGCCGATGCGGACCAGCACTGAACCCCAGGGGCCAACCGCCTTTTCCAGCACATTGGCCATTGAGGCCGAACTTGGCAGCCCGGCAAGTTCCGGCTGGGTCATGACGCCAAAGGAAAGGAGCGAGACAAGCAGATACACCGAGAGCGCCACTGCAAAGCCGAGAATAGTGGCCTTTCCGATATCGGCGCGGCGTTCGGCCCGCGCCGAGACGACACTTGCGCCTTCAATGCCGATGAAGACCCACAGTGTCACCAGCATGGTGCTCTTGACCTGAGTCATCACATCGCCGAGGGCCGGTGCGCCGGACCCCCAGAGGTCAATACTGAACGTCGGGAGGCTGAAAGCGATCAACACCGCAACGATAAAGATGAAGATCGGCGCCAGCTTTGCTATCGTCGTAATGACATTGACGAGTGCGGCTTGCCGGATTCCCATGAGGATAAGCGCATGGACCAGCCAGAGGGAGATGGAAGCGCCAACGATGGCCTGCCAGGTATTGCCCTCGGCGCCAAACATCGGAACAAAATAGCTGAGGGCGCCGAAAATCAAAACTGCATAGGAGACGTTGCCGATCCAGGCGCTCAGCCAATAGCCCCACGCGCTGTTGAATCCGATGAAATCTCCGAACCCGGCCCGGGCATAAGAGTATGGGCCGGCGTCCAGCGTCGGCTTTCGCGTCGATAAGCCCTTATAGACAAAAGCCAGCGCCAGCATACCAACGCCGGCGATGAGCCAACCAATAATGACCGCGCCGGGGGATGCCCCTTTTGCCATATTCTGCGGCAGGCTGAATACACCACCGCCAATCATCGAACCCACAACAAGGGCCACAAGGGGAACCAGGCCAAGCCCAGCAATTGACTTCTTACGCACCGTGCTGACTGGAATGCTGACTGATTTTGCCATGGATTTCTCCTCTGATTCCGGTCACTTTAGATCGCAAATTCCGCGGCTACTTTGATCGGGATCAAGGTAATTGCAGGTTCTCGCGCCCATCTTTCTTCCAAGCAATGCCGGAGGATTATGACAGTTGCAGTATTCTCAGGCCGCGGCCTGACCAAAACCTATCGCAGTGGCGAAGTGGAAGTGCATGCATTGCGTGGCGCCGACATCGACCTTTATGAGGGCGAGATTGCCGTTCTGCTGGGGCCTTCCGGCTCTGGCAAGTCGACGCTGCTGAACATCCTGGGCGGATTGGACCGTGCGACCACGGGCACCGTGAGATTCCGCGATCACGACCTGACCAATGCCAGCGAACGGGAACTTACGCAGTACCGGCGTGAACATGTGGGCTTTGTCTTTCAATTCTACAATTTGATACCCAGCCTCACGGCACGCGAGAACGTGGCCCTGGTGACCGAAATTTCCTCCAACCCAATGGACCCCGAGAAGGCCCTTGGCCTAGTCGGTCTTGCGCATCGGCTGGACCATTTTCCATCCCAGCTTTCTGGCGGCGAGCAGCAACGCGTAGCGATCGCCCGCGCCATTGCAAAGCGCCCTGATGTGTTGCTTTGCGATGAACCAACCGGGGCGTTGGACAGCAAAATCGGCGTGCTCGTGCTTGAGGCGCTTGATCATGTTAACCAGACACTGGGGACAACAACTGCGATCATAACGCACAATGCTGCCATTCAATCGATGGCGCACCGTGTCTTCAACTTTGGCGACGGCCGGATAATATCGACTCACGCAAATGAAACACGGCAGAATCCATCGGAAATAAGCTGGTAGCAAACATGCGAGCGCTCGATCGAAAGCTCCTTCGTGACATGAAGCGCCTTTGGGCGCAGTCGCTGGCCGTCGCGCTGGTCATGGCCGCCGGCGTAGCTACAATGCTGATTGGGCTGGGCGCCTATTATTCTCTTTCGGAAACCCGGACCGCTTACTATGACCGGACCCAGTTTGCCGACGTTTTTGCGTTTGCCGTGCGGGCGCCCAAATCCACTGCCGCCGAGATACGCCAGATCAATGGCGTGGCACAGGTCGAGACCAGGATCGTAAAAGCTGCATTGCTCGACATCGAGGGTTTTGAACTGCCCGCCACCGGCTACTTCATATCATTGCCTGCCAGCGGCGAAAACACGTTGAACAGGCTCCACTTGCGTTCAGGCAGGCTTCCCGGTCCAGGCAGCCTTCGGGAAGTGGCTGTCAGCGAGAGTTTTGCACAAGCGCATGGACTGCAAATCGGTTCCACGCTTGATGCGGTTTTGAATGGCGCAAAGCGCCGCCTCACCATCACGGCGGTGGTTCTGTCAGCCGAGTTCATCTATGCGCTGGGCCCCGGGGACATGATGCCGGATGACCGCCGCTTCGGAATTATCTGGATGCGGGAGCCGGCGCTTGCCGGCGCTTTTGACCTTGAAGGCGCCTTCAACAGCGTCACGCTCCGCTTGCTCAAGAACGCTGTCATGGAGGACGTGTTTCAATCGCTCGACAATATCCTTGAACGCTACGGCGGCGAAGGCGCCTACGGCCGTGAGGATCAATTGTCACACGCTTTTCTTGACGCAGAGCTCCAGCAACTCAGCGCCATGAGCCGCATCCTGCCGCCGGTCTTTCTCATTGTGACGGCGTTCCTCATCAACATGGTGCTCGCACGCCTGATCTCACTGGAGCGGGAACAGGTGGGCCTTCTCAAGGCGATAGGCTACCGGCCGACTGAAATTGCGGTGCATTACGCAAAGCTGGTACTTCTCATCTCTTGCATGGGGATTGGCATCGGCTTTGCGGCGGGCACCTGGCTCAGCCATGGACTCACGGTGCTCTACACGAAGTTCTTCCATTTTCCCTATCAGATATTTGTGGCGTCGCCCAAGCTCTATGTGGTTGCGGCGTTCGTCTCATTTTCGGCGGCACTTTTTGGCTCCATGCGGGCTGTTGCCGGGGCTGCGGCGCTTTCCCCCGCAATTGCCATGCAGCCGCCCGCCCCGCCCAGCTATAAACGCTTCTGGTCCGGCCGCCTGCAGCCGCTGAAGCATCTTTCACAGCTCACGATCATGGTGCTTCGCCATATTCTGCGCTGGCCTGTGCGATCAATGCTGACGACCCTTGGAATCTCCCTGGCGATAGCATTGCTCGTCAGCTCCTTGTTTTCGGTGGGCGCCATCAATTACATGATCGACGTCACATTCGACCGGACCGACCGGCAGGATGCATCTTTTGCGTTTGGCGAAGCCCGGCCAGCTCAGGCGTTGCAAGATATTGCGCGGCTGCCGGGCGTCCTTGTGGCTGAGCCGTATTACAACGCGGTCGCCAAGCTCTCCAACGGCCACCACGCCAAACGCGTCGCAATCCTTGGAAAACCTGAAGCCATGGACCTCAGCCGCGTACTTGACCTGGAATTGAAACCTGTGGCGCTGCCCGCATCTGGCCTGGTGCTGAGTGAGGCCCTGGCCAAAAAGCTCCATATCGAGCGCGGCGACACTGTTCACGCTGAATTCCTGGGCGGGAACCGGATTGAGGCTGATATCCCGGTTGTTGATATCATTCAAAGCTATGTGGGTTTGATGGCGTTCATGGATATGAAGGCGCTGAACCGGCTGCTGCGCCAGGGACCGCGGATCAGTGGTGTTAACATGCTTCTTGATCCGGCCCAAAGTGATGCTTTCTTTGCAGCGGTGAGAGAGCAGCCTGCCCTTTCGGCGCTGGCACTGCAGCGCGTCTCCCTTGCCAAGTTTCAGGAAACCATAGCCGAGAACATCCACATTCAAATTGCAGTGTACTGTGGCCTGGCGACGATCATCGCCTTTGGCGTCGTCTACAACAGCGCCCGCATTCAGTTTGCCGAGCGGGCAAGGGAACTTGCCAGCCTGCGCGTGCTGGGCTTTACCGAATACGAGGTTTCACGCCTCTTGCTCCTGGAGTTCGCATTGCTGACGCTTGCCGCTGTGCCGGTCGGCTGGCTGGCGGGGTATGGTCTTGCCTTTGCGCTTGTCCAGGGATTCCAAAGCGATCTCTACCGGTTGCCCTTCATTATGCTGCGCTCCACCTATGCCTACAGCGCGTTGATCGTCATGGTTGCCGTTGCACTTTCAGCGCTCATTGTCCGCCGCCGGGTCACTTCTCTTGATCTGGTCAGTGTGCTCAAAACGAGGGATTAGGATCATGGCTGTCCAATGGATCAAGCGAATACTCCTGCTGGCTGCGCTCGCAGTCATGGCTGGCGGCTTCACCTGGCTCATGTGGCCACAGCCGATTCAGGTCGATGTGGCGAAGGCGATACTCGGCCGCATGCAATTGACTGTGGATGAAGAGGGGATCAGCCGCATCAGGGAAGTTTACACCGTATCGGCGCCGGTTGCCGGCAAAGTCGCGCGCTCTCCGCGCGAAGTCGGCGATCACGTTGTTGCTGGCGTGACGCCTGTTGCCGCCATTCGTTCGGCCGATCCGACCATGCTTGATGCACGGACGCGTCTTGAGCTGCAGGCCGCCATTGAGGCGGCAAAGGCCGATGTGGAGTTTGCAAGCGCTGCCGCATTGCAGGCCGAAAAGGAGCTCCGTTTTGCTGATGCCGAGCTTGGGCGGACGCGCTATCTCGTGGGCAAAAAAGTCATGGCCCTGAATGCCCTGGAAAAACGCCAGCTTGAAGCCGATGGCGCCCGGCAGCGGCTTGAGTCCGCCAAGGCCCAGCTCGACGTCAGGCTTCACAATCTTGAGATGGCGCAAGCGAGATTGCTTGAGCCCGCATCACCCGGCAATGCCAAGCCACCGGACGATTGCTGCATAAGCCTGACATCGCCAGTCAATGGCATAATTCTGCGGATTCCTGTCGAGAACGAGCAAGTGATTCAGGCCGGTACGCCGCTCGTCGAGATCGGCAATCCCTTTGACACTGAAATTTCCGTCGACCTGCTTTCCACGGACGCCATTCAGGTGAAACCTGGAGCATCGGCTGTCATCAGCGGATGGGGCGGTACCGACGATCTGAATGCCCGCGTCAAACGTGTCGAACCTGCGGCCTTTACCAAGATTTCTGCCTTGGGGATAGAAGAACAGCGCGTCAAGGCCATCCTCGAAATTACTGATCCGCCAGCGAAATGGACAGGCCTCGGCCATGAATACAGGGTGTTTGTGCATATCGCCATCTGGCAATCGGAGAACGCGCTTCAAATTCCCTTAAGCGCGCTTTTCAGATGGGAAGGTAACTGGGCTGTCTTCAGGGTTGAGGGCGGGCTGGCGAAGCTGACAAGGATTACCGCCGGCCAGATCAATTCCAGCCACGTGCAGGTGCTGAGCGGACTGAACGCAGGCGAAACAGTGATTGTTCATCCCAGTGATCTCATTGCGGATGGGGTGCAGATTGAACGGAGGGCTGCGGGCAAGATGTGATAAAGTCCCCCAGGCAAGCCGGCAATTCCTGGCGCGTATGGGAGACAGGCAATGCACATCGAAGAACTGACGCGGAAAGCAAGCATGGAACTGCTGGCGGAAAGCAGACTGGGCCATCTGGCCTGCGCGAACAATGGCCAACCATATGTTACGCCCTGCTATTTTGCCTACCATGATCAATATATCTACGGTTTTTCGACAGCCGGCCAGAAAATCGAATGGCTGCGCAAAAACCCCCTTGCCTGCCTTCAGGTGGACAAGGTGTCTAGTTTTCAGAAATGGACGAGCATCATCGTGCTTGGCCGGTATGAAGAGTTGAGCAAGACCGGCGAGAGCCAGGAGGCTCGTGAACGCGCTTACAAGCTGCTCCATCAGCATGAATTCTGGTGGGAGCCGGGTTATACAAGAACCGTCCTTCATGGCGAAGCGCGGCCTTTGGAGCCAGTGTACTATCGCGTGTCCGTCGACGAAATCACCGGTCACAAGGCCACGCCCAACTAGCCAGCCTGTCATGATCGCCATCTTCCAAGATGGCACTTGCCTCCCATGGCGGCAATTTTGCAACAATTGACCGTTGTTTGCTTGGCAGGCTGCCAACGAGTTGACCGCCCCGGCGCAAGAGTTCATTCTAATCCCTGCAGAGACTCAAGGGTGGGCATCATGCGGAATTTGCGGGTTATGGCTTTCGTGGCGGCCCTGGGGGCAAGCGTCCAGGTGTCGTGGGCGGCAGATGTTGCAACAGACGATAGTCTTGGCTTGATCTTATCTGGACAGTTTGAGAGCTGGAACGGCTATTCGTTTTATGGAAACGAAAGTGGCGACACGGGATATGAAGACGACACGGGCCAGTTCGTCTCAAACATAAGCGGGCGTCTCAGCGTTCCATTGGGAAGTTCTTTCGCTCTACAGGCCGATGGGCAGGTTGCTTATTCATCCAACGCGTTGTTTGGCTCGCAGCAGGACGACTTGTTCCAGAGTTCTTACCTGCTCGGCGGGCATATGTCCTGGCGCAACCCTTCTTCTGGGCTCATAGGCGGATTTGCGGCATTCGGCGGCGGCGACCATGACAACGATAGTACACCCCATGCGGACTTTTTCGCCGTAGGCGGAGAGGGCCAGCTTTATCTGAATGACATGACCCTCTACCTTCAAGCGGGTTATTTGGACAGCGACAAGGACAATGATTTTATCAGGAATGCCGGCTTCGCGCGGGGCGTGCTCAGATGGTTTTTCACGCCCGACAATCGGCTGCAAACTGAATTGTCCTATGTAGGCGGGACGTCGGATTCCGGCGGGGGCGCAGCTGACACCAATGTCCTGGAGTGGTCGGTACGATACGATACTGTTATTCCCGATCTGCCAATCATCGGCGATACAAACGTTTTTTTCGGGTATCGCGGGAGCGACTTCGAAAAGAAGGGGTCGGATCCGGGCGGCTTCACTGACCATACTCTCCTCGTGGGAATTGCGCATTATTTTGGATCCAGCTCAGTGCAAGAAATGGATCGGACAGGTGTTACGCTCGACTTGCCGAATTTTGGCCGCTGGGTCGCCGCCGGCGAACCGCTGGAGTAGTCAGCCCTCCCCGAAAAATCCCATCCGTTAATCGATCCGTAACGCGAATCACATAGTGGTCCAAAGCGGGGAAATGCTATGGATCTGATAGCCAGAAACCAGTACCGCGCCTGGGCCGCCGAATGCAAAGAGCGGGCCCAGCAGGGTCAGGGCTTCAAGGCCACATATGAGTGGCTCAAACTCGCCAACGCCTGGCAACGCCTGGCAGATGGTGCTGTAAGTGAGGCGACCCCTCTTCAAACTGACAAGCTAGAGCCTTCTGCACCTCTGCTTCAGCTGGGCCTAACCGCAAACAAAGCGCTAAGTAATTGATTTGGTTGGTGCGGGCGGCCGGACTCGAACCGGCACGGAATTTCTTCCAACGGATTTTAAGTCCGTTGCGGCTACCATTACGCCACGCCCGCTAAACCAATGGTCTCAAGCCTTTGCGCCATCCTGTAATGGCGGCGTGAATTGCAGGCCCATGTCCCAGGGAAGATAGATCCAGGTATCCTGGCTCACTTCCGTTATAAAACTGTCAACCAGCGGCCTTCCCAGGGGCTTGGCATAGACCGTGGCAAAATGGGCTTTCGGCAGAATTTCCCGCACCACCCGCGCCGTGGCGCCCGTATCCACCAGGTCATCGATGATCAGGACCCCTGCCCCCTTGTCCGAGCCCACGACCTTCTCACTCACGGTCTTCAAGATGCTGATGGCGCCCTGCTTGTCATAGTCATAGGACGCCACGCAAATCGTTTCGATGACCCGGATGCCAAGTTCGCGGGCCACCACAGCGGCCGGCACGAGCCCGCCCCGGGTGATGGCGACCACCGCCTCAAAGGGTCCCGCCGTTGACAGGCGCCAGGCCAGGGCGCGGGCGTCCCGGTGGAACTGATCCCAGGATACGGGAAAGCTTTTTTGCCATTTTTCGTCCATTTCGCACCCAAATATCCGCGATACTGGGGAATCCTTATGCCCGCTTGGTCAATTTGGCGCAATCCATCACTTCCCCGTCAACCCTTGCTTCACACTTTCTGGGCAGGATCGGCAAAAATCGGGTCCCGGAGCCTCCTGAATGAACAAGCCTGCCAATCCCGTTTCGCAGCTGATGAATGCCTTTGAGCTTGCAAACATCGAAGCTCTGGCGGTTTTGCTTCCCGAAGCTACCATCACCGAGCTGACGACGGCCGCGATCCGCAAATGGAATTGCGCGCGCAGCGACATCGTAGGCCGCCAGTTGGTCAAATACGGCACGGGAACACTTTCGGCCCGCTACCTCTCCGCCCACCAGGGCGAACAGTATCCCGACGTCGAAGTGACTTATGCGCCGCCATTGGCCGTTCAAAAAGCCTCCTCCTTCAAGCAGCAGAAATGGAGCGATGGCATCAGCGATTTCATGATCCTGATTGGCCAGCATGCCAATGAGGAACAAGCCACCCAGGCCATCAAGAACGAGCAGCGCCTGAATCTTGCACTGCGCTCCGGCAGCTACGCGGTTTGGGACCACGACTTCATCAATGGCGAAACCTACAATTCGCCGGAGATGTATGACATTCTCGGCCTTAAGCCCGAAAGCTCGGACCTGAGCTTTGAAAAGTTCAATGCCCGCATCCATCCCGACGACACCGACAAGACCTTGATGGCCATGATCAAGAAGGCGCCGTTCGGCACCGAGCTGTTTCAGTCCCGCTTCAGAATCCGCATGCATAACAATGAATATGTCTGGGTCGAGTCCGTGGCCTGCGTGGTCCGCGACCCCGCCAGCGGGCGCGCCATAAAATGCGTTGGCCTCTGCCGCAACGTGAGTGACCAGATGGCGACCCTTGAACGCATGCGCACCTCCGAGCGCAACCTCAAGCGCACCCAGGAGGCGGCACGGCTCGGCAGTTTTTCCCTCCGGGTCGAAACCAACGTCTCGCGCCTTTCAACCGAAATGGCGAGCCTCATCGGCATGCAGGATGCCATCGTTCATCCCAATCTCGCGACCTTCATGGATATGATCGAGGCTGGCGACAAGGAGAAATTTGCCGAAGGCCTTGAACTGGCCAAACTCGGCCAGCACATCACCGATCTCGAAATTTCAGTCCGCCTCAAATCCGATGAAGTTGAATTTTTCCAATGCACTATTGAACCGGAGCGCAACTCCTCAGGCCAGGTCGAAACCCTTTTTGGCTCCTGCCAGTGCGTGACCGAGCGAAAGGCTCTCGAACG
>Ga0154020_10006856_pt1 | contig 13352 bp, 10 predicted proteins | sample Klosneuvirus_201_FD_109709 | JGI IMG/M metagenome (GOLD analysis project Ga0154020, IMG submission 109709) | Active sludge microbial communities from wastewater, Klosterneuburg, Austria - Klosneuvirus_20160825_MG | ecosystem: Engineered > WWTP > Aerobic digester > Activated sludge | place... | reverse complement strand
GGGTGGGGTTGACTCGCGGTGGGGTACAACATGCGGATAGTTATTAAAAATATTTTGTTTTAAAAATGATTTTTTTTAAAACAAATGCACCCTAATTTTGGCGCATCAAGCATTTGGGCAATGGAATACCCTTCAAGTACCGGCAACACCATGGAGTACGACGAATTCGGTTTTGTACAATCGGAATCGGCGCCGGCCGAGCCGCACATCCCGATGCGGGAGCAATTCCCGACCGCAGACGCTGCATACCTGGGTGGCCATAGCGACGGCTGGGAGTACCGCAGCGTGTTTGCGGGCAGCACGTTGGCCAACTCGTATGCCATGGTGCGCCAATTTCTCGAGGAAGAAGGGTACGCCGATGTGCCGATTCCGGTGAGTGCAGACGAACTGCGGTTGTTTCGCCGCCCAAAGGCACGGCAACTGCAACTGTTCGGCGAGCATGGGTATGTTCACAATCCGATCAAAATTCTGTTTCACAGCGATCCAAAAAAGCGCAACACACTGATTTTGTGTGTGTACAACGAACAGGTACCAGGGCACTTGCTGCGCTTTCATGGCCTAGTAAAGTGAAGTATTGCCGGCTCTTCGGCACACATTCTATTTCTATAAATATATCCATTGGAGCGGAAGGCTATTGGATGGCGGTAGCAGGAGTCACTATTTTCGACACCTGAAATATAACCGCCTGTCATGCATCTGCGCCAAATTCCGTTTCTCCGCCTGTTCATTCCCTGGCTTGCCGGTATAGCAGCCGGCACATGGCTCGACCGCTGGGTTCCCGGCATCGGGTACGGTCTGCTGGCGGGAATGTTTGTACTGTTGTTTCTGGCTCCCCGACGATATGCCTACCAATTCCGTTGGGTGTACGGCTCGTGTGTATTCGTGCTGGTTTTCGGAACGGGCTACCGGCACGCATACCGGCACGACGAACGGCGGCAGGAAGCCCATTTCAGTCGTGCTTGCCCGGGTATGGCAGTATTCACGGGTATCGTGTACGATGCTCCGTCAAAAAGCGCAAAAATGAAAGTGCCGTTGCGCATCGAAGCGGCGGGCCCTGCATCGGATTCGCTGCGAACCTGTACGGGCAATGTGCTGCTTTTCTTGCCTTTGACACCAGAGGCCGAGCGGTTGCGTTACGGCGACCGGCTGTGGGTGAAGGCTTCTGTTCGGCCCACGGAACCGCCAAAAAATCCGCACACCTTTGATTATCGGCAGTACCTGCATTTTCAAAACATGCATTACCAGGCGTTCGTGAAAAACGGCGATTTCGGTGTGGTTTCCAGCGGGCAGGGCCATTTGCTTTGGCGGGTGGCCTTCCGATGGCGCGAACAGTTGCTGGCGGTATTGCGTGAATATTTTCCCGGTCAGGACGAGTACGCTGTTGCCTCGGCGCTGTTGGTCGGCTACAAGGGCGACCTGTCGGAGGAGCTGCGAACTACCTACGCCGAAACTGGTTCGATGCACGCTCTGGCGGTGTCGGGCACCCATGTCGGGCTGATGTACGCTGCGTTTTTGTTCGTATTGCAACGCATCCCCTGGCGCGGAAATACCCGTCGCTGGGGTGAAACCGCTCTGGTACTGATCGGTATCTGGGCCTTTACCTTGCTGACGGGAGCAACGGCTTCGGTGATGCGAGCTTCCGTCATGTTCACCTGCTACCTGATGGGCAAGGCCATTCGGCGCACGGCTTCCATCTGGAACATATTGGGCGCCTCGGCCTTTCTGTTGCTTTGGGTCAACCCCTATTTCCTGTTCGATGCGGGGTTTCAATTGTCTTACGTCGCTGTGGCCGGTATCGTTACGTTTTATCCGGTATTCCAAAAAGCGGCGCCGGCCCCGCCCAAATGGGCGGAAACTGGCTGGAGTATCCTCCTCATTGGCGTGGCGGCACAGTTGGGAACCTTGCCGCTCTCGTTGTACTATTTTCATCAATTTCCGGTGTATTTCTGGCTCGCCGGCTGGGTGGTGGTGATCGGTGGGGCGGTGTTTTTGTGGAGCGGTTCCGTTCTGGTGCTGCTCAGTGCGGTAGCGCCCTTGCCTGCGGAGTGGCTCGGTTGGCTGTTGTACCAGCTCCTCTGGGGAATGAACCGGGCCATGCAGGGCATCCAGCATTTGCCGGGCAGCGTAGTCTCCGGCGTGTGGCTTTCGAACTGGGAGGCTGTTGCGTTGTACGTGTTCATCGGACTTTTTTCCGGAGCAATCCTGCTTCGCCACCCGCGTATGCTTCTGGCATCGTTGGTTCTGTTGGCCGTGCTCGGCTGTTGCCGGCTGAAGCGACAAATTGGCCAATGCCGGCAACGCCAGGTCGTGCTGTATCACCAAAACCGTCATTTCCTGTTTGACTATTTTGACGGGAGCCACCACTACGCCTGGGTGGACTCGCTCGACGGGCGGCGAGAGCGTTTTGCCGCGCAAGCCAACCGGTGGGCGCATGGCATTCGAACAGAAACACGCCTGTCGCCGCCATTCGATGCGCCGTTCCGAAGCCGGAATCTGTTGGTTTGTCCACCCTTCGTACAGTTTTACAACTTGCGAATGGTAGTTTTGGATGACCCCAAACAAGCAGTCCCAACCCATAAGCCACCTGTTCTGGTGGATGTGCTCGTTCTGCGCAACAATGTCAGGGTACAACTTGCCGATTGCCTAAAACAGTTTCCAGCCCGTCTGGTCGTATTCGACGCCACCAACGGCCCGTGGCGCGTCGAACGCTGGAAATCCGAATGCCTTGACATTGGGCTGCCTTTCCATGACGTGCGTACGCAGGGAGCCTGGCAATTGGAAGCCGTAAATAAGAGTGATGCGGGCTTTCGGACAAACAGCGGGGATGATGCTTATCAGTGACGATTCTTAGAGCCTATCCGAAAACCTCCTTTGGCCCGAAAAACCCATCTTATGAAATCATCCGGCGTTAAATTTTCAGGCCGTAGGCATCCGGCTACGACCTGAAAATTTAACGCCGGATGATTTCATAAGATGGCCTTTTCAGCCTCAAAGGAGGTTTTCGGATAGGCTCTTAACCACAAACGATGTATAACCATGCTCAAACAACTCATCCGACAGTTTCATTTTTCCAAAACCGAACGATACGGGGCCGCGGCATTGCTCCTGTTGATCGGCTCCTCGTACATTGCACCGGAGGTATATCGGGCGCTTGGCACATCCGAAAGCACTGATTTTTCGGAGTTTGAAAACCAAATAACCGTCTATCGGGAGGGAGGCGTGGTTGAAAATGAACCGGCGATCACGAACGAACCGGCGACACTCTTTTACTTTGACCCGAACAAGGCTCCTGTCGAGGCTCTCGTCCAACTGGGTGTACCCGAAAAGGTAGCGCGAACCATTGCCCGGTACCGGGAACGCGGCGGGAAGTTCCGGTCGGTAGAGGACCTGGGAAAAATATACACCTTGCCTGAAGATGTTTTTGAGCGCTTGCGGCCCTATGTGCGGATCGGGGACAGCAAGAAAGGTGCTGATAAACAGCGGGTGGCCGAGGCGACGCCGGAGCAATTTCCATTCGATCCCAATACGGCTTCCGAAGACGATTTGCTGCGCCTCGGGCTGCCTGAGGCTTTGGTCGGTCGCTTGCTTCGGTATCGGGAGAAGGGCGGTTATTTCGTTGAAAAGGCCGACTTTCGCAAGCTGTACGGGCTGTCCGATGCCGACTTCGGGCGTTTAGAACCGTATATTTCCATAGATCGAACAGAGGCAACCGTGCGCCCGGTTGCGTATGCCGGAGGGTATGGGAAAGGGCTTGCGCCTGTTCGTATCGACATCAATACCGCCATACCGGAGGAATGGCAGCGGCTGCCGGGGATCGGAGCCGGGCGGGCGAACCAGATTGTACGTTTCCGGGAAAAATTGGGGGGCTTTGTTCGGGTGGAGCAGGTAGCCGAGACGTTTGGACTGCCCGACAGTGTATTTCAAAATATCAAAGCATACTTACAAATCGAGGCGCAGGTAACCCCAAAAATTAACCTGAACACGGCCACAGAAGAGGTGTTGGAGGCTCATCCGTACATCAACTTCAAACAGGCAAAAATGCTTGTGGCGTATCGCGAGCAGCATGGAGCATACTCCCGGGTGGAAGATATCCGCCGAATTGCCGCATTTTCCGATGCGGAATGGTTCGCCCGGGTAATGCCTTACCTGGCAGTCAATTGATTCAAAACGATTGGTGGAAAATTCAAAAATTGTGCGGGACTACTGACGTTTCCGCTTGATGGTGCAGCCTATTGCGCGGGTAAAATCCGGGTCGGGACGTTCGCCGCGGAGGAGGGCCTCCACGGCGCTCTCCACATACCGGCGTTTGACCGCAGCAGGCGTCTCCGGATTGTCGTCAATAGCTCCGATATACCGCAGAACCAGGCTTTTATCAAGTACGAAAGCATGCGGTGTTCGGTTGGCCCCAAATAGTGGAAACACCGTCTGAGTGGAATCGAAAAGGTACGCGAAGGGATAACGCTTTTGTTTGGCGCGTTTGACCATCTCGTCGTAGCTGTCTTCCTTGACGATCGAAGGGTCGTTTGGATTGATGGCAATGACGGGGTATCCCTTTGCATTGAATTTGCGGTGCAAATCAATAATGCGCTGCTCGTATAGTTGCGCATACGGGCAGTGGTTGCATGTAAAAACCAAAATGAATCCTTTTGCATCCGTGTAATCGGAGAAGGATACCATTCGTCCATCCACATTGCGCAGGGAAAAGTCTTCGGCTTTGTCGCCGACAACGTAGTAGCTGGGCTCATAGCCCGTACTACAGATCGAGAATATGCCGACCAAAAAGAGCAGAACCTGAATGGGATGTTTCATAAATAACGGGAATATTAGGATGAGCAAGGCTTAAGAAACCCGATTGTTGAATGGAGGTGGTTCATGTACAAGTGTGTGTCGGACGTTTATCGCGCTCCCTTGTCACACACTTTTGGTGTTTTTTGAACCTTACCCACAAAATCAAGGACGAAGGTCTCCAAGTCCATATAGGATTCGAACTGTTTCTCGGCCAGCGCGCGTTGGTCTCCGCAAACCACTAAAGTGGCTGGAATCCCCCCTCCCCAGTCCTGGTGTACTTTTGGAATCCACTTGTCGCCATCCTGATCGGCGAGTAAAATGATTTCTTGTTTTGGGTCCCATTTGTTCAGGAAGGGCAATACCGCTGGTTCGATTCGGCTTTTGAAATCGAGTGTGACCATGATGATTTGGAAATCGTCGTCGGCATGGTTGCGGTACAGCTCATCAAAAGCAGGAAGTTCTTCCACACAGGGGCCACACCAGGTAGCCCAAAAATTGATCACCAGAGTAGTGGTGCTTCCTGCCTGGCGGATACGCTCTTCCAATTCGGAAAAGTTGTCAAAAATTTTCAATGTCTGCGCATGAAGCAGACAAGGAAGCAGCAAAATCGGGAGAAGAGATACGTAAATTTTCCGCATGGCAGGAAACGCTAAAAATGCATCGTATTAAAAAAAGGCCATGCAAGAAACGAACACTTGCCGAAACGGCAAGTGGTTTTAACATTTTTTCCGACGAATTTTAAAGTCGGTACCATTTTTAAAATACAAGTCCTTCGAACAAAACTATTCGAAGGACTCATATTCAAAATAAGTGCCAATTTTGATTTACGCCTGAACGGTAGATTCCGGATAGGCAATGGCCTGATCCACAAGAATACGGCCACAGTGCTCGCAGGCGATGATTTTTTTGTGCAAACCGATTTCCAATTGCACTTGCGGAGGGACGTGGTTAAAACAACCACCGCAAGAATGGCGCTCTACAGTAACCACAGCCAAGCCGTTGCGGTAAGTGGTACGGGTCTTGTCGTAGGCTTTTAGCAAGCGATCTTCGATACCCTCGCGCGCCTTGGAGCTCTTGTTGCGCAGCTTGTTTTCCTCGGCCTCGGTTTTTTCGATAATTCCTTGCAGCTCCACCTTTTTGGCATCCAAATCTTTTTGTTTTGCCTCTTGTTTGGCTTCGGTCACGGCAAGATTGTCTTTTTGGGCGTCCAATTTCACCTTGGAATCACGCATTTTTTTCTCTGACAACTGGATATCCAGATTGGCCAGTTCGATCTCTTTCTGCAGGGCCTCGTATTCCCGGTTATTTTTTACTTCGTCGAGCTGCTTCTGGAATCTTTTGATGTTGCTCTCCGCTTCCTTGGCCAAGGTCTGAATCTGGGCAATTTCTTGTTCGGCTTCCTTGACTCCTCCGCGAAGTTTTTTACAACGGGTATCCAGCCCGGCAATCTCGTCTTCGAGGTCGGCTACCTCCATGGGCAATTCCCCTTTCAGAATACCTATTTCATCCAGTTGGGAATCAACTTGTTGGAGCGTCCATAGCTTTTGCAGTTTCTCGGTGATGGTTGCTTCTACTGTCATTGAGCGATTGAGTGATTGAGTGATTGAGTGATTGGCAAGAGCGGTAAGGAGGCATTGTCGGTTGTTTTCAACCACAACTGTTTGTCCGTAAATCTCGAGCCGGGCGGAGGGTATTTTATAGGTAAAAAACCGGATTTGTATGCACCTCCGTCAAATGGAGCGCAAAATTAGGGAATTTATCCCGTACAATGTCGCGTAAAAGTTCGATTGTAAACTGTTCACTTTCAAAATGGCCCACATCGGCGATGATTAGTCTGCCTTCGGCATCGAAAAATTCGTGGTATTTGAAGTCGGCGGTTACGAACGCATCGGCGCCGGCCCGCAACGCATCCGGCAGCAGGAAACTGCCGCTGCCCCCACAAACCGCCACATGCCGAACGGTTTTCCCGCGCAGCGCAGTATGGCGCACACCCCCGCTGTTCAACGCAGTTTTGACGTGGTGCAAAAACTCGCGTTCGGGCATAGGTGCCTCCAATTCGCCCACAAGTCCTGCACCGATGTCCGCTAAACCGGGCTTCGGCAGCAGAATTCGGGTGCCCTGCAGCCCAAGTTTTTCCGCGATCCGGGCATTTACCCCCTGCCGGTGCACGTTGTCGAGGTTGGTGTGAATGGCGTATAGCGCGATGTCGTCCCGGATGGCTTGCATGACGGTTCGCTCGACATATGTGGCGCCGTTCAGGCGTTTCAGGCCGCGAAAAACGATCGGATGGTGTGCCACGATCAGGTTGCAGCCCTTGCGTTTCGCCTCTGCCACGACTGCTTCAGTAGAGTCGAGGCAAAACAGGACGCCGGAAAGAGGCGTGGCTGGGTCACCCACGAGGAGGCCGGCATTGTCGTACGATTCCTGCAAGTGTGGCGGAGCCACCGTTTCCAGCACCGTTATGATATCTTGAATTTGCATGGTCGGAATGTCCCGGTTTGGGTTAAAAAATTCGGATGGTTAGAATTTGACCCGCTGCTCATGTAACTTTGCGGCGGTTTTTCGGTCGAAATACCGGTAAAAATCATTTCCTCAAACCGGTTCCCTTTTTTGATCTTAACATAACAGACATGACATCCACTCTTCTTTTTCTCGGCAACATCGGCGCTACTGAACTTACGCTCATCTTTCTGGTCGTATTGCTGCTTTTTGGCGGCAACAAAATCCCGGAACTGATGCGTGGCCTGGGCAGGGGTATCCGGGAGTTCAACAATGCCAAAAACTCCGTCGAGGACGAAATCCGCCAAGGCATGCGCGAAGCGGACAAAAAAAACCTCGAGAAATAATTGCGCAGATGGCCTCCCGGTAGTGCGGAGTTGTTCTCATACCACAGAACCCGATCCGTACATTTCAGTGCGTCCCGAACGTTTCGACATCGAAACATTCGGGACGCACTTTTTTATTCAACCAGAAACCTTCCAACCAGTAACCTCGGAACCTTCAGAACGGAATATCCTCGTCATTCATCCTCGACGGCATCGTGATTGAGGTGGGGGAAAACGGTCCGCTGAGCGGATCGTGCAACCCGGAAAAGGCAGGATCGTCGAGGTTGCCGAATTTGGCAAATTGATCCGTGAATTTGAGCTTTACCGTGTCAATGGCGCCATGCCGGTTTTTGGAAATGATGAATTCGGCAACGCCTTTCAGGGACATACCCTGCTCGTCTTCCAGAATGCCGTAGTACTCCGGGCGGTAGATGAAGGAGACAATGTCTGCATCCTGTTCTATAGCTCCAGATTCCCTCAAATCGCTCAATTGCGGGCGCTTACTTCCTCCTCGCACCTCCACCGCCCGGCTGAGCTGCGACAGGGCGATGACCGGCACGCTTAGTTCCTTGGCCATGTTTTTCAGAGCACGGGAGATACCGGCGATTTCCTGTTCGCGGTTGGCATTTCGGTTATTTTCCGAAGCGCCGGTCATGAGTTGGAGGTAGTCAATGATGACCAACTGGATGTCATGCTGCATCTTCAGGCGCCGGCACTTTGCCCGGAGCTCGAAGATGTTGATGCCCGGCGTATCGTCAATGAAGATCGGCACATTCGACAGGCGCTCTACGGTCGTTTGTAGCTGTTGCCATTCGTAGTCTTCCAGTTTTCCGTTGCGCATTTTGGAGCCGGCGATTTCGGATTCCATCGAAATGAGGCGTTGCACGAGCTGGGTGTTGGCCATCTCGAGCGAGAACAAGGCCACGCCTTTGCCGAAGTCGCGGGCGGCGTTGAGGGCCATTGCCAGCACGCAGGAGGTTTTGCCCATACCGGGGCGAGCGGCGAGGATGACGAGGTCGGAGGGTTGCCAGCCCGACGTGATGCGGTCCAGGTCGGTAAAGCCGGAAGGCACACCGGTAAGGCCGTCGGTTTTTTTGGAAAGTTCTTCCACCTGCTTCAGTACCCGGCTGCTCAGCGTGCCCATGCTTTCGAACGTACGGCTGAGGTTGTTCTGCGTGATCGCGAACAGGCCTTTTTCTGCGTCGTCCAGGAGAGTGAACACGTCGGTGGTATCCTCGTAAGCATCCTTGATGGTGCGGGTACTGACATTGATCAACTCGCGTTGAATATGTTTTTGGGCAATGATGCGGGCGTGGTACTCGATGTTGGCGGCGGAGGCTACGCGGTTGGTCAGGTCCACGAGGTAATAACTGCCGCCGACGCGGTCGAGGTCACCGCTTTTGCGCAACTCCTCGGTCACGGTCAAAATGTCCACCGGATTGGAGCGCTCGAAAAGGCGCAGGGCTGCGCGGTAGATGCATTGATGCGCTTCATGGTAAAAACTTTCCGGGCGCAGGATATCCATCACGATCGGCAAGGCCTCGCGTTCGAGCATCATGGCGCCGAGGACGGCTTCCTCCAGCGGCAGCGCCTGGGGCTGTAATTTGCCAAATACATAGTTGGACAGTCCCTCGCCGCCCTTCGCATTATTGCGTTGGGTACCGCCTTTGGAGGGGGTGTTTCGGGCGTCTTTATTTTCGTTCCTGTCCGTCATGGCGTGCGCTGAGAAAAATGGAGACAAACGTACCTTGAAATCGTGAACCTCTTTGCTTTACAAACAATCCGTATTGCACAAAATCTGTGGAAAACAGGGGTTTTGATTGTGGATAACCATGAAAACAAGGCAAGTTATTCACATTGCCTTGCCGTTTTCCACATGTTGTGCAGCATGTTTGTCGGCACAGCCGACGCATCCCCGGCGTGTTAAAATTATGACTGGTAATTGCTTATGAATTCAGGTACAGTTCCCGCAAAACAAGACATCAACAACCACAGGTTAAGCCTGGATTATTTTTCCGTTAAATGCGTGTTGTGAAAAAAAAGTTGGCCTGTCATTTCAGCCCCCAAAGTTAACAGGTTTTGTTTTGAAAAGCAGTGTTTTCGTGTTTGGGTGTTTTAGTGGAAAAAACATGGGCCATGCCTTTTTACCGGCATGACCCATGTCATCTTTATCCAGATACTGCATGCCGGAAAGGCAAATGGCTAATAGCCAAGGGCCGACCTACCGCTGCTCGTTCTCTACGTTGTCGCGGCGTTTTTGTGCCTGTTCCACAGATCCGCGCTGCCGGTCAATGTCCACCAGCGTGGTTTCCTGATCTTTTTGATTTTTCACGAGGTCTTCCTCGGCCTTTTTGAGTTTGGCCTTGTAGTCGGCGATGTCGTCAATGAGGTTGTCGTTGTCGCGTTTCAGCCGTTTCAGCCGGTTATCGAGGTCTTTCATTTTGTCCTCTTCGGCCTTCACCTCCAGCGTGAGGGCAGCCCGGCGCACATCGTAGTAAAACCGGGTGAGCAAGGTCTTGGTCTCTTCGGTGCGCGTGGCGTCGTCGTTCCGGTTGAGGAAGTACGCGCCGATATCAAACCACACGTTGAGTTGGGCGCCGTCGCCGACCTTTTCTACCATGGAGTACAAGGTGAAATCGCCTGCGCTCACGCTGATCGAGCGGCAGGAAGCGGCAGTCCGTTCGTCTTTTTTGCCTTTTTTCAATTTGCTGTCGAAGTTTTCCTTGACAAAGTCCGACCACACGTCTTCGACTACGCGTTTGTCGGTGTTGGTAAAGCTGATGGCAAAGCCCGGGCGGGTGCCGAAGGACATGGATTTTTCGACTTCGTCGACGCGGTTAATCTGGGCAGAAAGATCGGGAGTAACCAATAAACCCCAGACAGCAACTAAAAGGAATGGAATACGCATACTTGTCTTTTTTGAGTGAACGAATGATGCCGAAGGGATTCCCTCGGTGGTAAGCAAAGGTAAGACGCAGGAATGGAGGGAAATTCACACCTGACCAAAAAAATCCCGTCCCGGGGACCGGTGTGTATAGGAGCAATGAACCACCTGTTCGATTTTCCGACCACCTGTTGTTTTTTGAAACAGGCGAAACGGTTTTTGTTGACCTTTGACGCGTCTGTTTTTACTATGAAAATCAACCACTACATTTTGCTACCAGTCTTGCTTACAGGGCTCTACGGCTGCGGCACCCGTGAAAAGCAGCGGGCAGATTCTGCTGCCGGTGCGGTTGTCGAGCCGGAGGAGACAACCGCTGTTGTGCGTGCTAAAGCACCTGTACGCATGGTCTTCGACCGGTTCACCACGGATGACGGCCTGTGCAGCAACGGCATCAGCTGCATTTTTCAGGACAGCCGAGGCTTCCTTTGGCTGGGCACGGATGCTGGCCTGAACCGCTACGACGGGTATTCTTTCCGGCAATACCAACACGAGGCAAACAATCCAAACTCGCTGCTGGAAAACAATGTAATGCACATTTGCGAGGACAGCAAAGGGTATATTTGGGTGCTTTCGGCAAACGGCCTGAGCGAATTGGATCCGTATTCGGACAAGATTCAAACCTATACCGACAGCCTTGCAAACGGCAGTATCAATACGAACTCGCCCAGCATGGTGCTGGATCGTCACGGCTTATTGTGGATTGACGGGAACAAGGGCCTCGTATTTGACACTTCAAAAAAGCGGTTCAGTATGCCGATCACACCGCTCAAGGATATGAGCGTTAACTTTAAATATACCGTCAACAGTAGAAAGGAAGTGTTCGGCGTTACTTTGGTCAATGTAGCCGAAGGAGACGATCCTGATCTGCAAAGAAGCGTAATCATGAAACATGCATCAAATGATCCACCACAGCTCGACATGGTGTGCGATACGATCGCCGCTAATTTGAGTTTTGGCTTCAGCGGCAATGTTTTATGCATGGACAGCGATCGCTACCTTCGCGTGGGAGACCAAAACGGGTTTTTAAAAGAATACGATCTGCGCACCAATAGTTTTTGGGAGATACAGCCCCGAACCGGTACGATAAAGGACATGGCCCTTTCCCCCAATGGCCGAGTGCTGTGGCTCGCGGGCTGGGTAGGGCTGGGGAGGTATGACCTGACCCGTCAGCACGCGTTTGCGGAGCAGATTTATTTCAACAACGACAGAGAGCCTTTGGGCCTCCCGGCTCAAACGGTCATAAGTGTGCTGGAAGATCGGAGCGGCAATGTGTGGGCCGGTGTCAACGGGGCTGGCTTATGCCGCTACTCGCCCTCGAAAAACAAGTTTGAACACTACCGATATGCGTTCCCAGACACGGCGGGTCTGCCCAGCAGATCGGTATCGGCGCTTTGTTTCGACAGGCACGACGGCCTCTGGGTGGGCACCGACAAGGGCCTGTGCCGCCTCGACAACCGTAGGCGTGCTGCCTTCAGAACCTTCCAGCAACCGCGACCCGCCCGCCCACGGCACAACTATGATGTCGTGAAAGGCATCTGCGAAGACCCGGCCACCGACCGCCTTTACATGGCCTACTGGGGTGTGCCGTTCGATTATTTTGACACAGAAAAGGAACATTATTTTCCACTGCCTATTGCCAACAAAGATGCGCCAGGCGGCGGCGGGAAGCATTGGCTGGAATCCCATCAATCATTTTCCACCACAGTAAGTCGGAGCAAGGACGGCCACTTTTTTTATTCAGACTTCGGGAGCTTTCTACACCGATATGACCCAAAAAGCCAGCGGATGACCTCCTTCTGGCCTGGCGACGAGAATAAATACAAACAACTAATGGCGATGGGCTTCAGTGGCCTTTGCTCTTGTGCCTGGCCCGAAACCTCCAGCCGTATCTGGATCGGAAACTATGACGGCACGGGAGTGGCAAGGCTTGATCTTGACCACGGAGGCGTATTTGGCGAGCGAAAAGACGGAGGAACCATAGCGACCTCCGTCTTTCCTCCCTACACCGGAACGATCACTTTTTTCAGGCCCGATGAAAAAGATGCCAGCAAACTGCAAAGCGGCACCGCCAACTGCTTCTTTGAAGACCGCCAAAAGCGCCTCTGGATCGGCACTGTGGCAGGCCTGCACCTGGTAAAAGACCGCGAACGGGGCGTTTTTGAGTGCTTCGGTACCGAGGCGGGCTTCCCAAACCAAAATATCCAGGCCATTCTGGAGGACAACCACGGCAAACTCTGGGTAAGCACCTACAACGGCATCTGCTGCTTCGATCCCGAAACTAAACGGGTAACCGCCCACTACGGTGCCGACGACGGACTGCAAGGCAAGCAGTTCAATACGGATTGTGCCGCCAAGAACTCCCAAGGACTCATGGCTTTCGGCGGTACAAACGGCTTCAATCTGTTTCATCCCGACAGTATTTTTCAGAATGCCCATACACCGACGGTAGAATTGACAAATTTCGAAGTCAACGGTATTGTCCATCCTGCCCTCAACCAAGGCGTGATACTCGCCCATTCCGACAAAAACCTTGCCTTTGAGTTCTCCGTCATGGATTTCAGCAATCCGAAGCGCAACCAATACCAATACTACCTGGAGGGCTACGACACCGGCTGGTGCGCACCGACGCCTACTCGCCATGTGCGATACACCAACCTCGCTCCGGGCGGGTACACCTTCCGGGCGCGGGGCTGCAATGCCGATGGTATTTGGAGCCGGAACGATCTTGTTTTCCCGGTGACGATTCTCGCGCCCTGGTGGGCAATGTGGTGGTTTCAGGCCGTGCTTGCGCTGCT
>Ga0154020_10006855_pt1 | contig 13352 bp, 14 predicted proteins | sample Klosneuvirus_201_FD_109709 | JGI IMG/M metagenome (GOLD analysis project Ga0154020, IMG submission 109709) | Active sludge microbial communities from wastewater, Klosterneuburg, Austria - Klosneuvirus_20160825_MG | ecosystem: Engineered > WWTP > Aerobic digester > Activated sludge | place... | reverse complement strand
TGGCCGACCGCGACCCCGCGCTGCACGCGCAGCGCATGGAGGAGCTCGGCTACCTCGCCAACGTCCTGGTCGCCGGCGGCAGCACTGACCAGGGCCGCGTCTACCGTCCCGTCGAGGCCGCCGAGGTCGTGCTGGCCACCTGCAACCGCGGCCTCGCACACCTGACCACCAACAGCAGCTCCGAGACCATCATCACCCAGCACGACGCCGACGCACTCTTCCGCATCGGCTGGCGACTCGGCTCTACTCCTCGCCGCTGACGATCAGCATCGGCGTACCCACGAAGGCGCCGTTGACCTGGGTCGCACCGTGCGTGAACGTGGACAGCACGGTGTCACAGTCGAGGTCGCCGCGGCCGATGGCCTGCATCGAGGTCGGGGTGCCGATGTAGTCGTACTGCAGGAAGAACGGGTCGTTCATCTCGAAGCTCAGCGCCTCCCAGGTCGGGCTGTCGACCCAGGCGCTGGCGGCGTGACGCTGCGGCAGCCCCGCGCCGGCGCACGCGCGCGTCGCCGGCACCAGCGAGCTGGCGCGCAGCACGAAGTTCTGCGTGGCCTCGTAGTAGGCCTTGCCGCCGTAGTACATGCGCTCGACGTTGAGCTTGGCCTCGGGCGACTTCGACTTCTTGACGTACTTCTGGAAGGTGGGGATGGCGACCGCGGCCAGCACGCCGACGATGGCGACCACGACCATCATCTCGATCAGGGTGAAGCCCCGCTGCTTGATGCCGCTGTTCGTCATGTCAGCTCCCGCACGCATCGAATTGCAACGGCCGGGCCGCCCACCTGGCGAACATGGTTTCCAGAAGTTATCCACAGCGCGATCAGGGCGGGCCCAAATTGGGCCGTCCGGGTCGCCGATTCTCGGCCTGTCGGGGCCGCTTGCCCCCAGTTCGCCAGCCCTCTAACCTGGTGCGATGAGGTCGTACCCGGCGCTGCTCGCCATGCTCGCCAGCCTGGCCAGCTGCGCAGTGCTCGGCAGCGGCTGCGCCAGCGCCGACAGCGACTCGCTGGTGCTGCTGCGCATCGGCGGCGACGCCACCGGCGTGCACCAGCTGCGGGTCACCGCGCGCCTGCTGGGCAGCGCCGAGCGCACCTCGACCCCGGCGCTGCTGCCCGCGCAGCCCGAGACCTCCGCGATGACCCTGAGCCCGCCGCGCCGCTTCGCGCTGCGCAACCCGGTCGGCGTGCTCGGCCCCGCGCTGCTGCTGGTCGAGCCGCTCGACGAGAGCGGCGACCCGGTCGGTACCGCGGTGCAGACCTCGGTCATCCAGCTCAGCGCCGGCAAGACCTCCACCGTCGATGTCTGCCTGGGCACCTGCACCATGGCGTTCGACGACGCCGGCATGCCCGACAGCGGCATGATGTCGGCCGACGCCTCGCGCCCCCTGGACGGCAGCACCGGCGTCGACGCCATGACGGCCATCGATGCTGCGGTCACCAGCGTCGATAGCGGCACCCCGACCTGCGCCAGCTGCGCCAGCGATCGCACCTGCGGCGTGCAGCCGGCCGGCTGCGTGTGTCGCCCGCAGGGCTGCGGCGATGGCTTCTGGTGCGGCACCTTCTGCAGCGGCGCCACCTGCAGCAATGGCAACTGCTGCCTGCGCCTGGGTGCGCGCTGCGATCCGCAGCAGGACTTCGCCTTCCGCATGTGCTGCCCGGGGACGTACTGCCTGTCGGGCTCGTGCTCGACCTGAGCCTCGCTACGGGAAGCTGAGGTCGTACACCGGCACGCCGGGCGGCGCCGCCACGTGGTCGACCCCGGGATCGCGTGTCACCAGCGCGACCGCGACTCCACCCGCGACGACCGCGCCGATGCCGGCCCAGAAGTACCAGCGTTTGTAGATCGGCCGCGACCGATCGCGCGAACCGCCCGGCGCGCTGCTCGGGCGCGGCGCCACACCCGGGTCGGTGCCGTCATGGGGCGGCGTGGTCAGACCCACACCGTCGCCGGGCGGCTCGGGCGATGGCAGCTGCCCAGCGCCTGCTCGGGCGACATGTACATCGGCGTGCCCACCGTGGTGGTCGGCATGGTCAGCGCCGACTTGCTGCCCTTGACCTTGCTGATGCCGAAGTCGAGCACCTTGACGAAGTGCGGCGCGTCGCTGCGCGGACAGATGAAGATGTTGTGCGGCTTGAGATCGCGATGAACGATGCCGCGCTCGTGCGCCGCGCCGATGGCGTCCGCGGTCTGGGTCACGATCGACTCGATGCTACCGAGATCGAGCTGCGTGTGATCGAGCAGGTTGGCCAGATCCTCGCCCTGCAGGAACTCCATCACGATGTAGTGCAGCCCGTCGGGCGTGTGGTTGAAGTCGAGCACCTCGACGATGTGGTGATGCCCGATCTCCGAGGTCAGCTCGGCCTCGCGCCGGAAGCGCGCCAGCGCCTCCTCGTCGTGGGCATACTCCGGGCGCAGCACCTTGACCGCGGCGCGCTTGGGCAGCCGCACATGGTTGGCCAGGTAGACCTCACCCACGCCGCCCTGCCCGAGCACGCTCATGATGCGGTAGGTGCCCTGCAGCACCGTGCCCTCGGCGAGCTTGGCCGCTAGAGGTTTCGACATTCGTACATTCCGCACGGGTTGACGCACTCGCCGCCCATGCACTCGCACTGCACGGTGTTGGTGATCTGCAGGCACCAGCCATAGGTGGTGCACTTGACCCCGGTGCGGCTGCGCGTGCAGCCGTCCGAGGTGGTCTCGACCACGGTCTGCCCCGCGGTGCACACGCCGGCCTGGCAGGTGTGCTGCACGCACTCGCGCTGCTTGGTGCCGGTGCTCGCGCACAGCCCGGAATAGCTGCATGTCGTAACGTCCTGACACGGGCGCGCGCAGTTTTGGCCCTGGTTGGCGGGCACCTTGACGCACTTCTTCTGCGCGTTGCACTGCCCCATCGAGCAGTTGTCGGTCAGCGCGGTGCAGTCGCCGTCGCCGACACACTGATCGGGCGGCGCCGCATCCGTCTGCACGCCGCCATCACCTGGCGACCCACCGTCGGGGCCGACGACACCACCATCCGGCACGCCCGCGTCGGGCAGCGCGGGACAGTCGGCGGGGCTGCCCAGACACAGATCGACCGGCGTGGCCTGCCCCGCCACCACGGTGGCCTGCAGCGCGATGCGCTGGATCAGCCCGCCGCCCTCATCGAACGCCTCCACCACCAGGTCACCAGTGCCATCGACCCCCGCCGGAGCGCGCAGCGCGAAGGTCAGCGGCATCGCCAGGTCACCCTCGGCCGCCACCTCGGGCACCCGCACCGGCTTCGAGGTCCGTCCCGCGACGGTCAGCACGGCACTGAACTGGCGCAGCCCATCGGCGCGCCCGCGCACGTTGATCAGGAGCAGGCCGTCGCTGTCCGAGCTCGCACACGAGCTGGCCACGCCAAGGAGGCTCGCGAGCAACGCGACTGTCCCGAACCGCTTCAACTGGTCCGACCTCCTGCCAGGCTCCCGAATCGCACGAGTCTACGGGAGGGTCAACCCGTTTCGTCCGCACGATCTCGTCGCTGACGGATCATTTGGGAAGCTGAATCACATTCGGTCAGGGTGCGCGCGTCGCGGCACGACCATCCTCACGCAGGTCGCCCGGATCGACCAGCGCGGCGACCATGGTCAGGGCGATGGCCAGCCAGGTCACCTGCTGCAGGCGATCCCCCAGCCAGAACCGTCCACCCAGCACCACCAGCGCGAGCAGACCGGCGCTGGCCCGACACACGATGGCCATGTGGGGCCGCCGGTTGAGCCACCCGATCCCGATCAGCAGCGGCAGCACTGCCAGAGGTGCGAACAGCGCCAGCGTCGCGCGCTGGGGTCCCCACGCCCACAGCTCACCCTGGTGACGCCCGATCAGCAGCAGCGCGGCGCCGCCGACCAGCCAGGCGATCGACATCACCTGGTGCTGCGGCTGGCTGACCGCGGCGCGCCAGATGATGCTCCCGATGCGAGCCACCAGCGCTCCGCCCAGCAACAGCGCCGCCATGCGCCAGCCGCCCACGTCGGGCGAGCGCGCCAGCAGCCCCAGCGCTGCCAGCGAACAGGCCGTCGCCACCGCCTGCCACCAGCTGGGCAGCCGCGCCGCCAGCACGCGTCGCCAGCACTGTCCCGCGATGGCTGCGGTCACCACCACGCTGATGGGCAGCCGCGCCAGCGTCAGGCTAGTCGCGCCCGAGGGCACCGTGATCACCAGCAGGCCGCAGGCCGCGCTGACCAGCCAGTCGCGCGCCGTCGGCGCCAGCTGCGGTGGCAGGTCGCTCTGCCTGGCCAGCGCCTTGTGGTGCGCCCGCCGCAGCGCGCGGCGCAGCAACATGCCTCCGATCCAGGCCAGCACCCCGAGCACCACGAACTGCACCCCACTGCTGAGCAGCGGCGGATAGCCATGCACACGCAGCCACTCCGCGAAGTAGGCGCCCGCGAACAGCGCCGAGTACGCCGGCAGCAGCAGCAGCGTGCGCCCGGCCAGCGGGGTGGTGGCCGGCGTCGCCATCAGCGGAAGCTCTGCACCACGGTCACGCTGTCAGCGCCGATGAAGACCCCGCACCCGATCTCGCGATATTTTGGCCCGACAATATTGTCATGGTGTCCACCTCCCGGGCCCTCGTCCCACATCATGGCGATGCCCGACCGGATCACGCCGGCCAGCGCGCCCGGCTGCGCCGCCAGCAGCCAGCGCGGCAGCTCGTTCTCGGCCAGGGCGACGTCGCAGCCGCTGGTGCGCTGAAAGTGGCCATGCGGGGTGCCGCTGCGGTGATCCTCGGCCGCCGCCTCGGCCGCGCACGCCTCCAGCTCGGGCGAGCGCGTCAGCGCGGGCAGCCCCTCGCTGACGCGCAGCGCGTTGGTCTCGCTGATGCACAGCACCAGCTCGGCCTCATACGGCCCCGGCTCCGCCCGTGCCACCGGCGTGCGGCGCAGCGCAGGCGACTGGCGCAGCGGCAGGAGGTGCGACGTCACCGGGGCCGGCCGCTCCGACGAGTCACCGTACGACTCCACCGGGTCGCCGGCGCGGCTGGTGCGCACCACCGGCGTGGTGTCCTTCCGCCCCCCGCCGCCACAGCTGACCAACCCCAGCACCACCACCACCCTGCTCGCGAAGACTGTGCTGCGCACGACCCGAGCATACAGCTATGCTGCGCGCCCAGGAGGCTTGCCATGATCGATCACGTCTCGCTCAAGGTCCGCGACCTCGCGGCCAGCAAGAAGTTCTACGCCGCCGCGCTGGCTCCGCTCGGCTACGTCGTCATGATGGAGTACCCCGGTGCCATCGGCCTGGGCGCCGACGGCAAGCCCGACTTCTGGCTCAGCGTCGCCGCGACCCCGACCCCGACCCACCTGGCCTTCGCCGCCAAAGGGCGCGACGTCGTCAACGCCTTCCACGACGCCGCCATCGCCGCCGGTGGCAAGGACAACGGCAAGTCCGGCCTGCGCCCCGAGTACCACCCCAGCTACTACGGCGCCTTCATCCTCGATCCCGACGGCCACAACATCGAGGCCGTGACGCACACCCCGGGCTGACCCGCCACGCGCTACGACTCGACGCGATTGCGCCCCGCCGCCTGCGCCGCCGCCATCGCCGCCCGCGCGCGCACGATCAGCGCCTCGCGCGTCTCCGTCAAGCCGCGCTCCGCGACCCCCGCCGACACCGTCACCCGCACCGACTCGCCCGCGACCGTCAGCGTGCGCGCCTCGACCGCCGCGCGCACCCGCTCGGCCACGCGGCGTGCCTGGCCGAGGTCGGCCGCCGGCAAGATGACCAGCAGATCGCTGGTGCCATCGCGCAGCACGGCATCACCGCTGCGCAGCATCGACGCCAGCAGCAGCGTGATCCGCCGCATCACCTCGTCGCCCAGCGTCCCGGTGTGCTGCTGATCGATCGACACCAGCGTGACCGAGAGCGGGCGCAGCGTGCTGTCGCGCGCGATGACCTCGGGGAACGCCGGGTCGACCCCGCGGCGCCCCAGCTGCCCGGCCCCCGGCGCACCGTTGCCCAGCGCATGCAGCCGCGCCAGCTCCAGGTGCGGGGCGCACATGCCCGCGATCAGCACCAGCATCTGCTCGTGCTCGCTGGTGAAGGCATCGACGCGCGGGTTGGTCGCGCTCATGACGCCGATGCACACGCTGTGGTGCAGCAGCGGCACACCCAGGAACGACCCCAGCTTGGTGGTCATGTCGGGGCGCGGGATGTAGCGCGGGTCGGCCTCGGCGTCGGCCGTGCGCAGCGGCTTCTTGTGCTCCGCGATCCAGCCCAGCAGGCCGGCGCCGGGTCGGAACGGCTGGTAGGGATTCTGGTGAATCGCCCGCCCGGCCCGCGCAGCGGCCAGCAGCGCGGTGCGCTCGGCGTTGAACACCCGCACGCTGGCGCGCGGCGTCTCCAGCATCAGCGCGGTGCGATCCGCCAGCAGCTGCAGCCGCTCCTCGAGGGAGAGCTCGCGGCCGAGGTCCGATACCAGCGCTGTCAGCGCCTGGATGCCCGCGTGCACACGTCGATTCTACGCCTCCGCGAGGAAGGCAGCTACTCGCTGCCACGCCCCGGCCGCCCGGGGGTCGGAAAACAGCGTGAAATGATCGGGTGAAAAGCCTGCGCCGCCCACCAGCACGGTCTCGCGCGGCCCCCCCAGCGCCGCCGCGAAGTGCGCCGCCTCGGCCGGGGGGCACATCCAGTCAGTGGTCCCTGCCAGCACCAGGGTCGGCATCGCCAGGCCGCCGGCGGCCGCCCGGTAGTCGACCCCCGCCGCCGAGTCCCAGCGCGGCCCGCGCGCCCAGCGCACGAAGTCGCGTGCATATGGCCCGGGCGGGTCCTCGCTGCCGATGCGCAGCGCCCGCGCCGGCACCCGCCCGACCAGGCGCGACACCACGTCCCAGGTCGCCACCACGGCGCGGTCGCGCAACCGGCGCACCCCGACCCAGACCTGGGTCGCCGCCAGCACCAGCCGCCGCGGTGCCGGCGCCGCCCCGGTCGCGAACCCGGCCACCCCGACCAGCCCGCCCAGGCTGTGGCCGAGATAGCCGAGCTGCCCTGGCGCCACCCCGGCCCGGCGCGCCACCTCGGCCACGGCTGCGGCCAGGTCCAGCCGCACGTAGTCGTCGAAACTCGCCGCCGGCCCGCCCCGGCTGGCGCCACAGCCGCGAAAATCCAGCCGCCAGCTCTCGACCCCGACCGCCGCCAGCGCCGCGGTGAACCCGCCCTCGCCACGCTCGAAGTAGCGCGACGACGCCATCATCGCATGCGTCAAGAGGCACACCGCGCGCGGCGCATCCCCCAGCGCCGGGCGTCGCGAAAGCCGCAGGCGAACCCCGTCGGCCGCGACGATCGACACCTCCTCCGTTGCGCTCGCCAACCTCATCGGGGTGCGCTAGCTTAACCGACTCCCATGAAGCCGCTGGACCCCGCGTCTCCAGAAGCCGTCATCATCGCCGAGGAGCAGGAGCTCTTGCTGCGCGCGGTCAAGCGCATCGCCTCGGGCGAGGGTGACGGCAGCGCCCAGGGCATCGACGCCTACGATGCACAGATGATCGCCCTGCGCGATCAGGTCTCGGAGGCCAAGCCCGAGGACATCGCCCCCCTGGTCGAGCAGCTGACCCGCATGCAGGCCATCGCGGCCCAGCGTGGGCGCGCCCGCTCGGCCCCGGTCGACCCCGGTTCGCCCTATTTCGCGCACATCCGCCTGCGCGAGGTCGGCGACCGCCGTCGCGACGTCCTCATCGGCAAGCGCGGCTTCATCGATCGCAAGTCGGGCATCCAGATCGTCGACTGGCGCAACGCCCCGGTGTCCCGGATCTATTACCGCTACGACGAGGGTGACGACTTCGACGAGACCTTCGAGGGTGGCAACCTGCAGGGCGAGGTCGAGGTCCGCCGCAACGTCGGGGTCGCCGCCGGCCGCCTGCGCCGGGTCGGTTGCCCGCAAGGCACCTTCACCAAGGACATCCACGATCAATGGTGGGTCGCCGAGGGCGGCGCCGCGCCGACCCTGGCGGGTGGCCAGGGCAAGGCGGCGCGCCCGCCGCGCCCGCAGCCGGTCCAGCATCGCCATGGCGCGCCCGGTCGGTCGCAGCTCGGCGTGCACTCGGGCAACCGCCCGCGTGCCGACAAGCACCTGCCCGAGATCGCCGCCCTCATCGATCGGGAGCAGTTCGACCTCATCACACGGCCACAGTCTGGCCTGGTCCTCATCCAGGGCGGCGCGGGCTCGGGCAAGACCACGGTGGCGCTGCACCGTGTCGCCTTCCTGAACTTCGAGGACTCGGGCCGCTTCAAGTCGTCGCGCATGCTGGTGGTGGTGCCGTCCGAGGCGCTGGTGCGCTACGTCGGCGACGTGCTGCCGTCGCTCGGTGTCTCGGGCGTCCCGGTCGTGACCTACCGCGCCTGGGCGCGCTCGACGCGCCGTCGCGTGCTGCCGAAAGGCCCCGACCTCTACACCGACGACACCCCCTCGGTGGTGTCGCGCCTGAAGAAGCATCCCGCCATCCTCAAGCTGCTGGAGCGCCACGTCGCCGGCCAGGTCACCGCCGCGCGCGCCGAGCTGGCCAGCGCGCTCGAAGCCGCCGACGTGCCGGCCCCCGATCGCGAGCGCATCCTGGCCCGCTGGGATGGCGCCGCCAAGGACGCCCCGGTGCCGCGCGTGCGCGCCTTCGCGACCTGGCTCGACCGCGGTGGCGTGAGCGCCAGCAGCAGCGCCCCCGCGCTGGCCGCCCCCGCGCGCGCCCGTGCCGAGATCGTCGCGCGCCGCCTGCGCCGCCGCATGCCCGACATCGTGCGCGACTGGGGCGAGATCCTCACCGACGGCGCTGCCGTGCGCGCCGCCCTGGCCGAGTGGGCCCCCGGCGAGTTCCGCGAGGGCGAGATCGCCAGCGCCATCTCCTGGTGCCTGGCCCAGCAGGAGGAGCCCGACCGCCCCGCCGAGCTGGTCGCCGAGCAGGTCGACGAGGAGCGCTTCGCCCCGGTCGACGGCGGCCCGCTCAGCGATCCCGGCGCCGACAGCGCGGGCGGCAAGCTCGACGTCGAGGACGAGCCCATCCTGCTGCGCCTGGCCCAGCTCAAGCTCGGCGGCCTCATCTCGGGCGAGACCGGCAAGGAGATCGACTACGAGCACATCGCCATCGACGAGGCCCAGGATCTCAGCCCCATCGAGGTCAAGGTCCTGCTCGAGGCGGCCACCCCGCAGCGCTGCATCACCATCGCCGGTGACGTCGCGCAGCGCCTGGTGTTCGACAACTCCTTCAGCGACTGGCGCCACCTGTTCGACGACGCCGGGCTGCAGCAGGTCGAGGTCTCGCCGCTCAAGCTGTCCTACCGCTCGACCTACCAGGTCATGGAGCTGGCCAACGCCGTGCTCGGCCCGCTGGCCCCGACCGAGCAGCTGGTCGCGCGCGACGGCGCCCCGGTCGAGATGCACCAGACCGGCGACATGGGCGAGACCGTCGCCTTCCTGGCCGACGCGCTGCGCTCGCTGATGGGGCGCGAGCCGACCGCCTCGGTCGCGCTGCTGACGCGCCACCCCGAGCAGGCCGACGCCTACTTCAGCGCGCTGGGGCAAGCCGAGGTGCCCTCGATGCGCCGCGTGCGCCGCCAGGACTTCGCCTTCAAGCCCGGCATCGACGTCACCGACATCGCGCAGGTCAAGGGGCTGGAGTTCGACTATGTGCTCCTCCTCGAGGTCACCGAGTCGAACTACCCCGCCACCACCGAGGCGCGCCATCTCCTGCACATCGGCGCCACCCGCGCCGCGCACCAGCTCTGGTTGCTGGCGTCGGGCAAGCCGTCCCCGCTGCTGCCCGACTGGTTGACCGATCCTGCCGCGGCGGCGGCGCGCACCGCCCAGATCCGCGCCGCCGAGTAGCCCACCCGCGCACAGCACAACCTCAGAACATGGCCGCCATGCGCTGCGAGGCCGACATCGAGGCCAGGGCCACGGCCCCCGGCGCGGACCGTGCCCTCGATGCCAGCCAGGCGTCAGCCAGCCGCTCTGCCTCCACGATCTGGCGCTGGTCCAGCCGCGACGCCGCCGACAGCCGCAGCCCCTCCGCCGTCGGATCCGACCGCGCCGCCAGCCTGGCCCACATATAGGCCTCGACGTCGCTCCGCCAGGCCCCCGGCTCCGCATTCAGCAGCGCCAGCTCGCGCTGCGCCCGTGCGTGGCCCTGCTCGGCGGCACGCCTGAACCAGCGCAGCGCGACCTCCAGATCCTGCACCACGCCCAGGCCGCGCCGGTACGCCACGCCCAGGTGGTGCTGCGCGCCGGCATGGCCGCGCTGCGCCGCCTCCTCGAACCACGCCACCGCCATGGCATCGTCGCGCTCGCAACCCTGGCCCCGCGCCCAGCAGCGCGCCGCCGCATACTGCGCCCCGGCATGGCCACGCTGGGCCGCCTCGGTGTAGCAGCGCAGCGCCTGCGCCATGTTGGGCAGCTCGCCCTGGCCCTCCTCGTACATCTCGCCGAGCCGGTACAGCGCCACCGCATCACCCTGGCGCGCCGCGCACAGGTACCACTCCATGGCCTCGCGATACTGCGCGCGCTCGCGGTACAGGTCGCCGAGCGCGCGCTGCGCAGGGATCTCGCCGGCGGCCGCCGCGGCATGCGCTCGCGCGAACTCCGCCTCGCCGGGTGCGGCCTCGGCCGCCGCCTCGGCACCCCTCATGAACGACAGCAATCCCACGACCGGCCTCCAGCCTCTCAGCTGGTGGCTTGCTACGCCTACATGCCCCGACCCTTCCTTCAGGCCTCGGCGGCTGCCTTCAGCCGGCCCTGGTACTCATCCATATAGGTGCGAACGCTCTCGAAGGGCTTGCGCGGGACCTGCCAGTCGCCCTCGAAACAGCCGTCCAGATCCCTGATGAGATACAGCACGTGCGCGATCGCCCCCGCCATCGCCCCGGTGATGACCGCATGCACCGCCACGCTGTCGACGGCGAACAGATACATCGAGCCCACCGTCAGAAAGGCCCCGGTGTGTAGCAGGATGCGCAGCACCAGCGGGATGCGCAGGCTCGCGCTCGACAGCCGGTTGGTGCGGGTGTCACTGAGGTCGTTGAAGCGCGCCAGCACCTCGGCATACAGCGTCGAGTGGCACTCCGACTCGGGCTCGAACTGCTGCAGGATGTCCCACACCGCATCGAGCACCGCGCTGTTCTGCGCCAGCACCTTGTCGTCCTCGTGCGCCATCGCCGACCACTCGCGCGTCAGCACGGTCTCGACATAGGTGCGCAGCAGCCGGTGCACGCCCTTGCGCGGCGCCTCCGGGAAGCCCTTTGCGGTGCGGTACAGATCGAGCACCTCGTTGGCCTCGCGCTCGACACAGCCGCGCGCATCATTGAACTGGGTCCACACCACGAACACCACGAACGCCAGCAGCACGGCGTAGATCGTCCCCAGCGTCTGCAGGTAGTTGCCGACCACGTCGGCGTCCGGCCGCAGCTGCGCACCATCAATCAGGTAGCGCGCCAGCCACAGACCCGCCTCGGCGACCACGATCGTCAGCACGATGGAGGGGAACATCGCCCAGATGGTGTGCAGCGGCCGGCGCACCTTGGACATGGACATGGCGGCATCGTACTCCAGCGCGCCCGGGTAGACTCCCGCCATGGCCGCTTCTCACCTTGCCAGCGACTTCGTCGTGGCCTCCGACATCCGGGTCGCCGAGACCCTGCCCGCCGCCGCCTTCCGCGACCGTGACTTCCTCGCGCTCGAGCTCGGCACGCTGTTCGCGCGCAGCTGGCAGCTGGTGCCCGACCCGGCCGCCGTCGACCCCAGCAGCGACCCGCGCTCCATCGCCGAGCTGTGCTCCGCGCGCGGCGCCCGCCTGCCCTTCTCGCTGCTGGGTCGCCCGCTGTTCCTGCAGCGCGGCTGGGACGACGCTGCGCTGCGCTGCTTCTCCAACGCCTGCACCCACGCCTGGTACCCGCTGGTGGCCGGCCCCTCGCGCGGGCCCACCCTGGTGTGCGGCCAGCACGGCCGCAAGTTCGACTGCGCCGGCCGCTTCGTCGCCCACGCCGGCTTCTCCGGCCTGCCCGACTTCCCGCGCGACTGCGATCACCTGCGCGAGCTCGAGGTCGCCAGCTGGCAGCAGCTCACCTTCGTCCGCGACCGCGCCAGCGCCAGCGCCAGCACCAGCAGCGTCGCCCCCTCGCTCGACCACATCCTCACCGCGCTGGCCGCCAGCACCGCCCAGCTGCCGCTCGCCACCCTGCGCCGCTCGCGCGCCGTCGCCGAGTCCCGCGAGGTCGCCGGCAACTGGAAGCAGCACGTGTGGAACTACATGGACCGCTACCACGTCGGCTTCATCCACCGCGCTCCCGGCGGCCTGGCCGACGCCTGCGACATGTCGAGCTACCAGACCGAGCTCTCCGAGCACGCCGCGCTGCAGTGGGTCTACGCGCGCCGCCCCGAGGACGGCTTCGACCCCGCGCTGCTGCCCGAGCGCTTCCGCGACCCCGCGGGCCGCCGCGTGTTCGCCCTGTGGTGGCTGCTGCTGCCCAACCTCGCCCTCAACTTCTACCCCTGGGGCCTCTCCATCAACGTCTTCGAACCCATCCCCGAGCGCCCCGACAGCACGCTGTTCCGCTGGTACCACCTCGTGCTCGACGACGCCCTGCACGCGCGCCGCGAGGACAGCTGGCTGTCGAGCCAGGTCGACGCCGAGGATCTCGACGCCATGGCCCAGGTGCGCCGCTCGCTGCGCGAACCGCAGCTGCCGCGCGGCCGCTTCGCTCCGCTGGAGGAGACCGGTCCGCACTGGTTTCACCGCCAGATCTACCGCGCCCTGTTCGAATCCACCTGACCGCTTGTCGCGGCCCCCCCGGGTCGACGATGCTGGGGTCGATCGCCATGCGCCCCGCCAGGTCCACGGACGACTTCACGCGCGCCCCCGCGGGCACCTGGGTCACGTGCGGCACCACCTTGCTGTGGTGCCACTCGCCGACCTTGTTCGGCCTGGCCTGCTGGGGCAGCCCCAACGAGCACGAGACCGCCGCCGTCATGCGCATCATGGAGGGCTACTCCAACCTGGCGCCGCGCTTCGACGCCCTGCTCGACGCCAGCGCGGTCGAGCGTGTCGAGCCGACCTCGCTGGAGGTCATGCTGGCCTGGATGCGCATCCACTTCGACGCCCTGCACCAGCGTCTGCGCGCGCGCATCGGCGTCATCCCGCCTGGCCTCGGCGGTCTCGCGCTGGCTGGTATCACGCCGATCTATGGTGGCCCCGGGCCGGTGCAGCTGACCGAGACCGCGCGCGAGGGCTTCCGCACCCTGCTCCCTGACGGCGGCGACGCCCTGTGTGACGAGGTCACCGCCCTGATGATGGCCGCGCGCGGCACGCCGCCCTGGCTGCTCGAATTGCGCGCGCTGCTGGCCCGCGAGCAGG
>Ga0154020_10006852_pt1 | contig 13353 bp, 23 predicted proteins | sample Klosneuvirus_201_FD_109709 | JGI IMG/M metagenome (GOLD analysis project Ga0154020, IMG submission 109709) | Active sludge microbial communities from wastewater, Klosterneuburg, Austria - Klosneuvirus_20160825_MG | ecosystem: Engineered > WWTP > Aerobic digester > Activated sludge | place... | reverse complement strand
GTCATTCGCAGTGGCAAGGAGCTCGAGCCTCTTGCAATTGCTGACCCTTTCGATGCCAGCCAGGTAAGCTATCTCCCATTCGAAGCTTGGTATGTTGCTCATTCTCTCAACGTATTAGAGCAGCTTCGCGATCAATCGCCAGCTGATTCGAGGCGATGCGATCGTCCTCGATTGCATCTATGACAATGACCTGATCGATGAAAATCTCACGTATGGTGACACTCTCACTCAGGAGATGTGCTTTGGTTTTGTGGGACTCATTGGTGCCTCCAAGATGACCTCGTGCCTCGACATGCCATGGGGTCTCAACGTTACGGTACCCCAATGCGCGGGTTACGAGTTTTTGCCACAGTGCAACTTCACCAAGGCGAGGAGCTATTGCCCCGATATCACCAACTCCAGCGCCGAGTTGGTTTTTATCAATGAAGATCAACGCAATGCGGCCTATACTTCTTACGTGCCGATCCCTCCAGCCTCTTGTGGCTCATCCACCAATTCCTCCACGGTTGCCGTTCCTGTCCCCGCGGTGGCTGGCAAATGCGCTACTGGAGCGATTGCTGGATCGGCCGACTCTCCGTTTGGCTCAATAATCGACATGCGCGTGTCGTGGCTCACCTTTTGCTCGAACAAATCGGTGACTTTCACCGTGCAAGGCCGCATTGGCACGGTGGGATGGATTGGCCTCGGTCTCCAACCCGCGGGCAACGCCTCCACTGTCATCCCTGTTCCAGCGTACCAAGCAATATTGCCTCTTTCTCTTCTTCTTCGAATTTGAATTTTGATTCCGACTCTTTCGTTTTAGTACCACGATGAAGGGCGCTGATATTGTCCAAGTGAGCGCTTCTAAGAACGCGCTCGTTGACCGTGTCGGTATTGGCTTCACTGTCCCCTCTTCCAAGGGCACTCCTGTCGCCCATTTGGTCAGCTCTTCCATCACTAATGGGTACGCTAAGGTGACCTTCACTCGCCCCTTCGATTCTCCTTCTGGTACGCCGATTGCAGTCGTCCTTTGACCGTGGGTTATTGTTCCTCATGATCTCCAATGATAGGGCTAACGCTGAAGGAGGACGAGTTCGTTTGGATCTTGATGTGTTTCCAATCCCCGAGTGACGAGTTTGATGCTAAGCACGGCTACGCGGCCGCTTTTGCCACTCGCGTATCCCTCTTTGATGGAAGGGCCGAGTCGACGACATACCTGCCCGCTGGCACTTCTCCTTCCACCACGGCCAATTCCACTCCATCCTCCCCCACCAATTCCTCGCCTTCGCCTTCCTCGTCATCCGCTTCTCCTCCGCCTTCCCCTACCCCTTACCTGAGCCCTTCCCCTTCTCCTTTCTCTTCTTCATTCAGTCCATCAGCCGATATTCGGAGCTCTGCCTCCGTGGCATCCTTCTCCCTCCTCCTCCTGTCCTTCCTTTTCCTTGTTGCTCTAGACCTCCTATTATAAGTCCATTAGATCGCAATATAAACTGGTGTATTTATCGCCTTCAATGAACAGGGAAAGAGAATTGATTGAAACTGCACTGTCTTTGTTTCGCTGTAAAACAAAGTCATGTTACGATTTCTTGAGCGTCTCAGCAGTGAACTCTGCATTGACAATGGCGGCGCGGAGGAGCATCGCTACGGTCATGGGTCCAATGCAGCCCGGCACTGGCGTGGCTGCTGAGCACTTCTAGACAAAACTGAGATTGAACTTTGTGGTATCGAATGAATAGAATACTGCGCTATTCGAGGACCTGGAGACACTTGTCGTCAAAGTCGCCGAGAACACGGTAACCCCGCGGCGTATTGGCGGGGACGATGTGTTGGCCCATGTCGACCAAGACAACGCCTTCTTTGAGCCATGACGGATCAACCTATCAATTGCCATCTTCATGGAGAAGTAGAGACAAGGAATGATGGTCCACTCATACAGATGAAGGCTTAGCGAGGCCAGTCGAGATTACAACGGAGGCGGCACTGACGGCAGCTTGGACGGACTCTGGAGCAAGCTGGTCGATGTGGACGGTCAAGGTAAGCGCTCCCTCGCCAGAGAACGCCAATGATAGATAAGGGACCGACTGGTAAATCCAATCATTCAGACGACGCACGACTAAACAACGAATCGAATAGATGGAGCATACGGGGTAGGCAGCGGAATGCTCGTCTCCAAGGATGATGACCCTCTCTCCTTTGACAGCAATATCATTTCTTCTCAACACCTGATAAACTCAATCAAAATGAATGTCGAAAGATGAAAGAGAGAGAATGCACATCAAGCGAACCTCGAGGACAGCAGCGACCGCAGCAGGAGCGCCACGGTGCTTCTTCTCGTCGAACCTCGCGAGGCCATCGAGGAGGAGTCTCGAGAGATTCAGTGCCGCTGCGGCGTCAACATCTTTATCTGGATTCACTTGTAATTCCTAAGATATACATTATTTCCCCTGTTGAAGACTCAGAGAGCGATGGAATTGACAAGGCGACAACGAACCTGATGGAAGAAGTCGACATTGTAGCGGAAGGGAGTCTGGATGAAGAGCCCATCAATGTCCTCCCTCGCATTCAACTTGTTTACTACCAACAAGTGAATAAGATTATTAAACAATATATCATAATTCGCAGAAGGATTAAGAGGAGGCCTCCGTTCGACCCTCCAATTTAGAACGAACGGAGATGGAAGTGGAAGAGGAACTGAGTCAAAGGGGCATGAATCGGAAGTACCCACGTCGACGAGGGCCGACTCGGGCTCGCCCCAGGGCACCTCGAACACTTCAAAGTCAATCTCGGCCGCCTCGCACGCCTTCCGCTTAAGATCGGCATGATGACGACCTGGTGACGACTCGCTCTCAAATGACCCCACGAGCACAAACTTGGGCCGCCTCCCGAGCACCCTTTTAGAACAAGGCAAATCAGCGAAGTCATCGGGTCCACAAGTAAGGCAAATAGTGCATCGTAGCAAGGTCCATTCCTCCCATTACTTAGTTAACTAAGATTGAATTTTTTTTTGAGGGATTCAAAGAGAGAGAAGAGAGAAAAGGAGAGCGAGCGACGGAACATCTCCTTTGTTCGCCGAGAGTTGTTCCGCTTTGGAATAGAAAGCTCAAATGTAGCTCAAATATGAGATTGAAATCAGGATTACTAATAGAAATTAAATTAAAGAATATAGTAGTGGGTGAAGAAAGGAATGGAAAGAGGGAGAGCGAGGTACGGGGCGAGGGCGAGGGCGCGCGGGCGAAGTTCCTTCAAGATCGCCTGTGAGAGCAGTTGGCCCTCCAAGCGCCGCCACTCGTGCTTTGGAGACGTCGCCATTCCAAGATGTTTATTATATGAACAAGTATTTAATACCAATGAAGCGAAAGAGGCCGACTCCCCACCGCACGAGGATGTAGGCGATAGTGGAATGAGGCCGCGTGGGTTAGAGAGCAGTCATCGGCTCTGCTTCCACGCCATCCGTGCCTCGCTTCCAGCAGAATATCGATCTGAAGAAGATGATGGTCGAAGAGATGAACCACACCGAGTATAGCACGGCAGCAGTCGCAATATAGACGGAGGGTTGCACCCACACCTCCGTCTGCATCCACTTAACCGAATCTGGGCACGTTTCGTTCCAATCGGGATTAACCTGCAGGCAGTGTGAGAAGTTTTTGCAATCTTTATCCGGAGATCGGTCGCTTACAAAGGTATCGGTGATGTTGAAGTAGAGACCTGCCGCGCATGAGGGTGGGACTGCGACGGAGGTGTTGGGACAGATCAAGGTGACGTTGTTGAGTGGGAAGTTAATCAGGGCCGTCGTGTTGGGGTCGTTCTGCAAGTAGATGATCGCGCCAGTACCGCCCAAAGAGGCGATCATGACGATCGTCCAGAAGAAGAAGGCGATTCCTGCAATCGGAGAACAATGTTTTCCCTTGCACCTCTTGCAGCAAACAGTGATATACTGGACGAAGTAACCGATGACGGAGATGATGAGGAGGAAGAGGCCAATCCAAATGCCCAGGGAGGAAGGCTGGAGCAGGAGGCACACAGTCACGGTGCCGATATCCGCTAGTGCCAACAGCCATCCGCTGAACATGGCACACGAGCCGCTAGACATGGAGTCCGATCAGTCAGAACAACACGAGATGATGTTGAGACAAAGGAAGAAGAACATGCAAGCTTGCTTGTTGTTCTTTGGGACATAGCTGGCGTAGGCGACTCGCGCGGAGCACTCGAAGGAGCTCGAAAGGAAGAAAGGGCGATCGCTAGCCTTGAGCGAGCGCCTCCTATAGCATCCAGCCGACGGACAGGCAGCCAAGAAGATGAGCGAGGCCCTCAAGAGCAGTGCGCAGATGAAGAGTGCTAACGGAGCGCCCCACACGACGTCGATGAGCGAGTCGGTGACGTGGCAAGGGCAGAAGTCCGTGAGGCACTGATTCATTTGCTCAATGCTGTTGTAGAGAACGACAATGGTGGCGATCTCCAAGCCAGCTCCAGTGATTTTGAGGGCGACCAAGATGACAGTAAGGGCAATGCTCTGCGCCTTGCCCTCCATCCAGTCGACCATGAAGCCGAGCGCCTGATTCGACGCCTCCATCGCGTCGATGAGCTCGCCGCATCCGGATGCCATCACGACCTTAGTTCAAATCGGCCTATTAAATTCGAGTCGGGATAAGACCTGAAGCAGGCATTCCCAGGCAATTTGATATTAATATTATTACATAAAAAGAAAGAGGGAGGGAGGTTTGGCGGTCACGTCACTGGTCTCAAGGTCCGAGCTCATATTCCTCACCAGATGGGAGGAAGCCCAATAAGGGGTCTGTATTGCCAATATAAATATATTGGATATTATATTAATAATTCATGTAATTTGGTCGTTAAAAAACTTCGCCAAATATCACAGAGGGCAGGTCTTTGCAGGTGCGCCTGTAACTGCCAACTCCTAACTCCTCTCGCCCTCGGTGTGCATCGATTTAAATTGCTGGCGGAAAATTAAGAATAACAACATAATATATTTTGCAATCATGAAATTGGAGTGAGGCCCATGGGAGCGTGAGAAGACAGGCAGACATGTCCGAGAAATGAGCCACTATTCAGGAATTCCATGCACTTCAGATGGCTCTCCATCATTTATGAATGAAAATATAATATTAATACAAATCTTTAGAGTTTGAGGGCGCGGACCTAAACTAGTTGAACGACGTGGGCAAGGAGTCGCGGAAGGACGATTGAACGATGGCCTCAATGGCCACTCAAATAAACCAAGAAAACAATATCGATTTGATTTAAATCATTTAGCACAAAATCCCATATTTATTCCCATTGACAAGCGTCGAAGGCCGAATAACCTTCTCCTCCTTCAACATATTCATACAGTATATTAATACATGTCGCTATTTATAAACCGCCAATCCCCTTCAGTTGAGAACATCCGCTCTGACGATCGCACACTCTTCATCACCTTGTTTCTAATGGTAACGGCAATCCCTCCATTAATTGCTCTCCTCTTGGCGTGCTCATTGGTCGCCGGAGCGCCGTTGGCAGCGTCGGACATTACCGCCATGCAGCACCTCTGCGATCAAGTCAACCCAGGCAATCGCGCATCCAATGCCCCCACCTTTCCTCGATGGACGGCGACCGATTGTATCACCCAAGCAAGCACGGCATGTAATTGGGAGGGCGTCACGTGCACCACGATCTCCACCTCCGATTACGTGACCACCTTGTGCGATCCCTACCCTCCGCCGTTTGGATCTTCACGAGAAACCCCGTCTCGCTGAGCATCGCCAGATTCCAATGGAAAAATCAAACAAAAAAAAATATTAATCGAAGATGGTTTGGGGGAGAAAGGCAAGAACGAATCGACTATCCAGGGATGCGACGAAAGATCTCAGGGGAGTTGAGAGGCCGGTGATTAACTATTTTTCCTCCTCGGGAGGCATCGATATTCCTTTTTTCTCACCCTCCTCTTTTTTTATATACTTTGTTAAACACATATGTTAAGCCGCTTGTGATTTAGGTCGTTCGGGAGCCTGGCGTACAACAGCGGCCTGTTCGCAGGAGGCACGCTGCCGGGGGTACTTGGCAGCCTCTCCCATCTCACCACGCTGTACCACCCTTTCTCTCTCTTTTGATGATTCTTTAGAATTGCATTTTGATTTAATGAACTGATTTTTCAGCGGACTTTATTATATAAAGGTGCCGCTTCTACATTTTTTCTTGTCGATACTAATCATCGATGATCCATCATAGTTGATCTTTTTTGAAGGGAGGTGCAGGGATGTGGGTTCACGGGCGCGGTCCCAGCCTCCATCATCAACATGCCCTCGTTAATGATCTTGTACCTCCTCACCTCCACTTCTTCTTCCTCTTCATCCTCCTCCTCATAGACCGCTTCGTCGTTTCCAGAGTTCATGGGGAAGCTTATTTTAGGGACTTATCGATGAATCAGTTCTCCAATCAAATACCTGCGGTCAATGGCCTCAGCAACCTCACCAAATTGTACGACTTTCTTGTGATCCACTGACTGGTCGACACGCATGACCTTCAATCGCAGAGACCTAAGTCAGAATTCCTTCAATGGGACGTTACCACCATCAATCGGAGATCTCGCGAAACTATCGAGACTGTACAAGTTCAACGAATGGTGATGATTAAGCGTCACTCCAAATCCTTCCTTGTAGCGTTATTTCTCGGATCGCCGATATTAGCGGGACTATTCCGCTCGAGTACGCGAAACTCTGTCCGACGCTCACTTATCTCGAGTTCAGCGAGCTCAATGGCATGGGGTCGCCTTTCCCGACATGGGTCATCAATTGCACTTTGCTCACCGACCTGTATGATCGTCCTTGCCTTCCTTTCCTTCATCGTCGTTCAGTGCCAATTATAGACGAATTGGCTCCGGCGGTTACACGGGGATGATTCCAGCGGATTTCTCCAAGCTCAGATCGCTTAATTTGCTGTACGTTTGTCGGTATTTCTGCCCAATGAGTCAGCGCGTTGATCGCTTCCTTGGTAGGGACTTCCAAAACATGCCAAGCTTGTCGCCCACTACCGGCCTATTAGACTCCCTCAACTCTGCGAGCTTGAAAACATTGTCCTCGATTCCACCACTACCTTATCATAGCCAACTGGATTAATTCTAATTTTGTATTAGGGTTCTAAGAGGACAATTCGCTGGAACCCTTCCGGCATCGCTGTTCAGAGTTCCTGCGCTCGATTACGTGTCCCGCGCCTTCTTTGAGAGTGGGAGAGACCTTGCGCTGAAATATTCTTGTAATTTAGGGACTTTACGGGTAGCAACTTCAGCGGTACCATTCCGCCTGAGATGGGTTTGCTAGCTGGCCTCGATTACTTGTACTCTTCTTGCATATATTCCTTCTAAAGACTGACTCGTTTTGACAATTCCTCTTGTCAGCGATGTGAATCACAATAATCTGAGTGGAACATTGCCGAATGAGCTTGCTAGTTCTCAAGTGACCTTCTTGTACTACCTTCACCGCTCTCATTGTCGGTTGCATCTGTAAACGTCGTTTACGCTCTATTCCGACAGCAACGTGTGGGAGAACAAGCTTACTGGCACAATTCCTCCAGGTTTTCTTCTCCGCACCCCCTCACTCTCCCCATATTTGTGCGGCCTCCTCGAATATGAACTGTTTGGTGAGGCGTATTATTGCGATTGCTAGGGATATGTCCTGGAACAATTTTACAGGCACTGTGCCAAGAGAAATTAAGAATTACAAGTTCGCCTATTTCGATCTCGGCCACAACAACATCACGGGCTGCGTCGAGGAGTTGCAAATCGATTACAGCTCAGCTTTCATTTATCTTCGCGAGTGGTAATTCCCTTGTGTCCTCATTGAACGAAATGATGTTCCGATTGATTATATCGCGTTAGCACTCTGAAGGGTTCTCCGGTGTGTTGTGAGGCCAACACATCCATTTGCCTCCGAGATGCTACCTGTGACCTTACATGCTCATGCCTCGACCCCGTCCTTTCACCGTCACCCACACCTTCACCATCTCCTTCTCCAACTCCTACTCCTTCTCCTACTCCTACTCCTACTCCGACTCCGACGCCAACTCCGACGCCAACTCCAACCCCAACACCCACTCCAACACCCGCGTCAATTGACTGCCCTCCTGTCGAAAACTTGAGCTCATCATTCATTTGCGTTGGGTCGATATGGACCTCCTCCACTCCTTGGATAGTCACCATTCGTACTAAAAAGAGGTTCCCTCATTAAGTACGCTCGAACTCATTTTTTTGTTGCAGCCTTCAATGTAAGCAGCGACTTGATCGTGTCCACCAATCTGACGTTGACAGGAGCGGCTCAACTGGCGATCGCACCCGCGACCTCGCTCTATGTGCAAGGTCCTGTCAATATCACTTCTTCTTCCACGCTCTTGGTCCAATCACCTTCTTCGATGATGGTCGTCAAGGGCAACCTCGCCGTGGACCCGTCGTCCACTATCACTGTCCCTGCCGATTCGACGACGCCGCCAATCGTCATCTCCGGCTGCGCTGACATTCAGGGAACGATCGACGTAACAGCACGAGCTTCAGATGCGAATAAGAATATTCCTATCCTCTCTCAAAATACGTCCTGCTCCTCTAGTGCAACTTATACTCTCAAAGGTATTTGACCCTTTCCGGTTTCGATACTTCAAGATGATATTTCCTTCCTCTTGGTCTTTGTCGCTCACTTCAATTCTAGTGACGATATTGAACAGCGACGGGTGCGTTGCCGATGAGAACGCGGTCGCTCAGTTCGCGGCGGGTGGCGTGCTTGCAGGGGCCTTTCGCCTCAAAGACCCACACTGCTTGAACTCCGCCAGTCCCATATCGAGCGCCTCCTCGATATCCATCCTAGGCGCCCTGAGTTCTTTTCTTACATCAATTTTCGTGTTTCGTGTATAACATTTTACTGTTCCTCTATTGGAATAAGGATTGTGGGTGTCCTGAAGTCACCATCTCCGGTTCACTTCCTGGCGCCCATCTTGAGGCAAACTTGAAAAGCATGGGCAAAGCTTGGCAGCTGACGCTTTCAGTCGAAAGGACAAATAGTGCGCTGGTGATCATTCAAATATATCTTGAACGTAGTCGGTAGAGCTGGACCGCGCCTCTCGCGGCGGACAGGGGAGGGAGGGAGGGAGAGACGGAAGGAGGGAGGGCTGGGGTCGGTGCCTACCTGATTCATCATGTCCATAGGTGACGAGGGAGAGAGCCAAGATTAAGACGGAGCTTAAGATGAATATCTTTGATTTTGTGGCGGCTTTCCGAGGGAGTGCGAGTGCGCCAGTACTGCTCGACTTACTCCATCGCCGCTACTATCACGTCGATGATGCTTGCAATGAAGGCCAAATCGGGAAAAAGTGTATTTCCGAATATGATCCTGAGCTTCTTTATCTTCCCATCTGACGTATATTGTGATGAGCTTGTCCCACGAGAATCTGGCGCGCGAGAGTTGCACAAGGAAGGTGAGGTAATCCACGAACCTCTTCACGGGCAGTGTTCGCCACTGAGACTCCGAAGTGTGTGCGAGGCCATTCGGGACATTGGAGCTGAGATCCCAGAAGACCATGGCTCCTGACGGGGTCCAAATAGTGAGAAATAAGCTCAACTAGTACGCGCTCACTGGCGAAATGACAATCGGGGTGATGAGGAGAGGAGAGCTTCTGGAAAAGCCAAGGGAAGCCTGAGATCTTTCGCTCTGACTTTGCTCGAAATACTCGTGAAGCTCAAAATAAAAAAAGATTTTATGAGCTCTCCTCCCTGCAAGGCGCTTCACAAAAATACACGCCACGCGTCAATTCCACATCCACCTTGCCCTAATGAGTAACGATAAATAAATTGATAATAATAATGAAATGATATTCGCTGCCGCTCGGCTTCGAGCAAGATTTCAGATTGAAACTTGACGCATCGATGTGTGACCTCAAGAAAGCAAGTTTGACGTCTTTCAAGCCTCGGTGGTGGTCATTCTTATCAGACCACATTTCATTCCGATGGAACGCCAAGATGATGGCGCCAAAAGCCTCAATGAAAATTGCGACGACAACGACTACGCTGTCCTTTCGGGGATTCGCGCTCGTTTCCTAGACGCCACCTCGACAGATAATCGATTAATCCAAGGTGGTCTGGACCTCTTCTACGCGGCTGTCTGCAAGGAGTATTCAGGCCCTAAGAAATTTGAAAATTCGAGGCAATTGGAGAATTACTTCTACCGATTGAAGACGAAATCGAAACAGATCCAAATGACACCTTCCACTACGGTCACCGCCATTTCCTCGAAGCGGAAAGAGCCTGAAAGCGAGGGCAAGGAGAGGACGCCTCCTGGTGCCAAAAATCCTCCGAAGCGGGAGAGATTAGCGATTGACAAAGAAGATGACAAAGAGAACAAGTTGCAAATCGAGCAGCCGACACAAGCCTGTAAATTCAAATATTTTCAACTGAACTTCATGCAGCGCTGCCGAGAAGAGCGGTCGAAGGAGCGGATTCACTTCCGAGAGATAGACCCGTCGAAAGGGGCTATAGTCATCGATTTGGACGGCACGCTTGTGCGCCATTGGCCCTCAAAAATTCCCTCCAAGGACAGACCTGATGGGAAGTACAATGCCGAGCCCTTCTTGATCGATGTACTGATGCCCGATGGTGAAGTCGAGGTGCTTCATTCTTCGTTGCTATGCTGCAATAGAATGTTAGCTCTTTTTTGTAGGTCTGGTTATACTTTGCGCGGAAAGGACTCCAACACTTTTTAAGGGAGATCAAGCACTTATGCAGGAAGCAAAATCTTCGCCTAATTCTTTGGACTTACTCCAGTAGAGCGGTTCGTCTTCGTAGCATAGTCCTCGCTTGCGTATGATCATGCTCATAATTAATAATATCATTCAGATCGTGAATGATGCCTTCATGGGTAGAGTAGACCAGGACCGCTCGTTCGAAGAAGTATACACAAGGGAAAGTTTCCCGTACCTTAACGAGCAAAATTGCGTGGTCCCGAAGGTATATATTAAAACTACTTGCGACAGGATCAGAATGGTAGGGCGACGATCAATTAAAAACATTTTTGCCACTACCCCAGGACCTGGAGTTAGTTTCCCACGACCTCAAGAACACTCTACTAATTGACGATTCACCCCACCTCGCCGCCCAGCCAGACAATCTCATCCAAGTAAATCAGTTCAACGGCAACCCAGATGACAGAGAGCTGATACAGACCGCAAATAGGCTTTCGAGCATTATCGCAGCTGCAAACAGTTTGTGTATCCCTCTCGTAGAGGCGAAGAAGATCGCGGACAACAACAAATCGGAATAGAATTCAATTCCTTGTGAAATAAATTATTCTTGAAGAGATGACTCAGATGAGCCAATATAGAACCACACACCAATCATCCATGATGCAAAGTGTCTCTTTAAGCACACACCATATCGAGAGAGCGGCCTCTGTCGCACACATTCAAATGCGCACAGATTGCGACAGAAGCTGGATCGAAGCGGCGATTAAAATAGCTTACCGACTACCGAGTTAAGTGCAGTTAAGATGATTCGTCTTTCTGACGACCAGGCCGTTGGAAACATCAATCTTCTTGTCCCGCATCACTTTAAAAGTACTGAGAGCTAGAAATGGCAGGAGGATAGCAAGCTCAGATGAGCGGCATGGAGTCATTCCTAAAATTGAGGGGCTCGTCGATTCCTTTCCCTTCCGCTCTGTCCTCTTTTCTCCTCGCCTGAGGCGGAGGTACTCGTCCAAGTTGAGCAAGAAGAAGCCTACGCTAATCAGCGCCATACCAACAAATAAGTCGAATTGAAAAAGACGAACAACGCGAGCGCACAGAGCAAGCGAAACCGATGCGAACACTACAGTAGTTAGTTCCCTCTTCCCCAGACTGATTTCCTCTCATCCATTATTTGAAATGATTTATTGGTTTCAAAACGATCAAACGACTTAAAAGCAGAAAAAAGAGACTACCAAAGTACAATAGTGACAAGATAAAGAGGAACAAACTGCAGACTGTAAATATAACTTCGACAGAAAAAAGTGCGGTTAGACTGTAATCAATCTTGACTTAAATGACATCGTCCATTTCATCGTCCAAGGATCCGGAGGCATCGCCTTTGCGCATGGGTTCCGGTTTGATGCTAGGAATATTTGACTGACTGCGAGACATATTCCTACCAGGGCGGCAAGTTCAGAGAAATAAACCAGAACGAATATAAATGAGGAAGCGAGTACATCGGAAGGGACATGCCGTCGCTCTCTTGGTAGCCAGCGAGGCCATCTGCATGGGTCGTATGGGGTGACGAGCTCGTAACTGAGGTGTGCACGCGTCGGGTCGTCCCGACAGAAGCTAAAATGAGAGGCATCAGGGAAATACGAATCGGAAGGGTGGAAGGAGGTGGAGGAGCTGGAGGTCAAGGATAACAAAATGATGCAGAGTGGAGAGAGCACAAGTGCTGGTACCATGCTTATTCTTAAGCTGCGACTCATACAAGGCGGTGCGCTCTTGAAAGACTTCCACCATGCGATCGACAATCTTGCGCAGTTTCTCGTTCTTAATCTCGTCCTTCTTGGCGACCATAGTAAACTGCTCGTTCTGGCTCCGAAGGTTTGGAATACCATCAAACCACCTGCGGAGAGCCTGCGAAGAGAGCATGTCACTCATTATGACTTGAGGGAGCGGAAAGACGATGTTCGCACCTTGATGCGGGAAGTCGTGTCGTTGGTGGGTCGGTTCTTTGAGTTGATATTGGTGGCACACTGGAGGAAGTAGTCAAAGTTGTCGACGTTGAACGCAATGCGCTCGTCGTGAGACGGGACTTTGTCGTTGACAAATTGCAAGCCCCAATGATTCAATGCACTGTAGACCAAGGCGTCCAGAACAGGCGATTTGGACAGGCCCAAGCGTTGGTGCAACACGTTCTGAAAAATGAAACGACTTGAGACTATGGAGGGGCTCGAACATCAAGGGGGGAAGTGAAATGGAATACAAGACGAACATCAGTCGCTCGCCCAGGGTCATAGGCGGAGGCAGGCCCCTGGCCTGACGTGGCTTCAAAGCTGGAGGAGGGCGGCGACGGTGCCGTGAAACTCGTGGCACCATATCGGCCCTGTTGCTGCTGCTGAGCCGACACGGTGAGCGCGGAGACTTGGCGACCCGGAGTGCCAGAGAAGGGGGGGTAGGAACTGAAAGTGGACGGATGCTGTTGTGGCGTGTGTTCATAAAATGGACCTAGCAGAAGCAAAGTCAAATGGCCGTCAAGGATCACGAGGTATGAGATGCATAATGATGCGCACCGGAGAGGTGGAGCTGAGGAGAAGGAGCGTCGCGGCTAAATCCATCGTGGCCAGACTCGTACTTGACCTCCACGCCGTGCCGTGGCGATGGGGCCACAGAGGC
>Ga0154020_10006851_pt1 | contig 13353 bp, 9 predicted proteins | sample Klosneuvirus_201_FD_109709 | JGI IMG/M metagenome (GOLD analysis project Ga0154020, IMG submission 109709) | Active sludge microbial communities from wastewater, Klosterneuburg, Austria - Klosneuvirus_20160825_MG | ecosystem: Engineered > WWTP > Aerobic digester > Activated sludge | place... | reverse complement strand
CATCGCGGTGTTGATGTTCATGAACGAACTCTCGACCTGCGCGCCCAGCAGGTCCTGCATCACCGGGCCACCGCCCTTGTAGGGCACGTGCACGCCGCTGGTGCCCGTCTGCTGCCAGAACAGCTCGGCCGTCAGGTGGTCGCTGCTGCCGTTGCCCGACGAGGCGAAGGTCATCTTGCCGGGCTGGGCCTTCAGGTAGACCATCACGTCGGCCATGGTCTTCAGCGGGCTGGACGCCGGCACCACCAGCACATTGGGCGCCTGCACCACGACGCTGATCGCGTCGAGGTCCTTCAGCGCGTCGTAGTTGGTCTTGATCAGGTGCGGGGCGATCACGAACGGCCCCAACGAAGACACCAGCAGCGTGTGCCCGTCGGCGGCCGAGCGCGCGACGGCGCCGGCACCGATGGTGCCGGTGGCGCCGGCCCGGTTCTCGACGATGAAGGTGCCGCCCAGCTTGTCCTGCAGCTTGGGGCCCAGCGTGCGCGCGATGAGGTCGGTGGAACCGTCCGGCGGGAAGGGCACGAGCAGCGTCACGGGCTTGGACGGCCAGGCCTGCGCCAGCGCACCGGTGGCGGCCAGCGCGAAGGCCAGCGTGGTCAACAGCTTCTTCATGTCGGGAGTCTCCTTGGGGGTTGAGGCGGGAAAGGTAGCGCTACCAAACGTGGGCGAATGGTAGCGCTACCTAAATGCACCCGCAAGCAACCACGCGTCAGGGATAACCCTGATCAGCTGCTCTGCCGCTGGACGATCGAAAAGCCGATGTCGACCACACGCTCGGCGACGTCGCGGCCCTCGGCGCGTTCGACGATGAACTGCGCCGCCTGGCGGCCGATGGCGGCGCCCTTGATGTGCACGGTGGTCAGTGCCGGGTCGACGTCAGCGGCGAATTCCAGGTCACCGAAACCCACCACGGCCAGCTGCGCCGGCACCGGCAGGCCACGCACGCGCGCTTCGGTCAGCACGCCCAGCGCCAGCAGGTCGGAACTGCAGAACACGGCGTCGGTGCCGGGGGCGCGGCGCAGCAGCTCGGCCAGGCCCTCGCGCCCGCCCTTCAGCGTGGTCGGCGCAGGCACGTGCACCACCGGCACCTCGGGCAGGCCGAGCGTGCGTGCCGTCGCCGCGAAGGCGCCGGCCCGCCGCCGCGCACGTTCGTCGTCACCGGCGACAACACCGAGCTGACGCCGGCCGCGTGCGTGCAGGTAAGTGGCCACTTCGCGTCCCACCTCGACATGCGAGAAGCCGACCAGCATGTCGATGGGCGTGGGCGTGAGGTCCCAGGTCTCGACCACCGGGATGCCGCAGCCCAGCAGACGGCGCCGCCCTTCGGTGGAATGCAGGATGCCGGTGAGCACGATGCCGTCGGGCCGGCGGCCGATGATGGCTTCGAGCAGCGCGTCCTCGCGCGAACCGGCGTAACCCGACTGGCCCAGCATCAGCTGGTAGCCGCGTTCGGCCAGCGCCTCGGTGAGCGACTGCACGGTTTCCAGGAATACCGGGCCGGCGATCGTGGGCACCACGGCGGCCACCAGCCGGCTGCGTGCCGAAGCCAGCCCGCCGGCCAGGCGGTTGGGCACGTAGCCGGTGCGCGCGACGGCGTCGGCCACCTTCTGCCGCACCTCGTCCGACACCTGCGCCGGTGTGTTCAGCGCCCGCGACGCGGTGATGGGCGCCACGCCGGCCAGCCTGGCCACGTCGTGCAGCGTCACGGCACCGCTGCCGCGGCGGGTGCGTCGGTGGGGCGGATCTGCGGCGGCCATGCCGTCATTGTATGAACATGACAGCGCTACCGTCCAAAGCTGCGCTTCCCTTCCACCACCGCTGCGGCGCGCCGGCAGCGCGCCCGCCCGACGGGTGCACCCGTCAGACCCGTTCCAGCACCACCGCGATGCCCTGCCCGACGCCGATGCACATCGTGCACAGCGCGTAGCGCCCGCCGGTGGCTTGCAGGCGGTTGACGGCCGTCGTCGCCAGGCGCGCGCCCGAAGCACCCAGCGGGTGCCCCAGCGCAATGGCGCCGCCCCAGGCGTTGACACGCGCGTCGTCGTCGGCCAGCCCCAGCAGCCGCAGCACGGCCAGGCCCTGCGCGGCGAAGGCTTCGTTGAGCTCGATGACGTCGATCTGGTCCAGCCGCAGCCCCGTCAGCGCCAGCAGCTTCTGCGTCGCCGGCGCCGGGCCGATGCCCATCACGCGCGGCGCCACGCCGGCCGTGGCCATGCCGACGACGCGCGCCCTGGGGGTCAGCCCGTGCCTCGCGGCGGTGGTCTCGTCGGCCAGCAGCAGCGCGCAGGCGCCGTCGTTCACGCCGCTGGCGTTGCCCGCCGTCACCGTGCCGTCGGGGCGCACCACGCCTTTCAGCTTCGCCAGTGCATCCAGGCTCGTCGCGCGCGGGTGTTCGTCGGTGTCGACGACGATCGCGTCGCCCTTCTTCTGCGGCACGGGCACCGGCGTGATTTCGCGCGCCAGGTGGCCGGCCTGCTGCGCCGCCACGGCCTTCAGCTGGCTGGCCAGCGCCATGCGGTCCTGCGCCTCGCGCCCGATGCCGTGGTCGACGGCCACGTTCTCGGCCGTCTCGGGCATGCTGTCGACGCCGTACTGCGCCTTCATCAGCTTGTTGACGAAGCGCCAGCCGATGGTGGTGTCGTGGACGGCATTGGCGCGGCTGAAGGCACTTTCGGCCTTGGGCATCACGAAGGGGGCGCGGCTCATGCTCTCGACGCCGCCGGCGACCATCAGCCGCGCTTCGCCCGCGCGGATGGCGCGTGCCGCCGTGCCCAGCGCGTCCAGCCCCGAACCGCACAGCCGGTTGATCGTCGCGCCCGGCACTTCGGCGGGCAGCCCGGCCAGCAGCAGCGACATGCGCGCGACATTGCGGTTGTCCTCGCCGGCCTGGTTGGCGCAGCCGTAGAGCACGTCGTCCACCGCCGCCCAGTCGACGCCCGGGTTGCGTGCCATCAACGCGCGCAGCGGAATGGCGCCGAGGTCGTCGGTGCGGATCGACGAGAGTGCGCCGCCGTAACGGCCGATGGGGGTGCGGATGGCGTCGCAGATGAAGGCGTGCTTCATGGAACGTGATCCTAGCCCGGGTCAGGCGGGGCATGCACGCGGCCGGCTACGCGCGAACCATGCCATCATGACCGCGCCGTGCACCACAACCCCCACAGGCCACCGCATGCCCACACCCGTCCGAGCCAGTGACACGCCCTTCGCCGTTGCCGTGGAGTCCGGCAAGGACTACTGGTGGTGCGCCTGCGGCCTGAGCCAGCGCCAGCCCTTCTGCGACGGCTCGCACAAGGCCGCCGGCGAGTTCGTGCCCGTCAAGTACAGCGCCACCGAGAGCAAGACCGTCTGCTTCTGCGGCTGCAAGGCCAGCGGCAACAAGCCGCTGTGCGACGGCTCGCACAAGAACCCGGCGCCCTGACGGCGCGCCCGGCTCAGGTCGAGGGCGCGCCCGGGGTCGGGTTGAGGCCGCGCCCGGCTCAGGTGCCGCAGAAGGTCTGGTAGCCCGCGGTCACCGCGGCCGGGGCCGGCTCGGCATAAGGCGCGAGTTCGGGCGCGTCGTCCCAGGGCCGGCGCAGCGCGGCCAGCAGGCGGTGGAAGGGCGCCAGGTCGCCTGCGGTGGCGGCGGCCAGGGCTTCTTCGACGCGGTGGTTGCGCGGGATGGTGAGCGGGTTCGCGCGCCGCATGCGCGCGGCGCGGGCCTGCGCGCCCGGCCCGCCTGCGCTGTCGTCGCGCAGGCACCGCGCCTGCCAGCGCTGCAGCCAGGCGTCCAGCGCGCCGGCGTCGGCGCCCGGGGGGCGCTGCGCCGCCGTGTCGATGAACAACGCGCGCAACGGCCCTTCGCGGCCTTCGGCCGCGTCGGCCAGGCGCCGCCAGGCGAGCGTGTAGTCCACCGCGTGGGCCTGCAGCAGCGACAGCCAGTCGGTGGCCAATGCCGCGTCTTCCGCGTCGTCGGCGGCCGCGCTTGCGCCTGCCGCGGCCGCCAGCCCGAGCTTGGCGCGCTGGCCACGCAGCAGCGCCGCGGCATACAGGCCGGGGAAGGCATCGATGAGCTCGGTCACCTGCGCCACCGCCGCCTGCACGGCGGCCTCGTCCTCGGTGTCGACCATCAGCGGCAGCAGCGTCTCGGCCAGCCGCGCCAGGTTCCAGCGCGCGATGTGCGGCTGGTTGGCGTAGGCGTAGCGGCCGCCGTGGTCGATGCTGCTGAAGACCGCGGCCGGGTCGTAGGCCTCGATGAAGGCGCAGGGGCCGTAGTCGATGGTCTCGCCCGAGATCGTCATGTTGTCGGTGTTCATCACGCCGTGGATGAAACCCACGTTCATCCACGCCGCGATGAGTTCGGCCTGGCGCCCCGCGACGGCGCACAGCAGCGCCAGGTGACGCCCGGGCGTGCCGGCCAGCGCCGGGTCGTGGCGCGCGATGGTGTAGTCGGCCAGCTGGCGCAGCCTGTCGAGTTCACCCTTGGCGGCGAAGTACTGGAAGGTGCCCACGCGCAGGTGGCTGGCGGCCACGCGCGTGAGCACCGCACCGGGCAGCGAATGTTCGCGGTAGACGCGCTCACCGGTGGCCGCGACGGCCAGCGCGCGCGTGCTCGGGATGCCCAGCGCGTGCATGGCCTCGCCGACCAGCACCTCGCGCAGCATCGGCCCGACGGCGGCCTTGCCGTCGCCGCCGCGCGAAAACGGCGTGCGGCCCGAACCCTTGAAGGCGATGTCGCGGCGCCGGCCGTCGCGGTCGATGCGTTCACCGACGAGCAGCGCGCGGCCGTCGCCGAGCTGCGGCGAGAAGCCGCCGAACTGGTGGCCGGCGTAGGCCTGCGCGATGGGCTGGGCGTCGGCGGGCAGGGCGTTGCCGGCGAAAAAGGCCGCCCCCTCGGCGCCGGCCAGCAGCGCGGCGTCCAGCCCCAGTTCGCCGGCCAGCGTGTCGTTGAAGAACAGCAGTTCGGGCGCCGGCGCGGGCGCGGGCTGCCAGGCGACGTAGAAGCCGGGCAGGTCACGGGCGTAGCTGTTGTCGAAACCGAAGGGGCGCATGGGGCAGGCAAGTGCGCGGCAGGGCCGGGAACGGGAGTGTGACCGGCCAGGCCTGCCCATGGTGGCGCGCGGGTTGCGCGGCGGTGCACGGCCCGCGCCCTGGTGGTGCGTCCGCCGCGCTTGCGGGCGCGGCGCAAAAGGGGTCTGATCCACGGCGAGGAGGCCCTGCCCATGAGCACCCGCACAAAATCGACATCACGCCGGGCCACGCCCGGGGCGACGGACCGGACGGCGACGCCGGCCCCGCGCCCGGCGGCAGCGCCCGCCGCGGCCGCCGCCGCAAAAGCGGCCCCGCGCCGGCGCCGCGCGGGCCCCGCCGCGGCCGCGCCGGAACCGCCGCCGGCGCGCTACGCGGTGCGGGTCCGCTACCGGCCTGCGGCCACGGCGACGGCGCCGCCGCTGCCGGTGGAAACGGTCAGCCTGCAGCTCGACGACCGCGGCTTCTACCCGGAAGTGCAGCGCTGGCGCTACGTGGTGGCCAACCGGCGCCGCATCACGCGCGCCACGCGCGACACGCTGGCCGAAGACTTCGCACGCTGGCTCACCGCGCAGTCGGGCCTGACCGCGGACGACGTGACGCGCCACGTGCGCGCCATGGCCAGCGCGCGCCTGGTCGAGGTGGTGATCCCCCACGAGCAGGAAAACAAGGCCTGGGCGGCAAGGCTGTTCCCCTGGGAAACGACGCTGGCGCTGGCCACGCGGCCCTGGCGCGACGAGAGCGAGGCCTTCACCGTGGTGCGCTACCTGCAGCCGCAGGACCGCAAGCCGCTGCCGCCGCCGACACCGCAGTCGCTGCTGGTGGTGCGCAGCGGGCCGGGCGAGATCGGGCCGCACTACGCGCTGGAGCGTGAATGCGAACTGGTGGCCGAAACGCTGCAGCCGCAGCTGACGCAGGCGACCGAACGCTTGAACGAACCCGACCGCCAGCGGCTGCAGGAAACCACGCGCCGCCTGGCGCCGTCCATCGTGCACCTGGCCGGCGTCGACCCCTATGCGCTGGAGACGCTGAACCTGCAGCGCGTCGACCCCGAAAACACCGACGGCTTCGTGCTGCGCAAGGCCGAACGCGGCTACGACGCGGTGACGCCGCAGCAGATGGCGCCGCTGCTCACGGCCGGCAAGCCGGCGCCGGTGCTGGTGGCCGCCAGTTCGTGCTTCAGCGCGTCGCGCCTGTGCGCGCTGGCGGTGGCCGGCGGCGCACGCCACGCCATCGGCTTCTTCGACACCCTGACCGACGCCGACGCCCTGCTCTTCTTCGGCCAGTTCTACCGCGAGTGGAGCCAGGGCTGGGACATCCTGCGCGCCTTCGACAGCGCACGCGCCGCCTGGCTGGCGCAGCAGTCGGCGGCGCAGAACAGCGGCGTCGTGCTCTGGAGCCGGCATTCGCTGCTGGAGCCCGACGCCAGCGTCACCACCGCCCAGGCCCGCAGCTCGCCCGGCGCCACGCCCGAGCCCGAGGCCACGGTCGACGACCTGAAGCTCATGGCCGAGCTGAACCAGGACGTCGGCAGCAGCGGCGTGCTCGTCAACCGCACCAGCCTGAACTACTCGCTGCTGCACAACGACCGTTCACCCTTCCGCACCTTCTACATCGACAAGCCGCGCGCCGGCCGGCTGCCGCCGCTGCACGTCGAGGTGGTGCTGGAAGTCGGCAACGACAACTGCCGCTGCCGCTTCGCGCTCGACCTGCCCGAAGCCAAGGCCGGCATCGAGCTGGCGTCGCGCATCCGGCTGCCGCTGGTGGCCGGGCTGCTGCGCCAGTGCACCGAGAGCCTGCGCACCAACCTCTACGTGCAGGTGCGCTGCGGCGAGCGGCTGCTGCGCGAATCGAGCGAACGTGTCACCGTGCTGCCCGCCGACGAATGGCGCGACGACGGCGAAGACCACCGCTGGCTGCCCAGCTTCGTGCTGCCGCGCGACCCCGCGGTGCTGAAGGTCATCGGCAGCGCGCAGCGCTACCTGCGCACGCTGCTGGACGACTGCACCGCCGGTTTCGACGGCTACCAGCAGCTGGCCGCCGACGACGGCAACGCCGCCGCCGTGGTCGACCCCCAGGTGCAGGCCATCTGGGCCGCGCTGCAGCACGACCTGCCGCTGCACTACATCAACCCGCCGCCTTCCTACACCAGCCGTTCGCAGCGCCTGCGCAGCCCCAGCGAGGTCTTGCGCGGCCAGGCCGCCACCTGCATCGACCTGGCGCTGCTGTTCGCGTCGTGCCTCGAATTCGTCGGCATCTACCCGGTGCTCTTCCTCATCGAGGGCCACGCCTTCCCGGGCTACTGGCGCAGCGACAAGGCCTGGTGGCGCATGAAGCAGTTCCACTTCGACGCCACGGCGATGCCCGGTGCCGGGCAGGCCACACCGGCCATGCCCGCGGCCGCGGCGATGACCAGCGGCCAGAGCGAGGGCTGGATGTTCGACGGCGTGGGCAACCTCGTCGAGCTGCTGCGCTACGTGCAGGAAGGCAGCCTGGTGCCCTTCGAGAGCACCTTCGTCGCCGCGCAGCGCGGCTTCTACGGTTCGCTGGAAGAGGGTTCGTCGCGGCTGCACCCCGACACCTTCGACGCCATGGTCGACATCCAGTCCGCGCGCGGGGCCAACGTCACGCCGCTGCCGCTGTTCGACAAGTTCGAGTGAGGAGGACGGACATGGGTGCCTTCATCCCCCCCGGCGGCCTGAAGCCGCCCGGCGACGCGATGGTCGACTGGCTGGACGGCCTGCCGCCGCTGCCCGGCGTGCGCCCGCTCGACCGCATGCCGATGAACCTGGTGCGGCCGGCCGCGCGCGCACGCTACCGCCGCCAGGCCGCACCCGGCGAAGGCCAGGCGCAGGCACCGCAGCAGGACATCTTCTCGCTGGTGCGTGAAGCCGGCGTGCTGCGCTGGCGCGCCGGTGCCGCCGCGCCCGCGGGCCCGCGGCCGCGCGCCGGCGGCCGCGCCGGGCTGCCGGCCGGCGACGTCGTCAAGCAGTTCGCCTTCGAGCGCCTGCCCACGTCGAAGGTCTACGGCGCGCTGACCGAACTCGACCAGCGCCTGACGCCGCAGGCCGTGTTCCGCGGCAGCACCGGCAACGGCCTGCGCCGGCTGCGCAACCGCGCGCTGGAACCCTTCCCCGACCCCACGCGTGCCGCCGGCAAGAAGGTGCTGCTGCTCATCCACGGCACCTTCAGCAACAGCGAGTCGGTCGTCGTCCACGGGCTGCAGAGCAAGCCGGCCGGGCGCGAACTGCTGGACGACGCCGAGAAGCGCTACGACCTGGTGCTGTGCTACGACCACCCCACGCTGTCGGTGAGCCCCATGCTCAACGCCTTCGACCTGGCGGCGCTGCTGCGGCCGGCGCCGGCGGCGCTGGACATCGTCTGCCACAGCCGCGGCGGCCTGGTGGCACGCTGGCTCTGCGAGGCCTATGCCGACACGGCGATGAAGCGCCGCGTGGTTTTCGTCGGCGCGCCGCTGGCCGGCACCAGCCTGGCCGCCGCGCCCAGCCTGAAAAACGCGCTCGACCTGCTGACCAACATCGCCGACGCGCTGCGCGGCGGCGGCGACGTGGTCGGCGCCAATGCGCTGTTCACCGCCGCCAGCGGACTGCTGCGCGTGGTGGGCGGCGTCACCGGCGCGGTGCTCAACACGGCGCTGCTCGACGCCGCCATCGCGCTGGTGCCGGGGCTGGACGCGATGTCCCGCGTCGGCAACAACCAGGAACTGACGCGGCTGCGCATGAACACCGGCAGCGGCGACTTCGCCGGCGGCCAGATCCGCTACTTCGCCATCCGCTCCAACTTCGAGCCGCAGGCCATCGGCTGGAACTTCCTGCGCCTGTTCTCCCGGCCCGCGGCCCGCCTGGGCGACTGGGTGGCCGACCGCATCTTCGACGGGCCCAACGACCTGGTCGTCGACACCGTGTCGATGGACGAGGTGGCCGACGCGCGCCTGATCACCATGGCCCACGACTTCAAGACCAACGACCGCGTGCACCACGTCAACTACTTCGTGCAGCCGGAAACGGTGCGCGCCATCCGCAGCAGCCTGGAGATCGGGGGCCGCTGACGCGCTGCGGCGGCGGGGGCGGCGTGCACGGCCCACAGGCAAGGCGGCATGCCGCGCCTTCCGGGGCAGGCAACCGGCATGTCCACAGCCCAGCGGCCCGCCGCCGCCCGCTTCACTCCACCGTCACGCTCTTGGCCAGGTTGCGCGGCTTGTCGACGTCGGTGCCGCGGGCGCAGGCCGTGTGGTAGGCCAGCAGCTGCAGCGGCACCACGTGCAGGATGGGGCTCAGGGGCCCGTAGTGCTCGGGCATGCGGATGACGTGCACGCCGGGTTCGTTGGCGATGTGGGTGTCGGCGTCGGCGAAGACGTAGAGCTGGCCGCCGCGCGCGCGCACTTCCTGCATGTTGCTCTTCAGCTTTTCCAGCAGCGCGTCGTTGGGCGCCACCGTCACCACCGGCATCTGCTCGGTCACCAGCGCCAGCGGGCCGTGTTTCAGCTCACCCGCCGGGTAGGCCTCGGCGTGGATGTAGCTGATCTCCTTGAGCTTCAGCGCGCCTTCCAGCGCGATCGGGTAGTGCAGCCCGCGGCCGAGGAAGAGCGCGTTTTCCTTGCGCGCGAAATCCTCGCTCCAGGCGATGATCTGCGGCTCCAGCGCCAGCACCGCCTGCAGCGCCACCGGCAGGTGGCGCAGCGCCTTCAGCTCGGCCGCTTCCTGCGCTTCGCTCAGCCGCCCGCGCACCACGGCCAGGGCCAGCGTCAGCAGGTACAGGCCGGCCAGCTGGGTGGTGAAGGCCTTGGTGCTGGCGACACCGATCTCCACGCCGGCGCGCGTGATGTAGGCCAGCCTGCATTCGCGCACCATGGCGCTGGTGCTCACGTTGCAGATGGTCAGCGTGTGTTCCATGCCCAGGCTGCGCGCATGCTTCAGCGCCGCCAGCGTGTCGGCGGTCTCGCCGCTCTGCGTGATGGTGACGACCAGCGTCTTCGGGTCGGGCACGCTGTCGCGGTAGCGGTATTCGCTGGCGATCTCGACGCTGGTGGGAATTCCGGCGAGGCCCTCCAGCCAGGTCTTGGCCGTCATGCCGGCGTAGCTGCTGGTGCCGCAGGCCAGGATGAGCACGCGGTCCACCGCCTTGAAGATGCCGTGGGCGCCGTCGCCGAACAGCTCGGGGGTGATGCCGGCCACGCCTTCCAGCGTGTCGGCCAGCGCACGCGGCTGCTCGAAGATCTCCTTCTGCATGTAGTGGCGGTAGGGGCCGAGCTCGGCCGCACCGCTGTGCGCGTGCACCGTGCGCACCGGGCGCTGCACGGGCAGGTAGCGGTGCTGCACGTCGGGCGCGGTGATCCACACCTTGCCGAGCTGCAGGTCGACGACGTCGCCTTCTTCCAGGTAGACGATCTGGTCCGTCACGCCGGCCAGCGCCATGGCGTCGCTGGCCAGGAAGTTCTCCTGCGTGCCCTTGCCCGCCGCGCCCACGCCCAGCACCAGCGGCGAGCCCTGGCGCGCGCCCACCACGCGCTGCGGCTCGTCGCGGCAGAACACGGCAATGGCGTAGGCGCCGCGCAGCCGCGGCAGCGCGCGCTGCACGGCTTCGAGCAGGTCGCCGTCGTACAGGCTGTGCACGAGGTGGGCGATGACCTCGGTGTCGGTCTGGCTGGCGAAGTGGTAGCCGCGCTGGCGCAGTTCGGCGCGCAGCTCGTCGTGGTTCTCGATGATGCCGTTGTGCACGAGGCCGACGCGCGCCGCCGTCGGCGCCCCGCCCTCGCCCGGCAGCGCGCCGAAGCCGGTGGCCATGGCGTCGACGTTCGGTCCGGCGCTGAAGTGCGGGTGCGCGTTGTGCACCGCCGGTGCACCGTGCGTGGCCCAGCGCGTGTGCGCGATGCCGGTGCCGCTGGCCACGCCGTCGGCCTGCACGTTGGCTTCCAGTTCGGCCACGCGGCTGGTGCTGCGTGCCCGCCGCAGCTCACCCCCCTGGTGCACGGCCACGCCGCAGCTGTCGTAGCCGCGGTACTCCAGCCGCTTCAGGCCTTCGAGCAGGATGGGAACGATGTTGCGGGTGCTGACGGCGCCGACGATGCCACACATGGTGCTGATTCCTGGAAGACGGGGTGGCGGCATGCTAGGCCAGAAGACATGGCGTGTTCGTTCATTAATGCCGTCATTCATGCAACGAACCACCAACCATCACCAGAGATGCAATCTGACGCTACACGGTAGTTTCCTTTGAACTAATATTTCATGATGGAACTCGATGCCACCGACCTGCGTCTGCTGGACCTGCTGCAGACCGACGCCGCGCTGTCCAACCAGGCGCTGGCGGAACTTGCGGGCACCTCACCCGCCACGGCGCTGCGGCGCGTGCGGCGGCTGGTGGATGAAGGGGTCATCGAACGCCGCGTGGCGCTGCTGAACCCGCAGGCGCTGGGCGCCGGGCTGACGGCGCTGGTGGAGATCACGCTCGACCGCCAGGGCGCCGAACACCTCGACGCTTTCGAGGCGCACGCCGTGGCCGAAGCGGCCGTGCAGCAATGCTGGCGTGTCAGCCCGGGGCCCGACTTCGTGCTGGTGCTGTGGGTGGCCGACATGCCGGCCTACCAGGCGCTGGTGCAGCGCCTGTTCACGCAGGACGCCAACGTGCGCAACGTGAAGGCCTTCTTCGGCGTCAAGCGCGCGAAGTTCGAGCCGCGCTACGGGCTCAGGCCTTCAGGATCGCCAGGCCCTTGAGGTATTCGCCTTCCGGGAAACGCAAGGTGGTGGGGTGGTCGCAAGCCCCCTCCAGGCGCTGCAGGATGGCGCCGTCCACGCCCGCGTCGATGGCCGCGCCAGCCACGATCTTGTGGAACAGGTCGGCATTCACGCCGCCGCTGCAGCTGAAGGTCAGCAGCAGCCCGCCGGGCGCCAGCAGCATCAGCGCCAGGCGGTTGATGTCCTTGTAGGCGCGTGCGGCGCGTTCGGCGTGCGCGGCGGTGGGCGCGAACTTCGGCGGGTCGAGCACGATGGCATCGAAGCGCCGGCCTTGCTGCAGCGCCGCGCGCAGGAAGGCGTTGACGTCGGCGTCGTGGGTGGTGCTGCGCGCTGCGTCGAAGCCGTTCAGCGCGACGTGCGCGGCCACGCGCTCCAGCGCGGGCGCCGACGAGTCGACGCTGGTCACGCGCGCCGCGCCGCCGGCCAGCGCCGCCACCGTGAAGCCGCCGGTGTAGCAGTAGCAGTTCAGCACGTCCTGCAGCCCGAAGTGGCGCACCCAGCGGCCGAGCAGCGCGCGGTTGTCGCGCTGGTCGAGGTAGAAGCCGGTCTTGTGGCCGTGGGCCAGGTCCAGCGTCAGCTGCCAGCCGTGTTCGGTGATGGTGATGTCGGTGCCGCCTTCACCGTGCAGCCAGCCGGTGGTCTCGGGCAGGCCCTCGAGCGCGCGCACGCTGGCGTCCGAGCGTTCGTACAGCCTTGCGCAGCCGGTGGCCTGCAGCAGCAGCTCGGCGATCGTGCGCTTCCAGCGTTCGGCACCGGCCGAGAGGAACTGCGCGCACAGCGTGTCCGCGTAGCGGTCGACGATCAGCCCCGGCAGGCCGTCGGCTTCGCCGTGCACCAGGCGCAGGCCGTTGCCGGCGATGGGCAGGCGCGCGCGCAGCGCCACCGCGGCGGCGATGCGGCGCTGAAAGAAGCCGCTGTCGATGCGCTCGGCTTCGTGAAAGCTCCAGGCGCGCACGCGGATCATCGAAGCCGGGCTGTACGCGCCCCAGGCCAGGAAGCCGTCGGCGGCGCTTTCCACGCGCACGGTCTCGCCGGCGTCGGCCTTGCCGCGCGCGATGCTGCCTTCGAACACCCAGGGGTGGTGGCGTTGCAGCGAACGTTCCTTGCCTTCGCGCAGGCGGATGGCTTTCATGGGGCGCGATTCTGGCAGCGCCCCGCCGCCGCGCCGCGCGCGTCTGCGTCGCGTCTGCGCCGCGTCAGTGCCGGTAGCCGGGGTCGATGGCGTCCAGGCGGCGCAGCAGCGCGGGCCAGGCCAGCCCGCCGCCGGCACCGCGCGTGACACGTTCCCACTGCTGCCCGGCGCCGTCGACGATGTGCCGGCCGATGCGGCGCAGCGGCCCGCCGCCGGCCTGCGCACGCACCTGGATCATGCAGGCCGTCTCGAAGAAGTACATCGCGACGAAGGCCTCGGCCACCGAACGGCCCACCGTCAGCAGGCCGTGGTTGCGCAGCATCAGGAAGCGGTGCGCGCCGAGGTCGCGCACGAGGCGCGGCTTCTCGTCGTCTTCCAGCGCCACGCCTTCGTAGTCGTGGCAGCCCAGCGAGTTCAGCACGAAGATCGAGTGCTGCGACAGCGGCAGCAGGCCTTCTT
>Ga0154020_10006850_pt1 | contig 13357 bp, 13 predicted proteins | sample Klosneuvirus_201_FD_109709 | JGI IMG/M metagenome (GOLD analysis project Ga0154020, IMG submission 109709) | Active sludge microbial communities from wastewater, Klosterneuburg, Austria - Klosneuvirus_20160825_MG | ecosystem: Engineered > WWTP > Aerobic digester > Activated sludge | place... | reverse complement strand
TTAAATATCCGTCGTCCCCGTGCAAGCGGGGACTCAGTTTGTGCTGAATTCCCGCTCCGGTGGGAATGACGGTTTAGGATGCTGATGCAAAATCTTCTCGATTTCGATGCCGAAGGCCTGACTGCCTGGTTTGCCGAGCAGGGTGAAAAGCCCTTCCGCGCCAAGCAGGTGCTGCGCTGGATGCATCGTTTCGGCGTGGCGGATTTCGACGCCATGACCGATATTGCCAAGAGCCTGCGCGAAAAGCTCAAGGCCACGGCGGTGATTACGCCGCCCACCGTCGTTTCCGACAAGGTGTCGGAAGACGGCACGCGCAAATTTTTGATCGACGTCGGCAATGGCAACGCGGTGGAAACGGTGTTCATTCCCGAGGCCGAACGCGGCACGCTGTGCGTGTCGACGCAAGCCGGTTGCGCCCTTGATTGCGCCTTCTGTTCGACCGGCAAACAAGGTTTCAACCGCAACCTGACGGTGGCGGAAATCATCGGCCAGGTCTGGCTGGCCAACCGCGCACTCGGTGCGGTGCGCGGTGATGAACGGGTTATTTCCAACGTCGTGCTGATGGGTATGGGCGAGCCGCTCGCCAACTTTGAAAATTCCGTCACGGCGCTGCGCCTGATGCTGGACGATAACGCCTACGGCCTGTCGCGCCGCCGGGTTACCGTCTCCACCTCCGGTCTGGTACCGGTGATGGATCGCCTGCGCGACGAATGCCCGGTGGCCCTGGCCGTTTCACTGCACGCGCCAAACGATGCACTGCGCGATGAACTGGTGCCGATCAACCAGAAATATCCGCTGGTTGAATTGATGGCTGCCTGCCGCCGCTATCTGGAAAAAGCGCCGCGCGATTTCATTACCTTCGAGTACGTCATGCTCGAAGGCGTCAATGATACTGATGCCCATGCTCGCCAATTGGTCAGCCTGGTCAAGTCGGTGCCATGCAAATTCAACCTCATTCCCTTCAATCCCTTCCCGGGGTCGCCATTCAGGCGTTCACCCGCCGAACGGGTACGGCGTTTTGCCGATATCCTGATGGCGGCCGGCATCATCACCACGACGCGTAAGACGCGGGGTGACGATATCGACGCTGCCTGCGGTCAACTGGCCGGTCAGGTCAAGGACAAAACCAAGCGAACAGCCGGGCGGGTCATCGCCCTCAAGGAGATCAGGCCGTGAGTAAATTTTCGCTGAAAAATGGGATTGCGGGAATTTGCCTGAGCACCCTTTGCATTTTTTCGGCTCAGGCACAGTTCAACAACGAACCGCCGGCGAACGCACGGAACCAGAGTTCGAGCGACCCGCGTAACCGTGCCAGGATACATACTGAACTTGGTGCCATGTATTTTCAGGGCGGCAGCATGTCGGTTGCGCTGGATGAGTTGGGGATCGCGCTGGCAGCAGACCCGAGCTATTTCCAGGCGTACAGCATCCGTGGCCTGGTCTATGGGGCGCTCAAGGAATACGGCAAGGCTGAAAATGACTTTCAGCGGGCGCTTGACCTGGCACCGAACGACCCGGAAGTGAATAACAATTATGGCTGGTATCTGTGCGATACCGGCAAGGAGCGCCAGTCGATCGCTTATTTCCTGAATGCGCTGAAAAGCCCGCTCTACGAGACGCCGGAGCGTGCTTACACCAACGCCGGGACGTGCGCCTTGAAGGCGGGCGATCTTGAGGGCGCCCAAGGGTATTTGCTGCAGGCGCTGCAGATGTCGCGTGATGGCGGCATGGTCGCGCGCTTCCAGATGGCCAAGTTGCTTCACAAGCGCGGGACGTTTGAAGAGGCGCGCCTTTATCTTGCTGATGTGCTCAAAATGATGGAGCCACCGACTGCCGAGGCACTCTGGCTGGGCATACGCATCGAGCGCAAGCTGGGAAATCGGGTGGCTGAAGGGGGCTATGCCTCGCAACTTCGCGGCCGTTATCCGGCTTCGCCCGAGTATCAGGAATTCCTCAAGGGTAATTTTGAATGAGTGAGCAGTTCAATGCCGGCGAAGTTGTTGCCGAAAATACAATTTTGACGCCTGAGCCGCATGTCGGTGAAAAACTCAGGTTGGCGCGTGAGGCACTCGGTATTAGTGCACTTGATATCGCCCATACCTTAAAGCTCGGCCCGCGCCAGGTTGAGGCACTGGAAGCCGGAAATTGGCAGGGTTTGCCGGGGAATACCTTTGTTCGCGGGTTTGTCCGCAATTACGCCAAGGTCGTCCAGGTCGACGCTACACCACTGATGGCTGAGCTTGATGGCAGTCTCGAAAAACAGGCAAACAATCTGACGGTTTCCGAGAGCCCGCCCGCCACCATGCCGCAGTCCGGTGGCGCATCCCGGCGTGATCGGGCTGTCGTGATGACCGGTGTTGGCCTCGTTGCGGTTGCCGCGCTGGCTTATTTTCTGATGCCCAACGACCTTTCTGCCTTGCGTGAAAGCACCCAGGGCTTGCTCGACTCGCTGGCCCGCAAGGAAGAGCGGGCGCCGGCTCCGGTCATTGCAGCGCCTTCAGTTTCGACGCCTGCCGAGCCGATTTTCCCGCCAGGTACTACACCGCAACAAATCATGAATCCGCAGGCGCAGACACCGATCGAAGTGGTACCGGGCAACGCGGCGCCGGCGCCAGCGCCAAATCTGAGCTTGCCGACGCCGCCCGCCGATGTGAAACCGGTCGCTATTGCCAATGCGCCACAACTGCGTTTTGTTTTCGAGAAAGAGTCCTGGCTGGAAGTCCGAGATCGCGATAACAAGGCAATTTTTTCCCAGCGTGTTCCCGCCGGTACCGAACAAACGCTGTCAGGCCAGGGGCCGCTCTCGCTGGTGGTGGGTTATGCACCGGGCGTGCGGGTTTTTTCGCATGGCCAGGCGGTTGATCTGGCACCCCACACGCGCGGCGAAGTTGCCCGACTTGTTCTGGAGTAAACCGTGAGTGCTTTATCCAAGCGCCTGACGCGCAGTTGCAAGATTGGCCACGTAACGGTCGGCGGCAGTGCGCCGGTCGTTATCCAGTCGATGACAAACACCGATACGGTGGATTACTTGGCGACCGCGCTGCAAACCGCCGAACTGGCCCGCGCTGGCTCCGAACTGGTGCGCATCACGGTCAATACGCCGGAAGCCGCCGCTGCGGTGGCGAAAATTCGCGAGCATCTCGACCGCATGAACTGCAATGTGCCGCTGATTGGTGATTTTCACTACAACGGCCATCGTCTGCTGATTGAACATCCGGCTTGTGCCGAAGCGCTGGCCAAGTATCGGATCAACCCGGGCAATGTCGGTTTTGGCAAGAAAAAAGACGAGCAATTCGCTCAGATGATCGAACTGGCCTGCAAGTATGACAAGCCGGTGCGCATTGGTGTCAACTGGGGCAGCCTTGACCAGAACCTGCTCGCCCGGGTCATGGATGAAAACAGCCGCAAGGCCGAACCGCTCGATGCCACAGCAATCATGCGCCACGCCATGGTGACATCAGCGCTCGAGTCGGCAGCGAAAGCTGAAGAAGTTGGGCTGGCTGGTGAGAAAATCATTCTTTCCTGCAAGGTTTCCAGCGTGCAGGATCTGATCGCTATTTACCGCGAGCTTTCGCAGCGGGCCGATTACGCCTTGCACCTCGGCCTGACCGAGGCCGGCATGGGTTCCAAGGGAATTGTCGCGTCGACCGCAGCACTCTCCGTTTTGCTGCAGGAAGGCATCGGCGACACCATCCGGATTTCCCTGACACCGGAGCCGGGTGGTTCGCGTGCCCAGGAAGTTATCGTCGCCCAGGAAATCCTGCAGACCATGGGTCTGCGTGCCTTTACGCCGATGGTTGCGGCCTGCCCTGGTTGTGGCCGGACGACGAGCACTTTCTTTCAGGAGCTGGCCGGCGAGGTGCAGGATTTTGTCCGGGCCAAAATGCCGGAATGGAAGCTGCAGTACGACGGCGCCGAGAACATGACGCTGGCCGTGATGGGCTGCATCGTCAATGGCCCGGGGGAGTCGAAACACGCCAATATCGGTATTTCGCTGCCCGGTACCGGCGAAGCGCCATCCGCCCCGGTTTTTGAGGATGGCGAAAAGACGGTCACCCTGAAGGGCGACAATATTGCCAACGAATTCAAACAAATCATCGAGCGTTATGTTGAGCGCACCTATACCAAGAAACTGAAGTCATGAGTCAAACCTTGCAAGCCGTGCGCGGGATGAACGACATCCTGCCCGACGAAGCCGAATTCTGGGAACTGTTCGAGGACACCATCCGTTCGTGGCTGAAAGGCTACGGCTACCGGCCGATCCGCATGCCGATCGTCGAGCCGACACCGCTCTTCAAGCGCGCCATCGGTGAAGTGACCGACATCGTTGAAAAGGAAATGTATTCCTTCATCGATAGCCTGAACGGCGAGCCGCTGACGTTGCGCCCGGAAGGCACTGCCGGCTGCGTGCGCGCCGTGATTCAGCACAACCTGATCGCACGCCAGCCGCAGCGTCTGTACTACTTCGGCCAGATGTTCCGCCATGAACGACCGCAGAAAGGGCGTTATCGCCAGTTCCATCAGGTCGGTGTCGAAGCGCTGGGCTATGCCGGCCCCGATATCGATGCCGAAATGATCCTGATGGGCGCTCGTCTGTGGGGCGATCTCGGCCTCGACGGCATTGAATTGCAGATCAATAGCCTGGGCCAGCCGGAAGAGCGGGCTCAGCATCGCGCCGCTTTGATCACCTATTTCGAGGAAAACGCCGAGCTGCTCGACGAAGAGGCCAAGCGCCGCCTGCATGCTAATCCGCTGCGCATTCTCGATACCAAGAATCCGGCGATGCAGGATCTATGCACTGCGGCGCCCAAGTTGATTGACTATCTTGGCGATGAATCGCTGGCGCATTTCGAGGGCGTGCAGCGCGTTTTGCGCGATGCCGGCGTGCCCTACAAGATCAACCCACGTCTGGTGCGCGGCCTGGATTACTACAATCTGACCGTTTTCGAATGGGTCACTGATCGCCTCGGCGCGCAAGGCACTGTCTGCGCTGGCGGTCGTTACGACGGTCTGGTCAGCCAGCTTGGCGGCAAACCCGCGCCGGCCTGTGGTTTCGCGATGGGTGTCGAACGCCTGATTGCATTGATCAAGGAGTCCGGTGGTGAGCCCGCGGCTCCGGCGCCTGACGTCTACTTTGTGCATCAGGGCGAGGCCGCTTCCCGTCTCGCTTTCCGGGTTGCCGAAGGTTTGCGCGACCAGGGGATCAACGTGCTGATGCATTGCGGCGGCGGCAGCTTCAAATCACAGATGAAGAAAGCCGATGGTAGCGGTGCGGCATTTGCCATCATTATTGGCGATGATGAGGCGTCGACCGGGGAAGCCCAGTTGAAGCCGCTGCGCGAAGAAGGTTCGGCGCAACAAAAACTTAAAGTGGACGATCTGGCAGAAGCCATCGTCGGACTACTGATTGATTCGGACGAAACGGACGAGGACTAAGCAGCATGGCGCACTACGATCTTGAAGAGCAGGAACAGCTCGATACGCTGAAAACCTGGTGGAAAATGCACGGCAATCTGGTGACCACCGTGATTACGGTGTTTTGCCTGGGCGTCATCGCCTGGCAGGGCTGGAACTGGTATCAACGGGGCCAGGCAACCCAGGCTTCAGCCATCTACGCTGTTCTGGAACAGGCCGTAGCAAGTCGCGATGCGCAGAAAGTCAAGGCGGCGGCGGGAGAGCTGGCCGAAAAATTTGGTAGTACGGCCTATGCTTCTCTGGGTGCCTTGCTGGCCGGCAAACAGTCTTTCGAAGCCGGTGATCTGAAAACGGCGAAGGCGCAGCTTGCTTGGGCAGCGGACAACGGCAAGGACGAAGTCAAGGATTTGGCCCGTCTGCGTCTGGCCGCCGTCGAGCTTGATGAAAAGGCTTATGACGAAGCCTTGAAACAGCTTGAGGTTGGTCACTCGGCGATCTTCGATGCGCGCTTCCTGGAACTGAAAGGCGATGTGCTGGCTGCCCAGGGCAAGAAGCCCGAAGCACGCGCGGCCTACAAGGCGGCGCAGGATAAAGCGATGGGCAAGCCGGGTGCTGGCCGCGAATTGCTGCAGCAGAAGCTGGATAGTCTGGGTGAGGCTGCCTGATGTCGCGCCGTCTGCCCGCTCTTTTTGCCGCCGCTGGTTTGTTGCTGAGCGGTTGTGCGACTGTTTCCGATTCGCTTGATTCGATCAATCCGTTCACTAGCGCCGGCCCCAAGATGGCACCGCTAAAACCAATAGTCGCAACTGCCGAGGTCCGCACCGCGTGGTCGTTCAGCGCCGGCAAGGCGGGTGATTACACCTTTGCGCCGGCGGTGGTCGGCAATGCTGTTTTTGTCGCAGCTGCGGATGGTACGGTCAACAAGCAGGAAGACGGAAAATCAGTCTGGAAGATAAAGGCTGGCCAGCCGCTTTCAGCCGGTGTTGGCGCCAACAGCCGTCTGGTGGTGGTGGGAACATCAAAGGGCGACGTGCTGGCCTTCTCCGCAGAGGACGGCAAGCCGCTCTGGCAGGCCAAAGTGAGCAGTGAAGTCTTGGCTGCGCCAACGGTGAGTGATAACGGTGTCGCGGTAAAGAGTGGAGATAATCGCGTTTTCCTGTTTGATAGTGCTGATGGCGGCCGTAAGTGGGTATATCAGCGTTCGACACCGACACTTTCGATCCGCAGTGCAGGCTCGCCAGTGTTTGCTGATCAGTATGTTTTTGTCGGTTTCCCGGGTGGCAAACTGGTGGCGCTCTCCATGCAGAACGGTGCGCCGGTCTGGGAGGGGGCGGTGGCCTTGCCCAAGGGCGCTACCGAACTCGATCGCGTTGCCGATATCGTCGCCCCGCCGGTGGTCGATGGGCGTCAGGTTTGTGCCGTCGCCTTCCAGGGGCGTGTTGCCTGTTTCGACATGGGGCAGGGTGGGGCGATGATCTGGTCACGTGACCTTTCTTCGGCAGTTGGCCTGGCGCTTGATGGGCGTTATTTGTTCGTCACTGATGACAAGGGTGCGGTACATGCCTTCGACCGCCTCTCCGGTAGCGGTCTGTGGAAGCAGGATAAGCTATTGAATCGCCGCGTTTCCGGCCCGGCTGTGCGCCGTGGCTTGGTTGCTGTGGCTGATGCGGAAGGGATTGTTCATCTACTCTCCCGCGAAGACGGGAGCTTTGCTGCTCGTCAGAAAACTGATGGCACTCCTGTCCGTGCCACGGTCCAATTACTCGGTTCCGGCTTTTTGGTGCAAACCGTTGGCGGTAACGTGAGTTTAATCGAGGCGCAATGAAACCTACGCTAGTCCTGGTTGGCCGACCCAATGTCGGCAAATCCACCTTATTTAATCGCCTGACCAAATCGCGCGATGCTATCGTCGCCGACATGCCCGGCCTGACCCGTGATCGTCATTACGGTCACGGCAAGCTGGGTAGCAAACCTTATCTGGTGGTCGATACCGGCGGTTTCGAGCCGCTCGTCACAGAAGGCATCATGCACGAGATGGCACGCCAGACCGAGCAGGCGATCGCGGAAGCCGATGCAGTCATTTTTGTTGTCGATGGTCGTGCCGGCGTGACGCCACACGACAAGGAAATCGCCAACAAGCTGCGCCGTATTGGCCGCCCGGTGTTCATCGCGGTCAACAAGTCGGAAGGCCTCGATTCCGGCATGGCCGAGTCGGATTTCCACGAACTTGGCCTGGGCGAACCTAACGCCATCTCTGCTGCCCATGGCGAAGGCGTGCGCGGCATCGTCGATCTGGCGCTGGCCAGCTTCCCGGAACCAGAGGAGGACGAAACAAAATCGACGGCGGTACGTGTCGCCATCGTTGGCCGTCCGAACGTCGGAAAATCTACCCTGATCAATACGTTGCTTGGTGAAGAACGGGTCATTGCCTTCGATGCGCCGGGGACAACCCGGGATTCCATTGAGATCGATTTCGAGCGCGGTGGTCGGAAATACGTGCTCATCGATACGGCCGGCATGCGCAAGCGCGGCAAGGTATTCGAAACCATCGAGAAATTCTCGGTCGTGAAGACGCTGCAGTCCATCGAGGATGCCAATGTCGTCATTCTTATGGTTGACGCACAGGCTGATATCTCCGATCAGGACGCCCACATTGCCGATTTCATTGTGCAATCGGGACGGGCGCTGGTTGTTGCGGTCAACAAATGGGATGGCCTCGATGCCTATACCCGGGAGCAAACGCGCCTGACCTTGCAGCGCAAGCTAAAATTCCTCGATTTCGCCAAATTCCACTTTATTTCGGCGCGCGAGAATATTGGTCTGGAGGCGACTTTCCGCTCCGTCGATGCTGCCTTCTCGGCGGCCATGGCCAAGATGACAACGCCGCGTCTGGCGCGGGTACTGGCGGATGCCGTCGCCAAGCAGGCGCCACCCAAGCATGGTCTCTTTCGTCCGAAACCGCGTTATGCCCATCAGGGCGGTTCCAATCCGCCCATCATTGTTGTTCACGGCAATGCCGTTGACCATATTGGTGACAGCTATCGTCGCTATCTTGAAAATGTTTTTCGTGAGGCCTTCAAATTGCAGGGGACGCCTTTGAAAATCCAGTTTGTCGCCAGCGAAAATCCTTTTGCTGGCAAGGCAAGAAATAATCCGTAAATACTTCGCCATCGGGAAGTAATTTTCGGTACATTAGACAGCTCATAACAACACACATGGAGTCCACACCATGAGCAACAAAGGGCAATTGCTACAAGACCCCTTCCTCAACGCTCTTCGCAGAGAACATGTTCCAGTTTCGATTTATCTCGTTAACGGAATTAAATTGCAGGGTCAGGTTGAATCCTTCGATCAGTACGTCGTACTTTTGAAGAACACGGTTACCCAGATGGTATATAAACATGCCATCTCCACGGTGGTTCCGGCTCGCCCGGTAAATCTCCAGCAAGAACAAGCGGCGGAATAATTATCGCCTGCTACATGGCCCGCCGCTTTGGCGGGCCGCTGCTTCTTTTGCCCGGAAACGCCCATGATTGAACGACCAGCCGCCGGCGAACGTGCGGTGATCGTTCAGCTCGACTTCGGTCAGTCTGATCTTGAAGATCAACTGGAAGAAGTTCGTTTGCTGGCCGAGTCGGCGGGCGGCGTTGTGGCTGCCGAAGTTCGTGGTCCCCGTCATAGCCCTGATCCTAAAACCTATGCCGGCAAAGGCAAGGTGCAGGAAATTGCGGCTATGCTGGCGGCGACCGAATCCGATCTGGTGATTTTCAACCATGAATTGTCACCGGCGCAGGAACGCAATCTCGAACGCGAACTCAAATGCAGGGTGATTGACCGTACCAGCCTGATTCTCGATATATTTGCCTTGCGCGCTTCTAGTGCTGAGGGCAAGTTGCAGGTCGAACTGGCCCAACTGGAACACATGTCGACTCGACTGGTTCGTGGCTGGACTCACCTTGAGCGTCAGCAGGGCGGTATCGGCATGCGCGGCCCGGGTGAAACCCAGCTTGAAACCGATCGCCGTTTGCTTGGTATCCGGGTCAAGTTGCTCAAGGAGCGTCTGGCCAGGCTTTCCCGGCAGCGGGATGTGCAGCGCAAGGCACGAATGCGCGGTGATGTGCTGAATGTTTCGCTTGTTGGGTATACCAATGCCGGTAAATCAACCTTGTTCAATGCGCTGACCCATGCCGGCGTCTATACCGCCAATCAGCTTTTTGCGACGCTCGACACCACCTCTCGCAAGTTGTGGATTGAGGGTGCCGGCAATATTGTGATTTCGGATACCGTTGGTTTTATCCGCGATTTGCCTCACTCGCTGGTTGACGCATTCCACGCGACCCTTGAGGCTGCGACTGATGCTGATCTTCTTTTGCACGTAGTGGATAGTGCCAGTCACGCTCGTGATGAGCAGGTAGCTGAAGTAAATAAGGTGCTTCAGGAAATTGGCGCTCGGGATGTAAGGCAGTTGATCGTCTGGAACAAGATTGATCTGACCGAGGCGTCGCCGGGAATCGATCCGGACGAGTATGGTAACATCGCGCGCGCTCGGGTCAGTGCTCGTTCCAGCGAAGGGCTGGATATGCTGCGTGAATCACTCGCAGCCTTTGCGCGAGAAAAGGCAAGGCTACGGCAAAAAGCGATGGCAGATGCTGCTTGTGAAGCCCAACAGAGTTACATGAATTGAATTTCAAACATCGATGATTCCAACACTAGGTATTTTTATGTCGCTTAATGACCCGCAGTGGGGCAGCCGTGGTGGTAACGACGGTGATAAGCCCAATGGAGGCGGCCCGCGTCGCCCCAATGATGGCCCGCCAGATCTTGAGGAGTTGTGGCGTGATTTCAACCGAAAACTCTCCAGCATGTTGGGCAAAAAAGGTGGAGACGGTAACGGTGGTGGCGATGGTCCGCGCATGCCGCAGATTGACTTCAATCCCAAATTTCTTAGTGGTGGCCTGGGTTTGATCGCTGGTCTGGTTGCCGTGGTTTGGCTTGCTTCCGGCTTTTACATCGTCGATGCATCGCAGCGCGGCCTCGTGTTGCAATTCGGTAGTTATAAGGAGTCGACGGAACCCGGTTTGCGCTGGCGTTTTCCCTACCCGTTCCAGTCACATGAACTGGTGAATTTGTCCGGAGTACGGACGCTGGAAATCGGTTACCGCGGCAGCGAGCGCAACAAGGTGCTGAAAGAGGCATTGATGCTTACTGACGATGAAAATATTGTCAATATCCAGTTTGCTGTCCAGTACATATTGAAGGATCCGGTCGAGTATCTCTTCAATAATCGTTCAACTGACGAAGCGGTGATGGGGGCGGCTGAATCGGCTGTTCGCGAAATTGTCGGCAAGAGCAAGATGAATTTCGTCCTTTACGAAGGCCGTGAGCAGATCGCGACAGAGGCTGCCAAGTTGATGCAGGACATTCTTGATCGTTACAAGAGCGGTATTCTTGTTTCCAAGGTCACCATGCAGAATGCGCAGCCGCCCGAGCAGGTTCAGGCTGCGTTTGACGATGCCGTGAAGGCTGGGCAGGACCGGGAACGTCAGAAGAATGAAGGTCAAGCCTACGCCAACGATGTTATTCCGAAAGCAAAAGGCACGTCGGCGCGCTTGATGGAGGAAGCCAACGGCCACAAGCAGCGAGTGATTGCCACCGCCGAGGGTGATGCTTCCCGCTTCAAGCAGGTTCAGGTCGAGTATGCCAAGGCACCGGAAGTGACCCGCCAGCGCATGTATCTTGAAACCATGGAGCAGGTTTACGCCAATACCAGTAAGGTCTTGGTCGATACAAAAGGACAGGGCAATCTGCTCTATTTGCCGCTGGATAAGTTGATGCAGGGGGCGGTTGGCGTGACCGCTGCGCAGGCCGGTTCTGCAGATGGGGCGGTCGCCGTTGCCAGGCCTGCTGCCGGGCAGTTATCGTCGGAAGTTCCACCTCAGGTTGAGCGATCGCTGGGTGGTGGATCGTCTTCTGCGAATGCGCGCGATGGTTCGCTGCGCTCGCGTGATCGGGAGGGGCGTTGATGAGTTCGCGGATCAATCTATTGGGCGGGATCGTCGCTACCATTCTGGTGGTACTGGCGATGTCCATTTTCACTGTTGATCAGCGCCAGTACGCACTGGTCTTTCAACTGGGTGAAGTCAAAAAAGTCATTACCGAGCCGGGTCTGAATTTCAAGATTCCGATGATCCAGAATGTGCGTTATTTCGAGAAGCGTATCATTACATTGGACAATGCCGATCCGGAGCGCTTCATCACTTCCGAAAAAAAGAATGTGCTGGTCGATTCCTACATCAAGTGGCGCATCGTTGATCCCAGCCTTTATTATATTTCGGTGAGCGGTGATGAAACACGCGCCAGGACGCGTCTGAATCAGACGGTTAATGCCGGTCTGCGTGAAGAGTTCGGCAAGCGCACCGTGCAAGACGTGGTGTCTGGTGAGCGTGACAAAATCATGGAACAGATGCGGCAAAAAGCGGATATCGATGCTCGCAAGATTGGAATTCAGATCGTTGATGTACGCTTGAAACGCGTTGAATTGCCGACTGAGGTCAGTGATGCGGTCTACCGTCGGATGGAGGCAGAACGGAAGCGTGTTGCCAATGAGTTGCGTTCGGAAGGTTCGGCCGAAGCCGAAAAGATTCGGGCCGATGCCGATCGTCAGCGTGAGGTCATCATTGCTGATGCTTATCGTGATGCCCAGAAGATCAAGGGTGAAGGTGATGCCAAGGCTGCCGCTATTTATGGTCAGGCGTTTGAACAGAGTCCCGAGTTCTATTCCTTCTACCGCAGTCTGGAAGCTTATCGTGGCAGCTTCAAGAACAAGGCTGACATCTTGGTCGTCGAACCCAGTTCTGATTTCTTCAAGTACATGAAGAGTGGCGGACGAGGCGGCGACAAGGGGAAGTGACCTCGTCGCTCCTGCTTGCCTTTGCGCTGATGCTTGTGCTCGAAGGCATCATGCCATTTTTAGCACCGGCGGCATGGCGTGAAACCTTTCGCCGCCTTATTCAACTTTCGGACGGGCAGATTCGTTTTATTGGCCTGACTTCGATGCTTATCGGTCTTGCTCTACTGATGCTTTTCTCATGAACTGGCTTTTACCTGAATATATTGCCGATGCGCTGCCGGCAGAGGCTGAGCGCATCGAGCGCCTGCGACGAACTGTTCTCGATCATTTTCGTGCGCGTGGCTACGAGTTTGTCATGCCGCCGATGCTGGAGTACCTGGAATCACTACTGACGGGTGCCGGGCAGGATCTGCAGTTGCGCACCTTCAAACTGGTTGATCAGCTATCCGGCCGGACGATGGGCGTGCGCGCCGACATCACGCCGCAGGCAGCACGTATCGATGCTCATTTGCTCAATCACCAGGGCGTGACCCGTCTTTGCTATTGCGGTAGCGTACTGCATACCTTGCCGGCTAGCGTCTCGGCTGGTCGTGAGCCGGTGCAGATTGGTGCCGAACTCTACGGTTATGCGGGTATCGCCGCCGACCTCGACATCATTCGTTTGATGGCGGGCGCTTTCGCTGCAATCAGCTTGCCGATCAGCCGAATTGACCTCGGGCATGTTGGTATCTTCCGCGCCTTGGCCGAAGCTGCCGGCTTGTCGCAGGAAGTAGAAGACAAAGTACTCAGCCTGTTGCAAGCCAAGGATGTGCCTGAATTGACGGAGGTCTGCGCCGGAGTTGCTTCGCCGTATCGCGAAGCCTTGCTGGCTTTGCCGCTACTCTACGGTGGCGCCGATGTGCTGGCCCGGGCCAGCGCAGAATTGCCGCAATTGCCGGCCATCACGGCGGCTCTGGAGGGCTTGCGCCATCTGATTGATGCCGCACCGGAACTGGCGTTCTCGATCGATCTTTCTGATTTGCGTGGCTATCACTATCACAACGGTGTGGTTTTCGCCGCTTATTGCCCGGATTACCCGGCAGCGATTGCGCT
>Ga0154020_10006848_pt1 | contig 13360 bp, 11 predicted proteins | sample Klosneuvirus_201_FD_109709 | JGI IMG/M metagenome (GOLD analysis project Ga0154020, IMG submission 109709) | Active sludge microbial communities from wastewater, Klosterneuburg, Austria - Klosneuvirus_20160825_MG | ecosystem: Engineered > WWTP > Aerobic digester > Activated sludge | place... | reverse complement strand
TGATCTCTACACGGACACGTACAACTTGGAGTACATCCAGTCGGCGTACCGCTACGTGGCGCGTGAACTCTGCACGGCAGGCGTCACGCTCTTCCGTAAGCAGACCGCATCGTGGGTGCTGCCGGAAGGCGTCACGGCCGTCTGGTACGCGCGCGTCATCACGCCGGGGTTCAGCGGAGCTGGGCTCATCAACGACCTCACCTTCGGCGGGAACTACACGGGCTCTGCGGTCGGGTCGTTCGCCATCGAGATCGACGCGCAGGGTACGCCCGACACGTTCGAGTGGTCCTTCAACGGCGATGTCATCGCGTCCGGCGTTGCGATCACTGGGTCCGCGCAGACCCTCAGTAACGGCGTGACGATCACGTTCGCCGCGACGACCGGCCACACCCTCGCGGACACGTGGACCGGCTCCCTCCTCCCCTCCGACTTCCTGCGGCCGATCATGCTGCGTGAGGTGGCCGGGGACAACGAGCTGATTCAGTCGAACGGCTTCCTCCCGGAGGTTGCGCAGACGGCGACGCTTCAGGGGGCCTACGACTGGTACGACAACGCGCTTCGGTTCATCGGGGCGACCGGCGACGTCACGATCCAGATGCAGTACGAGCCGCAGCTTCCGACCGTCACAGCGACCACCGATCTCATCAGGATCCCTGACGGGCTCGACGCCGTGGCGAACAAGGCGTGCGCTCTCGCTGCCGCAGCCCGTGGGCAGAACAACGACGTCAAGACCTTCATCGATGACGCAGACCAAGCCATGCGGTACATCATCCAGTCCGAGAGCAAGGCTCAGTCGCCCGTCGGTACGCAGATGGGCAGGGGGTAACGATGGCGACCAAGATGACCCTCGCGGAAATGCAGCGGGCCGTGTGGGATCTCGTGAACGGCGCCCCCATCGTTCAGCCGAATCAGGAGGGCAGCCCTCCGGTGGTCCGGCAGGTTCTCCAGCCGAGGCAGATCGCGAGCGTCATCAAGACGACCTACTACGACGTCGCTCGACTCCTCCGCGAGGATCAGGAACTCGTCAACCTCTTCCAGAAGAAGACGGCGGAGTTCGTTCTCGCCGGGGACGTCACCGAACTCACCGACACGTTCGCGACGAGCATCATGGACGCGTTCGGCTCACCTCCGAGCAACCCTACGGTCAGCGGGACCTACACCGGCTCGACGAACGCCTATTGGGTCATCGACATCACGGCGAGCGGTACGCCTGACGTATTCGAGTGGGCCAAGAACAATGGCTCGGCTACGACCGGCGTGAACATCACTGGCGGCGCGCAGCTTCTCTCGGACGGCATCTCGATCACCTTCCCGAGCACGACGGCCTACACTGTGGGACAGGCATGGGTCCTAAGCGTCGCGCGCTACCCGACCGACATGATCCGACCGTACCTGATGAACGAGACGGAGATGGCGGTCGACGGCGGAGAGGGCTTCTCCTCGCCCGCTCTGAGGAACAACGGGAATCGGACCCTGATGACGGACAACCCGGACTTCCTGCCGCGCGAGTCCGAGAGCACGCGGCAGCTCTGGAACTGGCGGAATCAGGAGATCGTCTTCAACGACGCGACGCAGCCGTGCAAGTACAACCTCCTCTACGAGTATCAGGTCACGGCGCCGACGCTTCCTGCCGACACCCTCCAGATTTACGACATCGAGCAGGGCGTGATCTACGGCGCGGTGGCGCGGATCCTCGGCAGCGACCAGTTCGAGCGGATGTCGAAGCTGGAGATCGAGCGGATCATCAAGAACGAGAAGGCGCGGCGCGCGCAGTCCACCGGCACGTACGGGACGCAGTAAGTGGCTTCGACCGTTCACGACGTCACGCAGTTTGTCGGCAACCTCGTCAACGGGGTTTCTGAACGCGCGACTCCCGATGGGCCGACGAAGGAAACCCGAGCGGTCAAGGAGAAGGACCTCGTGCCGATGGTCAAGTCGGCGCAGAAGTGGGCTTCGGAGAAGCTGGCCGAGCGGAACATCACGCCGACCCGGCTCATCGTCGAGGTCCCCGGCATCGCTGCCGACGCGGTTTCGTTCTCCCTTCCAACGGGGTTCGTCCACGTCTACAACATCTGGGAGCGTGAGAACGGCACGACGGACCCGTGGACGCTAATGCGGTACGGAACGATTCCGATGAACTACACAGCCGTCCCCAAGCGCAACGTCTACGACTTCCAGGCTGGCGTCACGCTTCAGGTCACGATTCCCGCCGCGACCGTCGCGACCGAGTTCAACGTCGACGGCGGGAAGCTCCTGATGGTCGAAGAGGCGGCGATGCCGCTCAGCGATATCGACCTCATCCCCTACGCGTTCGACGCCATTGCGTACTACACGGCAAGCCTTGCGCTGATGAAGCCTCCGTCTGATCTCAGCATGTCGCGCGAGTTCAAGGGGGTCGCCGAAGAGCGGCTCAACTCCCTCATCACGATCAACACCCAGATGCAGCAGCAGCGCCCGATGAGAGCGGCAGCGCCCTTCAACTCGGGATTCCGATTCAACCGTGGACCCTACGGAGGATACTGACGTGGCCGTTACTCTCACCATCTCGAACGCGAACGAGTTCAACCAGACCAACCAGCCGGGGGTCATCACCTACTACGGGACGGTGGTCGCCAGCGGCACCTACGCGGCAGGCGGGAACACGCTCGCGATGAACGTCGCGAACTTCCGCTCCTCGAAGGCTCCGGTGTGGGTGAACATCACCGGAAAGGCCGCAGCGTACCGCTACATCTGGGTCCCCGCTACGACCCCGACCGTCGCGTCGCCCGGCACCATCAAGGTCATCGACTACACGGCGGCCCCGGCTGCGGAACTCGCCGATGGCGCGTATCCCGCTGCCGTGACCGATGACGTCATCACCGTCCAGATCATCGCGCCGAATCGGTGAGTCTTGACGGCTTCTCGCCGCTGACCCTTCCCGGGTTCGGGGGTCTCAATACCCTTCTGGAGATTGAGGACCTCGAACCCGGGCAGAGTCCGAATGCCGTGAACGTCGCGTTCACGAGCGATGAGGCTGTCTCTTCTCGGGCCGGGATCCAGCTTCAGGCGACCGACAACTCGCCGTTCTACGCGTGCGTCGACTACGTGGCGCAGGCGTCGCGGTCGAGGCTCGTCTTGATGAACAACGTCATCAAGCGGGAGGTCGCCGAGGGGAACTTCGCCTACCTCGACTCCGTTCAGACCGGCCAGCTCACTGGCACGGCGATGCGCGGTTCGACCTACTTCGGCAAGTCGTTCTTCTGCCTCTCGAACGGGGACGAACCGACCGCTCCGCCGATGGTCTACAACGGCACGAACCTGCGCCGATTCACGACGTCAGGCCCGGGCGCGGCGTGCTCGGCCTCGGCCGGTGGCGCGGGCGGCGTCGTCACGGCGGGCTACCACTGGATCATCTTCTTCTTCGGCACCGACAACGGCTACTTCACCCGGCCCTCGCCGATGGTGCAGGTCAACGTTGCGGCCGGACAGACCATCTCGATCTCAAACCTCTGGACCGGCCCGCCCGGTACGACCGTCCGGCGCATCGCCATGTCGCCTGCGTTCGCTGCGTCCACCACGCTCCCGGAGGAGTTCTTCTACGTCCCGCAGAGCACGATGGAGGTCGCCGACAACTCGACTACCACGGCGGCGATCAACTTCGCCGACGCGACGCTGGAGTCCGGAACCCGCGTGGACTTCCTCTACGACCGGCACGTCCTGCGCGGCTCGCGCGGGGCGATCCCCTACAGCGACAGGCTCATCGTCTGGGGCTCGAACACGTCGCTCTCCGAGGACCCGTACAACGCCGTCGCGATGAACTTCGACTTCGACGGCGGGTTCAACGGGAACATCCCGCTCTCGTGGACGCAGATCATCGCCGGAGGCTCGAAGGCCAACCCCGCCGGAGCGGTGGGGGACTGCTTCCGCATCACCGGAGACGGGGCGACGCTCGACCGCGGCACCATCGAGTCCGGGATCATGTGGAAGGCAAACGTCATCTCCGGCCTGCAGGTATGCACGTCGTACGGCGTGAGGCTCTCGGTGCGCACGTCGGCGACTGCGGTGAGCGGGCGCGTGATCCGCGTGGGCTTCATCAACCCGTCGTTCACCGGGCGGAACTCCGACTTCAACCTGTCCAACTTCGACGAGAACTTCATCTACCTCGAATCGACGAGCCCGATCATCCTCTCTACCGACAAGTTCGACGCGTCCACGCGCATCCGCATCGGCATGTTCGACTCGACGGCCCTCTCCAACGGCGACGTCGTGGACATCCAGAGCGTCGAGCTGTTCGAGATGAACACGCAGTCGTCGAGGTCCACGCTCTACATCTCGGACATCGCGAACCCGGAAGCCTTCACGAACCCCGAAGGCATCCGCGGCATCAGCGTTGACGACGGGCAAAGCGTGCGGGACTGCTTCGTCCTGCGCGACAACCTGTACGCGGTGAAGGACCACTCGTTCTACTCCATCTCCGATCCGTCTGGAGGCGGCTCGTCGACGGACTACCCGAACTCGTGGCCTGTCACGCGCGCGAGCGACAACGTTGGTGGCGTGTCCGTCCGGTCGACCTACGTCGGCGACGGGTTCGCGGTGATCTTCTCGCCCATCGGGATCTACAAGTGGGACGGCGGCATTCCCGAGAAGATCAGCGACGAGATTGAGCCGACGACTGCCCGCATCGACTGGTACGTCGCGCAGAGGTTCGCGTGGATCACGGTGGACGCCGACAAGCAGATCGTCTACCTCGGAGTCCCCGGCGGGCACTTCGACTACGACACCCTCTATCTGGCGTGCGACTACCACTCCGGCTGGGCTCAGGGCGCCCGCAAGTGGTCGCGCATGTACGTGCAGGGCACGGGCCGCGAAATCTACTTCTGCGAGATCCAGAGCCGGAGCTTCTACGAGTTCAACGACGGCAGCTACGCAGAGGGTGCGCTTCAGCGTGTGCCTCTCTTCGGCGGCGCGACGACCACCGCGAACGACATCTCGTCGTCCAACAACTTTGCCTTCCCGCCTTGGACGCTCGTCAGCGGCACCGGGCCGACGACCGTCACCGCAGGGCAGGTGGGGCCGTTCGCCGCTAGCAACGCGACACGCTGGACGTGGGCCGCCCCTGCGGTCTACAAGATCAGGCGTAGCGGCGCCACGGCTCTTCCGGCAGGCTCAGCATTCGCGACCGGCTTCATCGCCGTCAAGCCGAACTACACAGGGACCCTCGTGGTCGGAATCGAGCAGGTCGGCGGATCGGGTGGCTCGCTCACCGTTTCGGCCAGCGTCGGTCCCGAGACGGTCTACCGGCTCATCAGCGTCACCGGCTTCTTTGCGACCGGCGGCGGGACCCCGGCGCTTTTTATCGAGGACACGGCGGGGCTCGTGACGCACGACATGTACGTCTGCGGCGACCTCGTGCAGCGGAGCGTCTCCTTCCCCGACGCCGTAGCTGGGTACTTCCAGGGCTACGCGCCGGGCGGCGAAACCGCAAGCGGCTGGATGGGGCGCGTCGTCGATTCGAAGCCCTACGACTGGTGCAGCGACATCGACAGCGTGTACGAGACGGGGCCGTTCCGCGTGGACGGCGGTGGCGACAGGCTCCTGCGCGGGCTCTACGGCTACATGGTCCTCGACGTGAAGAAGAAGGACGGCGAGTTCACCACGAGCGTCATCGAGCACTCGCTGATGTTCCCTGACGGTTCGGAGGTCGCGCTCCCGACGCGCGAGGTTACGAACGCGCCCATCGACAACCCCGAGATCATCTTCCACTACGTCAGCCGGTGGCTGCGGTACAAGATCGCGAACCCGAGGTACTGGCTCGCCGCGATGAAGATGTACGCGAGGTCGGCGCCGTTCGCGAGCGTGCGTGGCCGTGGGGAGAGTGCGACGTGAGCGTCCGCTTCTCCCTCCCGCGCCTGCCGGAGTTCGCAGCCAAGGACCCCGCGACGTACGAGACGTTCAAGGCTCTGGAACGCGCGGTCAACCGGATCCTCGCGAACACGAACGTGCGCGTCGACGAGACGGAGACCGTGCTGGGCGACCTCTCCGACGAGTCCTACGTGGTCATCACCGTCACGGCAGACGTCCCGAACGCGCGGTCGATTACGTCGGACTCCACCATCACGATCACCGACGGAGGAGCAGGATCAACCCTGACTCTCGTGCGGGCGGCCCTGACCGGCGACGTCACGACATCGGCGAACGCCGCGACCATCGCAAACGATGCGGTGACGGACGCGAAGCTCAGGGAGTCTGCCGCGCTTTCGGTCATCGGGCGGTCGGCGAACTCGACCGGAAACCCGGCCGACATTGCTGCGGCGACCGACGGTGATGTGCTACGGCGCGCGGGGACGACCCTCGGCTTCTCGCAGCCCACGGCGCTCGTCGAAGTCACGCTCGTCAACGGCGCGAACGCCGACATCGCGATCACCGGGACCGAAACTCTCCGGATAATCCGGATAGTTGGGCCGAGCGGCGCGTTCTCGGTGAGCGGGTTCACGGCGCCGTCCGCCGGGCGCGTGATCGTCCTTCACAACACCACCGCGCAGGCGATGACCCTCACGAACGACGCGGGCTCGACTGCGGCGAACCGGATCCTGACCCTGACCGGTGCGGATATCGTGCTCGCTGCCCGCACTTCTTCGGCAACTCTCGCGTACGATTCCACCGCGGCCCGGTGGATCGTCACCGGCTACAACTAGGAGGTCGCCATGCCCCCCATCACCGGATACGAAGACCTCGGCGACTACAACATCGACCCGCGCACCGGGCGGAACATGGATCAGGACCCCGGCGGCGGCAACGGTCCCCCTCCGCAGGGCTACGGCGCCAAGCAGAGCGCCGACCAGCGTATCGCGAGCGGGCTCACCCCCGAGCAGCAGCGGATGCTCGAAAGCCTTCAGGCGCAGTTCCAGACGGCGGCGGGCGGCTACTACAACCCGCGCATCGGCGTGGCCCTGGCGCGCGGACTTCAGAACGGCAGGTCGCCCGAGGCGATCATGCAGCTCGTCAACCAGTACATCTCCGAGAACGGCGGTGGCGGGCAGGGCTACGACCGCGGCTACACGGCTTTCGCTCAGAGCCACGACGGCGGCCAGAGCCTCCTGAACCAGCTTGCGCTGGAATCGTGGGGCGGCGCCAACCCGTACGCGTACGACCCGCGCTTCGAGCCGACGGGCGGGACGCGTCCTCCCCGGCCCGGCGATCCTCCGACCGGAGGTGGCGGGACCCGCACGGGCGGCCTCGGCGAGAACGGCGGCGGTGGCCCGGGAGGCGGCGACTTCGGCCCGGGCGGCAACACCGGAGGCTACGGCTTCAACCCTCCCGGTGGCCCTCGTGGCGACCGCGGCGGGACGGGCCTGCCGGTCGACAATCCGGGCCGTGTGCCCGATCCCAAGCCGGGACAGGGCGGTGGCAACCCGCGTGGCGAGCGGATGACCGTGCAGCCGCAGGGCGGCTACGCGAGCGCGTATCAGGCACAGCCGCAGGCTCAGCAGCAGCCCTCGACGATCACCGTGCGCTACCAGTACGGCGGTGGCGGCGGGGCTCAAGCCGCGCAGGGAGCCAAGCCGCAGGCGTACGGAGCGCAGGCTCAGCCCCAGCGTCAGCAGCAGGCTCCCCAGCCCGCGGCGTACGGCACCGACCGTTCGAACATGGGGATCCAGCCGTCCATGCAGCGCACGCAGTCCACCGCTCCGACGCAGCCGAGGTACACGGCGCCGATGGCTCAGCAGGCGCAGAACCGGCAGGGACCGCAGGGCTACGCTCAGGGATACAACGGGGCCCAGGGGCCGAGGAACTGGTTCGGCCGGTGATTCTCCGCGCCTACGAACCCCGCGACCGCGAAGCCGTCATGGCGCTCTTCTACGCGTCCGACGAGAGGCTTGCGGTTCTGGATCCGGACCACCCTGCGAATCCCGTGACGGTCGTTATGGAAGACGAGGGGCGGATCGTTGCGGCGCTCGTGGGCAGGATCAAGCTCGACGTCTACCTCGCCCTCGACCACAAGGCCGGGGAACCGGCAGAGCGGCTCGACTGGATCCGTGCGCTGGCCGAGTACGGGATGGAAGGCATGGAAGCCATCGGGGCGCCGGACATCGAGTTCGCAGCGCTACCAGAACACCGCTCGTGGATCAAGAGAATCGAACAACTTCCGTTTGCCGTGCGCGACGAGCGGATCCACTTCAAGCTCAAAAAGGAGGCCCAGCATGGGCAACTACAACACGGGGGGAGCGGGGACGGCGTCGCGTGGACCGGCTCGGCTGCCGCTGATGAACGCGCAGGGCGGTGGACCACAGCCGATCCTGAACCGGGACTCGCCGCAGGTTCTCCAGAACATGCGTGGGTTCGCTCCGGAGCGGAACGGCCCGACCGAGATTCTGAACAGGCCGTCGCCGGGTGAGCAGCAGGAACCGTACGGACGACCCAACCCGCGACCGATGGGCGGAATGCAGGCGTACGACGACCAGCGAGACATCACCGCTCCCGTACAGGGCATGCCACGCGACGCCCGCCAGCTTCCCAACGGGGATGTCGTCGGGCGGGGTGATCCTCGGTACTTCGACCGAGGCCCCGGCATCGGCATCAACCCGAACGGCAGGTACGGCCCTCGCTCCTACCAGCCCGGCCACGGCAACGGGAACGGTGGCTACGGCATGCGCGGAGACGTGCGCACCAAGGGAGTCCAGAACGCCAGTATGGGCGACCCCATGCAGGGAGACCCAAACTCACCCGACGCTCAGCTTCGTGTGAAGCGCCGCTACGAGCGCGGGATGAGCGCGCCCGCCCCGCAGGAGAACCAGTCCTACTCCGGCACTGGCGGCGGAGCGTCCATTTGACCGCTGTCCGGATCCTGACGTGCAACCGTCAGGACACGCCCGAGTCGCTGTGGGGTAACACCCTCACGCTGAAGTCGATCCGCACCGGGTTCCCGACGGCGGACGTTGAAGTGTGGGACAACGCCAGCGACTTCGGTGTGGACGAGATCGAGGCTGCCGCCGTGGCTGCCGGTGCCCGCTTCGTCCCGATGGACAAGCGGATTGAGCACTGGCAGTGGCTCGACCAGATGGTCAGGAGCACCCGCGGCGAACTCGTCATCGTGGATCCGGACGTCGTGTTCTGGAAAGAGTTCCCGGGCGGTGGCGGTCAAGACGCCAGAGAAAGCGACCACTTCGACAAGCTGTTCAAGAGTAAGCGCTCCGGGCTCATGTTCGGTCGATACATAGCGGAAAACGGAGGGTATCTTGCAAAGACGCCACCTCGCCTGCACACGTCGCTCCTTTTCATTCCCGATGCTCAGGCTCTCTGCATCGCGATTGATGAGGTAGCACGGCAGACCTACGACTTTCGTGGGTGGCAGCCGTGCTCGTGGCGCGAGGGCGGGCGGATGGTGCATATCGACACGGGCGCCGCAATCTACGCGTCGCTTCAGCCGCACTGCCGAGGATTCGACGAAGACGTGCTCGACACGTACGATCACATGGTCTCCGGCACGGCTCTCGACTGGTGGGAGAAGGCCGAGAAGGCGGGGCATGTTCGCCGCGACGTTCTTGCGGCTATGCGCAGCGCCCATCAGCGTGCGCGGGCGGACATCACCTCGGTCAAGGGGCTCTGGCGCGAGCAGGAGTGGTGGTTCCGTGGGGTCGGCTCGCAGGTCGACGCGTTCTTCAGGTGGTCGAACCGGAACCCTGACGCTGCCGACCTCATGGCCGACATTCACCGGCTCTCGCAGGCGATAGACGATCTCGTCGATGGCGATACACCGAATGCGGTAGGGCTCGCCGGGAGCGTCCTGTCGGCGGCCCTGATTGACCTGCCGTGCAACCCGTTCTACCGGCGCTTCGAGAACGAGCTTCGGCCGTGCATCAAGATGGCGACCCTGATGTGGCAGGCGTCGGAGGATCTGCGCGAGATCAACCCGGCGTTCGGCTACGCGTGGAGGGAGTCAACGGCACTCGTCCTCGCCATGATCGCGACTCTCGCAGGAAACGACGGCCGGGCCGTTCTCAAAGAGATCCACGAGTATTACCATACACACGGCGTCGAGACCTTCGCCGAGTGGGAGGCCGCAAATGGGTGACCAGCTTTCCGGTGGCGTCTCGGTCGGCCGCGAACGGAACATCGACCAGCAGAAGAACAACTACCTCGGCGAGGTCGGGCACGGCCCCCTCGACGAGTTCGTCAAGCAGCTCGCGCAGCGCTACCGGCAGCAGAGCGCGCAGAGGGACCTCGGCTACGGCGGGTCGAACTATGGTGCCGCCGCGCCGGGTCCTGCCGGGCAGACCGGACGGCCTCCGGTGCGCCCGCCTTCGAGCCCCGGCCCTGCTCCGCGCCCGCGCAACCCGAACGGGGCTCCGACCGGCGGCAGCACCACGACGGGAACTCCGCTCGGGACCGTAGACGTGCCGAACCAGAACCTCCCGATGGACACCGGAGGGGGCGCTGGCGGCGCAGGGACCGGCACAAACGCTGACGGTTACGACCCGTACGAGGACGGCGTGCCTCGGTACTATCAGGGCGACCCGAACGGCACCGGCACGCAGGGCGACCTCGTGGACTACTTCGGACCGAACGGCTACGGGTCCGAGTACGGCGCGGAGACTCCGGACGGCGGCCTTTTCGGCGCCTACGGCAGGCTCGCGAACTACCAGCCCACAAACGAAGAGTCGTGGGTCGGTGGACGCTACCTCGACCAGACGGGCGATCCCCGCACCCAGCTTGACCGCGACGTAGAGGGCGGCTACCGCTGGCAGGCGAGCGGCGAGCGCACCGCCGACGAGGACGCGCTCAACTGGCGCTACAGGAACATCGCGAACGACCCGAACTCGGCGCTGGACCGCGAGGTCGTGGACAACGCGCGGACGTTCGTGCAGAACCCCGGCGCGACCGGCATCGACGGCGTGTCCGACAGGGACATCTACGACGCCTACGGCAACGTGACCCGCACCGCAGGGCGCGGCGAGGACGAAGCCTACGGGGCGTACAAGGGCATGCTCGACAAGCCCGGCTATTCGGACGCCACGAAGTCCGCTATGACGACGCAGGGCATGCTCTCTGCGCGCGCGGCCGGGGACTCGGCCCTCGACGAGATGAAGAACCGTCGGTCGGTGGGCGGCGGTTCCGAGGCGTTCTACGGCGCGGCTGCGAGGCTCGGGCGTGGGCAGGCTGGCGTCATGGGGCAGCAGGCCAGGCAGAACGAGATCGACTTTGCAGGCGAAGCCGCTCGGCAGACCGAGGTTGGCGCAGGCGGCATGACCGACCTTGCCAGCATCGGGAACCAGCGGCGCCAGTTCGGTATCTCCGGGCAGGCCGGACTTCAGGACTCGGCTCGCCGCGCCCGGATGTACGGCAACGACATGCTCGCGAACCGCTCGGACACCGAGCACGGGCGCCGAATGGAAGGCATCGCCGGGATGGAGCGCGGGACCCGCAACGCCCGCGACGATCAGCGCTTCGGCCTCACCGGAGCGGGTGGGCGTGCCGACGAGATGTCGCGCCGCACGAACGACGCGCTCGCGGGCTACCGCAGCTACTCCGACCAGATGGAGGCTCGGCGTCGCGAGGGTCGCGAGGGTCAGCGCGGGCTCTACGAGGGGTCGCGCGAGGATGAGAACAACCTCGTCACGCAGATCATGTCGGGCCTCCGCACTCCGCGCGAGACCTACAGCTTCGACCGCAGCACCACCGGGTCCGGTGGAGTGAGTATCTGAGATGGATCCGAACGACTGGCAGCGGTACAGGAAGAGAGGGCCTCAGTCCCGTAGCGGAGGGATGGACCTCGGCATCGGCGGAAGCTCCGGCTCCGGGAACCTCGGCATCGCCGACTACCTGACGGCGAACTTCGACAACCTCGGCGGTGGGGAACTCTCTCCGCAGCAGCAGCTCATGGAGACGCAGAAGGCGATCCGCGAGGGCGGCGCCATGAAGTCGCCCGAGACGGACGTCACGCGGTTCATCACCGAGGCGCCCGACGGCTCGAACTACATGGACCCGAAGCCCGCCGAGATCCCGCCGATGCTCGCTCGGCAGATCACCGACCCGACCCCTCCGGCGCCAGCCAAGGGTTCCGGCATCGACCCGAACATGCTGGTGCGTTCGCAGGGTGATGCGCAGTCGCGCGGCTCCAACCTCGCCAACCCGATGCCGCGCAGGGAGGACTTCCGGCAGAACGAGTCGATGGCTGCCAAGCTTGAGGAACGCGCGAACAAGGCTATGAGTGGTGGATGGATGAGCTTTGCGCCGGACCACACGACGGCATCGGCGACGCGGCAGCTTGAACTCGCGAATGCGCTACGTGGGCGTGACGAGGCTAAGTATCAAGCGTCGCTGAACCAGTATTTCATTCAGAGGCCGGACCAGTACAACGAGTGGGTTCGGATGCGCGAAATCTCTGGCGGCAAGCCCGCACAGCACCAGCCGACCATCGCCACGCAGCGCGGCACACAAAACATCGTGTCGGTCGACAGCCTCGGGCGCCCCCACGTTATCCCCGGGGTCAGGGAAACCCAGCTCGACTCGAACGAGATGATCGCGGATCGCGCGGCCAAGGCCGCCGTGCTCCGCGCAGAGCAGGACAGGCTTGAGCGTGAGAGCCGCGAGAAGCTCGGCGGCCTGAGCCTCGAAGAGACCAAGCTACGCGTCGCCGCTCAGGACAGGGCAACCGGCGTACGGCAGGGTGGGCTTGACCTTAAGAAGGGCGGCGGCGGCAAGAAGCGCGCTACGACGCAGATGATAAACACCGCTCTTCGCGCCGGTCGGGTCGGCTCCGAGAAGTTCGAAGACGTCATGTACGCGCTGGGGAACTACCCGCAGATCAACGAAGCGACTGGCGAGAAGGAGTGGTGGACGCCTGACGACTCCGCGGCGGCCCAGCCCGGTGCCGCTCCCGCCACAGGCGGAAAGGCTCCGGCTGACCCCGGCGTCGTCGAATGGAAGAAAGGCGCGAACGGTAAACCGGCCCCTGCGACGGGGCGCTAGATGCCCAAGAAGATCAAGTACGAAGGGGTGGTTCACAGCTTCCCCGACGACTTCACCGACGATGACATCGCCTCGGCGCTGGAGTCGTACGTACCCGATCGTTCGGTCGCTGATCGCGCCAAGTCGAATCTCGCCGACCTGAAAACGGAGAACCCCTTCAACCGCACCAAGAGCCTCTACGCCGGGGCTCCCGATGCGGACAGGTCTCCCGGCCTCGGCGACTACCTCGACGAGAAGCTCCTCTCCGCCGAGAAGGCGATGGTCGGCAGTGTGCCCGTTGGCATCGCCAAGGCGATCATGTCCCTCCCTGCTGGGGCGGCGTCGAGCACCGGGCGCTCCATCGGCGGCGAGACGTTCTCGCAGGACAAGTCCTACGCGTTCCCGACGCGCTCCGATCAGGACATCGCCCTTG
>Ga0154020_10006847_pt1 | contig 13360 bp, 18 predicted proteins | sample Klosneuvirus_201_FD_109709 | JGI IMG/M metagenome (GOLD analysis project Ga0154020, IMG submission 109709) | Active sludge microbial communities from wastewater, Klosterneuburg, Austria - Klosneuvirus_20160825_MG | ecosystem: Engineered > WWTP > Aerobic digester > Activated sludge | place... | reverse complement strand
CTCGGCGAGCTGCAGAGAGCGAAGGGGAACGACAATCCGAGGTCATATTAAATCTCAGATTCGTTCGAAGAAACAGCACAATATGATAATAGATTTCGCATTAGGGCGAGTAAGGGGAGAAGGCCAGCGTTGGGGGGAAGGATAGGCGAACCTTGATGAGCGAGGCGAACTCTTGCTCGAGGCGCTTGATCCACTGCGCGTCACGCGGGCCGCTGCCCACCGTCAGCAACGGAATCTTCTGAACGAGAGCCTTATCAATCGACATCCGCGGCTCAATTCCTCAAAGAAGCAACGAAAATGGAGGACCGTCGTCTTCATCATACGTTTCGAGCTTCGACAACTGCTCCACCCTCCGCTCCCTGCGCCCCCTCCGCTGGCTCCGCAACTCATTGTCCAGCCGCCCGTGAAAGTGCACCGTGGTGTCGTTGCACTGGAGGTGCGTGTTCGTCGCAGCTCGAGTGTCGCCCAAGCCGCAACGATGCACTCGCCGCTGCCACGAGCCTCCGTCACCCTCGGGACTTACTCGCCCACTGACCTCGTACTTCCTTCTCTCCTCCCATCCTTCTTTTGGACAATTGTGTAATTTCCTTTCTTTGATAACCAATCGCTGACTCGATATAATCTTGCATCTGGTTTTCAGCTCGCCTTGTCAACCGAACTATGCGACAGCGATCGCTCGCCGTCGTGATCTTCCTCGTTCCCCCTCATCTTTCTTGGAACATATCGTATCGCGTTTATTTTGTTTCAAAATGCCTGTTGTTGACATTCTTTTTATGTCCAGGTGCGGCGGAGGACGCTTGTCTTCCTTTCGTTGAGCGTCATTCTTTCACTCTTCGTCGTCTTCGGCGCCCACCCCCTCAACTTTGGCATTGCGCGCCTCTCTGTTCGCGTTGATATTCCAGCCCAAACGGTTGGCCAGGTTACTCTCCGATGGGAGGGCGTGCAATATCCGCAGGTTCGCCTGGAATCAACATCTTCCCAACCTCGACCTCGAAAGATTGAATCTCGCAGACATCGGCGTTCCTTGCATACTCTTGCCCTCATTTTGTTATTCAGGCTGATGATTATATTGCGGTCTACAACCCGCCTTACGTGCCTTACCTCTCAGGACCTCAGGGAACTGAGATCTACGGTACCTCCTTCCTACTTCACAATTGCTCTCCACCTCGTTGTCTTCTGTTGAATCTGTTTGTTTTCGTAGCGATTCTCGCGAATTCTTCGTCAACGTATTCATCAGGATTTGGCAAAGTGATCGTGCGCTTGGCCAACCTTCGCGTACTTCTGCTCGAGCTGTCCTCCTCCTCTCGTTTCACTCATCTCCTCTCCCCAGACGCCGTATAACTTTGGGTACTGGAGTAACGGAAAGCTCGTCGCCTTCTCAGAGCAGGTTCCCGCGGTTGTCGAGTATCCCGCTCAAGGCCATCTTGGCGTCGATAAGAACGGACAGGTTATCCTCATGTGGTACGAAGTCGGTACTAATCCAACTTTCACATCAGACATTCACACTTTTGTTTAGGGCGGACTCGAACTATGCCAATCCAGTTGTGTACTACGGCTCCAACCCGAACGCGATGAAGATTCAGGTGACTACCCTTGTGACGGAGTGCTTCGTTTGACCTCTTCCTCTCTTGACTTTATGCATAGCTTTCGGCAAGTTCTTACTCCTACGGCATTCAGAAATTGTTGCCATGCGCCGTCAATGGAACGAGCCTCGCCATCGAGATGTTCCGTGATCCTGGTGTCCTCCATGCTGCTACTTTTCCGAAACTCTCTCCGAATGGAATATATTATTACAAGTTTGGTTCTTCTGCGAGCGGATTCAGCTCTGTGTTCGAATTCAAGGCGCCTCCGCCCGTGACGGCGAACCAGCCTACCACCATCGCTACTTACGCCGACATGGGCACGAGCCTCTGTAATGACCCAACTGGCGGTTGGTGTGGCATCGGCGTCCACTGCGTGTATGCTTTCCATATTATGTTCTCTGATGTCTTATTCGGAATCATTTAATGCTCGGCCAGGGTGGACTACATCAAGAAGGAGCTCGACGCCAATGTCAGCGCATATGATAACCTGATCCACGTCGGAGACCTCAGGTCCTTCACTCTCTCCGCTGGAATGACATTTCATCCCATTTGCCCAATCCTTTTCCGGTTTAGTTATGCTGTTGCGCGTGCCTATCGCTGGGACATGTGGATGAACGAGATTGAGCCGATTGCCGCCCGTGTTCCTTACATGGTCTCGTGCGACTCCAATTGACTCAGGTTCTTACGATTCTTATTGTCATTTCCCCACCTTTTCGGAGACTCGGGAACCACGAATTTGACTACGTTGGCCAAAGCTTCTTCCCATCATGGTCGAACTTCTACAATGACTCTGATGGCGAATGCGGCGTCCCCACGAGGGAACGCTTCCTCATGCCTTGGAATGATGATGTACATTGATTTATTTATTATAACTGGTTGCTTTGCCATGAGACTTTCGTTGACGTGTTGGCTGACAGGAGTGGTGGTACAGCTACGATGTGGGCAACGTGCATATCATTATGCTCACGTTTGAGGTCAACTTCGAGAAGGGCTCAGGTTTGTCAACTTGTCAGCGACTAATTGCATTTTTTCTGATTCCCATCCTTATTATGTAGTCCAGTACAACTGGTTCCTTAAGGATTTGCTCAACGTCGATCGATCGCGGACGCCATGGGTGATTGTGACTGGCCACCGACCAATGTACAGCAGTGGCTACAGTCCCGAAGACCTCCTATTTGCCAAGCACATTCGTGATGAGATTGAGGAAAGCATGTTCAAGTATAAAGTGCGCCGCCTCACGTTCCTTTTAGTGCAAGATATTCACACAATAACCGATCTGTTCAATCTAGGTCGACCTTTTCCTGACGGGACATTACCACAATTACGAGCGCACTTGCGCCGTCTACCGAGAGAAATGCGTCGCTGGTGCTCCAGTGCATGTCCTCGTTGGCACAGCTGGTATCGAGCTGGAGAACGATGACTGGATCAACCCACAGCCGGAGTGGTCCAAGTCGAGGTCTCTTATCTTTCTGAATTTGCCACCTTCCGAATTCAATTCTCGTTTGCTTCTGTTAGGATGGCCATCTACGGTCACGCCAAAATCTCGACGGCGAACTCGACCTCGCTCCACTTCGAACTCATTTCGTGCTCCAACGGCGCCGTCCTCGACGAGTTTTATTTGTCAAAGTAAATTGTATTCTTCAATAATTTTTTTCGAGATTAGCAGAGCCTGTATCATAGAAAAGAGATAAACAATCCTCAAATCCGTTTTGTTCCGTTGGATCAAGTGACACTTGATAAGATTCTTTGTCACTTCTCTTTTTTTCGCCGTCATGGAAACAGGCGGCACTCAGAACCCTTACGTCCACTGTACGGAGTGAGAAGAGTGAACTCTTCTTTGGAGTATGTACAATTGATATTTGTTGCCTCTAGTGGAGGTTTGCTTGAGGAGCAACAATGTCTCCGTCAATCATCACACCATCGAGGAGTACCTCAAGAACTTCTACATCAACGGGAAATTCGGTCACCTCAATGCCACAAAAACCTTGATCAGTCCCAGCATCTTCGACCCGAGCTTCAATCAAGTCGTGGAGTTTGTTCGGACCTCGGGTGCTGCTGACCTGCCGAAGGCCATTGTACTGCCTCGGTCTTGATAATTCCTTGTGTTTAGACGGCAATTTCGCGAAAAAACAAATCTTGCCATCAAATATAAAAGTCCACGTTTTTGAGATGAATGAAGGTACTCATCGAAAAGAGCTTAGCTCGACTGTGCTCTGACATATCCTCGGGCAGCTACTGAGTCGCAGTTTGGTCCAACGGAATCACCCACTTCGACCTCGATCAGCTTGCCAAATGTGCGAGTCGACGGACTTTGGGATTGGTGCGAATTGGCTCCTCAGTTTGGTTTTGAAGAGCTTCCTAACGAGATATCGAAAGCTTGGTTTTCTCGAGTGACATCAAGAACACTTTGTTGGACTACATGGCGTCTGCTTTGCTCTTCTCAGACCTTCAAGTTGACTCAAACATCGTGTCGTGGAATCGCGTGATCCTGTTGCATGGCCCTCCGGGAACTGGTACTAAAGCACCGACTTGACATGAGATTTATTTTCACGAATCCACTCAGGAAAGACGAGCCTCTGCAAAGCGCTCGCAAACAAGTTGGCCATCCGCTTCTCCTCAAGGCACAGCGAGTTTCTCCTTGAAATAGTGACCAGGCCCGTTAAAAAGTATCTTTTAGGTATAAGCGAGGAAAATTGATCGAAATCCACTCGCAGAATCTTTTCAGCAAGTACTTTTCCGAGAGCGGCAAGCTTGTCATGCAACTTTTCAAAGGAATCATCGAGCTATGCGAAGACTCTAACTTGCTCCTTTGTGTGCTGATCGGTTTGTCTTGCTTCCTATTGGTGTTATTCAATATGGCTAGCATAACTTCATGTTTAGATGAAGTGGAAAGCTTGACGTCGGCGAGAAGGGCAGCAATGAGCGGTTCCGAGCCGTCCGACTCTATCCGCGTGGTCAATGCTGTCATCACGCAGATTGACCGTCTGCGCCAATACTCGAACTGCCTGATTCTTACGACATCGAATATCACCGGAGCTTTGGGTATTTATAAAAGTCATACATTTAATATCTCGCTTCTTATTAGCTCTTGGTAGACCTCGCTTTTGTTGATCGGGCTGACATCAAGTGGTATATTGGGAACCCCGAGCTCATCACCCGCTATGAGATCATGAAGTCATGCATCGAGGAGCTCATGCGCACAGGAATCATCCAGCCAAGGGTGCATTCGAATTCTTGTTCAAGTAGTCACCGATATCGGTCTTTGATTCACGCTGACAGGAGATCATTCTGGACTACAAAAGCATCGAGTTGCTGAGCGCATGCGTCAGCTCTATCGGCAGCCACCACATGCTCAGCGCTTCGACGGCATCTCAAGAGCTTTATGAGACCATGAAACTGTGCCAAGGATTCAGTGGTCGACGGTTGCGCAAGATTCCGTTCATCGCCCACTCGCATATGATCAAGGTACCGATTTCTTGGAATGCAGGACCGGTTTCGTCCATTCGCTGAAAACATCTTATCCTGGCAAGAGCGGCTCGTGCACTCTCCCCGACTTCATCGCAGCCGTAAAATTTGTCGTTCAAAACAAAATTGGATTTTCCAACGACGACGATGATAAATAACAAAAGTAGACGGACCTTGTTAGAGTACATTGTTCAACTGATTACATCCGCCAAGTCTCTGAATCGCTCAGCGGTGCAATGTTGTTATGTTAAATTGTTAATCCATATCCATTTATTTGTTATTGTGAATATACGAGAGCGTATCGTGGGTGAAGCATCAGCGGCGATGGATGCGCAGATGAAGCTGGAGCCCTTCTATCGGCGCATGAACATTCGCTCACAGGCTGTGCGCGCCAAGGCCGAGGAGCTCGTGCGCATCCTCGACTTCCGCGCCCCCACTGGCATCAATGGAAATGTACGCTGATTTAGTATGATTGTTATTTGGAATTGTTGACTTGCGAACGGACGTGAAGGGCGTCATGATGGCCGTCCATCATCTCCGTGAATTCTAGCCCGCCCTCGACGTTCCCTGCCTTCCTTGTCGCTCTTCGCTTCTCGTGATTGGATCGACGGTTATTTTTCCAATACAGGCGATTAGTATTACATATCTATTGTGAGAGAGCTCGTCCTTGCTTGAGTACTGCTTGCCGCGAGGATCCGATCGCCGAGGATCCTCGTCGAGTCGCAACGGCTCATCGTCGTTGGCGCCTTTTCTCCTGTCGTCGAATTCTCCTCTTCCTTGAGCCAACTCGGCCCCATTTCTCGTATTTTGCAATTTATTCTTTATTGTTTATCTTTCCATATTAGGGAAATGCGTGCCGCTATGCGATTTGTGTCCATCTGGCGTGCAAGTTGTGCGGCATTCCTTGAAGCTCATCCACCAAATCGACCTCGGTTCTTAGTTTTCCTCATGCGATTCTATTATATTTTTAGGAAAGATGAGCCGTTTCAGAGGCAGATCGCTTTGGAGGTCAGCGGTGTCGACCTCAATTTGTACCGCGACACTTATGCGGCCGTTGCCGCAATCCTCAAAGTCAAGTACCCTTGTCCTTCCATCGCCATTCGATCCGAAGCGCTTGTTTGAATTTGCATCATTTTATGAAATTATTTATGAAACCCTGATAAGTGGCGAGCCACGATGTCACAATTTTGATGGTATATTCTTCAGCCCGCCATTTTCGTTGAAAGCGGTGGCGGATGCGCTCCGTATCGGTCACTGCGTCCCTCTCGCTCAAAAAGCTCTGAAAAAGTATAAAGAGCGATTCACCGCGTTGCTTCCCGAGCAGCGCCGCGAGCTTACCTCCCTCGACGGCCCCCAATTCCCCGCCGCTGCTCTCGCTCTTAGCGCCGCATTTATGAAGGAACCAACTTTCCCTGTGTCATTCGTCATCCTTGGCGTTTCGATAATTTGTTTGCATTTTTAGGCGAAATGTGATGAAAAGAAACTGATAGATCTTTGTGATCTGCGGCCGCGTGACTTTAAGGCGGTAGATCCTCTCTGAATCATTGCCTTCGGCGACTCCCTTCTAATGGTTCCTTTTTCTTTTTAGAGTTTCGCATCGATAGACGACCTCATCTTTGCCCCAATTCGAAGAGAGCATGCTACCAAGAAATCCGAGGCGACAGAGAAAAAGCAAACCGATCATTTCGAGGGTAATAGCGAAGACTCTCACGATGGCGCCAACGTCAAAGAGAAGAGGGGAATGAAACGCTCTGCCCCGGAGCCAGACGCGGAGGAGCCGGAGAAAATGCAAGTGGACCCTAAGGGTGACAATGATGAAAAGAGCACCATTGTGGAGGAAAAGAAGGACGAGGACCGCAAGGTGAGCGGCAAGAAGGAGACCTTGAAGGAGAAGAGTCTACGAATGGTACTTCCTGCCGAGACCTTCTCCTTTGTTTCCGATTAATGTTAATATTCTTCTAGATGCGTCAAGTAGAGGCAAAGGGAGACCCTCAGTTCCTCGTCGTCGACATGGACGTATATGGCAATCCGAACTTACCGCGCACTACTACGAAAGAGATGCCGACGGTTGCGTCTTCTTTGAACGACACTCTGCTCGACAAGGACCAGTTTATGACCCACGAGATGATCGAGCAAGGTAGTCCCATGGATCATCTTGTGAATCACAAGACATCACCTTTTTTTGCTGATTGCCCTTGCTAGACCTGGTGGAGTTCGACGAGGCCAAAGACGAAGCCGTCAATGCTCTCCCGGAAACTGTCGCCAAGAAAAAGCAAGATGAAGAGTTCGAGGAATGGAAGAGGCGGATCCTCGAGAATAAGGAAAAGGAGAAGCAAGCAAAGAAAGAGAAAGAGCTCAAAGAGAAGGAGGAGCGGGAGCGGAAACTATTGGAGGAGAAAGAAGCAGCTGCAACTGAGGGCGATGGAATCTCGGCCGCCCCATTGCCCGAGTCAAAACCGAGCCCCTCTGAAGGGAAAGAAAACGAGAAAAGTAAGGAGATTGACAAACTGAAGGAAAAGGAAAAGAAGAGTGACGCCATCACCCCCAAGAAGACGAAGCAGACAACTCTTTCCTTCACCAAAAAGTAGCCCCTCCTCTGCTCGAGCAGAGACCCTCAATGAATTGTGAAATTATAAATAAATAGTAATTATTATACATAAATAGTAATTATCGTTGCGAAGTCCAAGGATGCTGAAGGAAGTCCAGTACGCGACGGTCACGAGAAGTCGGTTACCAAAATTTGTGCAAGCCTGCCCTCGAACAGGGATGATTATCCTCACTGGGCCTTCCTGTTTCCTGCTCCTTCGCGGATGCGCGAGTTGTGTCGTCTAGGCGCGAATAGCATACGATGGGTGGAGCGAACTTTAGCAAGGAGATTGAGACGTACGCTAAGAGCGATCCGCCGCTGGTCGAGCTCAACGTTTCGAACAAGAAGGTGGCGAACATCCCCGACAACATCACCTCCCTCGGCGCCCTCAAGCGCCTCAACGCCTCTAACAACAAGATCAAGTATGTCACGCCCAACATTGACCAGATGAGGGTGCGTCTGTTGCCCCTGGGCCGTTCTGACGTGTCCTTTCCTTGGCCTCATCCTCGCCCTGGACCTTTTTTGAGCTGTCCCGTTTCCTCCCCTGGCCTTCATCATGGCGGTGTGTGCGCGGCGATCTGACAATTCATTATGAATTAGAACTTGATCCAGCTGGTGCTGGCGAACAACGTGATCTCGGTGTTGCCCGAGTCTATCTCCAACATGCCTGTGCTCGAGGAGCTCAACTTGTCTGTCAATCGCATCACCGACCTTCCTCGCGGCTTCGGTGCCTTCGCCAAGCTCAAGGTTCTCGATCTTAGCTACAATGAGATTGTCGGTACTTGTTTTATTTGGTTCTGTCGGCACCCGACCTCCTCGGCTCCGCATCCTTTTTTCCTCGACCTTTTATTTTTTGTGACCGTTTGTTTTCCCATGTTGGATTGCGCTCTTTCCTGGGCTTCTTTATTTCATTCGATTTGGACATCTTCTTAAGATATTTATTTTTGCAGAGCTCCCAACGCAGTTCGGTCTCCTGAACCATTTGGTTGAGTTCCGTGCCTCGTTCAATAAGCTCAAGCGCCTCCCCGCGGAGATTGGCCGCCTCGAGAACCTCATGGAGGTCAAGGTTTCGAACAACTTCATCCGCGATCTTCCTCCCGAGATGGGCAACTGCAAGTCGCTCCGCATCGTCGATTTGTCGTCGAACAAAATTCGCGTTCTTCACCCCGATGCCTTGAAGATGGACCCGCTCGAGAAGGTTCGCTCTTTCCTCCCCTCCTGTGAATCTGATTCGCGACCTTTTCTCTCGTGTGGCGGAGAGTTTTCGTTTTGGTAACATGGGAAATATTAATGATCTATTATAGCTCGAGCTCTCCAACAACAGGGACCTCAACCAGGCAATCGCCGCTGCTGCCCGTCGTGTAACTTCCCATCTTGGGATCTTTGCCTTCCTTCACCTCTTACTGTTTCTCTTGTAGGGCCAAGAGTCGCTCATTGACTACATGCGCTCCTCAGAGTATGCCGCGCTCTACCGCGATGTTGCCAAGGACGACTCGGATTCCGAGGACGAGAAGAAGCATTAATGCTCCTCCGTCGCCCCCCTCTCATTTTCCTTAGGACCTGCTGTGTAGGATTTCTATGTCGTGTTGATGCAAATCTAAAGGATGTCTTCCTAATAAATGTAATCGTACTCATTTTGACGGAGTTTTGCGAGTGCATTCGATTCGTTATAGTACAAGAATACATCATCATATACTTTGCGCATCGCCCTACGCCTTCGCTACTGGCAGCTCTTCTAAGAACTCGTCCACATCGTAAACCACTTCTCGCAAGATCTCTGTCGGCATTGTGCGTAGCTTAGCAATGAACTTGTTGTCCGACGGATTGGCGCGGAGGTGCGAGCGGATAAGGTTCACGCATCGTTCTTCCAAATTTGGCACGGTTTTCAAGTGGAAAGACGCAATATACCTGAACATATATTGAGATTTGACGTGAATTAACCGCAGAAAACGATAAGATTTGTACCCACTAGGAGAGGTAACGTCAGAGGGGTTACCAGGCGTGCGGAGATTGGCGTCTGCGTTACCAAGATTCGAGGAGGCAAAGTATGAGATTACAACTCTGCCCTTTGCATTGATCTCGATCCCGCTAATTTCTTTACAACTAATTATGAAATTATAAGGAGATATAACAAGAAAACAGGAAAAGGATGATCAGCGGTGGCTAACCTTTTCTTTGGTGGCACGAACACCTGTCGAAGAGCTTCCTTGTGGAGATTGTCGAGATCAATCTTGCAAACCATAGCGAACTTGCGATGCTGCGCCATGGCGAGATAGAGAATGCGATCATGTCGCAACAATCGAACACTGCGCACTGCCAGGTCTTCGAGCGGCTGGTTCGGATCAAAGGTCGCTGGAGAGTAGTCGACCGCTGGAAAAGCTTTGACAAGAACGCCCTGAAGAATAACAAGTGATATGAGGAGAAGAAAAGAAAAACGCGACGTCCATCGGCACAGCAACAAGAACACCTTCTTATCAAACAATAGAGAGAATCCTGTTTCGCATGCGATGGCGAAATAGGCCGAGTCATCGGTCCAGGACGCGCAATGAGCGGCCCCGGGAAGAGGGACTCGCTTTGAAAGCAAGTAGGCCGGCTCACCAGAGCCGTCCGTTTTAGCTGTCATTAAAATCACCTAGACATAGCAACAAAATGACTAAAGACACCATGACAACAACACCGCACGACGTCGCATTGTAAAAAGAGGGGACCTCAGCGTTATCGCCGAGGACGACGAGGCGCGATCCATCTGGCGACACCTCAGCGGCACCGACGGCAGTACGCTCCTGCGCCGAAGGGACGGCAAAGGAAGTCACGAGTTGCATCGATGGCATCTCAAACACTACAAACGAGAATATCAGATAGAGGAGCGACAAGAGGAGGAGGACATAATAACCTTGGACGCCATATTTAGGGTAGTTGTTGGCGACGACGAGGCGGACGTGATCGAGCGTGGCAAGGTATTGGAAGCTCAGCGAGTTGATCATCGAACCCTGGGCTTGACGGACATTGAACACCACCTCCTTTCCAATCTGAAACAGGAAAGAGGAAGTCGAGAGAAGACCGCAGCGGCGGGAAACAGAATCGAACCTGGTCATAGACAAGAAGCTCTCTCCTGTTGCCGCCAATGGCCAAGTAGCGCTTGGAGACGGCGAAGCAAATGATGAGAAACTTCACATCGATCACCGTTTCCACCTACATGATACCATTAATTATTGAATCCGAAGTATCTAAATTTGGGCAGGGAGAAGGCGGACTTTGCGCGTGAGGACGTTGACGCGTCGGATGGCGTTGCTTGAGGCGAAGTAGAAAAGATGCTCGCCGAGACGGTGGAGGAGATTCCGCAGCTGTGAATGCCGCGCCACGGCATCCACTTCAAACCCTCCAGACACGGCATCAGCGCTGTAGAAAGCATCTACAAGAAGCGAGTTCGCAATAGTGAGGCGAGGGGCAAAGGCACAAGAAGGGGCGGGAATGTCGATGTGAACGGCGGGAAATGGAAGAGAGCACTAACGGGCGCACCGGTCTCTGCCGCTGCCAAGGCGTCGTTGCGCGACAGTGGCCGAGCAAGTAAGTTGGCTTGCACGAGGGCATCGATGCGATTCAGCGTGGGTTCAGCGCCTAAGCTCGTCCACGCCGCGTCTTGAGGCGACGGTGTCGCCTCGTCGAGCGGCTCCTGCTGCGCCATTCCCTCCTCTTCAGACGCCCTCAAACATTGCAAAAGGCAATAAAAGTCGATCTTACGATCTATTGCCCTATTATCAGCATGCCTTGAGAGCGAGCGATGACCTTATACGTGCGGCTGACGCGGAAAACCTTCGAAGAGAGAAAGAGATTTCGGCCATCAATATTTACCGTAACGAGAGTATATTCAATATAATTATACAAGAAAAACACCAATCATTGCAAACACAGCCGACGGGAATCGAGCTGCGGGCGACAGGACGAAGGCGACCTGGAGCGATGAGTGGCTCAACCTTGCAAGTCTTCCGTCCGCACAAAGTCAAGCCCGCGGCTGCAAAAGACAATATTTCCCCTACATCAAAGAAATATATTAGGATTATTATTTCCAGTCTTCAAGAGGGTCATCAAGTGCCTGGAGAGCTTGCAGAAGACTTGTGGGAAGGCGCGGTCAATTGACTTCTCGAACCAAAACGAACAATCGAGCGATTCGTGACCGATCATAAATACACACTGAAAACAGAAGATAAATCATACTGATCAGGTGATATATGAATACAGTGAATCGCTTCAATGCGAAGGGAAGCGGACCTTGGCGACGCGATCAATGACGAGTTTCTGCTTGTCGACAATCTCTTGCCGCGTGACCGTGATCTCGTCGCGATCGAGTTGAATGGACATAAGGAAAACCTGAAAAAAGAACGATAAACAATACTTTAGAGAAAGTGGTCTCAAAGGGGACAAGAGAGCAGGGAAACGAACATCATCGGCGCCTTCGATGAATTTGAAGGCGATGAAGTCCCAGTCTTCTTTGCTTGGGAATCCAAGATATGCCCATTTGATCTGAGGGATAAAGAAGATTCCCTTTGTTGATGGACGCGAACTTAAGAAAGTCGTTCCGGGCGCCTCCTTGCCTGCGATCGAAGAGGATCATCAGCAAAATAGGGGGATCGAGCGCGCCAATGGCGAATCTGGACGCACTCTGTGACGAATCGGAGAGAGGGAGCGGCGAATTTTCAACAAATGGCAAAATTCCATTGAGCTGATAGAAGCGAGACTCTTGTTGCAGCTCGAGGCGTTCTTGCAAGGTCTGCGGCACAGCAACGAGGAAACCATCCCTAATTCATCGCTGATGATCAACAACGAAAACCAATATTATTTATTGTAGATAATAAACTCGATTGAACCTCAGATAGTTGAGGATCCAGCGGAAATGCGTCGGATCGCGGTCGATGAAGATGCGGTCGTGGCTGTCTCGACGAACTTGAGCTCCCGGTGCGACGAGCTGAGCAAGCAGAGACGGCTCCTTTGTCAGTGTTTGAGCAGTGGTAACGAAAATTTGTCCTCTATAATTAAAATTGTAAGAATTGCCAATGCTGGCAGGCAGGACGAAGGAGGGAGATACCCCACGTTGAGCTCGACGAGAGTCGCCTCGGGCACGCTCGCGGTTGCTGCGCCCACGCTCGGGTCGAGGCGCATCCTCTTCGCTTCTGGTTCCTATATTAATTAATAAATAAAATAAGCACAGATTCGGCACTAACAAATATCTTGTTCGGGTCGGGGCAGAGAAAGGCGGGAGCGGAAAGAAAAGGGGTCGAGAATGACCTTGATCTCTTCTGAATCGACAAAGGTCTCCATTTTCAATCGAATACAAAACAACCTCGAAACAACAAATTATCTTCAATGGCTTGATGCACTGATACGAAAATGAAGAAAATCAACTTCATAAAGTCGAGGCGGAGGCGACGAAGCTTCAGTTGGCGGGCGAGGGGTGCCCGGTCCGTGCCCCTCACCGCTCGCTAATTGCCGGGCAGAATTTCGTCGATTAGCCTATTAATTACTGTTTCTTAGTTCTCCCTCGCGTCCATGGCGAAGAACGCGACGGTGCAAGGCGCACTGACAGCGTTCGTGAATGGGAAGTACGAAGAGTCCGTCGCGACGCTGCGCGTGCTCGAGCAGAGCACCAAGGACCACGACGCGACCGCGACGCTTCGCCACAATGAGCTCGTCGCTCAGTACTTTGTCCAAGGGAGCTCCATGTCCTCTT
>Ga0154020_10006846_pt1 | contig 13361 bp, 10 predicted proteins | sample Klosneuvirus_201_FD_109709 | JGI IMG/M metagenome (GOLD analysis project Ga0154020, IMG submission 109709) | Active sludge microbial communities from wastewater, Klosterneuburg, Austria - Klosneuvirus_20160825_MG | ecosystem: Engineered > WWTP > Aerobic digester > Activated sludge | place... | reverse complement strand
CCTCCTCCAGTTCCACCGGCACATCGCGCAGAAAATTCGCCATCAGCCACAAGGCCATCGGCAGCAAGATGGTGGTGTGGGCCAGCACCAGCGAGAACCGCGTGTCGTAGATGCCGATCAGCCGGAACAGGATGTACCACGATCCCACCAGCGTCATCTGCGGCGCCATGAAATACACCATGGAAAACAGCAGCAAGGCCGAAGTGAACCAGACCGGCCATCCGTGGCGCCGAATCGAATGGGCCGCGAGTGTCGCCGCCGAGCAGGCCAGCACCGTGGTGGCGCCGGCCACGATCACGCTGTTCCAAAAGTTCTGCGCAAACACCGACGACTTGGATGCCAGCAGTTCGTCGAAGTTGGCCAGCGTCGGGGTAAACAGGACCCGGCTCATGGCAATGTCGATCTCGGTCTTGAACGCCGACAAGGCGATCCAGACGAACGGAAACAACACCACCAGCGTGCAACACAGCAGCCAGAAATGCGCGTGGTACTGGCGCAGATCATGCGCGGAAAACCGCTTCATGATGCATCCCCGTGACAGCATGCAAAGAGGGGGTATGCCAGGGTCGTTGGTGGGTTCATGCCTGTTTTCCTTCGGCCTTTCGCTGCACCGCCAGCATCACGATCACCAGCAGCGAAATCACGCAAATCGTGACCGCGCTCAGCGCCGCGGCATAACCGTAGTTGGCCTCGCCGAAGAAGCGCCGGTAGATGGAGAAGCTGATCACCTCGGTAGCCGTTCCTGGCCCGCCTCCGGTGAGCAGGAATATCTCGTCGAACACCTTGAAGGCAAGAATGGTGCGAAACAGCAGTGTCACGACGATGGTCGGCGCCATCAGTGGCAAGGTGATGTAGACCAGTTCGCGCCAGGCGCTGGTACCGTCGACCTTGGCCGCCTCGTACACATCCTGCGGCAAGGACTCGAGGCCGGCCAGCATCAGCAGAAACACGAACGGCGTCCAGTGCCAGATGTCGACCACGATGACCGATGCCATCGCCAGATCGACATTGCCAGTCCAGTCCTGGCCGGCCAGTCCGACGAACTCGAAGATCTTGTTCACGACGCCGAAGTCGGGGTCGTACATCAGCTTCCAGATCGCACCGACGACGATGCCGGGAATCAGGATCGGCAGGATAAACAGGGTCTTGTACCAGCTGGCGCCAAACCGGATCCGGGTGACCATCAAGGCCAGCGCGAAACCCAGCACCATCTGCAGCACCACGGACACTACCGCAAACCAAACGGTATTGGCGGCGCCGATACCGAAGAAAGGGTCGGCCGGAATCCGGGCGAAATGGGCCATACCGACGAACTGCCAGTCGGCCTTGCCATCGCGCCACTGCACGCTGTGCACCGTCAGGTACAGCAGGTTGGCCATCGGCAACAGGGCCATCAGCCCATAGAAGGCCAGAATGGGAGAGATGGCGATCGCCCGCCATCCCCTGGCCGATGTCTGTTTACCGGTACTCATGGCCATGCTCCGAACCGGTCCCGTCGCAGGGACATGTTCACTTCAACTCGGTATAGCCGGTCTTGTAACCTTTGGCCTTGAGCGCGTCGGCCATTTCCTTGGCCGCCAGGTTCAAGGCCTCCTTGGGCTTGAGTTCACCGATGACGGCCTGGTTCAGACGCAGGTCCATGATCGGCACCACGGCACCACCTTCGGCCGGCATGAAGTTGTCGGTGTGTCCGTAACTGGTGGCCAATGCCGACGCCCAACGGTACTTCGCATCCTTGGGGCTGTACTCCTTGAGCACTTCGGTATCCACCGGAACGCCACCCGATTCAATGTACGTCTTCTGCGCCTCGGTGGATTGGAACCACTTCAGGAACGTCATCGCTGCCTTCTTGCGATCATCCGGTATGTTCTTCGGGATCGCGCCGATGAAATGGCCGAGCGTCGTCGATGCCTTGACCGGCCCGGCTGGAACTGGCGCGAAATCGATCTTGCCGGCCACGATCGACTTGGCCAAGTCATCCATCTACGCCCATGCAACAACGACGACAACACCTTGCGCGACCTTGCCGGTGGTCAGCAACTGGATGAGTTTGCCCTGGCCGGTCGTACCGGGTGTGCCCGAGCCATATTTCTTGTTCGTATCGATGAACCACTCCAGTGCGGCCAGCGTCTGCGGGCTGTTCAGGGTCACCGTAAAATCACCGCCGGCCGCGTCCTTGTAGAGCTTGCCGCCCCAACCATGCAGGAACGGCATGAAACCCCAGGAGATGTCCGGCGCACCCCGCGCATCCTGCTGCTGGATGCCGGCGATATCCTTGCTGTTCAAGGCTGCCGCGTTCTTCGTGAGGTCGGCAACGGTCGTCGGCACCTTGAGACCCTTGGCGTCGTACAGGTCCTTGCGGTAGTAGAGCAGTTGCACGTTGCCCATGATGGGCACACCCATCAGCTTGCCACTCTTGCAGTCATAGGATTTGCGCGTCGCGTCCCAGCAAGCGGTGTCGGAGAACGTCGGGATGTGGCTGCTGAGCTTGAACGACGGATCGATCGCGTCGATCGGCTCCAGCAGACCGGATCGGTACAACTCGTCCAGGATCTGCGAGTTGATCGGCATCAGGTCATAGTCGCCCTTGGCCGCACGCAGCGAATTGCGCTGTTTCTCCTGCGTGGCCGGCATCGGGTTGACGTCGAAGTTGACCTTGTTGCCGCTCTCCTTTTCGTACGCCTGCACCAGCCGCTCGAAGCTCTTGTACCAGGGTGACTGGTTGACAACGATGGTGATGGGGACAGCCTTGTCGATGGCGGCGCCGAAGCCCGCCATGGCGACAAGTGCCAAGCCTGCACCCACAACGATGGATCGGGCGAACGGATAACCGGTTCTGCATGCTGTTTGACTGCCATCTGGCGCCAGCCCACACATGGCGGATGCGGGCGAACTGCACATTGGGTGGCTGTTCTGGATCGATTTCATGGTTGTCTCCTTCTCGTATGTTGCAAAAATCAATGTCAAGTCAGCGTCAACTGGCTCTTCGGGTCGAACAACTTGATATCACCGACACCGAACACCAGTTCGATATCCGCACCGGGTTGAATCACCTGGCGGCCCAGTGCCTTGGCGACGAACTCATGGCCGCCGCAGTCGACGACGAAATAGGTCTCGGCGCCCATCGGCTCGGTCACAACGACCTTGCCGTGCTGGCGCGCCCCTACCGCAGTCGCTGCGTCGGCCGGTGCTATGTCGTCCGGCCGGATGCCGAAGATCACGTCCCGCGCGCCTTGCTGCGACGGTGCCACCTCGGGTGGCAGGTCAATCGACAGGCCGGTGGCCGCGATCAAACGGCGCTTGCCGCCTTCGATCTGCAGGCGCGCCGGCACCATGTTCATCGACGGGCTGCCGATGAAGCCGGCTACAAACATGTTGATCGGGTGATTGAACAGGTCGCCCGGTGTGCCGGACTGCTCGATGCGGCCATCGCGCATCACGACGATGCGGTCGGCCAGCGTCATGGCCTCGACCTGGTCATGGGTGACGTAGATCACCGTGGTGTTGACACGCTGGTGCAGTCGCTTGATCTCGCCGCGCATCTGCGTGCGCAGCTTGGCATCCAGATTGGACAGGGGCTCGTCAAACAGGAACACCGACGGATGACGTACGATCGCACGCCCCATCGCCACGCGCTGGCGCTGGCCGCCCGACAATTTGGCCGGGCGCCTGTCCAGCAATTCGTCCAGACCCAGGATGCGCGAAGCCTCACGCACCCGTTCGTCGATCTCGGCAACGGGCAGACCGACGTTCTTCAGGCCGAAGGCCATGTTGTTGCGCACACTCATGTGCGGATACAACGCGTAGTTCTGGAACACCATCGCGATGTTGCGCCCAGCAGGGGACATGTCATTGACGCGTTTGCCGTCGAACAACAAGTCGCCCGCGGTAATGTCCTCCAGGCCGGCCAGCATGCGCAAGGTCGTGGACTTGCCGCAGCCCGATGGCCCGACCAGCACGACGAATTCCTTGTCCTCGACCACCAGGTCCAGGCTGCGCACCGCAACAACCTTCCCGTCGTAGGTCTTGTTGATGCCAACAAATTCAACGCGTGCCATGGTGTTCTCCCCACTGAACACCGCTTGCGCCCATGCCGCAGCAAGGGCAATCGCTCAAGAGCGGTCCCTTCATGCTGCGAACCCTGCCTTTTCGCCAGGCGCCGGCGTGTAGCCAAAATCGCCCCGCGCCCGAATCACCGCCTCCCCTCCCTGGGCAACGATCATCGCGGCCTGATCGGCAAACGCCTGACTGGAGACCTGCTCCGGATCCAGCGTGGCACGCAGCGCTGCCGCGCACTCGGCCAGGACTGCCTGCATCTCGTGTTTCCCGGCCAGATCGGTCGACTCGGTGGGGTCGTTCTCCAGGTCGAACAGCTGAGGGGGATAACCGACGAAGTAGACATATTTCCAGCGCCCGAGCCGGATCATGTAGGTTCCTGTGTTCGAGCCGGCAGCATGGTATTCGGACAACACGGCCCGGCGCGGGTCGCCTCCATGGGCCATGGTCCACAAGGACCGGCTGGGCAGCACCTCGTCTTGCGGTGGCATCGGCAGCCCGGCACCTTCGAGCAAGGTACGGTAGCAGTCGATCAGCGAAACGCCGGCCTTGCTGACCGCGTTGCGGGGTACGTCCGGACCGGCCAGGATCATCGGTATTGCCGCCGACTCCTCGTACATCACCGACTTGCCCCACAAGCCATGGTTGCCCAGGTTGTCGCCGTGGTCCGATGTGTAGATGATGCGGGTGTTGTCGGTCAGTCCGGCCTGTTCCAGCGCGCCGAGCACCCGCCCGATGTTGTCGTCCAGGAAGGACACCAGCGCGTAGTAGGCGGCAATCGCAATGCGTGCCTTTTCTTCATCAAAGTAGTCGTCGTAGTTCATGCAGTCGCGCAAGGCCTTGACCGCCTCGTGCGTCGGGCGCTCGCCACTGGCATACAGGCGAGGCAATGGCATCTTCGCGGGCGGATACATCGCAAAGAACTCCGGCGGCGCCACCAGCGGAAAATGCGGGCGCACGAACGAGACGAACAACACCCAGGGTTTGTCGGCAGCCACTGCGGCCTGCGCCTTGCGCTGCAGCCAGGACACCGCCTCGGTCGCGATCTGGCGGTCGTAGTCGGTGTAACTGGAGGCGCCAGGTCCGGCGTCACGCGCCAGCGCCTGCATGTTGCCGCGCGGCGCCGGTGGCGTGCGAATCAGGCCCAGGAGGTCACCGATACCACCGAGCACGTGCAGCGGCAGGATCTCCTCGGAAAAACCATTCGAATCCTGCGTGTCGCGGTAATGAAGCTTGCCGATGGACACGACCTCATGGCCCGCATCCATCAGCCGATGGCCCCAGCTGGGAATCTGGCCATGATAAGGATGGGCGTTGTCCCACGAGCGGGTCTGGAACACATGGCGACCGGTTGCCAGCGCGGTGCGCGCCGGCACGCAGATCGGGCATGGCGTGTAAGCGCGGTCGAAACGGGTACCTCGGGCTGCCAGTGCATCTAGGTGCGGGGTCTTGATCAGCGCATTGCCGTAACAGCCAGTGATATCGCGCTGGTGTTCATCGGACAGGATGAACAGGGTATTGCAGGGTTTCATCGGGCTGCGCCCCCGCCGGTGCGCAGCGCGGGCGGTATCGATCTGGTCGACACCAGACAATGAAATGGCAGGCCGTGGGGCATGGTGCAACCTCTCTCCGTGAGGGGCCGTTAGGCCCGGTTTGTCTCGCTCGGCAAGCGATCGCGAGACCGCTGATGGGTCGAAGTATAGGCAGCGCAAATTGCTTTCACAATTACACCAACAGGCACAAACCATGCCATTCAGTTATGGCAATCCAGATTCACAAAAGAAAAGCAATTTCTCATAACCTATTGATATTTAAAGAATTTTTTAATAAGAAAGAAACAATTTCCGTCCACTTGGCACTCTTTCATCCGCATAACTGGGGTTTGTCATCTATGCCAGCTCAGCTATGATTTCCAGCAGTCGATCAATCGGAAGCATGTGACTATGGATCTGACCCAGTTGCGCCATTTCTTGATGGTGGCCGAGCGCGGCAGCCTGAGTCAGGCGGCCAAGGCCTTGGGCATTTCCCAACCCGGGCTTACGCGCAGCATGCGCAAGCTCGAAGCCGAACTCGATGCCAGCCTGCTGCAGCGGCGCCCCCGGGGTGTCGAACTCACCGAGGCTGGCGTGGCCTTGCAACGCCACGCGAACGCGGTACAGATCCAGCTCGCCGACGCGGCACAGGAGGTCGCCACCCTGACCCATCGCCGCGACACCTTGGTCAGACTGGGGGCTGGCCCGTCCTGGATGGACCATCTGCTACCCACCGTCGTGGCCCGCGCCGTGGCACGCGACCCGACCATGCGTATCCAGGTCGTGACCGGCCAGACCGACTTCCTGCTCAGCAGGCTGCGCGACGGATCGCTGGATTTCGTGGTCGCCGCGATCCCCGACGGACCGGCCGTCAGTGGATTGCAGACCACCGAGCTGACCCGCGACGACGTGGTCGTCGTGGGCCGGCAGGGCCATCACCTGAGCAAGCGACGCCAGGTTGAGATCGAAGAACTGACCCGCGAACGCTGGGTACTGGCGGGGCCCGAGATGCTGCTTCGCAGGCGCCTGGCCGCTTTGCTGGCTTCCCGCGGCCATAACCTGCCACCACCGACCATCGAGTCCGACTCGACGGCCTTCACGCTGTCGGTGATCCGTGACAGTGACCTGCTGGGTATCTCCACGCGCGACATTCTGCGCAGCGCCGCGGGCCAGGGCATAACCAGCGTGGACGTGCGCGACGCGGCCATGATCCGCTCCACCGGCATCGTGCGCCGCAGCAAGACTGTGTTGTCCGTCGTCGCCGAAAGCCTGATCGCCGCAATCGAGCGGGCCGCGAAAGCCGAGGGGCTGTGACGGATCGCAACGCAGTTCCCTCTTCACCCCCGCACAATCACAAGGAAATCACATGACACGTATCGGATGTATCGGCCTGGGCGCCATGGGCCTGCCGACAGCCCGCCACCTGGCCCGGCGGTTTGGCCCGGTGGCAGCCTTCGACACTGCCCCGCAAGATGCGGTGCGCGCCGACCCCCTGCTGCGCCTGCAACCGTCGGCTTCGGACGTCGGCCGCAATGCCGACCTGGTTTTCGTCTGCCTGCCCGGCGAAAAGGCCTCGCTCGCTGTCACTGACGCTTTGATGGCCGAGGCCCACTCTGGCTTGACCGTGGTCGAGTTGTCGACCCTCGATCCGCAGCGGGTGCGCGAGATCGGCGCCCGATATGAGCAGCATGGTGCCATGTTCTGCGATGCGCCGGTGTTCGGCACCCCGGCCAACGCCCGCGAAGGCCGGCTCGCCGTCGTCGTCTCGGGTTCGGTGGCCGCCTACGACGTGGTGCGCCCCTTCATCGAAGGATTTGCCCGTCGCGTCAGCCATGCCGGAGACCTGGGCACCGCCAGCCTGATCAAGGTGCTGCAGAACAGCCTGGGGCTGGTGCAATTGACGGCCATTGCCGAGGCTTTCGAGGTATTCGAGGCGGCGGGCGGAAAGCCGCAACTTTTTTATGAAGCCGTGGTGGGATCGGGCGGCATGGCCGACTCACCACTGTTCGCCAAGACCGGCATCGACTTTGCCGACCACCAGGCGCGCTTCGGGGCACTGCTGCGCATCGGCGCCAAGGACATCGGCCTGGGCCACACGGTGGCACAGCGCAGCGGTGTGCCGGCCGACCTGATCGCCCATGCCAATGCCCGCTTCGCCGCCGCCGCTGAACAGGGCTTCGGCGAGGCCGATCTGCTCAGCGTATCCCGCGTGCTTCAGCGCAGTGCAAAAGTTTCGGGCTAAGAGGCCGGCATGAAGGAAATCTCACTGCGGATACCCACATCTGATGGCGCGATGCCGGTTTTCGCAGCCATGCCACAGGATGTTGCGCTGGCGCCCGGCGTACTGATCTACATGGATGTCTTCGGCCCGCGCGAGGAACTTGACGACATCGCACGGCGCTTCGCGAGTGCGGGTTATCTGGCGGTCGTACCGCAACTTTTCCACCGACTAGGCTCCCCGGTCTTTGCGCCAGCCAATCGCCAGGACCAGGCGATGGACCCGGCTGCTGCGCGCGCCAACCAGGCCACCAGCATGCAGATGAGTGCTGCCGATACCGCCGCCTTGATCCGCTTTGCCGGCGATGGCGGCTTCGGAGTAGCGACGGGCCTGTGGGGGGCCATCGGTTACTGCATGGGCGGGCGTCATGCCATAGCCGCCGCAACGGCCAACCCGCGGCATGTACGCGCCGCATTGTCGGTACATGGTGGCCGCCTGGTCGATCCCAGCGATACATCGCCGCACCACATGATCCATCGCTCAACCGTCCCGCTGCATTACTTCGTCGCCAAGGATGACCCGACCTGCCCGGACGAACACCAGGTCGTGCTGGAACAACTCGCCGCGCGCAGTGGCGACAGGGTGACGGTGGAGCGGCTCGACGCCCACCATGGCTGGACCTTTCCCGAACGCTGGTGCTACGACAAGGCAGCGTCGGAGCGGGTCTGGGAAAAGGCCTTGGCGATGTTCCGCTCGGCCTTGTGGACCACGCACCGGCCGCGCCTGCGCTGAACGAAGCGACTCAGCGCACCAGCGTATTGAGTTGAATGATCGGCAGCATCACCGCCAGCACGATCAGCATCACCACCAGCCCCATCGCCACGATCAGCAGCGGCTCGAGGATGGTGGCCAGCTGCATGGCCCGGCGCTGCACGTCGGCACTGAGCTGGGCCGCGACCCGCTGCAGCATCAGCGGCAGCTGGCCGGTCTGTTCGCCCAGCCGGGCGAACATGGCCAGCATCGGCGGGAAACGCTTGTGCCGGCTCAGCGCAGAGGCGATGGGTGCGCCTTCGCGCACCAGTACCAATGCGGTCAGCGCATCGGCGCGCATGGCGCGATTGTTCAGCGTCTCGGCGGCCGATTGCAAGGCCTTGAGAATAGGCACACCGGCCGCAGCCAGCATGGCCAGCGTATTGGCAAAACGCGCCGCGTTGTAACCCCGCGCCAGCCGGCCTATCAATGGCAGCGTCAGGAAGGCTGCGTCGAATCGCGTGCGCAAGATCTCGCTGCGCAACGCCAATCTGAAACCGGCGAAAGCCATCACCAGGACAGCGAGCATGAACAGGCCGTAATCCCGCACCAGCGCGCTGGTTGCCAGCATCAGCACCGTCAGCGTCGGCAGACTCTGCTTGGTGCCGGCAAAAACATTGGCCACCTGCGGCACGACATACGCCACCAGGAAGGTGACGATCAGGATCGCGACCACGGTAACGATGCCCGGGTACAAGGCCGCGCCGATCAGCTTGGCCCGGAGCTGCTGCTGCTCGGCCATGTCGTCGGCCAGCCGCTCCAGCACCAGGCCCAGGTTGCCGCTGTTCTCGCCAGCGCCGATGACGGCCACGTAGATCGCAGAGAACTCGCGCGGATGTTGTGCCAGCGCCTTGGCAAAGCCACTGCCGGCATTGACCTCGGCGCGCAAGGCCGCCACCAGATTGCGCTGGCGCGGATCCTGCGCTTCGTCGCTCAGGGCCGTCAGCGCGCGTTCGAGTGGCAGGCTGGCCGACACCAGGCCGGCCAGCTGGCGCGTCCAGACTGCCAGCGCGTTTGCATTGAAAACCCGGGCGCGGAACCAGCCCTGCGCTTGCGCGCCATGTGCCGCTTCGTCAGCGCTGCCGGCGCCGACCTGCACCACCTGCAAAGGCACCAGCGACTGGGCACGCAGCGCAGAGCGCGCAGCGCGCGCGGTCTCGGCGTCGAGCACTCCCTTGCGGGTCGCCCCTTGCGCGTCGACGGCTTCGAAAGAGTAAGCAGGCATGAGGTGCGGGCGTTGCCAACGGCCAGGCTCAGTCGCGCGTCACGCGCAACACTTCCTCGGGCGCGGTGATGCCGGCCGCGACCAGGCGCTGGCCGTCATCACGCATCAACTGCATGCCACCAGCAATGGCTGCCGCACGGATCTCGGCCTCTGCGCCCTGGCGGTGGATCTGGTCACGGATCGCGGCATCGGCCACCAGCAATTCATAGATGCCGGTACGCCCCGCGCATCCGGTATGGCTGCAATGCTCGCAGCCCTTGCCGGCGCAATGCAGACACCATTTGCGCACCAGGCGCTGGGCCAGCACACCGAGCAACGAGGAACTGAGCAGGAACGGCTCGACGCCCATGTCGATCAGCCGCGTCACCGCACTGGCCGCATCGTTGGTGTGCAGCGTGGCCAGAACCAGGTGGCCGGTGAGCGAGGCCTGGATCGCGATCTGGGCAGTCTCGAAATCCCGGATCTCGCCGATCATGATGACGTCCGGGTCCTGGCGCAGGATGGCGCGCAGCGCCGTCGCAAAACTCAGCTCGATGCGCGTATTGACCTGGGTCTGGCCGATGCCGGCGAGCTCGTATTCGATCGGATCCTCGACCGTCATGATGTTGGTGCGCGCCGCATCGAGCCGGCTCAGCGCCGCGTACAAGGTCGTGGTCTTGCCCGAACCGGTGGGCCCGGTCACCAGGATGATGCCGTGGGGCTGGCCGATCAGTTGCACGAAACGCTGCAGCGTCTGCCCTTCCATGCCGACCGCTTCCAGATTCAGTCGCGCGCCAGACTTGTCGAGCAGGCGCAGCACTGCGCGTTCGCCCTGGGCGCTGGGCAAGGTGCTGACACGCACGTCCACCGCGCGGGTACCGATACGCAGGCTGATGCGGCCGTCCTGCGGCATGCGCTTTTCGGAGATGTCGAGTTCGGCCATGATCTTCAGCCGCGAGATCAGTGCCGCGTGCAAGGCCCGGTTCGGTTGCACCACCTCACGCAGCGTGCCATCGACCCGGAACCGCACGCTGCTGTGCCGCTCGTACGGTTCGATATGGATATCGCTGGCGCCTTCGCGCGCAGCCTGCGTCAGCAAGGCATTGAGCAGCCGGATGATCGGCGCATCGTTCGCGGCCTCGAGCAGGTCTTCGACTGCCGGCAGTTCCTGCATCATGCGCTGAAGGTCCACGTCCGACGCCACCTCGCTGGCCACCAGCGCCGCGCTCGATTCACCCTGCGAATACGCCGCACTGATGCGCTGCACCAGCGATTCCGCGTCCATGGCAACCAGCCCAGCCGACGGATACTTGCGCAGCACCTCACCCAGCGCCGCCTGCGCGGACTGGGTGTGAACCACCAGCGTCAAGGTGTTGCCATCGTCCTCCAGCAACAACTGGTGCGTGCGCGCAAACGCATACGGCAGCGGGAATCGCATGCTTGACCCGATTAACGCGAGGCGCCACCCAATGGGCGAACCGGCTCGACCGGCCGCGGCTTGGGCGGCTCGGCCTGCGGCAACTGTGCAGTACCAAGATCTGGCAACACGGCGCTCTGGCGCGGTTGCACTGCGGTTTGATCGGCGCGCATGCTCTCGTAGCGCCCCATCGACAGGTTGTCCAGCGCGGCCGCGTCACGTACCACCACCGGACGCAGGAACACCATCAGATTGGTCTTCTTGCGCGAGCGGGTCTCGCTGCGAAACAGATTGCCGAACAGCGGCACGTCGCCCAGGCCCGGCACCTTGTCTTCATTGTTGGCCGACTCGTCCTGCAGCAGGCCACCGAGCACGATGATGGCGCCATCCTCGACCAGCACATTCGACTCGATCGAGCGCTTGTTGGTGATCAGGCCGCTGGGCGAGTTGACCGACGACGCCTGCACACTGGAAACCTCCTGAAAGATCGACAGCCGGATCGTGCCGTTCTCGCTGATCTGCGGCTTGACCCGCAGCGTCAGGCCGACGTCCTTGCGCTCAATGGTCTGGAAAGGATTCACGGTGCCGGTGCCGCCGGCATTGTTGTTGGTATACGAACCGGTCACGAAGGGCACGTTCTGCCCGATCACGATCTTGGCTTCCTCGTTGTCCAGCGTCAGCAGATTGGGCGTGGACAGGATGTTGCCGTCGCCGGTGGACTGCAGGAATCGCGCCAGGAAACCGAGAACATAGACGCCGTTGACGCGGTTGGCCACGCCGATATTGAGGCCGTTTCCCGGCACCACCGCGCCACTGGCCGCGCCGGTGGCCAGCGAAATGATGTTGTTGCCGCCAGAGCCGAAATTGGTTCCCAGGATACCGATGCTGCCGTCGCCGCTGCGTCCGATCGGACCCTGCCACTGAATGCCGAATTCGGCAGCCTTGTCGGCATTGACCTCGGCGATCAGCGATTCAACGAACACCTGGGCGCGGCGCGCGTCGAGCTTGTCGATGACCGCACGCATCTGCCGGTATTGAAGTTCCGGCGCACTGATGATCAGCGAATTGGTGGCCGGGTCGGCCTGGATCTGCCCACCGGTATCGCTCTGGGACGACGATGCAGCTGCTGCCGCTGCCGCCGTCGCGGCACCGCCGACCAGTTGCCGACCGATGACGTTCGTCGGCGCGGAATTTGCAGACGCGGCCCCGGCCATGGCCGCGCGCAGGGTCGCCGCCAGCTTTACCGCCTCGGCATTCTTCAGGTAGACCACATGGATGTTGCCCGACGCATCGCTCGAGGATGGCTGGTCGAGCCGCTCGACCAGCGATCGCACCAGCGCCACCCGGGCCGGATTGGCGGCGCGCACGATCAGCGCGTTGCTGCGCGGCTCGGCAATGATCGCGGTGCGGAAGGAATTGTCGACCTGCCCCTGCGCCGCCGCGGCATTGGTCGTCTGCGTCAGCCGCAACACCAGCGGCGCAAGGTCGGAGGCCAGCGCGTGCTTGAGCGAAATGACCTCGACATCGGTCGCATTGGGCATGTCCATGGCGGCGATGATGCGTGCCAGCCGGCGCAGATTGTCGGCATAGTCGGTGATGACCAGCGCATTGCTGCCAGGATTGACGTTGATGGTGTTGTTCGGACTGATCAGCGGGCGCAGCACCGGCACCAGGTTGAGTGCGCTCTCATGGTCGAGCCGGAAGATCTGGGTGACGATCTGGTTGCCAGCCGGCTGGTCGGGAGCCACCGTCACCACGCTGCCCTGCAACTTGCCTTCGGCCTCGGGTACGACCTTGTAGATGCCACTGGACTCCACCACGGTGTAACCCTGCAGTCGCAAGGCGGCGACAAACTGGGCATATGCCGCTGCTGGCGACTGCGGCTTTTCGCTCGACAGATTGATGGTGCCGCGCACCCGCGGGTCGACCACGACCGTGCGGCCGGTGATCACACCCATGGTACGGGCCACTGCCTCGATTTCCGCGCCGACGAAGTTCAGCGTGATCGGTTCGCCCGGTTTCTGGGCCCAGGCGCCCGCACACAGCAGCAAACCGATGGCAGCCGCACGTACAGCGAACATCAACCCAGCACCTATAGCAGTCAGATTCATAACCCAGCCTTAT
>Ga0154020_10006845_pt1 | contig 13361 bp, 14 predicted proteins | sample Klosneuvirus_201_FD_109709 | JGI IMG/M metagenome (GOLD analysis project Ga0154020, IMG submission 109709) | Active sludge microbial communities from wastewater, Klosterneuburg, Austria - Klosneuvirus_20160825_MG | ecosystem: Engineered > WWTP > Aerobic digester > Activated sludge | place... | reverse complement strand
TATGTTATGGCGCAATGTTCTTCTCAGTATATGCGGCACCTTCGCAGGTTTGGCCATTGAGTTGATTGGCCAGTAAATGAGATTCATCCTTGCATTGAAGAGAGGCGCTATGCCAATCCAATTGACTCAATTTCTGAAATTACTCACCAGTTTACTTGTCACCGTTTTCATTGTCGGCGGCGCAGTGCAACTACTGGCTACTGACCCATATCTAGCTTTCGAATACGGCAAGGCAAGTTTTCCGCCTGACACATTTGGTTATACTCAACAACAGCGTTTCATCCTTGCCTCAACGAACATTCATTATGTGCGTGATCATCTTCCCGGTGATGAGCTCTCAAAACAATTCCTGAACGGTTTGCCTGTTTACAACCCGCGCGAGGTGTCGCACATGGCGGACGTGCATGCAGTCTTTCAATCTGTTTTGCGCATCTGGCAGGCTGCGTTAATTCTGCTCATAGTACTGAGTTTTATCCTTTGGAAAAAAGGAGAGCGGAAGGCGCTCGCCTCAGCAATTCAATCTGGCGGTGTTGTTACATTTGGGCTCGTTTTGTCAATTGCACTTCTCGCGCTTGTTTCCTGGCAAATCTGGTTCAATCTTTTCCATCGTTTCTTCTTCGAAGAAGGTTCGTGGTTGTTCGATTATTCAGATACGCTCATCCGACTCTTTCCGTTGAAGTTCTGGTCTGATGCGACTTTTGCAATCACTGCATTTGGTCTCGCCGGGGGATTGTTGATGACTCTGATTGGCTTGCTTGGAAAGCGCGTTCTCGCAGAAAGGCAAGCTTAAAATAATTAACACTACTTCCCTATCTGTGCGACTGACGCGCCATTCTGCTTATTCCTTTGATTAGCAAAATGGCGCTGGTGATTTGTTTGCTGAGGCAATATCATCAAGGGAAAGAACCATCAAGCCATTTTCAATTAATATCAATGACAATATGCAAAGAACAATATGAAACACACATTTAACATTCTTTTAGTTGTTGGCTGTTTTTTGTCAATCGCAATAGCCACTTTTGTAGTTTCAGTAAAACCAGCAGGAACATCTGCCTCACCAACTGCTCAGGATGAGACAACCCTCCCACCGTCTCTGCCGCCTTTGGATGCAAATACCCCAGATCAACCTGCCAGCAGCGGGATACCTCGCAATTTACAACTTCATACTCACATCCCAGACCGCCCCTCTCATGAAGTATCACAATACACTGTCAAAAGGGGTGATTCGCTTTGGTCAATTGCGCAGCAGTTCGACTTACAACCGGAGACAATCCTGTGGGGCAACGAGAAATTGAACGGAGCGGCGGGCATTCTAAAGATTGGTGATATCTTGAAGATTCTGCCGGTGGATGGGGTACTTCATACAGTACAGGATGGGGATACGCTTGAAATGCTCAAGGAACTTCACGGGACACCTCCCGAAGAAATCTTTGAATTCTTCGGCAATGACTTTGATCTGACTCAATCTCCAAAATTAACCATTGGTCAGCAGATCATCATTCCAAATGGATACAGCCCGATTTTCTGGTCCGAAGCAAATGCTCCAGGCGCAGCACAGACAGTATCAAGCGGGGGATATTCGGGAGATTTGCCGAATCTTGGGACAGGCGCTTTCGTTTGGCCACTTGCTCCGCCTTACACACTTACGCAGGAATATTGGGGCGGGCACCCGGCCCTTGATATTGATACCTACTTCCGCCAGCCGATCTTTGCCTCGGACAGTGGCACAGTTGTATTCTCAGGCTGGGATGATACCGGTTATGGCAACATGATAATCATTGATCATGGCAATGGTTACCAGACATATTACTCCCACAATGAGGCAAACCTGATTGGTGTGGGTCAGACAGTTGTGAAAGGCCAGCAGATTGCTGAATCAGGAAGCACTGGTAATTCAACGGGCGAACATCTCGACTTCCGCATGTTATATAACGGCGCCTTTCTCAACCCGCTTGGCTATTTACCGTAAGTAAATTAATGAAATGGATGGTATTCAAATGATTTCCGCTTCTTCATCAAAACCTGACCCTTCTGCCACGGATGCAACGCGCCGCCGCTACCAGCGGCTCTCTCCATTTTATGATGTGATGGAAGGAATGGCCGAACGACGTTATCTTCCCTGGCGCACAAAATTATGGTCGCGGGTACCAGGCTTGCACGTTCTGGAGGTCGGTGTTGGGACGGGAAAAAACATGCCATTTTATCCTGACGGCATCTCGATCACTGGCGTTGACCTTACACCCGGTATGTTGCAACGCGCACAAAAACAAGCCAGCGATTTGCGATTAGAGTCAAGAGTCAAACTTTACCTTGGTGACGTTCAACAATTGGATTTCGCGGATGGCATGTTTGATTCGGCTGTTGCCACCTTTGTTTTTTGCTCAGTACCTGACCCAGTGCTTGGGCTGCGCGAACTCAAGCGCGTTATCAAACCTGGCGGACACGTGCTACTGCTCGAACACATGCGTTCTCCCAATCCGTTTTTGGGAGCCGTGATGGATTTTTTCAACCCGTTAATCGTGCGATTGATGGGCGCAAACATTAATCGCCATACTGTGGAAAATGTTCGCAAGGCCGGGCTGGAGATCGAGCAGATTGAGGATTTAGGATCTGGTGGAATCTTCAAGCTGATCGTGGCTCGCGTTCCTTCAAAATAAAATTGAAATGGCTCACTTCTCTCGACGCGATTTTCTTAAACTAAGCGCTTCAACTCTTACAGGGTTGGCGTTCTCTCCATTCCTGCCAGAATTGGAGAGATTTAATGATATTTCGCAAGTCCGTGTGGCGACAAGTTCCGTCAGTGTATTTAGCGCTCCAAATGACCAGAGTCAGATTGTCGGTCAATGGTTTAGAGACGAGTTGGTTAATGTCTATGAAGAGGTAAACTCCGGCACACCGACCTACAATCCGATTTGGTATCGGGTCTGGGGCGGATATATGCACCGCGCCCGCCTGCAAAAGGTGAAGACTCGCTTCAACGAACCGCTGACAATGATCCCTGAAGGAACTCGGCGACTTTCCGAACTGACTGTGCCATACACGCAGGCTATGCGTTACACAAAAACATACGGCTGGCAACCGAACTTGCGGCTTTATTATGGATCCGTGCATTGGATTGATGGGATTGACGAAGGTCCAGATGGTCAACCCTGGTATAGGATCTTCGATGAACTTTTGGGCTTTCCATATCATGTTTTGGCGATTCACCTGCGCCAGATTCCTTTTGAAGAATGGTCGCCAATTACTCCCAATATGCCGCTCGAAAATAAACATATTGAAGTCAATCTAACTACGCAGGTATTGACCGCTTATGAGTATGATCAGATCGTTTTTCAAACAAGTATTTCTTCAGGTATCCCAGCTGGGCGGCCAAGTCCCAAGGTGCTGTCAACAAAAACACCCAGTGGTGAATTTCGCATTATTTCGAAATATCCATCCAAACATATGGGGAATGGAAGTCTTTTCGCCGATGTGGATGATTATGAATTACCCGGCGTACCCTGGACAAGTTTCTTTACCGAATCTGGAGTAGCCTTTCACGGAACATACTGGCATGATAACTTTGGCTCGCCCATGAGTCATGGCTGCATTAACATGCGCATTGAGGAAGCCAAATGGGTGTTCCGCTGGGTTCAGCCGCTGCATAAATCTGAACGAATCTATACGCCCGGTTACGGAACGCGGGTCCTGATTATTCCATAACATTAAATCCTTATATCCAAAGCTGGACCTGAAGTTTTATATTCCTGATGTTTGTCATAAGCCATTTGGCTGATGCGCATCTCTGGTATCCTGCGCTATAATTTTTCAAGCTGTAACATCATCATAAAAAGAGAGACATAATGAGCAAAAAGAATAGAAAACGAAAACAAAGAAGGAGTTTCCCCTGGCCTTTTGTTATATTTGGGGGACTCCTGTTGATTGTTGCCGCATTTTTCTTCGCCAATCAAGGCGGTGGAGATGGCAGCGGAACGCCATCCATCGCAGTAGACCAGCAAAAGATTGATTATGGCGATGTCAAATTCAACGTGGAAAAAACATTCGCGGTAAAAGTCACCAATACAGGCGATGACACACTGCGTTTCAAGGAAGACCCCTACATTGAAGTTCTGGAGGGATGCTGACCTCCTCAACTGACCATCGGTTCGATGGTACTCAAGCCTGGCGAAAGCACAATCGTTGAATCCAGTGTTTTCATGATGCATGAAGGAATGGATGGTCCGCACAACTTCGGAGTTCATCTCAAAACGAACGATCCAAACAACCCTGATCTGATTGTAAACGTGTTATCAAACTGGATACCTTAGATAACCAATCGAATAAAACCAGCGGCGCATAATAAACATGCGCCGCTGGTTTTATTTTGCAATTGGCAGTGTGAAAGCGAAAATACTTCCCTGTCCATCACCTGCTGACTCCGCCCAAATCCTTCCACCCTGTGCTTCGATAAGAGCGCGCGCAATCGTCAAGCCGATGCCGCTTCCACCGCCTGCTTGACGCGAGCGGGATTTATCCACTCGGTAGAAGCGGTCGAAGATGTGGGTTAGTTGTTCGGGCGGAATTCCAATGCCAGTATCACAGACCGAGATTTGAACTTCACCAACAATTCGCTTTGCGGAAATGATTATCCTGCCGCCTTCTGGAGTGTACTGCAATGCGTTGCCCGTGAGATTGGTCAACACCTGCACGGCGCGGTCTTCGTCAGCTAGGATATGCGGAAGGTCAGGAGCCAGTTCGAGGTCCAGAGAGATGCGTTTGGATTCAGAATGAGGAGCGAGTCGTTTGGTCACAGTTTGCGCCAGGGTGGAAACATTCAAAGATCGAGTATCCAATTGATAGGCCCGGGCTTCGACGCGGCTTAGTTCCTGTAAGTCATCCACAAGGCGATTGAGGCGATCCGCCTCGGCGTGAATTTGTTGATAGGTTTCATCGGTCGCAGGCAAAACGCCATCCATCAAACCTTCCATTGAGCCTTTGATGGCGGTCAGGGGCGTGCGGAGTTCATGGCTAACATCGCCAATGAGACGGCGGCGCATGGATTCGACTTGATCGAGTTTTTCGGCCATTTGATTGAAGCGTGCGGCAAGTTGAGCAAGCTCGTCTCGACCCTTTACTTGAACGCGTTCATCATAACGTCCATCGGCAATCCGCTGTGTTGCCTGAGACATGGCGCGCACAGGCGCAATCACACTGCGACTGAAAACCAGACTGAGCGCGAGAGCCACAAGCATGGCCGCCAATGCAGCGTAAGCAAGAGCTTCATTAAAACTAGCACGGAAATCAACGTACAATTGTGACATTGAGTCAGAGCTGCCAAAACCCTGACCACCCATTCCCATGCCCATCCCATTCCCCATCATCCCACTCATGTGACGATTGAAAGATGTCGGCAGGATGAACTGGCTTGCGATGATCAACACTGCCACACCTACAATAACAATGGCTAAATAAGATAGAAGAAGCTTTGCACTCAAATGACTGCGGAAGTAGTCAATCATAATTCCTCACAATACCTAAAGCGATTCGTCTTCAGGACAAAAACTTCAGGTTTAATCATTTACTTTATTTTAACTGTACTTGCAGGAAACAAAACGCGCCGAATTTTTTATCCTCGGCGCGCTCACTATATCTAGGTATTTTAATTACTCAGCTTCTTCGATAAATGACCCGTGCCAGGTATGCAGGAAGATTTGTCCGTTGTAGCCGTTGACACTCAACATGCCCAGGATTTTGCCGTCTTTCTCGAAGTCAAGAGTGTAATATCCATAGAATTGCATGGGGTCAGCTGCGGCAGTTGCGCCTGCGTAATTGATATCAAGATACTTCTGGGCATATTCAATCGCCTGTTTGGGAGCGACAGTCATTTCGGCAGAGACGATCGTGGAAGGTATAGCTTGGTAATCCCAACCGCTCATCATACCTTGCCCACCCATCATGCCATTGCTATTCCCGTTGCCGCCCATCATTCCACTGTGGTTCAGACCACCATACTTAAGGTTCCACATCATGTTGGGGCCATATTCGGGATAGGCGACCTGCGAAGATGAATCTACAATGAGTTCAAACGCGCCCAATCCTGTCTCACTTTCTTTAACGATCACGTAGGCATTGTTGTCGAAGATCATAATTTCGCCAGTTTCGAGCCCTTGGATGTTTAGGGTTTGGATATATTTTTCGGCTGCGCCTTTAGCTTGGTCTACATTCAAGGGGGTGACGTTGGCGCTGATTCCGTTATTCCAACCATTTCTGCCCATCATGCTTGGTCCCATGCTGTAGCCGCCGCGTCCAGAGTCCATCATGCCGTAACCATCATTGCCATTCATCATGATGCCAGGACCGTAGGCGGTGGTGTTGCTGTAACCGAACATCATTTCTGGACCATAGGCGTTCGCGCGGGCATACATACTACCAGCGAAAAAAACGCCGCCTGCGAGTGCAAGAACTGCGATGACGATCAGGATCGTACTTAAGGTTTTGTTCATGGATTGTCTCCTATTAATTTCGATTCACAAGTTTATGTGCTGTTTTATGATGTAAGTATAGAGTTTTCCCTTGAAGAGGGTGTAAAGCGACTATAAAGATATGGTAAAGATTGATTTGAAAAGTTGAAACAAGTTACCCGCGATGGATGATGAATATTCTCCTTCAACAAGGACGGCAAATTGATCTCAAACCTAGTGTGACATGCGATACGGTTGAGCGCCATAGGCAATTTTGCCTATAAAAAAACAAGTGATGTAGCTCTGAGAGTTTGATGAAGGAATCCATAAAATAGGGGTATCAAATCCGAGGCGCTTATGAATACTTCTCCGTTCTTATCGATCAACCATCCCTGTGACAAAACTTTGCAATGGGCGAAAATACAATTGACGCAGGCTGACTTGCGCGCGGTGCAAACTTTCGATTTGCATACCGCGCGGGTCGGGCTGCATGATTGTTCATGCCCAAATCATGGGATGAATGAATGTGATTGCCAGATGGTGGTTTTACTGGTATATGGAAAGGATGCTGAACCAGCAACTTTGATCTTGCATGGTAATAATGGGCAAACCTGGCTTTCCATTGTGGACAATCCACTTCAGCGGACAGATACAAAATTGATCACTGCAATTCGGCAGACACTTGAAATCAAATCGAACGCTGCATCTTAGCATGTCTCCGCGAAGAATGATTTATTCAAAACTGTGAAAGCGGACCTTGCTACCGATCACACCGATATGAGCGGAATGAGATTGAACGGACTCGCTGTCTATCAGAGAGACTGTGAGTATTCCATCACATCCGATTTTAAGGAAATATAAATTGGATGTGAACCATTAAAGTGATAAAAACTTCGGAAGTCCGGCTTCCAAAGCAACACTGAAAAAAGTTATACTTATTCTACGGAGGCATCCTTTGCCCAAAACTAAAGCGAAGATCAAAGTCCTTTTAGCAGATGATCATCACATCGTCCGCGCTGGGATTCGTCAACTGCTCGAAAGCGCGAAAGATATTCAAGTCATTGCTGAGGCGGGGGATGGAGAGGAAGCCCAGGCGCTCATTCAAAAGCACAAACCCGATGTCGCTGTGTTGGATATCCAAATGCCGAAAGCCAGCGGTATCGAAGTGACCCGCTGGGTGCGTTCCCATTTACCTGAAGTCGGAGTACTTATCCTGACGGCATACGATGACGAGCCTTATGTCATGGCCGTTTTGCAGGCAGGCGCAAATGGATATGTTCTCAAGACTGCTAAAACTGAAGAGCTGATCCAGGCCGTGCGGGATGTACACGAGGGCAAATCTGCGCTTGACCCAGCTGTGACTCAAAAATTGATGTCAACTCTTTTTAAAGGAGCCGATAAAACTTCCTTTGAACCGCTCACCGACCGTGAGCTTGATGTGCTGCGCCTTGCCGCGAAAGGCTATACAAACAAATCCATCGGTGTGCAATTGAACATTAGCGACCGCACCGTCCAGGGACATCTCGCGCACATCTTCGCAAAACTTCAAGCCACCAGCCGTACCGAAGCTGTGATGCGCGGCGTCTCACTCGGTTGGATCTCGCAAACTGCAGACAATACGCAAAAAGAATGAAAAAGCCGCGTGCCCCTTTTCTGCGCGGGCTCACCGTGCAACTGCTTGCCATCACAGTACTACCGCTCACTTTGCTTTTATTGTTGATCGCGTTTGGGAGTGTCTCCCTGCATCAACAGGATATGCGCGCCCTCGTTGGTGAACGCGATGAACGCGCCGTTCAATCTGCGGCGGCAGCATTGACATCTGAATTACATCACCGCGCCACAAGCATTTCCAATCTTGCCGCGTTGGTTGAGGTGTCCAATAACACAACATTCATAACTACACAAAACGATCTTGCTTCCGACTTTGATGGTGGACTCGCTTTTTTGGATATGGATGGGCGGCTTATCACAAGCACGTCTCCTTCTGGATTTTGGGATTGGGTTGCGCAAAATAACGTTTTCCCCGCTTCACGCTTCGCATCCGACCTCAAGCCTGTTTTCTCCGCCCCAATTCTTGATCCGGTCTCGAACAGATTCTTTATCGTCATCTCGCAGGTTGTTCCATCTCTCAACATCATCGTGGCAGGCGCGTTTTCCCCTGAGACTCTCGCACAAACGACGCTATCAGCCTCTTATCCTGACAGCAATCATGTAACCATCTTTCTTATTGATTCATCGCGCCAGCTATTATTTTCCAGTGGGCCACTTATAATGGATAATCTCTCGCCAGATCATTCAGGCGTGAACGAAGCCTTGCGTGGTGAAAGTGGAACAACATACCTAAATCAAAACAATGTTGAGCATGTTGTCGCATACAGTTCCATCACACCAACAGGCTGGGCCTTGATCACTACAGAAGAATGGGAAATGGTTGTCGGCCCATCATTACAAATCACGCAAATGGCTCCACTTGTGATTGTGCCCGCCTTTATCCTTGCGCTGATTGCTCTTTGGTTTGTAGCCACCCGCATTGTCCAGCCGCTACAAAAACTGGAGACAAAAGCTGCTGCGCTCGCTTGGGGAGACTTCGACACCATCAAAGAATCGGTTGGCGGAATATCAGAAGTACAGGATCTGCAAAAAGAACTAACTGAAATGTCTCGCAAGGTACAGGCCGCGCAAGAGGGACTACATAATTACATTGGCGCCATCACATCCGCACAGGAAGATGAACGGTTGAGGCTGGCGCGCGAATTGCATGATGAAACCATTCAATCAGTGATCGCCTTGAAACAACGGGTGCAATTGGCTGAGAAGTTAGTAAAAGATCAAAAAGGCAAGCAATCTCTTCAGGAATTGGAAGGGCTCGCAGAACAGACAGTTGAGAATCTGCGCCGCATTATCCGTGCTCTGCGTCCGATCTATCTTGAAGACTTGGGATTGGTCACCGCACTTGAAATGCTGGCGCGTGAGACAAAAACTATACAGGTGGACTTTTTTCGCACTGGACAAGAACAACGGCTTGAGCGTGATGTTGAATTGGCGTTATATCGCATCGCACAGGAAGCGTTAAGTAATATTTTACGTCATGCAAAAGCCAGCAATGCGACACTAAATATTAATTTCAGCGAGAACGAAATCAAATTGGAAATAGTTGATGACGGTATTGGTTTCGTTATGCCCAAAAGCCCAACGGACTTTGCGCCGAGCGGGCACTTCGGTCTGCTTGGGATGAAGGAACGATCCGAGTTGATCGGGGGCAGGCTTGAGGTCCAAAGTAAAGAGGGTGCGGGAACGCTATTATCGGTCCGGCTTCCAGTTATCTAAATCAAGAAAAGACCTTGGGTGTTACAAGAAGGTTATCAAGACTTGCTTGATAACCTTCTTGTATTTAATCATAAACAGCATATGACTTTCGACATGCGCAATTTAGCGTATGCACCATTACGCCATTTCACGCTTATGTATACAAGTATCTACGCTTAAGATTAGCGGGTTGCTTAAATAAAAACAAGGAGACATATATACACAATGAACAAAAAACTGAATGGATTTATTACAGCATGGCTGATCGTCGCAACCTTACTCCTGTCATTTCCAAAAACAGTATTCGCCGATGGCGGTGAAGGCGGGAGTGAGCAGGAGGTCAATGGCTATCACATCAGATTGATCTTCATTGAACCAGTCAAGGCTGGCGAGAATCAATTCCATATTCAGATCACAGACGCGATGGGCATGCCCGTTCCAAACGCGGAAGTGGAAGTCTCTGCCATGCCCGCTGAAGGAATGTCTGCGCATGATGAAAATAGTGACACGGCAACCGAAGCCTCGTCCGCTGGCGTGATGACCAGCAATAATGATAAGGGCGGAATGGGAATGGAAATGGCAACTGAAGCCCCGTCCACTGGCGTGATGAAACCCAATGAACCAGCCGCAGATGCGCATGGTGAAGAAAATATCGCTGTGATGCTTGAGCCCACAACAGAATCTGGCGAGTACGCGGGCGAAGTACATTTTGAAAAATCAGGCGGGTGGATGTTCAATGTGCATTTCACGATCAACGGTGAAACAACACAAGTTGAATTTCCCATTGAGATTGGCCGCTCACTAGGCTTGAATTACGCGGTCCTGGCTGGCTTCTTTGGCATCAACATCACAATGATCACCACGGCGGCTATTCTCAAACGCAAGACCGTTATTATTCGCAAGTAAATTTTATTCCTTAGAGGCAAATCCCCATGACAACTCCGATCAACAATCAAAACACATCCTGGCTGAAGGGCGGAAACCTGCTCAACAACAAGTTGATTAATAATTTCCTGCGCAGCCGCTGGTTTCCTGGCATCATTCAATGGCCGACCCTGATCATTTTCATGGTCATCATGTTCGAGTTGATTTTGGGACCAGAATCTGCGCATGACAACTTCGGCACCGCCCTGACCTGGGTGCTGTGGTGGCCGCTGATCCCGATCATCTTCCTGTTCCTTGGACGGTTCTGGTGCGCCATCTGTCCCTTTGCAAAGATCAACGACCTCGTTCAAAACTTTATTGGTAACAATCGCCCAGTGCCAAAGTTCCTGAAAAAATACGGCATTTGGATCATTGACGCGCTCTTTATCTTCATCACCTGGAGTGACCATGTCTGGGGCGTGGTGGAAAATCCACTCGGATCAGGCATCTTGATGTTGACCCTCACAACAGGTGTGGTTGTCTCTGGCGCATTTTACGAACGCCGTACTTTCTGCCGCTACGTTTGTTTTCTCGGCGGGTTATCTGGGAATTACGCCCGCAACGGTATGCTAAGCCTGCGCGGAACTCCTGAAATATGCGCCACCTGCACAATCGCTGCCTGCTATAAAGGTACGGATAATTCCGCGCCCTGTCCCCTGTTTGAGTTCCCGAAGACGATGACCTCCAGCGCCAACTGTGTGCTCTGCGCGGAGTGTATCAAGGGCTGTCCCAACGACTCCATTCAATTGACCGTGCGTCCGCCCACAAAGGAACTATGGTTCATCCGCAAACCCAAACTTGAAGAGGCCTTTCTTTCGGCTGTCATCATGGGAATTGTGTTCGTACAAAATGTGACCATGCTTGAAGTGTGGGGCTCGATGTTGAAGTGGCTGGAAAATGCAGTTGGCACAACCAGCTACTACGTCACATTCAGCATTACCTTTGCGATTGCGCTCGCCATCCCTGTGGCTTTGCTCGGCTTCACTTCATGGATCGCGGGCAAGTTCAACAAAGTTTCACTGATCGAAAACTTCGCCCGCTTTGGTTACGCCATCATCGCCCTGGATATGGCAGGACATATCGCCCACAATCTGTTCCATCTTTTGGCAGAAGGCAAATCCATTTACTACACCGCAATGGGATTATTCGGAATGGCATTCCACGGCGCTTCCCCCGCCATTCTGGATATGGCTACCATTCAACTCTTACAATTTAGCTTGCTCGCTCTTGGTTTCATCGGCTCGCTTTATGTTGCTTACCGTATCGCAAAAATGAACGACACCAGCGGCAATGTCTGGGGAACATTTATCCCATACGCAGTGTTGATGGTTGTCCTTACCGTCATGAACGTAATCCTGTTCACACTTCCGATGGCAATGAGAATGTAAGCGATCAAGATCTTTTACCTTCAAAATGGCTTGTCCAAATGGATAAGCCATTTTGCTAATTATGGCTTACACAGTTCTGCGCTTCTTCCTTTCAAATAACTGAAACATCATTGAACATTCACTAGACCTCTTGCATAAGTAGGTGTAAATTAGCCACAGAGCACACAGAGTCTTTTGAGAAGAACCTTTAAAACTCTGTTTTTCTCTGTGATCACTGTGGCAAAAAGACTTATGCAAGAGGTCAACTATAATTCGAAGTACAAGGAAAACTAAAATTGACCGTACAAATCACACCCCAAACAACCGAATATAAATCTGGCTGCGGAGGCAAATTCAAAGACCCTGAAAATTATCCCAGCGCCATCTATCGCGGCGAACGAATTTATTTCTGCACCCGCGCCTGTCTGCGTGTCTTTGAGCAGGATCCTGATCCTTTCATGGCTGGTGAAGTGGAACATCCCACCGAGGAAGATTAAAGTCAACACTATAGCGATATTCATCATAAGCCATTTGGCGTATTAATTTCCCCGCCATAATGCGCTGGAGACAATTGACTTGTCAGGCTACCATTGGGCTATCCGATACTGGAGGCCCAATATGATTTCAAAAACACATAAACTTTTACTACTCTCCCTCATAGCAGTTTTATTGACCACTGCTATTTCCGCCTGCTCAACCTCAAAATCAAACGATGCCCATCTGATCATGATGCCGATGGATCAAATGCCTGCCGAAGTCCAGTCTGCGCCCGTGGCTGTACAGGAAGCCTATCAATTCAACACAGCGAACCCCGACACCATGCAGGATATTCCCTGCTATTGCGGATGCGGCGATATTGGACACACTTCCAATTACGATTGCTACGTCTCGGAAGTGGACGCCAGCGGGAAGATCACCTTCGACAATCATGCCCTTGGCTGTTCCATCTGCGTGGATATTACCCAGGATGTGATGCGGATGTTGAGGGAAGGGAAAAGTCCGCAGGAAGCCAGAACTTATGTAGACGCAACCTATTCCAAATACGGTCCATCGAACATCCCTTAATTTTATGAACTCGCGCTTCATTCTTCTCCTCTTTGTAATGGCTGGACTGGTTGTGGCATTTGCGCCATTGCCAGTCCAACCCATTGCGCCTCAAGAGCGGACCTTTCGGATTGAAGCAGGACAATTTGCATATTCTCCCTCTGAGTTTAAAGTCAACCCTGGCGACAAGGTGAATATCCAACTCGTCAGCACAGATGTAGTACATGGATTGTATGTGGATGGCTACGATATTTCCATCGAGGCCGACCCAGGTCAGACC
>Ga0154020_10006844_pt1 | contig 13364 bp, 5 predicted proteins | sample Klosneuvirus_201_FD_109709 | JGI IMG/M metagenome (GOLD analysis project Ga0154020, IMG submission 109709) | Active sludge microbial communities from wastewater, Klosterneuburg, Austria - Klosneuvirus_20160825_MG | ecosystem: Engineered > WWTP > Aerobic digester > Activated sludge | place... | reverse complement strand
GGGCGATTACTGCAGCCGGTGTGGCATCAACGCCGATACCATCGATGAGAACGAGTCTGGTCCCGTGTTGACCGCCTTCAACATGCCGGCCAAGTGGGAGGCGATTGTCGAACAGGCTTTGGTGACGGATGCGGGCGACGTGGGAACCATCTATGAGAATTCCAGCACCGGCAGCAGTGGGGGCGTGTATCCCATCGACATCGCCAACGGCCTGCTTGGGTACGAAGGAATGAACTACCGTTACCTCCGGTATCTCTTCACTGGAAACCAGCGGCGGACGACGGGGCTCTTCGGCATGGATTTTCCCGGGGCCGGAATGATCTCGGGAATTATCGCCCACAACATGAAGCTTGCGACCAACGTCTCCGCGTTCGCGTCGGATTTTACCAAGGTGCTAAAGGACATGTCCTACAGCGCCGCTCACGAGGGAGTTGGTGGTTCCCGCGACCATGCCATCCAGTTGCGCGGGTTCCTGAGACACGTTCTCCCCGAACAACATTGGAGTGTGCTGGTTTCCGGAATTACCGGCGACGACAGTTGGGGCATGGCGATGGAACCCGATGGACTGTTCGCGCAGTCCGATGTGATTGATGGCTTCACCCACGTCGCAGTGAGCAGCCGTAGTCTGGACCCCTCGTTCGCCACACTTGATCTGGCGGGTTACTGGACCGCGAACACTTTGATTCCCTTGAGCGGAGACGCCGCCGCCCGCGCACGAGGAGCTCAAACGCTACTCAAAGCTCGTTTCCCCCAGGCCCGCTGGAACGTGGCCGTGAAGCGGGTGCCATTCGACGTCGGGAACTGGGCAACTGAACTCGATGCAGCTGTGAGTGCCACGGTGCTCGTGGCCGATGAAGCCTTCGTTTACTCCTACACGGCATGGGCTACCAGCGGCACGAATCGTCCCCCGGTGGCTCATCCGGGGGGACCGTATGAAGTGGACGAAGGATCGCCTGTTACTTTTGACGCAGGCTTTAGCTCGGACCCCACTGGTGACGTCCTACAATACCGCTGGGATTTCAACGGTGCCGGCCGGTGGGACACCCAATACTCTTACGACCCGACCATCACTCACACCTATCTCGATGATTCAACACCTCAAGTATGGCTGGGTGTTTTCGACGGCGTGTCCAGTGCCACCGAAAAAGTCACGGTCATCGTCCGCAACGTTGCACCTCGCGTCGACGTTCCTCCTGCGATCGCATTGGGGAATGATCAAACCCTCGCGCGCCAGTTCACCATCGTGGATCCCGGTGCGGATTCCTGGATGGTGAACGTCTCCTATGGTGACGGCACGCCGAGGTCCACGCTGAATCTTACGGAACGAAACTTCACGTTGAACCATCAATACCCGGCATCCGGATACTTCGAGGTTTCGATGGACGTTCGTGATGACGACGGCGCGCGCACGGAAACTCGATTCCGGGTCGTGAGCGGAACTCCGGCGCTCCACATCCAGCGGTTGGGTGCTGACCTGGTTCGGCTCTCGTGGTCGAATCATCCCGCTCCGTTCCGGCTCGAATGGTCTACTCAGACTTCCGGCCCGTCCTGGCAACCCGTCCCCGGAGTGCCGACGCTCGTGAATGGTCGGAATCAGATCGACGTGGGTTCGACGAACTCCCAGGAGTTGTTCCGCTTGAGCCTGCCCTGAGATGCCTTGTGCGGCGGTGTGGAGGCGGTCCGTCAACCGCGCAGTTGAGCCGGGGCGTCGCCGAACAGATCTTCGTAGAGATGCGCGAGGGCGAGCATCGTCAACGGCCATGTGACGAAGATCCCGACGCCGCAGCAAAGGGCGCCGACGAAGTTCACGCCAACGCACGCGAGCGCGAACACGAACGCGCTCCACCAGTCGGCGGTGATGACTTTGCGGCTGACTTCCATCGCGTCCCAGAAGGCCAGCTTCCGGTCCTGAATCAGCGGGAGCGTGAGTTGCCAGGCCACCAGCAGGTAGATGCCGGGCAGGAGGCACGCGAGAAGCCCCAACGCTGCGAGCACCCCGGAAATTAGCGCGCCGAGAAAGAGCTGCAGAAACGGCGTCGCGAATCCGGAGAATCCCGCGAAAGCGTCATTGATGGTGGCGGGCTGGCGACGGATCTTGCGAAGGAAGTACCAGAGCAATCCGCCAACGAGCGGGCCGTTGAGCAAGCCGTGCGCGGCGCTGCTGACGAGGAGTATGAGCGCGCTGATGCCGACGATCGGCCAGAAGTCGCTCTTGAGCAGATCCCACGCGCGGCCGAAGCAGTGCCCGACATTGATTTCAACGGAGCGCGCCAGGGCAGCGCTGGTAACTTGATCGGCGTTCGCGGTGGACTCGGGAAACAACGGCGCGCTCGCCGGTGTGGGCGGAGGTGGAGGTGGAAGCTTCGCTCCGGCGCTGAACGCATCGGCAAACTCCGGAAACTGCGCGAGCGGTTTCCAGTCCGCATCGCCTTCGCGCTGCGCCATGGTTTGCTCGTTGGCTCGGCCGGAAGTGATCCATTCGCGCACCTGGTCGACGGTGACCGGCCCGTACTGTTTTCCGTCTCCTCCAATGATCTTGAACATGTTTTCAGTGTCCGCGGGAAATCACGGTTCCCAACGGAGCTCAGCGAGTTCTTCCTTGGTAATTTCGCGCACGCTGCCGTCGGCAAAGCCGAAGACGAAGTTGCGTCCATGCGGTGGGCTCGTCACGACTTCGCTTTCTCCGCCGGTCGCATTCCAGCCTTTGTCGGTTTCGAAGATAATGACGGTGTCCGGCGGAATGGCGGACAACGTGCGCCCGGCCAGTTTTGCATTGAATCCATAGGCGCTCTCGGCGCCGCGCCGCTGCGGGCATTTGAAGATCTGTCGGCCGTCGAGATTCGGCAGCACATCGTCGCACCACTGGGCCGCGGGCGGACATTTGCCCTCGTGTTCGTCGGCATAGAGGCGGATGGCCAGTGCGATCTTTTTCACATTCACGCCGCAGTCCGAGTATTGCGGACGGTCATACTGACGTTGATACCTGGCCTTGCTGAGCGCAGGGAGGAGGACTCCGGCGGCCGCCGCGAGAAAGACGAAGAACATCACCGACGAGACAATCATTCCGGAGATCGCGAGCCCCTTGCCTTTGAGTTGTCCATTGCTCTTCCCGATCTTGATGAGCGAGACCAAGCCGAGAATCATTCCGATGATGGCCGTGACACCGCAGAAGCCGACGAGGCCCAACACGAGCGAAGCGATGGCCATGCCGCTGGTCTTGGGACCGGTGGCGGAAGTCGCGCCGGCTGGCGTGGCGCCCAGTCGCGGGGGCAGGGGAGGTGGAGTGGTGGCGGCTGAGAGATCGGGCGCGAATTCAGCGAGCGAGCCCAGTTCGACCCAGTCAGCGTGGCCTTCCACTTGAATGCGAGTCTTGCCGTTGGCGCGGCGTTCCCGAATCCATTCGCGGACAACCGTCGCGTCGATGGGGCCGTATTCTTTGCCGTCGGAGCCGAGTATCTTGAACATGACAGATAGGGATTAAGACACTGAACTGACCGGATGGTTGCAAATCCATCACGATGATTCCAATGGGAATTCCGGAAGGAATTTGGAACGCCGTACGGGCGGAGCGCCGAACTCCGATTCGGCGTGGTTCAATTCGGGAGGGGAACAGAAGGAAACGAAGGGAACGAAGGAGCGACGGAGTTCAACTCTGGCTACGGCAAAAACCCGATTCATCAACGGACATCTCCACCCGTTCCATCGTTGTTCCCTTCGCGCCCGTCTGTGGATCTGATTCCCAACGCGCCGAATCGGAATTCGGCGTTCCGCGATGCAACCCTGCGCGTTACTTTCCGGACAGCGCCTTGAGCTGCGCGCGGGCGCGTCCGCTGTCGATAAGGTTCGCGGCGAACTCCCAGCCTTCCGTGATCGACTTCACCTTGCCAGCGACGAAGAGCGCCGCGCCGGCGTTGAGCAGAACGGCGTCGCGCTTCGGACCGCGTTCCTCCCCGGCGAGCAGGCGGCGGACGATGCCGGCGTTCGCTTCCTTGTCGCCACCCGCGAGGTCCGCGAGCGTGGCGGATTGGAGTGGATAATTCTCTGGCGCGAGCACCGAGGTGGTGAAACCGCGATCCTGGTAAAACTCGGCGACGGTGGTTTCGCCGAGCGTGGAAAACTCGTCGAGATGCGCGGGCACGGGTTGGCCCGGAACAGGAACAACACCGGTGACGACCATGCCGCGACGAATGCCGAGCGATTGCAACACGCGGGCCATGGGTTCGCAGAGCTGCGGACGCGGCACGCCGATGAGCTGCGCGCTCGGGCGGACGGGGTTCATGAGCGGCCCCAGGAAGTTGAAGATCGTGCGCTGGCCGCGTTCCGCGCAGAGCTTGCGCGCCGGGCCGATGTGCTTGAACGCCGGGTGATACTTCTGCGCAAAGAAGAATGCGAAGTGATGCTCCTTGAGCGAACGGGCGGCTTCCTCCGGCGTGAGGTCGATGCGGATGCCGAGTGTTTCGAGCACATCCGCGCTGCCGGATTGCGAGGTGATGGCGCGATTGCCGTGCTTGGCCACCGTGACGCCGCCGGACGCACAGACGATGGCGACGGTGGTGGAGATGTTGAAGGTGTTCAGCTTGTCGCCGCCGGTGCCGCAGACGTCGAGGATTTCGCGCGCGCGCGTCTCGGCGTCGAGCGGGGGCAGGATGGAAAGCTCGCGGAGGTTCTTCGCGAACGCGGCGATCTCCTCCGTCGTTTCTCCCTTCTGCGCGAGCGCGCTGAGGAAGTCCGCCTTGGCCTCGGCGGAAACGGATTCGGCGGTGAGTTGCGAAATGGCGTCGAGCACCTGCGGTTCGGTCAGGTTCTCGGGGCGACGCAATTGTTCAGTCAACGTGCTGAGCATGCGCGGAGGGTAGGGAGTGAGTGCGCGCGCGCCAATGGAAAATCGAATCGCAGCCCGCGTTCGTTCGCCGGCCCGGAGCGCCGAACTCCGATTCGGCGCGAACTTTTTCACGTAGCCACCGAGGTGACGAGGTGGAGATCGTCGAACACCGGGAGGCCGTCCGCCTCCTCACGTCGGCGGCTACTGCTGGGGACTGGACCGCGCCGAATCGGAGTTCGGTGCTCCGTTTTCTACGGCTGTGGCATCTGGCGTGAGCGGGATCGGATCGAACTGTGCCATTGGCCAACAACAGAATTCGGATCGGACTTACGTCCGATGCTACGGTTTCCCAAAGGCGGATCAGAACTGGCCGGGGTTTCCGCCGAGGTTCGGGGAGACGCGCCAGGAGGCAGGCAGCGTCGGGTCGGATTGCTTGCTGATCAGTTGAAGGGTGTAGCCGGTGCCATCCGCCTGAGCGGGCCAAGGGGCGACGTCGTCGTAGGTGATGGCAAGGGCAAGGGTGCCAATGGGACGATAGAGCCGCAGCGTGTCGCCGGAGTTGTTCAGACCAAAATCAAAGCTGCCGGCCACGGGCACGGTGACGGCGTGGTAGAGGCGGAACTTGGATCCTTCCTCGCAGAGCACGAGCGAAGCGCCGGGTTGCAGGAGCTGGTTCGGGAGCGCGAAGGCGTGGGTGTCGTCGGCATCGCGGAGGATCCAGCCATTGAGATTCACGGCGCTGGTGCCGGGATTGTGGACTTCAATCCAGTCGCCGGAGTCAGTGGCATCGGCGGCGTGATATTGGATCTCGGAGATCAACAATTCCGACGGGCCGACGACGTTGGTGTCGACCGCTTCCATGCGCGCGGTGATGGTGCTGGTGCGGTCGCGTGGGGCGCGGAAGGTGTACGGATTGCGATTGGTGGCGCCACCGGGCGTGACCCATTCGACGAAGCGATAGCCGGGATTCGGGAGCGGGCGGACGGTGTTCGTGATGTCACCGAAATAAACGCCCTGCCAGGGGAGTTGATCGAGCGTGAGTGAATTGAAGGCGATGCGGCCCGCGCCGGCGGGTTCCACCTGCAGCTCGACGGTGCCGAGTCCGCCGACGAGCGAGAAGTGCTGGATGCAATCCTGACGCAACTTCGCGGGACGTCCGCGGCCGAAGTTGAGCAGGACGTTGATGTTCGTTTCCCAGGTTCCTTGCGTGAAGGATTGGTATTCGGATTTGTAGGGGACGCCGTAGCCCTGGTTCGTGAGGGAGGTCCAGCTCCAGCGTTGAAGGTGCGCGCCGATCTCGGGGCGGATTACGGCGGCCATGTCTTGAATGATCTGTTCGACGCGATCTTCGCGGAAGGCGGTGTTCAACAGATCGGCGCAGCGGCGAATGAACTGTTCCTTGAACTGGGGATTCGCGAGCAGGCTGCGCAGGAGCAAGGTGCGGCCACCGGCGTTCGGCCAGCCGGTGCTGGTGCCGGTGTTGGCGGTGTAGAACCGGAACATGTTGTTGTAGTCCGCGTAGTCGCGGGCCATGGCGGGTTCGTAGATGGCAGCAGGCCAAAGTCCGAAGCCGTAGTCCTGGTCGTAAACGATCCAACGGAAACGGCCGCGCGGCAGCCGGGGACGCCAGGACTTGATGTTGCCGATGTCGAAGTTCTGGAAATAGATGACCGCGAGGTGGTAGTCGATGAAGTTGTCGATATCGACGTAGTTCTCGGCGACGTAATTGTAGTTGCTGGTCACCGCCATGTTCTGGCTGGAAACGAAATTTCGCATCGCCGTGTTGACGGTGCCGCTGCCGGCGTTGACGGTGCCGTAGCCTTCGATCAGATCGATGCTGCCGGGCGCGAAGTTGTGGTGGGAGATGACGTAGTCCTCGGTCGTTTTCTCGCGGAGGTTATACATGCCCCAATACTCGCCATTCAGGTAAACCACCGCGGGCCGGTACGCTTGCGTGTCGAGCGGCGTGTCGTCCTCGATCAGTCGTTGCATCATCGCATCGCGCATCATGGTGAACGTGCCGTTCACGAAGTAGCTGCCGTAGGAGAGCGTGGGGCCGAAGTTCGAGATGGGCGGACGCGGCGGCGTCTGGTGCGTGCTTTGGTTGTCGTTGCCGGAATTGCGGAGCACGAACGATTCGAATTCGTTTACGCCGAGCCCGGGAAAGATCGGGTAGTCGAACTTGCCCGCGCCGTAGGAACGACGCGCGAAAAGCGCGAGCGACTTCTGCGGGTAACCGCGCGAGCCCCAGCCGCCGAAGACTTTCATGCCGGCGCGCTGGCGGAAGCCGAGGGTTTGATTCGTCTCGTAGAACTCGATGGCGATCTCGACCTCGCGATTCATCCACGCGTAGGAGCCGCTGTAGGGATAATTCTGCAGCACCTGATTCTGAGCGGAGAGGACGCTCGGGCCCATGCCGTAGAGATAGCCGTTGCGGAAGGCCATGTTCGTCGGTGACGTCGCGAGCGAAATGATCGGGAGCGAATGGTTCACGCCGACGAAATACGTTCGCGCTTCCGGCGCGCTGCGGTGGCCCTGGGCGTTGAGCGCGAGCACGCGCACGACGGTGGATTTGGTCAGGACGAGATTCGAGGACAGGATCGGCGACTGCGGCGTCGGCGCGGAGCCATCGAGCGTGAAGCGAATGATGTGGTTCGATTCAGCGCCGGAAATCTGGACGGTAACCGGGCCGTCGAAGAAGCCGCCTTCGGGCGAGAACGTCGGCGCGATGAGCACCGGGCCGGTGGTGATGTTTTCGTTCTCCGCGCCGGGCGTGGCGTCGGCTTTGGCGAAGAACTGGAAGTCGGCGCTGCCATCAGGGACGCGACCGATGGATTGATCCGGCGCGAGACTTGGGAACTCGAAACGATCCACGAGGCGAAGCGCGGCGTCGCTGAGGATGAGCGTTTCGCCAGAGGAGCTGAGTTTGAAATTGGTGTGCAGCTGCGCCTCAGCATTCGTGCGATTGAGGTCGGAGGCGAAGACGATGAGGTGTCCCTGCGCGGGGATGAACACGGCGGGGAACCGCCATTTGCCGGCGATGGCTTCGTCGTCGCTCAACGCGTAGCCGTTCAAATCCACGGCGGTGTCATTCGGATTGTAGAGTTCGATCCAGTCGTAGAAGCCGCCGCCGAGTTCAGCAAAGGTGCTGACGTTGTCGCTCATCACCTCGTTGATGTAGATCGGCGGACTGGCGACACCGGAATCAATGGTGCGGACGCGGCAGAACATTTGGTTGCCGGCGAGCGCGATGCTCACGCGAAAGACGCCTTCCGCCACGGCCGTGACGACGGCTTGAGTGGCCTGGGTCCAATCGCCGTTGGAGGCGAAGCTGGTGGCGACTTCGATCGTGAAATCGCCGGGGTCCGGTTGCGTGCCTTGAAATTGGAAGGTGAGGTGCGTGCCGGATTCGACGCGAAGGGTGGAGACATCGATCTCGGGCAGCGTCGCGGCGGTGGCGGCGATGCTGAACATCGCGAGGAAGCAAACTCCCATCCACAGGCTAAGGGATCGGAGGAGGGCGCGACGCAGCGGCGCGGGCGTGGGAACCTTCTGAGGATTCATGATGTCACCGTAATGATCCGAGCCGGTCAGGGCAAGGTATGATCCTGCCTTCGCCAAAAAAGAGAGGCCGGGAAATCCTTCCCGGCCTCTTTGCTTCTGGGTCAAACCGCGCGAGCCCTTCTGAGACGTCCGCGCGGACGATTTACTTCGTCAGGCGATAGAACTTCTGGCCGGTGGACGTGCCTGGGATCGTGACGGTGTTCATGCCGCCAGCGGTTGCCGGCGTGATGGTGACCGGTGTCCAGACGGTGGTCGCAGGCGTGAGCAGCGCTGACGTTTCCTCCAGGACATATCCTGGCGAAGGGGCGGGCCACGAAACGACGGTGGTGGTGCCGTTCTTCGCGATGGTTTGCTTCGGCGTGACGAAGAGCGTGGCTTCGGTGCTGGTGGCTTCCGCTCCGGGGGAACGGGCGATCGCACGGAAGATCACGCCGTCATCACCGATGTTCGGCAGGAACGAGTAGGTGGCGCCCGTGGCGCCGCCGATGTCGACGAAGCCGCTGCCGGTGTTGCGCTGCCACTGGTAGGTGACGGGTGTCGATGCGCCGTTGAGCGTGGCCGAGGCGGCGACGGTGAAGGTCACCGCGCTGTCCGCACCGGTATTCTCCATCGCCGGCGAGAACTCGACGCTGCTGATTTCCCAGTTCGGAGCCGGTGTCGCGATGGTGCCTTCGTCCCAAGCCGCAAGGAACTGGACGGAGATGACGTCGCCCGCGGCGAACGTTCCGAGCGTGGCGGTGCTGGTCACAAAGGTGCCTGCTGCGAAGCCGGGCGACTGGCCGTTGTAGGCATACTGACCGCGGATGGGTGGCGAATTGCCGCCGATCAGTTTGTCGGTTTTGTAATTCTCACCCGTGATGGCGGTGTTCGGAACCGTGGTATAAGCGCCGCGGTTCACGCTCACGCGCACGAGACCTGCATCCCAGCGGATGCCGTTCGGGTCGCCGCCGTCATCCTCGAAGTTGTAACGGTGACTGAAGGTCACGGTGACGACTCCCGGTGTGGTGACGGTGAGGAACGGGGTGCTGAGCGCGCTGTTCTTCACGCCTTCGCCGCCGTTGGCGGCCCAAGAGCCGCTGGTGGAGTTGTAGAGCCAGAGTTCCGTGGGGCCAGGAAGGTTCGCACCTTCGATGCCGTTGAGGACCGAGTAGCCTGCGCCGCTCGTCGTGAATTCCTCCGTGCTGACCACCGTGGCTGGAGCCGAACGCGGCGCGAACTGGCTGGTCGGGTTCTGCGTGATGGTGACGCCGAGGCCGACCGGGTTCACGTAGGTGCCGAGCCACGCGGCCGGAATCGGCGTGAGCGTGTTCGGATCGGTCGGATCCGTTTCGAGCTTGGCCGCGACCTGGCAGTAGTCGCCGCCGCCGCCTTCTTTGTAGAGCGCTTCGATGTAGTACTGCTCGCCGGCGATGAGCGCCTGCGGGGCAGAGGCGTGGGATGCGAAGCCGTTGCAGCAGGCCGTTTCCGCGGTGAGCAACACCTTGCCCGCCGGTTCCTTGCCGCTCGGATTGAAGTAGAGCTCCGAGGAGTCGTCGCTGCTGAGGTAGAAGATCCAGTTGCCGGAAGTCGGCGGGATGAACACGCCGCTCAACCGTCCGCCGTAACCTTCACGCGAATTGGTCGGGAAGACTTTCCGCGTGTCGAAGCCAGGCAGGTAATACGTGACCTGCGGATTGTCCGGGAAGGACGGATGGCTGGTGAGGATCGCGACGTCGTTGCCGCCGCCGGTGTCGTAGACATCGAAGGTCACGAAGCCGGACGCGACTTTCCACGTCTGGATGGTGACGGTGGTGCCGACGGGAACGGTGTTGTTCGCGAGGTCAGTCGGCGATTTCACGGCGAGCGTGTACGTGGAGTCCGCGACCAGCGGTGTGTCGAGCGTGAGTATCGCGCTGCGTCCGTCGGCGCCCGGGGTGGCGACGGGGATTCCTGGCAGGTTCGGTCCGGCGGTGAACTCGTAGCCGAACTCGTCACCGGCGGAGTCTGTCGTGATCAATTCGTCGAACTTCAGAATGATCTTCATGAAGCTGGCGTCCGCCGAGGCGCTGACGACAACTGGAGGCGTGGTGTCGTTGTTGACGCTCAGCGTGGCGGCGGGCGTGAGAACTTTGGCGCCCACGATCGAAGCTTCAGCGGCGATGGTGGCGCCGTCGTCCACGATGGTCGTGACGAATGAGAAGGAAGGTCCGGTGGCGCCGGGGACTTCCGTGCCGTTCTTGAACCAGCGATACGCCATCGGTAGCGAGAAGGTGTTCGTGGCGGTCACCGTGAAGGTGACGAGCTGGTTTTCGTTGGTGGAGATGTTCGCCGGCGCGGCGGTGATGCCGATGGTTCCAGCGGATCCGGCGGGTGCGGAAGGATAGCCGAGGTAGGAGCCCGGAATGGCCGTCAATGACGCCGGCGCGGTCGGATCGCTCGACAACTTCACGGCCACCTGGCAGACGTCGCCGCCGCCGCCTTCTTTATAGAGCGTCTCGATGTAGTACGCCTTGCCTGCGGTGAGGAATTGCGGTGCCGAAGCGTTTGCGGCGAAGGACGCGCAGCATTCGGTTTGCGATTGAATCAACGTCTTGCCTGCGGCATCCGGTCCGGTCGGGTTCAGGTAGAGCGCCGAGCCGTCGTCCGCGTTGAGATAGAAAATCCAGCTGCCGGTGGCCGGAGGAATGAACAGCGCGCGCATGCGGCCGCCGTAGGTTTCCAGGGAATCCGTCGGGAGGAATTCGCGGCTGGTGAATGTCGTGAGATTGGTCGTCACGGTCGGGCTGTTCGGGAAGTTCGGATGTCCGGTGAGGTCGGAGACAAGATTGCCGCCGATGCCGGTGAACACTTCAAACTTCACGCCGCCCGCCGGTGTCACCACCCAGGTGCGGAAGGCGAAGGTCACGGTTTCGTCCGTCACGTTTCCGGCGAGGTCGGGAATGTTCGACACCTTGAGCTGGTAGATGGTGTCTTCCGTCAACGGAGAATCGATGGCGAGCGTCACAACGGTTCCACTCTCGGTGGAACCCGCGCTGACGAGCGTGGCTGCGGAAGGATCGATTCCGCCGACCAGCGTGTAGTTGAACGGAACGATCGCCGCCGCGAGGTCGACGCGTTCGCTGAATTGCACGGTGATCTGATTGAAGGTGCCCCCGGCGATGGCATCGACCACAACGGGTTTCACGACGTCCTCAATGACGGTGACTTGCGCGACGGTGCTGGTGAGCGAGTTCAATCCGTTGCTGACGACGACGGTGTAGACACCGGTGTCGTCCACTTCCGCGGCGGCCTTCTCGTAGGTCGCATTGATTGCGCCGGGAATCGGTGTTGTCCCCTTGTACCACTGATACAGCGGCGCGGTGCCAAATGCCTTCACGCTCAGCTTGAGCGGATAGAGCTCAGTGAGGGAAGTGGTGCCGGCCGGTTGCGTCGCGATGGAGACAGGCGTCAGCGGGCCGTATTCGATCAGCGCGATGTCCGACAGCGCGTAACCGAGCGCGCCGTACGCGTTCGTGAAGGTGGAACCGGGACCGGCGTTTGGCCCCATGTTGTTGTAGAAGTCCTTCACCGGACCGCTGTAGCCCTTGGTGATGACCGAGAAGGAACCGTCCGGCCCCGGCGCAATGTCATCCCAGCCGACGAGATCACCGTTGGTGTTCACGCCGCTCTGGAAGACTTGTTGCCAGTTCGTGAGGGTGAGATTGGGAATGCCGGGCAGATTTGCGGAAGTAATCACGCCGGGCGTGCCGGCGTCTGCGGCGCTCGCGGCTCCGGCGAGGGACGAGATCGTCCAGCGACCGGAATGCGTGCCGACGCCCGTGCCGTTGCGCACCGAGTTTCCGCGGAACGCATAGCGCATGGACGGATCGAGATTGGTGAACGTGAGGACGACGGTGTCATTGCCCGCGATGGCTCCACCGGCGAAATTTCCGAGCCCGATCGCGCTGCCGGCGTTACCCATGTCGACGATGGATGTGCCGCCCGGCGTGAAGAGGTCGTAGGCGGGAGTTCCCGGAAAGGCGTAACCCATGCCGGCATTTGGGAAGAGGTCCGGGCTGCGGACCAGCGTGCTGACCACCAGGCTCGCGCTCAAGGATTGACCGGCCGGATAGCTGGCGGCGGCGAAGTTGGTGAGCGGACCCGAGGTGGGGAACAACGCTCCCGGATCAGTGGTCAGGAGGAATCCACGCATGTTGTAGGTGGAGACGTTGGGCGCGGTGAGTCCGCTGGGCGCGTGTTCATTGAACGCAGTCCAGTTGGTCACGAGCTGGCCGTGCGCCAGCGTCGGCAGCGCGATGGCCGTGGCGAGCAGCAGCGCGTGCTGCGTTCGCCGGAGTTGGATGGGATGTGTTTTCATATCGGAGGTTTCGATTTCAGTTTTCAGGGCTCAATGGGATGCCTTGAGGCGATAAAGCCGCAGGACACCCGCAAATTATTTTTTGCGAGTCACCGCGCTGGTCGGAGGGGAGGAGAAAACTCCGGCGACGCGGTTCGACGCGATTGGGATGAGTGAGTGGTCCGCTGGACCGCAGCCTACTCGGGACCGGGATGAGTTACGCGATACGACATGTGACGTGTTTGAAAAGGCGGTCGTTCGCTTTAGCAACGACAAGCGTTCACGACCGCCAATCCCAATTAGCATGTAAAATGCCGGGAGCGAGTCATGGGGTGTTTTTGCGAAAACGTCAGCAAATACGCGCATAGTGGAGTGGCAGACACATCAGGTGGCCGATCTCGTTTTGTTCACGGTGTGCAAATTGGATCGGCAGCGTCAGAATTCTACAGTAGTGCAGCGGCCGCCTCCATGAACGATTCGGTGACAATCTCGCGGGCGCATAAACTTTTTTTCTGCCCACAGGGATGGAGGATCGGCAAAGTACTGCGGTCATGTCACCGGTTCGTAACATTGCCGAGATTTTGCCGACGCACACGGCTGCCTTGTTTGATGCGGCGGTGAAGCGCGCGGCGGAGTTGCTGCGCACGGGTGAAGTGGTGGCCT
>Ga0154020_10006843_pt1 | contig 13364 bp, 5 predicted proteins | sample Klosneuvirus_201_FD_109709 | JGI IMG/M metagenome (GOLD analysis project Ga0154020, IMG submission 109709) | Active sludge microbial communities from wastewater, Klosterneuburg, Austria - Klosneuvirus_20160825_MG | ecosystem: Engineered > WWTP > Aerobic digester > Activated sludge | place... | reverse complement strand
TCACAACAGTATAAACAATACCTCAACGGGCGAGGCTTTTCACTTCAACCGGTATCAGTCTGTAGACAACCGGATTGTGAACAACATCTTTAGAGCCAACACGGGTTATGCGGTAGAATACCAAACCTCTAACGCGGTAAACTCGATTGTAGAATCGGACTATAACAATCTGTTTACATCTGGTTCGTTCATCGGTAGAAATGTTTCTACCACGTATGGTACGCTGAACGAATGGCAAACCGCTACCGGCTTTGAAGCCAACTCGCTATCTATTGATCCTCAATATCAATCCAACACGGTACTTTATACAGCCGTATCAGCGCTTTCAAACATCGGTAAAAATGTAAACACTATTGTGCCAGACGACATAGATGGAATTGCGCGACCTTCTACACCCAGTATCGGAGCGAACCAGTTTGGATCATCGGGTACTCCTTTAAGTGGGGACTACACAATTAATGCAAGTGGTTCAGGCTCCAACAATTTTACAACGGTCACGACAGCGCTAGACGCTCTTAAAAACTTTGGCATTAGTGGCCCAGTTACTTTTAAAATTGCGGGTGATTTTAATGAACAGCTTACCTTTCTGGCAGTTTCCGGATCATCACCAACCAATACAATAACTTTTGAATCGGCAACAGGTCTGCCAGAGAACGCCATAATTCGTTTTACTTCCACAACTGCAGGTTCTAATTTTACCATTAGGTTGAGTAATGCAGACTATCATCGATTGAAAAATCTAACGGTTAAAGCGGAGGGTACTACCTATGGCCGGGCTATTCATGCAATCAACAGAACTATCAATCTGGAGTTAGATGGAAATATTATCGAAAGTGTGGTAACCACCAGTACTTCGGCCGATCGAAGTGGGCTTGTCATTGCTTCCGCTCAGTCACAAAATGTTCGGATCGTAAATAATACCGTTCGGTTTGGCGCAGTGGGAATCGATTTTCAGGGACCTACGTCAAAAGCAACCGGAACGATTGTTCAAAACAATTTGATCTTCCAATCTTACCACAGAGGTATTATGTTGGATTATCATACAGCTTTTGTTCTTGATAAAAATCAGGTTTCCAATAACCCATCATCCGGTAGTTTTCAAGGTATCACGATCGCGAATGTAGCTGGGGAATATGAAGTCACGGCAAATAAAGTAACCGGTGGTAATGCAACCGCTTTGAATATGTATGCGGCCTTAGCGCCAGTTGGAACACCAGCACTTATTGCTAACAATTTCTTTCAATCCAATAATGGATCGGGTTACGAAACAGTTTATTTGAACTATATCCAGAATGTTAATTTTTATCACAACAATATTAACGCGACTGGCGTGGGAACAGGTTTGTATTACGTATCAGGTTCAGGACAAAACATTAACCTGATCAACAATAACATTAAGTCTAATGGCTATAGTATTGATGTGATAAATCCTGCAGCTATTGACCAAATCAATTACAATAATTATTTCACCAGTGGCGCCACATTGGCGCGTTGGAATAATGTTGACCGACCAACTTTGATAGCACTACAGGGAGCAACCGGGCAAGACGCCAATTCACTTTCTGTCGATCCTCAGTATCAGTCATCAAGTGATCTCACTACTTTGGCCTCATCAATAGCGGGGGCAGGTTTTGATTTAACAGCAGTTGTACCAACCGATATCAATAGCAGCATACGTACTATTCCTGTTAGCATAGGAGCCACCCAATATTCGGCAGCTTTTGCAAAAGACGGATCATTAAGCCGGATTATTACGCCCTTAAATTCATGTTCATTAACCAATGCAACAGATGTACGCGTAGAAATTACCAACCTCGGGGCTGCATCCATTTCCGGATTACAAGTAGCCTATCAGATCAATGGCGGTACGCCTGTGGTAGAACCCATACCGGGGACTATAGTGCCGGCAGGAAAACAGGAATATACATTCACCCAGAAAGCGGATCTCTCAGTTAAGCAAGCGTATACGGTGAAAGCGTATATCATTCTTGTTGGAGATGAAAACATCACGAACGATCAACTCGAGACAACGATAACACACTTTCCTGATCTAATTACAACCCTTACTGCCAATTCTACGATTTGTAAATCAACCACAATAACACTTACCGCTGCGGGAGGTACGCAATACGTATGGAACACAGGAGCGACAGCCGCGTCAATTACGGTATCACCATTGGTAACCACAACCTATACAGTTATAATAACAAATACCAATGGATGTTCGGAAACAAAATCTGTGATTGTCACGGTTAAAGAGATTCCATTGATTAGTTATACTAATGATCTTGGGTATACAAGTTCCTATGTGTCTCCCACACAGGGCGGCTCTGATTTACCTTTTGATTTCAGAGTGATCTATACGGATACCAATGGTAACTTGCCGGCCAATGGTTATCCCCGGGTAGAACTTGATGCTAATAGTAATGGTCAGGCAACGGATCCGTTGGATATTATACGGGTAATGCAGGAAGCCGATGTGGCCGATGTTGATGTTACCGATGGAAAAGAATATCGGATTACCATTACCAATCTGTCTGATCAGATTAGCTGGAGAAGTCGTATCGTAGCGAGTAGTATTGATGGCTGTAGCGCTCAAACGCCATTTACTTCCCAACCTTTCGTTTCAAATGATTTACTGGATGTTGCCATTTATGCCAACGATATCTCATTCAGCAAATCCAATCCTGCCATTAATGAATCCATAAAGATTTATGCCCGCATTCGGAATACATCTGATTATTTAGCAGAGAATTTTGTTGTATCTGCTTATATAGAAAATGTACTTGTATTTACGCAAACAGTTCTTCAAGTTAATCCGCAAGCATCCATCACATTACAATGGGATCAGGTTTTAGCAGCATCCGGATTTTATCCTGTTAAATTAGTGATTGATGAAACTAATGTATTGAGTGAAGACAATGAGCTAAATAACTTTGCTATTCGTCCGGTACTTGTTGGCGATTATCAGCTGCCCGGTGGTATCAATCCTGTTGCCGATGCATCGCCTCTTACGATGCAACCGGGTAGTATCATTACCATTACTGGTAAAGCTGAGTATTTTGGCATTGATCCAACCATTGATCCAGATGTAGCTGGAGCAACCGTTATCGTACGTATCACAGGTGGTAGTGCAGCCCAAACCACTACGCTGGCAGATGGCACGTACCAACTGGGAGTTCAGGTTCCTTCTGTAGCGGGCACCTATACACTCAATGTAGAAGTGACAGACTATACGCTTACAGGGTATCAGGGACCAATAACATTTACGGTACTCCCGGCCCCTCCATTGCCAGATTTATCTACCATTATTACATTAGCAAAGTCTACCATTTTGCCGGGAGAGCAAATTACAGGGACGGCCATCATTCAAAATGTGGGTGATATAGCGGCAACTAACTTTGTGTTTCGATACCTGAATTGCGATGCTATCCTGGGCGAGCATGTAATTGCTCAATTGAATCCTGGCGAATCTTTGACCTATCAATTCACTACCACCACTAATGTAATTGGAGATTGTTTCAATCGAAATAATTGCTTGTTCAAAAGTGAAGCTGACTTGAATAATCAGGTGGTTGAAAAAACAAAAATAAATAATCAATCCGCAGCTTACCTTACCGTGCTTCCTGATAAGCCGGATCTCACTCCCAATAATCCTAACAATGCATCGATTCCCGGAAGTATAAATATGCTTAATCCATTTACCTTTTACGTGCGGGTAGATAACATTGGCGGTGTTGATGCAAACACGGCTTTTGATGTGAATGTGTATATGGACGCTGTACTGATACGCACGGAATCATTAACCTCCTTGTCATCTTGCACGAACCATTTATTTACTGTTACACATAACTTTGCCGATATTCTGGATCATGTGGTGACCATTCGTGTTGATGAACCTATCGGTTCAGGAAATGTGGATGAATACAGAGAAAGCAATAATGAATTTTCTAAAATCATTAAGCATATTCCACCTCCATTACAATATCCCAATCTGAACGTTAGCAATCGGGATATTTCTGTTACTCCGGTGTTGCCCCCAACAGGTACCGATTTTAGCATTGATGTAGTTTATAGAAATAACGGGGCCGTGCCGATTGTCGCACCTTTCGATCTGGAGCTAACCGTAATCGAGAACGGAATCCCACGGATCGAAACGCAAACCGTAAATAGTGGAATGGCTGTTGGGGCAACTAAAACGGCCACCTTAACAACCAACCTTCAAAGTGATGGCGATCATGCTTTTCGGATTCGGTTGGATAACAGCAACATAATTACAGAAGATTCAGAAGGAGATAACGTGGCGCAGATGCCGTTGTGTGTTGATTTTGCTGTAAATCCTGGCGGAGGAGTTTGGGGTGGTGGGTTTTATGTAAATACAGTACAGAATTTGACTGCATCGATTTATAACAATGGTTTATTTACGGCTACTAATGTTCCAGTTACTTTCTATTTAGACAATGTGCTTGTAGGATCTGCAACCTTGCCGGTAGTTGGGTCCGGTATTCAGGTCGGAGGCTATTCCGTATCAATTCCTTTTCTATTTGATCAGGTGGGTACATTTGAATTGAAAGTAGTAGTAGATGAATTGAATGCATATACGGAATGTCGTGAAGACAACAATGAATACAAAGCAAACATTCAAGTGCGTGTACCTGCTCCTGATTTAAGAGTGTTTTCTGAATACATCTCACCCAGTAAAATTAATCCCGATGTAAATGAGCCGATAACAATTTTTCTTTCCTATGATAATATTGGGATAGGAGCAACGGGTCCATTCAACGCCCGCATTCTTGTGGATGATGTTCCTTTGGGGGCAGATATTACTATTCCTTCTGTTCTGGCAGGAGAGGATGGTACCGTGCAAGTGACAACACCCTATACTAGTTCCACTGCGGGCATTCGTATTATTCGTGCGCTGTTGGATCCTGACAATTTGCTTACAGAGACAACAAAAACAAACAACGAAGCCTCGCGTGCACTGGTCGTGGGCAAGGCCCCTAACTTGTTATTCACCGATCTTCAATCGAGTATAGCCTGCCCACTTGATGGTGATGATGTGGTAATTACTGCAACCTTGTTTAACTCTGGTGATCTTGATGCTACTGCAGATGTACATTTCTTTTACATCACTGATTCGGATACGATTCCCATAGACATCAAGCAATTTACGCTTGCCGGTAGTCAATCCATTTCCATACAGACCAATTGGTTGGTCATCAATAAGAATTATAGTCTCTATGGAGAAATAAGAAGCAGTGATCCTGAAGAGTTTGACCTTACGGATAATACCATCTTAACCAAACTTTGTGGTGGTCCATATTATAATCTCCTGGTTTCAGCCGAGGGTCAGGGGATAGTTCAAAAGACACCTAATCTCAACAGGTATGAAGGAGTACAACAAGTAGAGATTACAGCTTCACCTGCTACAGGTTGGGATTTCATCGGTTGGCAAGGTGATGCAACGGGTACTGCAAACCCATTGATTTTAAATCTCACTAGCGATCGCAATATTTCAGCCAGGTTTAGTCAAACGACTTCAATTCCGATTGTTCAAAATGGCGATCGCTGTGGGGCCGGGGCTGTGACTTTGGGTGCTACCGGAGCAACTGGCACAGAAACCTATGAGTGGTACACACAAGCTGTTGGAGGTAATCCGATTCCAGGCGCTACAAACTCGACTTTTGTTACTCCCTCTATAATAACAACAACAAGCTACTTTGTTTTGATCAAATCAGTATCGAATGAAAGTCCAAGAATGGAAGTAGTGGCAACTATAAACCCTGTTCCGGCACAACCTACGATCACTGTTATTGGTGAAACCTCACTCTGCCCTGAAAAGCAAGAGAGCGTAACCTTGGTGGCTACTTCAGGGCTTGCCGAATATGCATGGTCAAACTCTGAAACCACTGAGCAAATTGTTGTGACCAGTGCGGGTACGTACAGTGTTACAGTTACCAATACACAGGGTTGTGATAGTGAAGTTTCAACGGCTGTAACCATAGCCTTAGAATCCTGTACTGAATTAATTGTTTACAATGGCATCTCCTTCAATAATGACCAATTGAACAGCTATTTACAAATCAAAAATATTGATGCGTTTCCTGATACGCGTAGCAATGAGTTAAAAATTTACAATCGTTGGGGAGATATGGTATTTGAGGCAAGAGATTATGATAATCTAAATAATAAATTTACAGGCCTCAATAAGAATGGAGACAAACTGCCCTCTGGCACATATTTCTATTTGCTGAAATTTGATTCAGGAAGGGAAAGTTTAAGTGGGTATCTTGAGTTGAAGTGATAAATCGAAAAAGCCTACTTTTGTGCAGCTAGAAGATGTTGCTGGCTGGCTAATTTTTTTTAGTCAGCCGCGCATCTACACTCCACGCACCAGGACCATAGAATAAGTAGATCACGCCCAATAAAACAAACATAAAAGGATGTTGGTCTTCATACCAAAAGCGACCTTGGCCTACAAAAAAGGTAATGTAACCGAGTGCTCCAATAAGAAAAAGTGCACCGATACGAGTATAGGCGCCAGCAGTCAACAACAAACCGGCCAGTAACTCACAAGATTTTCCAACGTATACCATCAACTTTCCATAAGATCCCTGAAAGGGTGCCCATTTGGAATATTCATTCATAAGTTCTGCTTGAAAAACTTCTTGGCCGTGATAGACAGTCAACAAGCCGAGCACGATTCGAATCACACCCAGAATTTTGTCGGGAAGGATAGGAGCGGGATCGAAGAGTTTTTTCATAATTTTTTTCAAATTGCTTATGGAAGATACTTATTAACTGAGAAACGAAAAAGAGACTGACTCAAAAGTCGTGCTGTCATAGACACTGTACCCCATGGTCTGTGTCCTCACAGACCATAATATTAGGTTCAAAAAAAATGCCGATACAATCTGCATCGGCTTTTTTAAATCAATGTTCCTTAAGCGGTTAAGCTACTTGTGCTTGCAACTTCTGAGCTAGCACTGATTTAGGCACTGCACCCACTTGTTTGTCAACGACCTGACCATTTTTAAAGACAAGTAGTGTCGGGATAGAGCGAACACCAAAGCGTGCGGTTACTAGTGGATTTTCGTCCACGTTTAGTTTAGCAACTACCGCCTTGCCTTCGTAATCTCCGGCAAGTTCTTCTACTACCGGCCCAATCATCTTGCACGGTCCGCACCACTCGGCCCAGAAGTCAACCAGTACTGGTTTGTCGCTATTAATGGTTTCATCAAAGTTTGAATCGTTGAGTTCCAATGTTTTACCCATGGTATAATTATTAAAAGTGTTTGTGTTATTCTATTATCTCTGTCTCCAACATAAAGGGAGAGGAAATTGTTCCAAGTTCAGGTTTTTCCAAAAGTACAGATTTAGCAGTAGATTCCGACAGCCAACGGGTTTCCGCTTTGTCGGTAATTACCCCTACTTCGGTAAACCGTTTCAGTTCTTTGATGAGTTCGTTGCTTACCTTTACCCGATTGGTTCTGGAAATCAACTCAGTCTGAATACCTTCCCCGGAATCGCGCACATAAAAAGTAAGTGTCGCCTGGCCACTATACTTTTTACACAACTTCTCCACCTGACTAATGAAGGTTTCGGAAACTGAATTCAATTCACATCGAAGCGCTACACCTTGTATACGTTTCGCGGCAAGTTCGTTTAAGATTTCGATGTTTCGGATTTTAAATTCCAGATTCTGATCACCCCATGATTTTCTAATTACGCCTCCTTCAATGAAGAGAAACAACCCAGGCATCAGGTACGATTTAAATTTCATGTAGTCATCGCTCCAAAGCATGAATTCAAATTTGCCGCTATAATCTTCCAGAATTAATTTCCCAAAAGGTCGACCTGTCTTTGTCATACGGTGTTCAACACTCGAAACAATGCCGCCCACCTTACATTCTTTTCCTTCCAGACTTTCAATATCGGTTAATGCTGTAACCGCGGTGGTACAAAAGGTATCTATCTCCAACCGGAAATTATCGAGCGGATGGCCAGAGATGTAAACGCCAACCACTTCTTTTTCAAAATGTAACTTTTCGATTTCGCTAAACGGTTCAATAGGTTCAATCTTAGGCGCGGGCATTTGCGTTCCGGTAGACTCTCCAAATAAACTGGCCTGCGCACTTTGTTCTTCCTGGTGCATTTTAGCAGAGTATCGAATTACCTTTTCGGTAAGGGAGAGATCGCCATCTTTTGCAGTCATGTATTGCCTGCGATGATATTCGGTAAAGCAATCAAACCCTCCGGATAAGGCGAGGCATTCAAATGTTTTTTTGTTTACAGCCCGCTGACTCAATCTTCTGGCGAAATCAAAAATATCTTTATAGTTTCCATGCGCTTCACGTTCAGCAATGATTGCCTCCACGGCTGCTTCTCCCGCTCCTTTAATTGCGCCTAGTCCAAAACGAATTTGTCCTTCCTTATTTACTTCAAAGTGAACACCCGATTCATTTACATGCGGACCCAATACTTCAATCCCTTGTTTGCGACAGTCCTCTATAAAATAAGTAACGTTATCAAGGTTGTTTTGTGAATGTGTGAGTATGGCCGCCATGTATTCGGCCGGATAGTTTGCCTTTAAATAGGCGGTGTGGTAGGCAACCAGTGAATAGCAGGTGGAGTGCGATTTGTTAAAGGCATATTGCGCAAAAGCTTCCCAGTCCTTCCAGACTTTTTCTGCAATCCGTTCATCATGGCCATTGGATTTACAACCGGCAATGAACTTATCCTTCATCTTATCCAGCACTTCCTTTTGCTTCTTACCCATTGCTTTACGCAACACATCCGCATCACCTTTCGAAAAGTTTGCCAACGTCTGCGAAAGCAACATGACCTGTTCCTGATAAACCGTAATGCCGTAGGTGTCTTTCAGGTATTCTTCCATCACAGGCAAATCGTACTTGATGGGTTCGCGACCATGCTTGCGGGCAATAAACGCTGGAATATATTCCATGGGCCCGGGACGATACAAAGCGTTCATCGCAATCAGGTCTTCAAACTTATCGGGCTTTAATCCGCGCAAATAATTTTGCATTCCATCCGATTCGAATTGAAATGTGCCTGTAGTATCACCACGTTGATAAAGTTGATAAGTAAGAACATCATTAAGTGGAATCGTATCAATATCGATATCAACACTTTTACGCTTCTTAATATTTTTGATGGCAGTCTTGATAATTGATAGAGTCGTTAACCCGAGAAAGTCCATCTTCAACATACCCGCACTTTCCACTACGCTGTTGTCGAATTGTGTTACCAGCATATCGCTGTCTTTGGCAGTAGATACAGGAACAAATTTGGTGAGCTCGTCAGGTGTAATGATAACCCCGCAAGCATGAGTGCCGGTGTTACGAAGTGAACCCTCCAATACAATCGCTTGCTTTATTACTTGCGATTTAAGGTCACTTCCTTTTTTGAGTTCACTCAACTCTTTTACTTCTTCAAATGCTTTTTCCAACGTGGTACCCGGTCGCTCGGGCACCAACTTAGCAATGGTGTTCGCTTCCGTGAGGGGCAATTCCATTACACGTGCACAATCACGAATGGATGACTTAGCAGCCATAGTACCATAGGTAATTATTTGCGCAACCTGATTATGGCCATACTTTTCAATTACATATTTCAATACTTTATCCCGACCTTCATCGTCAAAGTCAATATCAATATCAGGTAGTGATACCCGATCCGGATTTAGAAAACGTTCAAAAAGTAAATCATACGCAATGGGATCAACATTCGTAATGCCAATACAAAATGCTACGGCAGAGCCAGCAGCAGATCCACGCCCCGGACCAACACTGACTCCCATTTCACGGGCTTTACCCGTAAAGTCTGCCACGATGAGGAAGTAACCTGGGTAGCCCGTTTTCTTAATAGTTTCTAATTCAAATTCAATGCGCTCTTTTATTTCGGGCGTTAATTCCGGGTATCTTTTTTTAGCACCTTCATAGGTAAGATGTTTCAGGTAATCATCTTCGCTGGTAAAATCTTTAGGTATGTCGAACTTAGGAAGCAGTACGTTGCGTTTTAGTTCATACGTTTCTACTTTATTAATGATCTCGTCAATAGTTGTAATTGAATCAGGTAAATCGTGGAAGAGTGATTTCATTTCTTCCTGCGATTTGAAATAGTAATTACTGTTTGGCAATCCATAGCGCGTGCCCCGGCCCGAACCGATGGGTGTAGATTGAAACTCACCTTCTTTTATGCAGAGTAATACATCGTGCGCATTTGATTCTTCTTTGGTGAGGTAGAAACACTCGTTGGCCGCGAAATACTTGACGTTATGTTTTTCGGCAAATTTTAATAACGTTTCATTCACGCGATCTTCTTCACGCGTGTCATGGCGATTCAGTTCAATATAAAAATCTTCACCAAATAACTGATGCCACCAAACAAATACTTCTTCGGCTTGCTTTTCGCCTACGTTCAAAATAAGGTAAGGGATCTCACTGGTTAGCGAACCCGTTGTGGCAATCAATCCTTCCCGATATTGTTTGATCAACTCCTTATCAACACGCGGATAAATCCCGTAAAGGCCTTCGATAAAACCGAGCGAACTAAGCTTTGCTAAATTTTGATAACCCGTTTTATTTTTTGCGAGCAACACCTGGTTGTAACGCTTGTCGGGATTATCTTTTGTGAACTTTAGTTTTTTGCGTTCTTCGGAGATGAATAACTCGCAGCCTACAATCGGCTTCATGTTGTGCTTCAGGGCTTCGCTCACAAATTTGAAGGCCCCATACATGTTTCCAAAATCGGTAAGTGCCACGGCAGGCATGTTCTCGGCTTTTGCTTTCGCTACAATGTCTTGAACATTAGGCACCGCCTGTAAGACTGAGAATTGGGAATGCAAATGCAAATGAACAAAGGGTTTATCAATCAGGTCTTTGTTGAGTGTGCCTGCAGTATAGTCACTTCCTTTTTTCTTTTCGCGCTTGGCCGAATTTCCAGTCGCCAGGTTTGGCTCTTCATATTCAATTTGCGCTATGGGTGTCGAATCAAAAGGCTTTACAACTTTTTTATCGATCAAGCCAAAGAAAGCTCGGGCTGTAGCCGCTACATCATAACTCGCATCGTGCGCATCTTCAAACGCGTAGCCAAAAAGTTTTTCGTGAAGCTCCGTAAGCCGCGGCATTTTCAAACGACCACCGATACCACCTTTAAGTTGACAAAATTCGGTAGCCGCAATGCCTGTGTCTAATTTATCAAGTGACAGAAAATATTCGGTGGCAAGGGACTGACGAATGAATTCAGCCCCGATAATATTTATATCAAATTCAATGTTGTGACCAACAAGTAGTTTGGTGTTCTCTAAATCTGTAATAAAAGCTTTTAAAACATCAAGCAAAGGTGCGCCTTCTTCCAACGCGCGCTTGGTACTAATACCATGCACTTGTTCCGAATTAAATGGAATATCAAACCCTTCAGGTTTTACAATAAAACTTTGCTGTGATAACAGCTTGCCATGATGGTTGTGTAGTTGCCACGCGATTTGTACCAGGCGCGGCCAGTTGTCGAGGTCAGTAAGGGGTGCGGTTTTATTATGCGGAAGCCCCGTGGTTTCCGTGTCGAAAATTAAATACATGCAGTAGTGGTTGCTGGGTAAAGGTAAGCGGATTGATCCGACTAGCCATATAAAATTTGGAATGTTTCATCCATTAATAGCCGTACCAAGTCTGGGTAGTTTTAAGCGTTTGTATTCCAAATCTTTAGCCTGTCATTCCTAAAGATTTGGTTATTTTTAGAGACCCGATAACAAATGGAAACGAATCAAGAGCTACAAGCACTGTTGGCTTCTATAGGCTTAAAGGAAGTGATGGTTGAAAAGGATTCTATGGATCCTTTTAACAGCGAGCTATTCATCATTTATACCCCTGAAGAGTATTTGCAATCCGAAAGAAAAGAGATGGATGAAATCTATCGGATAGGTGAAAAGGTGCTACTCCATAAAACTTCGGGCCTGAGAATAGAGTACGTCACTTCAGAAAGTTATTTTGGTGATGAATATACGTACCGCCTTAAAAGCATTTTTATTATTACAAAGCGGGGTGAGAAATTACAAGTAACGGAGACTGATTTTAACCACAAGATTTTTACAACTTCTAAAGGCATGATTTCTTTCTCTGAGGTTTCTTTAAAAAGGCTACCTTAGTAGATGTGCATATTGCCAGTGTGCTAAAGTAAAAACTATGAACAAATGATGATAATTTTTGACTACATCTTTTATAGATGGTATTTCTTTTATAAAAAGAAAGATGTTGATCCTGATATCTATGCATCAAAAATTGTTTCAGCATATCAACTACTAACTATTATTAATATTGTCTTACTCACTACTGTAGTTTTGGGAGTGAGTCGGCCGTCTGTGAAATATTTGATTGGAGTCATTGTGATTTTATTTATTCTTAACTATTTACGCTATGAACGGGGATTTGATATCACAAAACTTGAAGATCGGTGGGGCAATGAATCAATAGAAGTAAAGAGACTTAAAGCAATTATAATTATCGCTTATTTAGTAATTACTTTTTGCATTCCTTGGGTTTATGGTTTTGTTACTAATTAATTTCGGAGCTACGGCTAATCATTCACAATCTCTTCATAATGCCCGGTGGCGACAGTTATGATAAAAAAGAAGAGTCAATTTCTCAAATACTCATCTTCAAGAACAGAATTTAAAATGAGTGCGGCAGTTAAGGTTTATTGGTCACCGACTAACAAGAGCACAGGGGTGATGAAAAGGTTAGTTTATCCTACCTAAATTCAAAGACATACAATTCAATCACCTGTCAAATCGAATTCAGTGCGTTCAGCATAACTTTATTGGAGTATTGCTCTTATTAGTTGATTTTTAGGCTATCCAATAGTTAGCATTATTAACCTAATCAAAACATATGTTTCCTTTCAAAAAGTCTTTACTCTGCTTATTCATAGTTGGTGTTGCCTTTCAGGTACAGGCACAAGACCCGGGTATTGTTGATACTACCCTTTTTAAAAATCTAAGCTTCCGCAATGTGGGTCCAACCCGAGGCGGGCGAGCTACTACGGTTCAGGGTGCAATCAAAACGCCAGGTACTTTTTACATGGGCACCACAGGTGGTGGAGTTTGGAAAACTGAAGACTATGGCATTAACTGGTCAAACATTTCTGATAGATTTATCAAATCCCCATCGATTGGTGCCATTAAAGTTTATCAGGAGGATCCCAAAATTATTTATGTAGGTACTGGTTCCGATGGAATTCGCTCCAACATCATCGTTGGGGATGGCATGTATAAATCAGAAAACGCTGGAAAAACCTGGACACACATTGGCCTTGAAAAAGCCGGACAGATCGGAGCGGTGGAAGTT
>Ga0154020_10006842_pt1 | contig 13365 bp, 12 predicted proteins | sample Klosneuvirus_201_FD_109709 | JGI IMG/M metagenome (GOLD analysis project Ga0154020, IMG submission 109709) | Active sludge microbial communities from wastewater, Klosterneuburg, Austria - Klosneuvirus_20160825_MG | ecosystem: Engineered > WWTP > Aerobic digester > Activated sludge | place... | reverse complement strand
TACCTTGAACTCCATGGCTTCCATTTCGAGGTCGATACCCAGCTTGGTTTTCCACTCTGAGGCGGCAAAGATGGCCATTTTCTTATGGTATTCGCTGGTGTTATAGGCGAATTTCAGCTTGGTCCCTGGCGCCACACCCGCGTCAGCCAGCAGTTTTTTGGCCTCAGCCACGCGCTTGTCCATCGGCCACGTAGCCCAGTCATAAGTGGTGACGTCAGCTCCCGCTACGCCGTTGACGATCACGCCATAGGCGGCTACCTGCCCGTCTGCGGTCACGCGCTGTGAAAGTATGTCCCGATCAATCACCATCGAAAGCGCCTTGCGAACACGCACATCCTTGAAGACCGGATCGGCATTGTTCAGAGAGTAGTAACGCAGTCCCAGCATGGGTGCGTTATGAATGTCCTTCGGATATTGCGCCTTGTACTTGTCGTAGGTGCCAGGCGGAAGCTGATAAACCCAGTCATTCTCACCAGACTCGAACAGCTTCACGTCTGCGTTGCCGTCTTCGACCGCCAGATAGGTCATTTTGGTTAGTTGCACGTTCTTGGCATCCCAGTAACTCGGGCTCTTGGCAAGAACGATCTTGCTGTTGACCTGCCAGTCCTTCAGACTGAAAGCGCCGTTGCCGACGATGTTGGCCGGCTTGGTCCACTCTTTGCCGAACTTTTCGACAGTGGCTTTGTGGACAGGACCCAACTGCAGGTTGGAGACCAGATCAGGCATGAAGCCAACCGGGAAAGGGGTCTTGATTTCAAGCGTGTAGGCATCCAGCGCCTTCACACCCAGTTCGGTGACGGGCAATTTGCCCGCGGTAATTTCCTTGCCGTTAAGAATGAAAATACCGAACGTTGATGCATATTCCGAAGCCGTTTTGGGATCAACAAACCGGCGCATGCTATAGATGAAGTCAGCGGCCGAAATACCATCGCCATTGGACCATTTCGCATTGTTTCGAAGCTTGAATACCCAAGTCTTGGGGTCAACCTGCTTCCAGCTCTCGGCCACGCCAGGAACGACTTTCCCTGTTCCATCAGTTGCCGTCAAACCTTCAAACAGTTCACGAATGATGTTATTTGCCGGAACGCCTTCAGCCAGCGCAGGGTCAAGCGTGTCAGGCTCAGAACCATTGTTGCGCACCATCTCCTGACTGGCATGCAGTTGCACGCCAGTCGGCACGTTGGCGGCCATGGCCAAGCTGGCACCGGCCAGCAGGGCACCAGCTGCAATGGCTTTTACGGTTGATTTCATGTTCCATCGTGAGTTCATGATTTGTTCGCTCCTTGGCATAAGTTGGTGAAACAAAAGTCCACCGGGATTGAAAACACCGTCATACGGCCGTTGCGGGACTATCTTCGGCGTAGCAAGGAATATACCGCCGGGGTATGACGCAGCTGCTAGGGAGTAACCCTCCAAGACATGAAGGCTTAAAACTGTCAGGGGGAAGATGACTTTGGCCTGTCCGGAGGGGATCGAACCCCCGACCCTCAGCTTAGAAGGCTGATGCTCTATCCAACTGAGCTACGGACAGAATCAAGAAACGCAGATAGAAAAAAAGCCCACACTGTGAGCTTTTTATTGGATTCTTGGTCGGAGTACAAGGATTCGAACCTTGGACCCCCTGGTCCCAAACCAGGTGCGCTACCAGACTGCGCCACACTCCGACGAGGCCATATTCTAACTGCACTGCATCCGTATTCTGGCGGACTGGCACGAATAATTATGCATGCTCTCCTTTCGCACGACGGAAGCATCATCACCTGACTTAAGACATGGGGTCCGTTGTACTAAAGTCAACCCAATGGCTTCGAATTCCCCACCCCTCCCATGGCTTGAGCCCGGTGACCCCTTTCCATCACCCACCAAGGCGTGGGGACCCGACTCACACGCGCCGGGACTGCTGGCCGCAGGTGGTCAGCTCAGCGTGCAAACACTGTGTGCTGCATATAGCCAGGGTATCTTTCCCTGGTTCAGTGATGGCCAACCCATTCTCTGGTGGAGTCCGGATCCCCGGATGGCGTTGAATGCCAGTAGTTTTCGTTTGCATCGTTCGCTGCGCAAAACATTGCAGGCGTTTCGCAACTCGTCGTCATGTGAGATCCGTTTTGATTCTGATTTCAGGGCTGTGATTCAAAGCTGTGCTTCCAGCCCAAGAATTGGGCAAGGAGGAACCTGGATTGTTCCGGAAATGGTCGAAGCCTATGTCGGCCTGCACCGTGCGGGCTACGCGCACAGCGTTGAGACCTGGATAGACGGTCAACTGGTGGGTGGACTGTATTGCGTGTCGTTGGGTAAAGTTGTTTTTGGGGAATCCATGTTCACCCGGGTTCCGGATGCCTCAAAAATTGCGTTGGCGGCACTGGTCTGCTTTTGCCGGAATCACCATATTGACTGGATAGACTGCCAGCAAAACACCCACCACCTGGCTTCTCTCGGTGCCCGGGAGATCGCACGCTCTGATTTTGTTGACATCGTTGGCGGGGCTTCGCTCCAGCAGGGCCCCCACTGGCATTTTGACCCCCTATACTGGCGTGAAATCCTGCCAAAACCAAATGACTCTACGTAACGTATTGAGTGACGCATAAACCGTGACGCATCTCAAGGATCTTCCGTTACAGACGCTTCAGTTCTATGCAACGGCACCCTACCCCTGCAGCTACCTGAGTGGGCGGCAAGCCCGGTCGCAGGTGGCAACGCCCAGTCACCTGATCAATAACGCAACCTACTCCGAACTGGTCAGTCAGGGATTTCGCCGCAGTGGCATGTTCACGTACCGGCCGTATTGCGATGGGTGTGAGGCTTGCGTGCCGTTGCGGGTTCTATCCAACACCTTCAAACCCGACAGGAGTCAACGACGGGCACAAAAAAAGCATTCGTCATTGCAGGCAAGGGTTCTCAAGTTGTGCTTTGTGCCAGAGCATTACCAGCTCTACCTGCGCTATCAGAATGGTCGCCATGCAGGCGGTGGCATGGATCACGACAGCATTGACCAATATACGCAATTTCTCCTGCAAAGCCGGGTGAACTCGAGATTGGTCGAATTTCGTGAATCCCTGCCGGATGGCATACCGGGTGACCTCAAAATGGTGACGATTCTTGACGTACTGGAAGATGGCGTTTCGGCTGTCTATACGTTTTACGAGCCCGACAATGGCGCCAGCTATGGCACTTTCAGCATTTTGTGGCTGATTGAACAGGCACGCCTGCTGGCCCTTCCTCATGTTTACCTGGGGTACTGGATCAGCGCCAGCACCAAAATGAGTTACAAGGTCCGTTTCTTGCCTCAGGAAGTCCTGAAGGATGGCGTCTGGATTGCAAATGACCCTGATTTCATAAGATAAAATCAGATCCTGCGATTGAGAGCTCCATGAAAAAAACTGATCCTGGCATTCCTGCGACACCCACCGTACAGGTCATCGAAAGGATGTTTACCTTGATAGATATCCTGGCGTCGCGCGAGGAGGCCATCTCACTGAAGGAAATCAGCGAGAAGGCTGGTTTGCACCCTTCAACCACGCACCGAATCCTCAATGATCTGGCGACCGGGCGGTTTGTGGATCGTCCGCAGCCTGGTAGTTACCGCCTCGGGATGCGTCTGCTGGAGCTTGGCAATCTGGTCAAGGGACGGCTCAATGTCCGCGACGCCGCACTTGTTCCCATGCGGGAACTTCACAAACTGATTCAGCAGCCAGTCAATTTGAGCATGCGCCAGGGCGATGAAATCGTCTACGTCGAGCGCGCCTACAGCGAACGGTCAGGCATGCAGGTGGTTCGTGCTATCGGTGGCCGGGCACCCTTGCATTTGACGTCAGTTGGGAAGCTTTTTCTTGCTGCCGATGACCCTCAGCGAATACGGGCTTATGCCACGCGCACCGGTTTGAATGGGCAAACCAAAAACAGCATCACCCAACTGGCAGCGCTCGAAAGGGAACTGGCCAAAGTCAGGCAATATGGCACCGCGCACGACAATGAAGAGCTTGAATTGGGTGTGCGATGCATGGCCTGCGGGATCTACGACGACCAGGACAAGCTTGTTGCTGGCCTGTCCATTTCTGCACCTGCAAGCCGTCTGGATGAAGGATGGCTGGCCAAACTGCAAGCCACTGCGAACGAAATCTCGGCGACACTGGGCCGCAAGGCAGCGATGCAACGCTGATTGAGCCAACAGCCCCTTTAGGTATGCAGGGTGAGGCAGCCTTCGCTATTCAGGACTTGGAGAGTACTTTCTCGCTAGTGACCGCAGCAGCTGGCACGGGACGGGGTACCGACAACGAAGGCGTTGTCTCAACCCAGTTCCGAACCCGTTCGGCATCACCCAAACGACTGAGCTTGCCGGCCGAATCCAGAAAGACCATGATCAGCTTGCGGCCTGCCACCTTCGCCTGCATGACGAGACACTGCCCTGCTTCCGATATGTAGCCAGTTTTCTGCAACCCGATATCCCAAGTGGGGTTTTTCACCAATCGGTTCGTATTGTTGAATTGCAGTGTCCGCTTGCCGACGGCAACTTCATAGCCAGTTGAGGTCGATAGCTCACGCAATACCGGGTCACCATGCGCAATATTGACCAAAGTCGCCAGATCACGGGCGCTTGATTGGTTGCTGCTGGACAAACCCGTTGGCTCTACGTATCGTGTATCGGCCATACCAAGCAAACGTGCTTTCACATTCATCGCCGTGACAAAAGCACCCAGTCCGCCGGGGTAGCTACGGCCCAATGCGTGCGCAGCCCGGTTTTCGCTGGACATCAAGGCCAGATGCATCAGTTCACCCCGGCTTAATTCGGTCCCCACACTCAGTCGGGAGCGGCTCCCCTTCTCGGTATCCACATCGTCCTGGGAAATGGTGATCATCTCATCCATGGGCAGCTTGGCTTCACGAACAATCAGACCGGTCATCAGCTTGGTCAGTGACGCGATGGGCAGAACAGCCTGCTCATTCTTGCTAAACAGCACCTCCTGGGTTTCCTGATCAATAACCAGCGCCACGCTTGATCTCAGATCGAGGGCATCACTACCCGTATGCAGACCCGCAAGCTGTCCGAAAGATGGTTTGGGTGGCACGGCTACAGCGCGGATCACGGTTTTCCGCCGGGAAACCACGGGTGCTTTGGCCACCTTTCGTTTAACCACAACCACCTTCTTGGACGGCGCGGCAGTACGCTTGGTCAAACCAGCATGAGCGGATGAAACATGCAGGCCGAACGCGAGGGTTATGACGAAAATGACCTGAGCAACTCGGGTCCGGGAGAGTCCCATTTTGGAGAAGTGTCGATTTAGCATGGATGGGACTTCCTGTAGTTCCTTCATGCAGAGAGTTTATACAAAAAAAGTCCCGCAAGATCAACTACTTGCGGGGCATATCTAAAGAAAAGGCGTGGGTTTTAGTGGTAAACCCTAGCCTTGGGCGGCCACCCTGTCAGCTTTGCTTTGTAACTTATTGAGAGCACTCAGGTATGCCTTTGCTGATGCAACAACGATATCAGGATCAGCACCCACACCATTCACCACCCGACCACTGTTTTGCAACCGCACCGTCACCTCTCCCTGGCTCTCTGTAGAACCGCTTATGGCGTTCACAGAATAGAGCACCATCTCAGCACCGCTTTTGACGTGTGTTTCGATGGCTTTGAGGGATGCGTCGACCGGGCCGTTGCCGTCCGATTCGCCTTTGACTTCCTTTCCACCGACCGTGAACACCACACTAGCCTGGGGGCGCTCGCCGGTTTCGCTGTGTTGCGACAAGGAGACAAATCCGTATTGTTCTTTCTCATGGGTGACACTCTCATCACTCACCAACGCGAGGATGTCCTCATCAAAGATCTCGCTTTTGCGATCAGCGAGCTCCTTGAAACGGGCAAAGGCGGTGTTGATATCCGCTTCGCTTTCCATTGAGACGCCGAGTTCCTGCAAACGCTGTTTGAAGGCGTTGCGACCACTGAGCTTGCCCAGCACAATCTTGTTGGCGCTCCAGCCCACATCCTCGGCACGCATGATTTCGTAGGTATCGCGGGCTTTAAGCACACCGTCCTGATGAATACCCGAGGCGTGTGCAAACGCGTTGGCGCCCACAACAGCCTTGTTGGGCTGCACCACAAAGCCGGTCGTCTGACTCACCATGCGGCTGGCCGCAAGAATGTGTTTGGTATCGATGCCCATCTCAAGGCCAAAATAGTCTTTGCGTGTTTTCACCGCCATGACGATTTCCTCCAGAGAGCAGTTGCCGGCACGTTCGCCCAGTCCATTGATGGTGCACTCCACCTGCCGTGCACCACCGATCTTCACACCGGCCAATGAGTTGGCCACAGCCATACCGAGATCATTGTGGCAATGCACCGACCACACTGCTTTGTCGCTGTTCGGAATGCGTTCGCGAAGGTTCTTGATGAAGTTGCCATAGAGTTCAGGAATGGCATAACCCACCGTGTCAGGCACGTTGATTGTGGTGGCGCCTTCCGCGATCACGGCTTCAAGCACGCGACACAAAAAGTCCGGGTCCGAGCGATAGCCGTCTTCCGGGCTGAACTCGATATCCGCCATCAGGTTTCGCGCAAAGCGGGTTGACAACCTGGCCTGCTCAAACACCTGATCCGGTGTCATGCGCAGCTTCTTTTCCATGTGCAGGGGACTGGTCGCCAAGAAGAGGTGCAGGCGGCCCGCTTTGGCGGGTTTCAAGGCTTCCGCAGCACGGGAAATGTCTCGGTCGTTGGCACGAGCCAGCGAGCAGATGACGGAGTCCTTGATAACCTCTGCGATGGCCTTTACGCACTCAAAGTCACCATTGGAGCTGGCCGCAAAACCAGCCTCGATCACATCCACTTTCAGGCGTTCCAGCTGACGGGCGATGCGCAGCTTTTCGTCCCGCGTCATGGACGCTCCAGGCGACTGCTCGCCATCACGCAAAGTGGTATCAAAAATGATTAACTTGTCAGCCATTTCAATTCTCCTGTTGATTCAGAAACACCCAAAACTCAAAAAAGAAAACACCAAAGAAAAAGGCCCGTAGCGTTTGCTGACGGGCCTTGTGGAAAAAGTTCGCGCGCGCTACTTGTTCCGCCCGTCAGGACGCAGCAGTAGAGCAAGCGAAATCAATTTCATGGATGCAATGTACCACAGGTTCGCGATGGGCGCCGCACGGAACAAGTGCGAGGAGTCATTTATGGAGGCCGCGCTCATCGGGCTCTTCCGTTGACGTGCTGATCACGCTGGTCTGCACACCCTTGGTTTTCCGCCACCCGTACACAACATACCCGCTGAAACCGTACACAACAAAAACCAGAAACATCACGGTCGGCGGATCAATGTTGATCGCCGCAATGATCAGCGCAATCAGCACGATCACGGCAAACGGCACACTGCGCTTCATGCCGATGTCCTTGAAGCTGTAAAAAGGCACATTTGTCACCATAGTCAGCCCCGCGTACAAGGCCAACCCGAAGGTAATCCACGGAATGGGGACCCCAAACAAGGCGTCTGTGCCTTTGACGCCCGACTCTGTGATGAGCCAGATAAAGCCGGCAATCAGGGCAGCGGCAGCCGGTGAAGGCAGCCCTTGAAAATACCGTTTGTCCACCACGCCCGTATTCACGTTGAAACGCGCCAGCCTGAGGGCCGCGCAAGCGCAATACACAAACGCGGCAATCCAGCCCCAGCGCCCCAGCCCTTTCAACGACCACACATAGGAAATCAATGCCGGTGCGGCGCCAAAAGACACCATGTCGGAAAGCGAGTCCATCTGCTCGCCAAAGGCACTCTGGGTATTGGTCATGCGCGCAACACGACCATCCAGACTGTCGAGCACCATGGCGCAAAACACGCCAACAGCGGCCAGATCAAAGCGGCCATTGATCGCCATGACGATGGCATAGAAACCACCGAAAAGCGCCGCCAGCGTAAACAGGTTTGGCAGGATGTAAATACCCTTGCGGCGTTTCTTGACAACCAGCGCTTCGGCATCCGCCACAGTCAATTCATTTTCATCATCCATACATTCAACCTCTGGTTATTACGGAACTCCAGCCCCAGCTTTGAAGAACCGCCTGTGAAGCGAAGTGTAAGCCAGTCATGGCCTCGCGGCGCAATTGAATCCCCAAAGAAAAAGGGCCACTTTCGTGGCCCCTGAGCAGCTTGGCAGATATCAATTGCGGGTCTGGTCCACCAGCTTGTTCTTCGCAATCCAGGGCATCATGGCGCGCAGCTTGGCACCCACGACTTCGATCTGATGCTCGGAGTTCAAACGACGGCGGCTGATGAGCGTGGGTGCACCGGCCTTGTTTTCCAGAATGAAGCTCTTGGCGTATTCGCCGGTCTGGATGTCTTTCAACACCTGTTTCATGACCTTCTTGGTCTCGTCGGTCACGATGCGCGGGCCGGTGACGTATTCACCATACTCGGCGTTGTTGGAGATCGAGTAGTTCATGTTGGCGATGCCGCCTTCATAAATCATGTCAACAATCAGCTTCAACTCGTGCAGGCACTCGAAGTAGGCCATTTCAGGCGCGTAGCCGGCTTCCACCAAAGTCTCGAAACCGGCCTTGATCAGCTCGACCGTGCCTCCGCACAACACCGCTTGCTCGCCGAACAGGTCGGTCTCGGTTTCTTCGCGGAAGTTGGTCTCGATGATGCCGGCCTTGCCGCCACCGTTGGCCATGGAGTACGACAGCGCCATTTGCAGGGACTTGCCGGACTTGTCCTGATGCACAGCCACCAGGTGAGGCACGCCGCCGCCTTGAGCGTAGGTACCGCGCACGGTGTGGCCAGGCGCTTTGGGAGCGACCATCCACACATCCAGATCGGCACGTGGGTTCACCAGGCCGTAATGCACGTTGAAGCCATGGGCAAACACCAGGGCCGCGCCTTGTTTGCTGTTGGGCTCCACGTCGTTTTTGTAGACCACGCCGATTTGCTCGTCGGGCAACAGGATCATGACCACGTCGGCAGCCTTGACGGCTTCGGCCACTTCAGCGACCTTCAGACCGGCCTTCTCGACCTTGGACCAGGACGCACCACCCTTGCGCAGGCCGACGATCACTTTCACGCCGCTGTCGTTCAGGTTTTGTGCGTGGGCATGGCCCTGGCTGCCGTAACCGATGATGGCCACGGTTTTGCCTTTGATCAGGCTCAAATCACAATCTTTGTCGTAAAAAACTTTCATCTTCTTCTCCTAAATGGTTGCTGGCGAAATGCCCTTCGACAGGCTCAGGGCGAACGGTTAACGTTAATCGCCACTGCAAGTCCGTTCGCGTTGAGCCTGTCGAAACGCGCGTACGGACGGCCAAATTAAATCTTCATCAAACTCTCAAAATCCGCTCACCCCGGCCTATGCCGCTGGACCCGGTGCGCACCGTTTCCAGAATCGCACCGCGCTCGATCGCTTCCAGAAACGCGTCATTTTTGGACTGATCACCGGTCAATTCAATGGTGTAACTTTTCTCGGTCACATCAATGATGCGGCCACGGAAAATATCTGCCATGCGCTTCATCTCTTCACGCTCCTTACCCACCGCACGCACCTTAACCATCATCAGCTCACGCTCGATGTAGGCGCCTTCGGTCAGATCAACGACCTTGACGACCTCAATGAGGCGGTTCAGGTGCTTGGTGATCTGCTCAATCACATCGTCAGACCCGGTGGTCTGGATGGTCATGCGCGAGAGGCTCGGGTCTTCGGTGGGCGCCACCGTCAGCGATTCAATGTTGTAACCACGGGCCGAGAAAAGACCCACAACGCGGGAAAGAGCACCGGGCTCGTTTTCCAGCAAGACGGCAATGATGTGTTTCATAAAAACAGATTCCTCTTTTCGCTGCCCTCCCCTGCACACGGTAATGTGCAGGCTTGGCAAACAATAGATTCATCAAAAAGTTAGGTTGATAAATTGCTATATATTTTATAGCTACTCACGCATATCCGACGGGGGATAAGGGCTGATTTGATCAAAGATCTTCACTGCCCAGCAGCATTTCCGTGATACCCATGCCGGCCTTCACCATCGGGAACACGTTCTCGGTGGGGTCGGTGCGGAAATCCATGAACACCGTGCGGTCCTTCAACTTGCGGGCTTCGCGCAAGGCACCTTCCACGTCACCCGGCTTTTCGATCAGCATGCCAACGTGCCCATAGGCTTCGGCCAGCTTCACGAAATTGGGCAATGCATCCATGTAGCTGTGGCTGTAGCGGCCTTCGTAATCAATCTCCTGCCACTGGCGAACCATGCCCAGGTAGCGGTTGTTGAGCGCCACGATCTTGATCGGCGTGTTGTATTGCAGGCAGGTTGACAGCTCCTGAATGCACATCTGCACCGAGCCTTCGCCCGTGACGCAAAACACCTCGGCCTCCGGTTTGGCCAGCTTGATGCCCATGGCGTAGGGAATGCCCACACCCATGGTGCCCAAGCCGCCGGAATTGATCCATCGACGGGGCTCGTCAAACCGGTAGTACTGCGCGGCCCACATCTGGTGCTGGCCCACGTCGGAGGTGATGTAGGTTTCTACATCCTTCGTCATGTTCCACAGCGTTTCAACCACGTACTGCGGCTTGATCACGTCACCCTTGCCGTGGTCGTATTTCAGGCAATTGGTCTTGCGCCAGCCTTCAATCGTGTCCCACCAGGCGCCCAACGCGTTGGCGTCCGGCTTGGTGGCGCTTTCCTTGATCATCGCGATCATTTCCAGCAGCACATCTTTCACATCGCCGACGATGGGAATGTCCACCTTGACGCGCTTGGAGATGCTGGAGGGATCGATGTCGATATGGATGATCTTGCGCTCGTTCTGGGCGAAGTGTTTGGGATTGCCAATCACCCGGTCATCAAAACGTGCGCCTACGGCCAGCAGCACGTCGCAGTTTTGCATGGCGTTGTTGGCTTCCACCGTGCCGTGCATGCCCAGCATGCCCAAAAATTTGCGGTCGCTGGCCGGGTAGGCACCCAGACCCATCAAGGTGTTGGTACAAGGGTAACCCAGCATATCCACCAGCGTACGCAATTCGGCAGAAGCGTTGCTCAACAAGACGCCACCACCCGTGTAGATATAGGGTCGCTTCGCCGTCAACAACAGCTGTAAAGCCTTCCGGATTTGTCCGCCGTGACCCTTGCGAACCGGGTTGTAGGAACGCATCTCCACCGTGGCGGGGTAACCGGCGTACGGCGTCTTCTTGAACGACACGTCTTTCGGAATATCCACCACCACCGGGCCAGGACGACCACTGCGGGCAATGTGAAAAGCCTTTTTCATCACATCCGCCAGATCACGCACATCCTTCACCAGGAAGTTGTGTTTGACAATGGGTCGCGTGATACCAACGGTATCGCATTCCTGGAACGCATCCAGACCTATGGCGTGCGTGGGCACCTGCCCCGTCACGATAACCATGGGAATGCTGTCCATGTAGGCCGTGGCAATACCGGTAATGGCATTGGTGACGCCCGGGCCAGAGGTTACCAGCGCCACGCCAACGTCACCCGTGGCCCGGGCATAGCCGTCCGCAGCATGCACCGCCGCCTGTTCGTGGCGCACCAGAACGTGCTGGATGGTCTCCTGCTTGTAGAAAGCGTCGTATATGTGAAGTACGGCACCACCGGGGTAGCCCCAAACGAACTTCACGCCTTCGGCCTGAAGGGCCTTGACAAGTATTTCGGCGCCACGAAGTTCGGGCGTGCTGGGGATAACTGCGGATGTTTTGGCTGCAGACACTGCTGCTGCCGAAGCGATTTCGGCTTTTGAAATTTCCATGATCAACCTTTGTGAATTTCTCTAACGAAAAACCTTGGGTGCTTCTTCACAAACTCTTGTGGAGTTGTGTTGAAACTTAAGGCCAAAGCCATAAGCACACTGAGTGTTGCGCCGGACTTTGACCCGTTTGCCTTTTGACGAGCAAAGAATATTATCGCACTGCAACAATTCAAAAGCGAGAGGCTGCAGAAAAAATTACCCCCCGGATGCCATAATTTGTGCCACAACGGGTGCCCGATCGCCCCCAAGAAGCCCCTGCAAAGCGGAATACTTTTACATCAACAGGCCCCAGTGGCACGTCTGTCTTGGCAACTGAACAGGAACTCTCCGACTTTTTGAAAAGCGTTGAAAAGCGCGCTTTCAAGCGTTCGGTTTACCACGTCCGCAACGAAGAATCGGCGCTGGACATTGTGCAGGACAGCATGATGAAGCTGGCCGAGCACTATGGCGACAAGCCGTCAGCCGAGCTTCCCATGCTGTTTCAGCGGATTCTGGCCAACTGCACACTGGACTGGTTTCGGCGCCAAAAGACCCGAAATGCCCTGTTTTCGAACATGAGTGACTTCGAATCCCCCGGCGAAGACGGGGAATTCGATCTGCTGGAAACTTTAAACGTTCAAAGCAGCTCAGAACAGACCGAAAGTGCGCAAAGTGCCACAGAGCGGGCGCAGGTTTTCAGGGAAATCGAAGTCGAAATCCAGGAATTGCCAGGCCGTCAACGGGAAGCCTTCCTCATGCGTTATTGGGAAGAATTGGATGTGGCCGAGACGGCTGCTGCCATGGGCTGTTCTGAAGGCAGTGTCAAAACGCACTGCTCCCGGGCAGTTCAGGCTCTGAGCAAGGCGTTGAGAGCCAAGGGAATCACACTATGACGAATTCGTACCAACACCAGATAGACATTCAGCAAGATCGATACGGCCTCCAGGTAGCCGCCCGGCTGAGTGCGGGTACCCAGGACCTGCCCCACGACATTTCCGAGCGCCTGCGCGCATCCCGTTATCAGGCACTGGCCAAGCGCAAGATCCAGAAAATGCAGACTGCTTCTTCCGTAGTGGGTTCCGGAAGTTCCGCCTCCCTGACGTACGGCGATGAGGGATTGAGCTTCTGGAGCAGCATTGCTTCTGCCCTGCCACTGATCGCCCTGGCAATTGGTTTGTTCACCATCAGCGCCATTCAGGACGACGATACAGCGCGTGAAATTGCCAATGTGGACACCGCGCTGCTGACGGACGATTTACCGCCTGAGGCCTATGCCGACCCCGGTTTTCTGCAGTTCGTCAAATCTGGCCAGAATCTGGGGCAATGAAGTTGTTGACCTGTAGCACGGCAATTCCTCCCCATGAAGCGCAAAAGGACGTGGACTGCTGGTGGTCCCTGTCCGGCGCATTTGTGTTCGTCATTGCCACTCTGGGAATGGGTATGACCAGCTCCAGCGCCTTGGCACAAGCCGCGGTAGCACCTGGAGTCAAACTGACTGCACCTTCCGAACCCCAATGGTCGGAGTTAAGCGCATCCCAAAAAGCCGCATTGAAACCGCTTGCAGCCAGCTGGTCAGGAATCAGCGAAGCACAAAAGCGCAAATGGATAGCGCTTTCACAAAATTACCCCAACCTGCCACCGTCGGAGCAAGCCAAAC
>Ga0154020_10006840_pt1 | contig 13367 bp, 10 predicted proteins | sample Klosneuvirus_201_FD_109709 | JGI IMG/M metagenome (GOLD analysis project Ga0154020, IMG submission 109709) | Active sludge microbial communities from wastewater, Klosterneuburg, Austria - Klosneuvirus_20160825_MG | ecosystem: Engineered > WWTP > Aerobic digester > Activated sludge | place... | reverse complement strand
TCCTCGGACTAAGATTCGTTCCGGTGCAGCAGATCGTATACGGCGCCTGGATCGAAGAGATCGTCGCCAAGCCTTGGTCGCTGCACCACTTTGTCCTCCGACAAGCCCGAACAGTTGTCCGAGCCCAGTGCTCGCATCCGCAAGAAGGGGCTGCGCGGAGACTTCTTCAGGGGGCACCGTGTTTGTAGGCATCGACGTCTCTAAATCGCGACTCGACGTGCATCTCCGTCCATCAGGAGAGGAATGGTCAGTATCCAACGATGAGCAGGGGCATGCGGAGCTGGTCTCCAGGCTCGTCGGTGACGGGCCGGAACTCGTCGTGGTGGAAGCGACTGGCGGTTACCAAGCCACTATCGTCGCCGAGCTCACCGTTCGTGACGTTCGGGTCGCCGTCGTCAATCCGCGCCAGGTCCGCGACTTCGCGAAGGCGACCGGTCGTCTCGCGAAGACAGATTCGATTGATGCCGCAGCGCTCGCCCACTTCGCCGAAGCGATTCGACCGGAGCCGCGGCCGCTGCTCGACGGGCACACGCAAGAACTACAGGCTCTCGTCACTCGTCGACGGCAATTGATCGACATGCGCACCGGCGAAATGAATCGGCTCGAGACTTGTCGCGTCGAGCGTGTGCGCAAGGACATTCAGAAAACGATCGCGTGGCTGACGCGCCGCATCGGCCAGGTCGACGACGACACCGACAAGATGATCCGCAACACGCCACTCTGGCGCGAACGCGAGGACCTGTTGTCCACCGTGGGTGGCGTCGGCAAGACCACCGCTCGAACGCTGCTGACTCAGCTGCCCGAGCTCGGTCAGCTCAATCGTCGAGAAATCGCTGCGCTCGTCGGACTCGCACCGTTCAACAACGACAGCGGAAAGCGTACGGGTCAGCGAAGTATCCGAGGAGGGCGGCCGGAAATTCGTTCGATGATCTACATGGCGACTGTCAGCGCAGTCCGGTGCAACCCGCAGATCCGACCGTTCTACCAACGCCTGTTGGCTGCTGGAAAGCGACCCAAGGTCGCTCTCATCGCCTGCGCTCGAAAGCTGCTGACCGTCCTCAACGCGATGGTCAAAACCAACACCGTCTGGAGCTTCGATGCCGCGAAAGCCGCTTGACCAGCAACACAGTTGCTTGGCGGTAAATCGGAATGGCGTCCTCGACCAAGTCTGGTGCCGTGGCGGTAACCCGCGTTGGCGCCTTGGCGGTAAATCCGAATGGCGTCCTCGACCAAATTTGGCGCCTTGGCGGTAAACCCGAGTCGCCGCAGGCGCCCTTGGCGGTAACGCCGAATAGCCGATGGCGGCTCAGCCGACCATCGACTTGAGCCACTTCTCGGGATTCCCGATCCGTGGCTTCTCGCCGCCGCGCGTGAGGTAGCGCACCGCGTGCGCGAGACCGTCGAGCGTGAGCGGATACATCGCGAACACGCTCGCGATCACTTCGATCGTGGTGCCGGCCCAGAATCGCTCGGGCTCCGGGTTGAGCCACGTCGCGCTGCGAAACTGCGCGGCGAGGCGGCGCAGCCACTCGTGGCCCGATGCGCGCGCTTGCGAGTAGAGGTACATCGAGCCGCCCGGATCGAGGAGCTCGGCGGGGTGCATGAGCGCGTCGCCGACGAGCACGAGCTTCTCGTCTCGATCGGAGTGCGCGAGGAGGTCCGCGACCTGGACCGGCTTGCGGAACTCCGCATCCTCGTAGACCGAGTTGTAGACGCAGTTGTGAAAGTAGTAGCTGCGGAACTTCGCGAAGCGGCCCGAGCGCGAGGCCGCGGTGAACAAGCGCGACATCAGCTCGCTGTGCGGATCCATCGAGCCGCCGACATCCATCATCAGGATGACCTTCACGCGGTTGCGGCGCGGCGGGCGGAACACGATGTCGATCTCGCCGGCGTTCTTGCATGTCTTGTCGACGGTCTCGTCGAGATCGAGCTCCTCGATCGCGCCTTCGCGACCGAGGCGGCGCAGACCGCGGAGGGCGACATCGATCTGGCGCACGTCGAGGACGACATCGCGGCGGTACTCGCGGAACTGGCGCTCGCCCGCGACGGCCATCGCGCTGCGACCTCCGCCCCCGCCGACGCGCATGCCGTTCGGATTGCGACCGTTGGTCCCGAACGGCGACGTGCCGCCGGTGCCGATCCAACGATTGCCGCCGTCGTGTCGCTCTTTCTGTTCTTTGAGGCGCTGCTCGAACAGCTCGCGCAGCTTCTCGAGATCGAGCGACTTCAGCATCTCGCGTTGCTCGTCGGTCAGCGACTCGAGTGCCTTGGGATCGCCGAGCCACTGCAAGAGCTCCTCGGTGAGCTGGAGCGACGAGACGTGGACATCTTTGAAGTACGCGAGGAATGCCTCGTCGTACGCGTCGTACAGCGCGATGTCCTTGACGCAGATCGTGCGGCACAGCCTGTAGAAGCCGTCGAGCGACGATTCGTGCAGGCCTTTCGCCATCGCCTCCATCAGCGCCATCCACTCGTGCGTGGAGACCGGGACCTTCTTGGCCCGCAGCTCGTAGAGGAAGTCGATCAGCATCGCGGATCTACCTTCAGGCCTTCGCGCGCTTTCCGACGAGCTCGACGTCCTGCTCGGTCTTGAGCAGCGTGCCGAGGAACGGGATACCTCCGCCGACGCGCGCGAGATCCACGCCCGCTTTCTTGAGCGCCATGATCCAGTCGATCAGCTCGGACGTCGACGGCTTCTTGCGCAGCTTCGGCGTCGCGCGCAGACCGAAGAACACCTCGAGCGCGTTGTCGAGGACGCGATCGGAGATGTCCGGGTGGTGCACGCGAACGATGTCGGCCATCAGGTCGCGGTTCGGGAACTGGATGTAGTGGAACACGCAGCGACGGAGGAACGCGTCGGGAAGCTCCTTCTCGTTGTTCGACGTGATGATGACGATCGGGCGCTCCTTCGCGGCGATCTCTTTGCCCGTCTCGTCGATGCGGAACTTCATCGTGTCGAGCTCGTGGAGGAGGTCGTTCGGGAACTCGAGGTCGGCTTTGTCGATCTCGTCGATCAGCAGCACCACGCGCGACGGCGCATCGAGTGCGCTGCCGAGCGGTCCGAGCTTGATGTACTTCGCGATGTCGCGGACGTCGACCTGATCGCCAAACCGCGAGTCGTGCAGGCGCGCGACCGTGTCGTAGACGTAGAGGCCGTCCTTGGCCTTCGTCGTCGACTTCACGTGCCAGCGCACGAGCGGCATGCCGAGCGACGACGCGAGGTTTTCGGCGAGCAGCGTCTTGCCGGTGCCGGGCTCGCCGCGCACGAGCAACGGCCGCGCGAGCGCGACAGCGACGTTGACCGCGTGCCGGAGGTCGTCCGAGGCGATGTAGCTGGCGGTCCCCTGGAACTGATCGAAGACGTCGGTGCTCACAGGGCCGACCTTAGCAGCTTTTCTGACAAACGGTCAGGGCTGACGGTTAGCCCCGGGACGTGCGAGTCAGCGCGGGATCGACGCGCCGAACGCGGCGAGCGCATCCCAATAGGTGCGCGACAGCGAGACATCGTTGTGCCCGCGACCCGGCACGATCACGAGCTTCTTCGCCTTCGTACCTGCCGCTGCGAACGTCGCTTCCGCTTCGCGCGGCGCGATCATCGTGTCGCGCTCCCCGTGCATCACGAGCAGGGGACCCGAGCCTCGCGCGAGCTTGGGCAACGGATCGAACATCGCGCGATCCTCGTCGGTGAACTGCGCCGGCGCATCGAGACCACGGCGCCGAACGAGGCCCGCGAGATCCGCGAGCCCACTCTCGATCACGACGCCCGCGATGATCGGCAGGTTCTTGCCGTACAGGTCCGCGGCGCACGAGCTGCCGAGCGATCGCCCCATGACCACGATCGGCGCGGCCGCGGTCGCGTGCACGGCGCCGAGGATCACGTGCGCGTCGCTGATGGCGGTCCGCAGCGTCGGCGATCCGGTGCTCTGGCCATAGCCGCGATAATCGACGACCGCGAGGCCAAAGCCCGCCGCGGCGAACAGCCCGGCCGCATCGTCGTAGTCACCGACGACCTCGCCGTTGCCATGAAACAGCAGCATCGTGAGTCGCTCCGGCGACACGCCGTGATAGCGCACGTGCAGCGATGCACCGCCGACCTCGACGAAGTCGTCGTGGGCGCCATCGGGCGGCGGCGTGACGTCGCCGCGCGGAAAGAACAAGCGCTCGTTGAACGCGTCGGAGTCGAACAGCGACACGAGGGACGCCTACCCGCGCTTCTTGCCCTGGATGTACCCGTCGAACACGCCGTACAGCCAGGTCGCGCCGGCGACCACACCCGCGACCGGACCGATGATCGGAATCGCGCCGATCAAGCTCGCACCAGCGACGACGTATACGGCGAAGATGCCGATCGCCTTGTCCGTCTCTTTGTTGACGAGTTGTCCGAGCCCCGGAATCAGTGCACTGCAGACCGCCGGAACGACACCGCTGCCGCTACCGCCGGTCGGAACAAGCGCCTTGCTCATGCCCTGGTTATGACACGTCAGCCGAGCAGCGTCCGCTGTCCACATTCAGGACACGGCGGCTGATTGCTCCCGCGCTGCTGGTTCTCGATCAGGACGCGTTGCCCGGCGGGACTCAGGTTCCACGGATAGCGCGGGCGCGGCCGCTGCTGGATCTCGGTGTCCGTGAAGTGACCACCACAGTTACCGCATTTGATGGCCATGGGCGGACTATGGCACGTGCGCGCTCAGAACCACGTCGTGAACCCGAGCATCATCAAGATGTAGTGGCTCTTGATGCTGCCCTGGTTGTACGGGTTCTCCGTCTGGAACGCAGGATCGATCAGCGGGTTCGACGGATCGGGGCCCTTGCGTTGATCGAGCGGGCGCGAGGCGTTCGAGCCATTGCACGCCGTTGCCATCAAGTTCGGATTGCAGTCGCTGCCGTCGTCGTTCACGCCCGGGTTCGTGTTCGTGCCCTCGTAGACGAAGCCACCACCGGCCGAGAGGATCCAGCGCTTCGTCTTGAACGCGCCACCGAGCGTCATCGTGACGCGCGACGTGCCATCCATCGCGGCGCGGAACCAGCCATCGTTCGCCGCTTGCGTGTCGTACGCGACGCCGCCGCGGAGGATGACGCGGTTCGCGTCGGGCGCGTCGCCGAGCGGGAGGTGATAGCTGCCGCCGAGGCGGACCGAGACCACGTCCTGCAGGTTGTAGTTGTTGATGCTCTGGTGCAGCCGCTGCGTCGGATCGTACGTGTTGTTGACGTAGAGGCCGCCGTCGACGAGCACGCGGAACTCGCCCGGTGACGTGCACTCGGGATCCTTGAACGCGCCCGGCTCGGGATCGTCCTCGCCCTGGCGCTCGCACTTCTTGCCCCAGTTCTCCCACGCGACGTTCAGCTCGACGTCACCGGCCATCTGATCGTTGGCGCCCGGAAAGATGTAGCGCGCGCCGATCGTCGCGGTCTGTGGCAGCTGGAGGTTGATGCACGCCTTCTGCTTCTCGAACGTGCCGCCGACCTCGCAGCGGCTGTCGCTGTCCGGCACCGGACCGACGACGCGCGATTGATCGACGTCGGGGCCCTTCTGGCTCGACGCCTCGCCCTTCGCCTTGATCACGAACGACGACGAGTAGTTCGCGGCGAGCTCGAGCTCGGGGATCGGGCGGTACGCGACGCCGATGCCGAACGCGGGGATGAAGCCGTCCTTCACTTCGACATCGAACAGCGAGTCTTCGGTGACGCGCTCCTCGACGTTGTTCGGCGTGCCCCACACGACGAGCTGTTGCTTGGTCTGGAGGTTTCCCGCGGTGAACCGCGCGCCGACGTCGAGCTCGGGGAGAATGCGATAGCTCGCCGCGATCGATGGCAAGAGCGCGCGGCTCTCCGCCTTCATCGTGTCGTAGCGCGTCGGCGGTGGCGCGACCTCGAGGCCCGTCGGGTTCGCCGCCGTCGGGAAGCGATAGCCGCGCGTCATGTTGCGGAACGGATAGCCACTCGGCGCGTAGAGGCCGATCGCGGCGCGCAGGTTCGGGATGCGCCCACCGAAGTCGCTCGAGATCGCGACCACCGGGATCGGCTGGAACTTGCCGACGCCGAGCGGCGGCTCGGGGTCGTTCTCGACGGTGGCGTAGTCATCGCCGGTGTAAGGCGGCTGGAAGTTCGGGTTCGACGACGCGTCGTACGAGCCGCGCCGCGTGAACTCCATGAAGTAGCGGATGAACGCGAGCGAGACGGTGATCGTCGTGCCCTTCGACTTCGCGAGGCCGGCGGGGTTGATCGACAGCGCTTCGCCATCGTCGGCGGACGCGACCGCGGCGCCGGCGCGCGACGTCGAGGTCGCGCCGGACCCGGGCAAGAACAAGCCACCCGCGTGCGCCTGTGCAGCCGACGCAGCGATGATCAAAGACGAGGCTATCGCGATCCCACCGAGCTTCATGCTGGGCGCGAACCTACCTCACAACGCGCGGCCCGGGGCTAGAACCAGGTGGAGAACCCGAGCAGGAACATCGTGTAGCTCGAGTCGTACGTGCCCTGGGTGACCGGGCTCTCGGCCTGGACCTCGGCGGTGAGGATCGGCGTGATCGGATCGGGGCCGCGGCGATCGCCCACGTCTTGCTCGACGCCGCCGGCTCCGCAACCGTTGGTCGACGGCGTCGCGCTCGGATCCGGGTTGCACGTGCCCGCGTTGGCGTTCGTTCCTTCGTAGACGTAGCCGAAGCCCGCATCGATCTCGAAGCGGCTCGCGCGATAGCCGACACCGAGCGTGCCCGTCGTGCGCGCTGCGCCGTCGATGTCCGCGCGCAGCCAGCCGTCCTTCGCGGCCTGCGTGTCGTATCCGACGCCCGCGCGCACGATCACCTCGGCGTTGCCAGCCGGGATGCGATAGCTGCCGCCCAGGCGCACGCCGAAGGTGTCCTGGAAGCCGTGCTTGACGAAGCTGTCCTTGAGGTTCGCGACGTAGTTCTCGTTGCCCGACGCGTCGATCGCGTAGACATCGCCATCGACGACGACGCGGTAGTCGTTCACGCGCTCCGCGCTCCAGTTTTCCCAGTTCGCGTTCAGTTCGACGTCGCCCTTCTCTTTGCCGTCGTTGCCGATGAACTTGTAGCGACCACCAAGCGTGACGGACATCGGGAGCGCGAGCTCGACGCACGCCTTCTGCACGTCGGCGGTTCCGCCCGTCGCGCAACGGACCGCGCTCGGATCCGTGGGCCGCACGACGATCGGGTTGTTCATCAGCAGCGCTGCGGGACCGTTCTCGCTCGTCGCATCGCCCTTCGCGAGCAGCGACATCTGCGAGCTGTAGTTGATGCCCAGCTCGATCACCGGCGTCGGACGGAACGCGACACCGATCCCGAACGACGGGATGAAGTTGTCCTTGCCGTCGACCTCGAACACCGAGTCCTGTTTGACGTACTCGTTGTAGTTGTTGAGCGCGCCCCACAGCGCGACCCTCGACTTCACCTGGCCGATGCCGATGCCGAACCGCGCGCCGACATCGAGCTGCGGCGAGATGCGATACGCGGCGGCGATCGTCGGTACGAACACCGCGGCTTCCTGGCTCATGATGTCGTAGCGCTGCGGCGCGGGCGCGACGTCGAAGTCGCCGTTGAACGTGTACTTGCGACAGCCGCCCGAGAGCTCCGTGCACATATCGCGGAACGGGTACGAGTTCGGCGCGTAGATGCCCGCGGCAACGGTGAGGCCTTTGACGGCACCACCGAGATCCGAGACCACCGCGATCACGGGAATCGGTTGGTACTTGCCGATGCCGAGCGACGGGTTCGAGTCGTTCTTCACCGTCGGATAGGCCTGGCCTTCGTACGGCAGCGCTTCGGCCGCGATGTCGTCGTACGTGCCGCGACGCGAGAACGACATCGCGTAGTTGATGATCGCCGCCGACAGCGTGATCGTCGTGCCCTTCGACTTCGCGAGCCCGGCCGGGTTGATCGACAGCGCCTCGCCATCCGACGCCGAGGCGACCGCTGCGCCGGCGCGCGAGGTCGACACCGCGCCCGAGCCCGGCAGGAACAAGCCGCCCGCGTGCGCGGCAGCAGGGATCAAGAGACAGCCGATGACCGGAGCAGCGCGCAGCTTCATCGCTGCGACGTTAACCTAGAACCAGGTCGAGGCGCCGAGCATGAACAGGATGTAGTGCGAGTCGAACGTGCCTTGGTTGACGGGCGCCTGGCGCTGCTGTTCGGGAACGACGAGCGGGTTGATCGGATCCGGGCCCTGGCGCGCGTCGAGCTCGGCTTCGTTGCCATCGTTGTTGCAGCCGCGCTCGGCGGGCAACGTCGACGTCGGGTTGCACGTGCCGGGGTTATCGTTCGTGCCTTCGTAGACGAAGCCGAAGCCCGCGTTGATCTCGAAGCGGCTCGCGCGGAAGCCCACGCCCGCGGTCATCGTCGTGCGGGCGGTGCCGTCGACGTCGAGCCGCAACCAGCCCTCTTTCGCGGCCGCGGTGTCGTACGCGACGCCCGCGCGCGTGATCAGCGTGTTCGCACCGACGGGGAACTTCCAGCTGCCACCGAGGCGCGCGTTGAACACGTCTTGGAAGCCATGGCGCACGATGTTCGGCTTGATGCCGACGCCGCCGCCCTGCGAGGTCGCGATCTCCGAATCGATGACGACCGCGTAGTCGGAGGTTCCGCCCGTGCCCCAGTCTTCCCAGCCGACGTTCAGCTCGATGTCGCCGCGCTCTTGGTTGTCGTCGCCGAGGAACTTGTAGCGAGCGCCGAGCGTCGCGGTCATCGGAAGATCGACATCGATGCACGCCTTGAGCGCGCCGACCTTACCGCCGGTCGCGCAGCGCGTGGCGTCGTCGGGGAGCGGCACCACGGTGACCTCGATGCCCGGTGCACCGGCACGCGGACCGAGGATCGCGTTCGCGGTTCCCTTCGCGCTGATGTGGATCTGCGAGTTGTAGACGCCCGCGATCTCGAATGATGGCGTCGGACGGAACGCGAACCCGGCGCCGAAGCTCGGCACGAAGTTGTCCTTGCCGCCGATCGTCAGCCGGCCGTCGCCGCCGACATCCTCGACGACGTTGTTCGGCTTCGCCCACAGATGGATCGTCGACTCGACGTCGGCGATGCCGTAGCCGAAGCGCGCGCCGACATCGAGGTTCGGCAGAATGCGATAACTCGCCGCGAGCGTCGGCATGAACAGCGTCGCGTCGCGCTTCACGACGTCGTAGCGGCTGGGGTTCGCGGGTGCCGCCGGATCGCCGTTGAAGTCGTACGGCGTGCAGCTGCCGTTCTGATGCACGCACATGTCGCGGAACGGGTACGAGTTCGGCGCGTACATGCCGACGGCGAGACGCAGGCCCGGAACGCGACCGCCGAGATCCGACGTCACGGCGATCACGGGGATCGGCTGATACGGACCGAGCGCGAGCGGTGGCTTCGCGTCGTCCTCGACGAGCGGATACGGCTGACCTTCGTACGGGAGATCGGCGTCGTCGATCGCGTCGTACGTGCCGCGGCGTTGAAACGTCACCGCGTAGTCGATGATCGCCATCGACAGCGTGATCGTCGTGCCTTTGGTCTTCGCGAGACCCGCGGGGTTGAGCGCGAGTGCTTCGCCGTCACTCGTCGACGCGACCGCTGCACCGGCGCGCGACGTGGACACCGCGCCCGAGCCCGGCAAGTACAAGCCACCCGCGTACGCGACCGACGACGACAACAACACGGCGGCCAGCGCCATTCCCCACTTCATCCAGGAGACGCTACCGCAGCCCTTCGACGCTCGTGAAGCCCGATGTGCGTCAACAGGATCGCGATCGCCGCCGGTGTGACACCGCTGATGCGAGAGGCCTGTCCCACGGAGAGTGGGCGGATGCGTTCGAGCTTCTCGACGACCTCGTTCGACAGTCCGGCGATCCCGCGATAGTCGACATCGTCGGGGACGCGCACCCCATCGGCGCGTGCGACGCGCGCGGCGTCGGCTTCCTGGCGGCGGAGATACCCCTCGTACGCGACCTCGACCTCGATGCGCTCGAGTGCCTCGGCGCTCGCATCCGCCGGTGCGAGGAGTCCCGCCGCGGCGATCTTCTCGACGGCACGCCAATCGAGCTCGGGCCGGCGCAACAGCTCGGCGAGCGACGCGCGACGACCCGACAGCGGCGCGGTGCCATGCGCGACGAGCTGCGCGTTGACCGCATCGGTGCCGGTGACGAACGCCTTCTCCGCACGCTCGCGCGCACCGGCGAGCTCGACGCTCCACCCTTCGTAGTCGCGCCATCGCGCATCGTCGACGAGGCCGAGCGCACGACCGATCGGCAGCAGGCGATCGACGGCGTTGTCCTCGCGGAGCAAGAGGCGGAACTCCGCGCGCGAGGTCAGCATGCGATACGGCTCCTGCGTACCGCGCGTGGTGAGATCGTCGACGAGCACGCCCGCGTATGCCTGATCGCGACGCAGGATGACCGGATCGGGGTGCCCGTTTCCGAAGCCGAGCGCGATCGCGGCGTTGATACCGGCGAGCAGGCCCTGGACCGCGGCCTCCTCGTAGCCCGACGTGCCGTTGATCTGGCCCGCGTGATACAGGCCCGCGCAGCGACGCGTCTCGAGCGTGGGCAGCACTTCACGCGGATCGATGAAGTCGTACTCGACCGCGTAGCCCGGGCGCGTCATCTCCGCGCGCTCGAGGCCCGGGATCGTGCGAATGAACGCGAGCTGCACGTCGTACGGCAGCGACGTCGAGATGCCGTTCGGATAGACCTCGGCGGAATCGATGCCCTCGGGCTCGAGATAGATCTGGTGGCGGTCCTTGTCCGCAAACCGGACGACCTTGTCCTCGATGCTCGGGCAATAGCGCGGGCCCGTCCCCTGGATCTCCTTCTTGTACAGCGGAGACCGCGGGAGGCCTTCGCGGATGATCGCGTGCGTCGCCTCGGACGTGTACGTGATCCAGCACGCGATCTGCGGCAGCGGCGGACGCTGCGGCGTGCGCGTCCACCGAAACATCGGCGGCGGATCGTCGCCCGGCTGCACCTCGAGGCCGGTGATATCGATGGTCTTGCGATCGAGGCGACACGGGGTGCCCGTCTTGAGGCGCGCGAGCGGCAGCCCCAACGACGCGAGCGAGGTCGACAGTCCGATCGACGGAGCCTCGCCGGCACGACCGCCCGCGGCCTTCGCCTCACCGACGAAGATCGCGCCGCGGAGGAACGTGCCCGTCGTGAGGATCACCGCGCGCGCGCGATAGCGAACGCCCATCGTGGTCGTCACGCCGACGACGCGCTGGCGAACGCCACCGGACGTCGTCGCGATGTTGATCGCCGTCGTGGACTCTTCGATCGTGCCGAGCTGCGCGACCTCGCCCTGGCGCAGCGCGAGGTTCGGACACTGCTCGAGGCGCATGCGCATCTCGTCGCGATAGCGGCGCTTGTCGGCCTGCGCACGTGTCGAGCGCACCGCCGGGCCCTTGCTCGCGTTGAGCCGGCGGAACTGGATGCCCGTCTGATCGATCACGCTCGCCATCTCGCCGCCGAGCGCGTCGATCTCCTTGACGATGTGGCCCTTCGCGACGCCGCCGATCGCGGGATTGCACGACATCTGCGCGACCATCTCGAGGCTGCCGGTCAGCACCAACACGCGCGCACCCATCCGCGCGGCCGCGAGCGATGCCTCGCAGCCGGCGTGACCCGCCCCGACGACGATGATGTCGTAGGCGTCCGGGTAGTCGAAGGGCGTCATGGGGCTGCGATGTGTAGCAGCGCCGGGCGCCGCTGACTACGACGGAGTAAGCTTGCGCGGTGAAGTCATGGGTGTGTCTCGTCGGAGTGTGGGCCGCGTGCGGATCTCCGAACGAGCCAACTCCGCAGCCCCCGGTAGCGCCGTCCGTGCAGCAGCCGGAGCCCGATCCCGATCGCGACCTCATCGCGACTCGCTGCGATCAGTGCCCGAACGAGCCCGAGCTGTACAACGGCATCGACGACCACGATGGCTGCCCCGATCGCGCTGCCGTCCGCGCGGCCGACGCGTTCGGTCCGTGGGGCATCGGCTTCGCGCACGGCACGCGCACACCGGAAGGGTCGTCGCTGCGAGCGATCGCCGACATCATCGCGCAGGACTTCGTCGCCAGCTGGCAGGCGATCGAGCTGACGGGCTGCGCCGCCGATGACGAGCCTGCCGCGTTGCGCGCCGACCGGATCGATGTCGTGTTTGCCGAGCTCGTAAAGGTCGGTGTCGACCCGGCGTTCATCACCATCGTGAGCGAGCCCTGCCCCGACGGCGACCGGTTCCCGCATCGGCGCTGGGTCAGCGGGCGTCCCGCTGTCCACGCACCGACGGTGATCGGGTGTCCCCCTGCGCGCGCCCCGCAGGTGCTCGGCCCTCGCGTGCCTGCGAACACGAACGGCGGGCGCTGCAAGGCAACGGAGTGCTGGCTCACCGACGAGAAGCGATGCGCGGTTCCGAACGGCCCGCTCGATGGTGGCGTGTGCGGCGAGCCGGGCGGCACGTGCACGCGCTGCCGCTGTCTCGCGCCGTCGACGCCGATCGACACCGATGCCGGTCCTCGTCCGATCATCGACCTTCGTGCCGGCGATCGCGTCCGCTCGCTCGATCATGGTCGCGTGCGCTACGTACCGATCGCCCGTGTACACGCGACGCCCGTGACGGCGCATCGCGTGGTCGAGCTCACGCTCGATGATGGATCGCTGTTGCTCGTCAGCCCCGGTCACCTCGTCGGCGACGGACGCGATGTCGCGATCATCGGCCGCGGCGATCGCATCGGTGCCCGCACGGTCGTGTCGGCGCGCGAGATCGCGTATCCGCTCGCCGCCACCTACGACATCCTTCCCGACTCGGACTCCGGCCTCTATTACTCCGGGGATGCGCCGCTGCGCAGCACGCTTCGCCCCGCGAAGTGATCACGCGTCGGGATCGATGCCCATTCGCCGGAGCGCTCGCCGGGTGTCCATGAAGTTCGACTGAACGCGGCCGATCGCCTTGCCGTGATAGACGAGGACCTCGCTCGACACCCGCGATGCCTCGGGGTTCTCGAAGTACTGCTTCTCGATCATCAAGAGAAACGACCTCATCAGTTCCTCGTCGATCATCAAGGGCGTGGAATCGACGACGTATGTGGTGCCGCGCTCGGGCATGCCGACGAGCAGCACCTCCGCGCCGAGTGCTTGCTCGACGCGCTTCATCGTGGGCCGGTGCAGGATCGCTTCGGCCGCGTAGAAGTCACTGGACACGACCGCGAGCGTGATCCCGAGCTGTGGGAGGAACTCGCTGTCGACGTCGAACACGCGCGCACCGAGGTTCGCGAGCGCGCGCTGGCGCAGCGCCGGCGTGATCGGGACGTTCTGCGGCCAGCGATAGCCTCCCGCGCGATCCTCGACGTACGCGATCACCGGGATGTCCGGATAGTCGACCTCGTCGCTGACGAGCGGCTCGGTGATGATG